>Ga0302140_10010392_pt1 | contig 11507 bp, 4 predicted proteins | sample I_Bog_E1_1_FD_202095 | JGI IMG/M metagenome (GOLD analysis project Ga0302140, IMG submission 202095) | Peat permafrost microbial communities from Stordalen Mire near Abisko, Sweden - I_Bog_E1_1 | ecosystem: Environmental > Terrestrial > Soil > Wetlands > Peat | place: Sweden: Abisko, Stordalen...
TGAAAACATGAGCTTATGGTACCTTGGAGAATGTATCTATCCATAGCCTCCCTAAAGCGACTCTTGTACTCCTGAAATGGGTATTAGTTTCTGTAAAGACATCGAGAATGATAAATGTACCTTCGGTGATGTAACTGTTGGTCGGTTTCTACCACCCCCAGCGAAGCCGCGATCTAAAGAATCGTTAGTTAAAACACCAAAACTCTATGATTGGGTTTTCGCACCTTTGATCCACGACTCAAGCTTCTTATCCTGTTACAATGAGTAAACGGTCTCTAAGTCACAAGTACATTTTGCTTACCCAAGTGTAGGTTCGTACAACGTCAATGATACCGACCACGAGTTCCTTTCGAGCCTTGCTTGCGTTAGTCAGGTCATCGTGGGTGTTGAAAGACGAATTTACCTCGTCGACAGCTACCATCAAAGAATAGTCCATGACGTCGTTCCTTTGCAGGAAGAGGGTATCGTTGAAAATAGCGGCCCGAAGAAGCTTTTTGGAATGCTGTATCGAAGTAAGCAACCAGGTATAGAAGAGATGCGAAGATGTAAGAACTTACTTCGCGAGCAAATAATGGTGACTCGTAGATGAACTCCACCATGTTTTCATCCAAGAGAACTTCATTCTGTTCCCCAGTGGACTGGATTTTCCGGTTCCGCATAGAACCCTTGAGATCGAAAATCCGACTGGGAGAACGGTCATAAAACAAGTTCTCCATTACAAGAACGTCCCATTTGATCTCCGTTCCTGTCACAGGGTTCTTGATAATGATTTGGTAGAAACCAAGCATTTTTGCAATGACGGTCGGAAGATCATGGAAGAGCGCCTCTGCCATGATGTTGAAGTACGCAGGTGCAAACTTCAGGAAAGCTTGCGTTTCGATTGGGGAGAGCGACTTGACGACCAACCTCTCATCTAAAGTTTTCAGAAACACGGATTTTGTTTTCCCACCCTTTGAATCCCATTTGAGGCACCGCGATAGTGATTCAACGATGCGATCAGAAACACCACACTTTCTTCTGACTGCATCAAATTGCTCGGCAAAGAATATCTTGCATTGCATCCTGGCAGAACCGTCCATGAACGAGTACGCCAGATGAGTGCCAGTGGCACGGAGCAAGGATGTTTCAACTTCGGCCTGATCCATACCTTCTTGGCATATGTCTGGGATGTCACCATCTGGCGGCACTGGGCGAGCTTCTCGTCTACTACTTGCTCGACCTTGGCTACGAATGTCTGCTAGCTTGTCCCTATAGTCCTGCGTCTGCAAAGTAAAGGCGATGAGCGAGCTCGGCTCATCCTCGCGGACAATGACATCGATATCGGCGAAGATGTGATCGCCTGCATTAATGGGATATTCCAAGGGGGTCCATCCACTTGCAGATCTTTCAGCCCAAAAATTCGTCAGCATCTTCATCAAGCTCGTTTTTTCATGCTTGGGTATATCTAGCGGCATGTCGCTGGGCTTCCCAGCACGCAGAGACTCGGCTATTGCAGCAGCACCAGGGATAATATCATCAAGCAAGGAATGCTCGATATCGCTGGGAGGACCATCGTCGTCTGAACCAGTTTGGCTAACGTTGTGTTGATTATCGTCCGTCTCGGCCTCCGTGGCTGTCTCATCCGCAGTCACTGCAGTATCAGTAGGAGATTGGGTACCACTATCACCAGTGGCAGTCTCCGTGTTCAATTCAGCAAGACCTCCAACAACGCTGGTAACTTCGTCTGCTGGATGTGTAGGTTGCACTGCGAGTAAGGCTTCATCACTTGGTCCACGCTCCTCGACTGCTTCATTGACATCTTTGTAGACTTCAACGATCGGCTTGGACGACGCCTTGGGAAATGCTCTCGATTGAGTCACCTTAGCTGCTCGCTGTTTCCTGTCTCGGAGCCGTTCCTTCTCAAATTCTCGACTGAGCTGCTCAAAATGCTTCGCCAAAGTAGAAACCTTCGACTCTTTACGTTTGCTGTGAACAGACCTCGGAATTAGCGAGTGTCCAGCCTTGCGATGAGTTTTCAGAGTATTGAGCCCTAGTCTTTCAGATAGCTTCTTGTCCGTCGGCTTCGCGGGCTCCGTTGCTGATGGCTTGAGAACCTCGAGGGGAGTCGATCCGCTATCAGCTCGTGATCGATTATCTTCAAGTTTCCCAGGAATTTTGGTGTTGGCATTCACACGTCGCAATGTCCCAGCAGGTTGCGACTGCGTGCGGTTCAAAGGAGGCGAAGTCGTGGTGCCACTACGTCTAGAAGCACCGCGCTCGGAAGGCCGTGGAATGCCTGATTGCTCTGATTGAATGGGCTCTCCTGGAGCGGAGAAGTTTGCTTTGCGAAGTTTTTCCACCTTCTCGGATAGTGTTGACTCGAGTGGAGGCTCCGAAAAAGGTGGGCTGGATATATCGGAGTCATTCGGAGTCATGGAGCATGAGATGTCAGTCGACACCGAAGTCTCAACTGGCGTTGCCTGAGAAGCTTCACCTTGGGTCGGGAAAGCTAAATCGAGATGCTGTATCCCTTCTCGTTCTAATTCAGAGACATGTGGTTGTCCTGCCAGAAGACCAGGAGATCTCTGTTTCTCAGACATCGAAGCTTCAGTTGGTAAGGCGTTCTCCTCCACAACCGATGTGAGAACATCATGAGCTTCTTCTGCTGACACATTCGAAGGATTGCGGCTTAACTCTAAGGATGTGTGGGGTGACTTTTCGTCCATGTCAGACACTAGATCGGTGCCTTCTGTAGAGCCAATTGTGGTCGAAGATTCGTCGCGATCCATGAACATCTTCTTCAGCTGAAGTGCAGCAAGTCGCCTAATGTCCTTTTCAGATGGGAAGAAATTGGCGTCAAAGTCAGCAAACGCATCGTCCCATTCAGCTACCTTCTCCTGCATTGCTCTAACAGCGCGATTAAGAGGAATAATTTCGTAATACTTCGACTCCATGTACTTCTCCTGGAGCTTCCGGATGAGAGCTGCGTGTTCTTCCTGTGCGCGCCTAGTGAGACGTTCCACTTCCGCTTTGCAAGCGTCCGCTTTCTCTGGGGAGACACTGTCAATGTTTATGCCCTTGATTCTCGAGTGGACGGATGTCATGAAGCGGTTCCATCGCTCCTCATATTTTGTAAACAACTCGTTTTTCAATTTCAAATCGTTGTCAACTTTCCAGGTGACTCTGGTTCGTGGTACGATAATTTCTAGGAGGTCGATCGGATCGTAATGAATACGAATTGCGACGTTCCGGAAGCCGAAGTAGCGGAGGTGGTCACGGTGGATATCGTGTGGACAGAACCCAGCCCTGAGACGTAGTTCACTGCTCCAGAAGGAGAGCTCGAGATACTTTCCAAGGGAATATTTCCACGTGCTTTCAGACATTGGCATGACCTGAGTTTCCTTTTGGCAGATCTTGCAATAACTCCACATGAGGATTGAGTCTTGGAGACCTTTGATCTTGCAGGGCGATTTCTCTACAAACACCGTGATGCGTGCTTCGCCATGTACGTAAGTCCGGTGATGCTCCGACATCTTGCGTTCGCAACCATTCGAAGTGCAGATTGTGTTGACACTCAAGCATAGATCTTCCACGTACTGGCCTAAGGTACAATCCGGGTCGAATTCGGCATGCTCGTTGTAAAAAGCCAGTGCTAACAGCTCAGGTCCCGCGCAGGGAATTGAAGTAGCGGTACAAACCACCGTATAGAGAACTGTGATATTTTGGTGTGCATAAGGATCAAAAAGGTTGAGATTCCCCTGGATATAGTTCTCCCACTGTCGTTTCTGAGTTTGATAATTATGCAGTGCTTTGTCGTACTCGGCATCGTGCACAGCATGTAAAACCTCCATAATTTGACGAGGCGCTCGTTTCACCGTCTCGTGGACCATTTCAGGCTTGATAAGTTGGAACTTCTGCGCTTTAGACTTCTCGGTATCGGTATGCTCTTCGAAAGTGTCTTGATCGCGCAGTCTTCTCAAGTAAACAAGCCTTCTCTCTTGCTCTCGAGCTTTCATCAAGAGATATGGTTGTACAAATTTAACGAACGGAGAAGCCGATAGAATTTTCGTCTGGTGTTTGGCGACCATGTCGCTGTAAAAGGTGGGCATAGGTATATCTTCAGGGAGCTGGTCCTCATGAGATGCATGGGCGTGGGACTCATGTGCAGAGACGAACTTTGGCACTTCTACCGACAATGTGTTCTTGTCATCTTTAGAGGACTGAGAGTTCTCCAGGCTGTTCACATCCTTACTGGCAGATATCGACCCGCTATCGTCAATGGCTCCATTTCCACTTCCTGTTTCATCTGAGCTGGTCAAATGTCGAAGTTTCTGCCCCGCATCCACAACAGCTTGTAACTTGTCACTTGCAGCTGCAACTGTATCGCGTAGTAGGCCAGATTCTGGTCCACCTGATTGGATTGCATGAGAAGACTGCTGTCTGCTTGGCGACAGGCTGCCGCTGTTCTCAGCGACTGATGGAATGAGGACAAACTCATCTCGCATCAGACAAGTCTCGAGCTTCAGATTATAGACCACGTAGACCATGAACTCGGTGATACGCTTCATCTTAGATAGAGTGGCCATGTTCGCTCCACGCAAAGCAATGGTGCAGCCAAGATCTTTCGGACAACCCGACAGATAGATGTATGTCTTCTTCTTGCCTGGAATATCATTATGGACGTATGTCTTGACGTCGAAGCCACCGCTTTTTCCAACATGAACTGGTTTCAAAGCAACCATGTCGATCGAAGAGATAATTTCCGTCCGTGCAAATCGTGATACTGCTTCAATAACGGATTGTTTCACATTATATGCCACAGCAATATTTGCCTCTGCTAGATACTGCAGTGCAAGCCCGGAGATGTGTTTTTGAACAAGCAGCAGTTGGGGGCGCAGAGAGGCAATTCGATTTACCATGTTTCGGAGGAATTCTTTTTCCTGAGCGATTACAGGCTCAAGGCTCATGAAGTGATGTTGATGCCTTTGGTACTCAATGGGGAACGAGACGATCACAATTCTGGGATTCGAAATACTTCGTGGCATACTCTTAAGCGCTAAGTTCTTGGTGAATACAACACCAGAAACATAGGCTGTATCCCCAGGCTTTCCTCCTGGGATCTTCTTGAGCTTGACATAGTGTCGAATGTCAATATCATCACCGAGCCGAACATTGGGATTGACATCATCGGTACATTGGAGCAGTATTGGTATGAGAGCCTTCTCCCAAGAAGAAACGTTAGGTATGTTGGCATCCTCCAACAACTGGTGCAACATCCGCCGAACGTGGTGTAAGCTGGCGTTATTGAGTTCGATGGCCGGTGCTTTTGCATCCCTCATCGACGCACTTCGGGTCACTTTTGTTGGTCCAAGAGTGGAGGTCGTCGACGATTGATCTACTCCAACGAACTCCTCATCGAGATTCCCGAACCCCTGGACTGGCTGGCGAGGAGATGTTCTTGAATGATGCAAACTGGCGCTTGCGGTACTGAGATTGCGTCGCCTGTTCGGTCGTGAAAAGGCTCCAGCGGAAGCGCTTCCACTGATATCATCCAACCCGCGACTGGTGAAGCTGATGCCGCTGACGCTCTTCTCTCCAGCCCTAGCCCTGTGCTTCTTGCTAGAGCTCAACAGCGAACCAAAGCCCGACCTATCATTCTCGAAGCTAGGACTAATAATGGTGCCGCTATTCAACGTTGCAAATATGCTCATCTGCTCATCCGCGCTTGACTCTTCGTCAGACATGTAAGGTGCGAGGTCCGGATCGATGATGTTATCGTCGTGGAATGCAGGCAATCTGGATTTCTTGCCCAAGTCATCTGTCACGCCACGGTGGAAAGGGGCTCGTTCTTCGGCTGTGGATTTAAAGCGACCAAGAAAGTTATGCTTCGAGTGGTGCCTCTTGTGACCGGACGATGGCGGTCGGCCGGCCGCAGACAGGGCCTTCAAAGACCTCGAGGAGCTTGGGCGGCTCAATTGTGGGGCATCAATTTCTAGAATTGCGGAGCGCCTGTTGGTCGACTCACCAATCCGTCGCGTTGCTGGTATAGCCATCATTGGAGTTGCCAAGGGTCGGGAGCTTTCGTCGCCAACGGCTTGATCCTCGCTACCGCCGTGAATAACTGCTTCTGCTGAATCAGTCCTGCTCGAAGCCTCGTATTTCGCTTGCTGTGTCTGGAAGAATGTGGGCAGAACGGAGTCATCAGCAGAATCATCAGATCCGCTGCTATCATGCCGCCTGTTGATAATATCAAGACAGGTCTTACAAACTCGCAGCGAGCCCTGAACACCAAAACGTTGGCCAGATATGATTGATGTGCATTTAGAGTCGAAAATGCATCCACAAGTTCTACAGTGGTGTTTTCTTCGAAACGCAGAGAACGCATCCCCACAGAGAAAACATTCTTTGCAAATTTCATCCGCCATCCAAAATTCCTTACTCAGAACCTGCTTTCTCATCTGCTCGAGCCTAGCGTTAACAGCTTCAGGTGCGCCTTCATTTGTTGTTGTACCCGGTATGCGTAGTCTGCCCAGATATCCCAACTGAGGACCATCGTCTACGGAAAAAGATTCATGGCGTACACTATTGTGTGCAGATGTGTTGATGGGGCTAGTTTCAGCAGTACTACGATCGGTCGAGGAAGCTCTTGAGGCTTGGTAACCAGGAAGATGTGACTGAGTTATTCGTTCAATTGCAACAGGCCTCTTCATTCCATCTGGAGCCCCTCGAGAGGATGCGTTCGCTCTTGTATCCGTAGCTTGAAGGGAGGACAGTGCCGAAGAAGCACTTTTGGATCCCCCAACCGGTCTCTTCATCAGATCGATGCTTCCGTCTCCTCCACCAGTAACATGAATGCCTGGATCCTCCTCTGCCTCGATTCCATCATCACTTCCTTCCGAATCATCCAGAACAGAGAGGTCGTCTAAAGTACGCCCACTTTGGCGAGAATCAAATCCAAAAGCAGGAGGATGTTCATGTGTGGTACTGGTTGCTGTCGAAGGTGGACCCTCGGACCGTTGATCCAAAGCCGTTCGCCCACTGTCACCATCTTTGAAAGCACTCACGTTGACCGGAGCAACAGTAGGGACAATTGCAGATGATGTTTGAGCCTTTGTCATAGGCGTTATTGCCGGTCGGGACGAAGAGGCAGATTTTGTGGTCGCAGGGGTAGTCGCTGGAGTAAAGGATGTTTTGGAGGATTTCAAGGTTTGAGACTGACTTTCTGACGATTGCCCCGCAAAGGATGAGGCTGTGGGAGATTGGAGACGTGAAGACGATGTCGAGAGTTGAGCTGTAGCTGCACTAACACCACTGTCCTCTCTGGTTGGGGGCTGCGTCGACTTCGGGTTGGATGTTGGGGTTGCCTGAGTCTTCACTGAAACGCTCTCTAGGCTTTCGTGATCTCCCTTCATCAATGACGGGCCGGCCTTCTCCTTCCCACCCCCTACCGCTCCCCGGAAACGACTGTATAAACCACTAAGCCCATTTTGCATTATATCCCCAGCTAGTCCTTTGCTCTCAGTACTGGCTGATGGAGGTGGAGGAGAAGCGAATTCGTTGAATGTCGTGAGAGTTTCCGAATGGCTTGCAGTACTGTGTATCTTGTCCAACGCTAGAGCTAACTGCTCTTTGTCCACAGCTGTTGATCCAGAGACAGAAGCCAAAGACCCACGCCGTGACCTTAACTCGAGGGGAACTAGAGATGGTGGACCATTAGAGGTCTGAGGAGAATCGTTCGTCGACATGGTGCCGTATTTGATCCCAAAGTGCAGCACTAGGCAGCAGAGTAGTAGCCAGTAGCCTCAAACAGCGGACTTGTTCTCTTGTGGTTGAGGTGAGAGGAGCCTCTGGGATCTAGGATCGGAGATGAATAGCGATGCCGCCAGAACGGCGTTTAGAGTAGAGGATCATGTCATCGGGTTGAAGAGAAGCAGAGTCGGTGTTATCGAGGAACAGCCTGCATCGTCTAGGTAACCCAAAGTCGTCAGTGGTTGAGCAGGAAGGTGGCGGCTTAGTGACTGGATTGCTCCAAATGGTGGTGGTAGCGGGTTCCGCAAGGAGGACCCGTAGACCACAGTGCCGAGTAGTATCAAAGCCTCGTGGCGAAGAGATCGTGAGTCAGGCTCGAATTTTCATTGTCCGCAAGTTGTGGCTCTGATCGAAGTCTTTGGCCGACTCCTCAATCAATCAATCACCTGGAGTGGCAGCATGCCGGTTGCCTTGCCGTGCATGCCAAACCTTTGGTCATCACGCATGTTCCCAGCCACAGCATCAGCCACACCCCACTTCGGCAACCTTCAGCCTTGCACTAATGAACGAACGCGTCTGCTCGGTACCGTACTTAAACGCGTCCGCTGTCGAGGCTCTGCAAAGTCAATACCTGAACATGTGATTGCTTTCCGTACAATATCTCTTCCACGCCTTCTTCTCGTGAGATACTCAATCTTGGAAGTCTCGATCTCCGCTAATTCGCTCCTTCAGGAAGTCTGGTCCTGGGATAACATGGTCAATAAGTGCTAATCTCTGGTCAATCGCGCTGCTTCTGCCCTACGAGCACGGGCAGACAATGTCTGCCTCAATGCGGGACTGGATTGGTCCACTGGTTGAGACTGAGTTGAACAATGCTCTCACCAGCTTCCAAGGAGTTTATGTTCCTGGTCAGCGTGTGCAAGAAGGGTGCCGAGCATATGGCCCGGATACCGTGACTGTGAATATTAAGAGAGGACGAGAGGTTCAGCTCATCGAGGTCAGGTGCTATCTTCCTTCAGGTTCCCTTGGCTAAATGAGTGACAGTTCAATGGGAGGAGTGCGAATCCGCTCGAGGCAATTGTCTCGGACGGTACAACACATATTCGAGCAACCTTCGATCAAGTTGCCGTAGACCTGTTCGCCAAATTGAATGGCCGAGACTTCTTAGAAGTTAGAGGCGCCGTGATTGCTCTTCTTGAATACAACATTGTAAGCTTGGTCCTATACACATGATCTCTGCATGAGCTGACACCTTGTCTCGACGTTCAACCGAAAATCCAAAATGGCTACTACGCTGGTCCTCGAGGTGTCACAATTCAAATTCAGGGGAAGTGAAGGGTCTAGACCGTTTGGTCGACCCTCTGATATTCTTCAGAAGGACCAAATTCGCCAGATCCTTGGCCAACTGGAAGGACTACTTAACGGAGAAGGACATGAAAACGAGATTCGTTCGCAACCACCATCTCCCGCTCCGCCCGAGATCTTGGCTAGGACGAATTACTTATCATCAAGTGGCCCTACGTCGCAAGAAGCTTTTGCTACTCAAGTTCCTAGCAGAGTTCAGAAGAAGTCTGAAGGCCGAGCTGACGTCGAGATGCCTAAAGCTGGGGCGTCTTCATCTCTCTTGAACCTTCTTTCGAAAAAGGCTGCAACTGCTAAGCCGAGCGTAAGCAGCGCCGCGACTTCATTAGTACCGTCAAATACTTCGGCCAATTCGATGCCGAGGAAGGCTGTTCTAACTCCAGTATCATCTGGCCGGATCCTTGAGATGACTTCTAAACTCGAAGCAAAAGCGAATGAACAGAATATCCAGTCCTCATTAGCTCAAGAGAGACAAGCAAACAGCTCCCAAAGCCCTTCTGTTTCCATTAAACTTTCGAATCCAAAGGAGTTGCCGGAACCACATTCTGACGACAGTGAAAAGGAGAACAGTCAGGAAGGCTTGAATAGCAAGACGCCTATATTGCATAGCTTGAAAATTGAAACTATGGAGCAAGCAACCATTGAGCTAGAAAGTATCCAGATGTCTATCCTCGATCAGTTTCAGGATAAAAATCCATTCCTTGGTCTGAAACGAGTGCCACGAAAATTTGTACGGATCCAGCAGTCACAAGAGACTCTCCTTGAGGACAAAGAATCTTGGTATAAGCCTCCGGTTGATTCTAGATCGACTTATGCCAATCTCCCAGCCAAGATCCGTGATGATTTGATTGCGTTGTCAGAGAGGCAACCGGCAGTCAAGACATCGACTGAGGGGGGTCAAGCCAATGAAGTGGATAGTGAAAATTCGGACGATGGCGACGAGGTTCAGCATGAGTCTAGTGCTTGCCAGAGCGAGGCTGTGGACGAGGACGAAAAGCCAGAAGTGCAGCAGAGCTCGACGCCCACAGATGAAGAAGAAGACCAGGTGGAGTCGCCAGGAAGCAGCCCCAAAAGACATGCACGAATTCAAGGAAGCCAGAAGTTCGTCACAGATAGCCATGATCGACAGAACACGTCGTTCTTTTCAAGCAAGCCCGATCATCCGGGAGACGAGATGACCGAGAATTACCAATCTGAAAGCGATGTTATTGAGGACGAAGACATCGTGTCATGGCCTTCAAGTCCAGAGCATCAGTTGATGGCCGTCGAACAGGCTGTAGAGAGTTACCACCGTCTCTACAACTCGGCCAATCACCTTGCTGAATCTTCCCAAATCTCTGGAAGCAATCGACAGCAGTCGCCCGACGTATACCTAGACGCAGGTCCAGGAACGCAATTCTCGGAATCAAAAGAACCTTCCCTAGGTCGCCATAGAGATGATTCGAAACAACGACACCCACAGACGACACGTCGATTATGGCCGCCAGTGACAATCCCACCTAGCAGCCCTGAGGAAGAAAAGGAGCTTGAATATGCTATTCCATATGCTCTTGGCGACTTTGCAGAAGAGAGCGATACCGAAGAAGAATCTTCAGAGACTTTCCAGACATATCCATCAACAGCCATACGCAACGAAGAACTAGTGCAGGTGGAACAAACACCTTTCCCGCAACTTCGATATTCTAGAGGGCCGTCGCTTCAAACAGATGAATCTTTGAAAGAAACTAAGCGAATCGAAGATCTCATTTCATCAGATTCAAGAATTCCGGCCACTTGTGAAGATCCTGCACCAAAAAATACAACACCGAGCTCGAGTGAAGAAACAAGCTTACACAAGGGATTGGATATGCGGGTCTTGACGATCGACTACAGATATGACGGCCCTCAGCATGCAAGTCATATGCATGCCAAGATCAATATCAAGGAGGAAGATGGGGACGACGATGTAGCCCAAAATCCTCTTTCCCACAGCAACGAAGCTTCGCACAAGGGAAGCGATGTTTTGTCGACCAGTCAGGACGCCATCTCATTCGATATGATCGCAGGTCTACCAGAACCACACCAGGAAGAATACATCGCGATGGTGACACCATCAAGAAACAAAGATAGTCGCCAGGTTGCAGCGCAGCACTCGTCTCCTCTGGGGACTCCTCACTCGACTAAAAGCCAACTTGATGGCAGCTCTCCTGTTATGATGGGCTTAGGAAAGCGAGGTAGTGATCACTTGGAAGCAAGACCTCAGACTTCTGCCAAGCGGCGCCGCTACGTGCCTCGAGGTGTAGCTCGCATGATCAAAGAAGAGAACTCCCCTGCGCGAGATACCAAGGAAATTGCGAGAATTAACAGACACAATTTCAATGATAATCTCCCACCAGCGAGCTCTGGTCAAGGAAACTCGCATGAGAAAGAAGTCATAC
>Ga0302140_10010396_pt1 | contig 11505 bp, 10 predicted proteins | sample I_Bog_E1_1_FD_202095 | JGI IMG/M metagenome (GOLD analysis project Ga0302140, IMG submission 202095) | Peat permafrost microbial communities from Stordalen Mire near Abisko, Sweden - I_Bog_E1_1 | ecosystem: Environmental > Terrestrial > Soil > Wetlands > Peat | place: Sweden: Abisko, Stordalen...
GAAGAGCGCAAGCCCCAGCACAAGAATGGTGATGCCCAGTTTGTTAAGCCAGTTCGTGCCCAGCGTCTCTTCGAGAGCAAACACAGACTTCATGCGCTGCTGGGCTGTCGCCTTCGCCGAGGAAGATCGCAAGGTGGCGAACTGTGGCGCCTCCGTGACAGGCGCGCTTGGCGGTGTTGGGACGGGGGGCGGCGTTTGCATAGAGAAAGTACTTGTGAAAGCTGGAGGCCTCGCCGATTCAGTTGGAGCTATCGGCGAGGCCGGAACCGTAGATTCCAACGGACTCACAGGCGCGCCGGAGGAATGCGGAGAAGTCGGCGCGACCTCAGCCGCTTCAACCTTTGCGGGTGCGACAACTTTTTCCACCGGTGCGTTCGCCTTAATGGCAGCCACGTCCGGATGCTCCGAAGGTTGGACACGAGCCTCAACGCTCACCGGAATCGAAGGCGTCGACACTGGTTCCGCTCGAGGCGTCTCTTTTGCGGGCGTCACAGGCGCAGAGAATGTTGGAACAACCGGAGCTGCTTCAGGCGCCGTTCGAGCAGTCGGCGCGGCTACAGAAGGCAACGGCTGCGGTATCTCAACATGGACCGGTGGCACGTCATGCGATTTGGCGGGAGCGCTCGTCTCGGAAGAAACAGCGGCTACCTGCCGCCGCAGATCCAGCACTTCGCGGTGAAGCGCGTCATTCTGTTGAGAGGTTCGCTGAGCAAGCTCTTCGATTTGCAGGCGGAGCTTCCTCTGCCTCACCACCGCAGAAACGGCGAGGACAGGAGCGGATAAGACCAACAGCGCTAACAATACCGCGAGAAGCTCCAATGGCTACCCCGCAAACATGTAGTTCTGCAAGCCTAAATAATAGAACGCATAGCCTTCTCAGCCTTGCATTAATTCTCGCCTGAAAACTCGATAGTAACGGGTATGCCTGCGTAACACGCTGACTCTGTGGATGTTAAATAATCGACTTACCCTCCCGGATGAGCACCCTTATGCAGGCTCACATCGTCGCCATCGCCGCTCCTCAAACCGAGGAAGACAATCGTCGATACGATGGTCAATATCCCGAGAGCGATAAGAGCCTCATGGATTCCATGAATCATTTCGCTCGGAACGGCGTGCGTGCCCGGGACAAACAGGGCTGTGGCTAAGCCCGCGGATGCTACGCCGAAGCTCGTTGACATTTGCTGTGCGGTGCTGGCGATCGAACTTGCGCTGCTGGTATCTTCGTCCGCCACGTCTGCGAACACCAGCGTATTCATGCTCGTGTATTGCAGAGATGTGAATGCTCCATAGAGGAAAGCCTGCAGCACAATGGCCCAAACAGGGGTCCGCAGACCGATTGTGGCAAACACCATCAGAAGAGCACCGAGTATAAGCGTGTTCGAAATAAGCACGCCGCGATATCCGATGCGACTCAAAAGCCGCGGCATGATCCTCTTCATCCCCATCGAAGCCACAGCCTGCGGCATAAGGAGTAGGCCGGATTTGATCGGGGTTAGTCCGAGGCCTACTTGATAGAGAAGCGGCAGGAGGAACGGGACTCCGCCGATTCCGAGGCGAGTGAAGAAGCTGCCGCTTACTGCGGCGCGGAAGGTGCGGATGCTGAATAATTTTAGATCGAGCAGAGGGAACTGAAGATGTTTTGCGTGGAGTCCGTATCCTGCAAGCAACGCGATTGATAAGATCAGCAGCCCGGTCATCTCTCGTGCGCTGAGCGAGTGCTCGCCGAATATTTCGAGTACATAAGAAAGCAATGCTACTCCGGAGCCGAAGAGCATAAGCCCAACAACATCCAGCGCGTGAGGGGTCTCTTCGCGGTAGTCGGGCAAATGTATATAGACGAGGATTAGGCCCGCGAGTCCGATTGGAATATTCAGGAAAAAAATTACGCGCCAGTGAAGATAGCCAACGATCACACCTCCGGCAATCGGTCCGAGCATGGGAGCCACCAGAGCCGGTATGGAAACAAAGCTCATGGTGCGCAGAAGTTCTGACTTGGCAAATGTTCGCACCAGGGTGAGCCGACCCACTGGCACCATCATCGCGCCGCCGCAACCTTGCAGAATGCGGAAAGCGACCAGCAAATGAATGTTGCTGGATAGTCCGCACAGAAAAGACCCGAGGGTGAATAGGCCAATCGCAGATGCGAATACGCGACGCGTTCCGAAGCGGTCGGCCATCCATCCACTGATCGGGATGAAGACCGCCAGGCTGAGCGTGTAGCTCGCCAGCACCGCCTTCATGCTTAAAGGTGCGACACCCAGGGCGCGAGAAATATCAGGAACCGCCGTGTTGAGAATCGTCGTGTCCAACGATTCCATAAAAAAAGCGACAGCTACCAACCACGGTAGCAGCCGCTTGGAAGCTTCTGAAGGAACTGGTGAAGATGGAGCGATCGACGGGCTGGCCGGGTTCATAAGCAGGAACTGCGGGACGCTTCTCCACCTCGAACATCTTACGATGACGTCTCCGACCCTAGGGAAAGAAGGATTCGAGCGAATTTCTCGCACGGGCGCTTCCGCATCAGACGTTATCTTTCAGAATGATGGAGAAAATTATTGCACTCCCCGCGGCCGTTCTCAGTGATCTTCGCGTTTCAGATCTCTGGAGGGTTCGGCAGCCACGAACCTTGAATCGCGGAGTTCACGGAGAGCGGCCGCGGAGAACGCCGAGACTTCCCCTGACCCGATCCGATCTCATTACGACTAACCACCGGGCCACTTGTGGACGTCAGGGAAAGAACGATTCGAGCGAATCTCTTGCACAGGCGCCCTGGCATCAGACGTTGTGTCTTTGAGGGGATGATGGAGAAAATTACTCTGCATCCTCCGCGGAAGTTTTCGGTCATCTCCGCGTCTAAGCTTTGTAGAGGTCCGGCAGTCACAAACCTTGAATCAAGGGGTTCACGGAGAGCGGCCGCGGAGAACGCCGAGACTTCCCCTGACCGGATCCAATCCCATTCCGACCAACCACCGGGCTCGTTGTGGACGTCTTGGAAGTTTTTCTTCCCACAAGACGACTTCCTGCCGGCGCGCGCTCGGTTGCTCCCGCCTGTCTACGGGCCTGGCAGGGAAGTGACCTGTTTCTGATTTCGTAAATTTCCACGCCGGTTCGAAGCTAACGGACACAATCGTGTTAAGGTCGCCAAAACGTCTCCGAATTTCGACGGCGACTCCACTTCGCCTCCCAACCGCATGGCGACATGCGTGGAAAGTTGAGTATCCCTTGAGGAGGGAAATTGTATGACGCGACCCCGTTGTTTCGCTTTGCTCTGCGCCGCTGTTTGCGCGTTGGTCTGCAACTATGCTCAGGCTCAAGATTTTAAAAAACAAGTCATCTACCAAATCGTTACCGATCGCTTTTACGACGGTAATACAGCGAACGACACCTGCACCCGAGGCGCTGGCCTCTACGATTCCACCAAGACGAACTGGAACCTTTACTGGGGTGGAGACTTAGCGGGGATTCAGGCGAACCTGACTTATCTCCACGGAATGGGCATTACCGCTATCTGGATTTCCCCACCGGTTGAAAACATCGACGTCAACATTCCAGATGGTAACGGAAATCCGACCGCGCCCTACCACGGTTATTCGGCCGACGATTACACGAAGATCGACAACTTCTTTGGCGACTGCTCGGAAACCTGGACGGCATTCGATAATCTCATCACGGCTGCGCATAACCTGGGGATCAAGATTATTGTGGATTTCCCGGCGAACGACACGAACCAGCAAGATGCCGGAGAATACGGCTCGCTCTACAACAACGGCACGTTCATGGCGGCCTGCAACAACGACCCCAATGGTTATTTCCATCACAATCCTGAAATCGCCAACTTTGAGGATCGCTATCAACTTCAGTACTACACGCTCGAAGATCTTTGCGATCTGAACCAGGAGAATTCGACCATCGACGGCTATCTCAAGTCGTCGTTGCAAACGTTTCAGTCGAATGGAACCGACGCCTTCCGTATGGATGCGGTGAAACACACCACGTGGGGGTGGGAGTACAGCGAGGCGAATTCGATTTACAACAACGCTCCGAGCTTTGTTTTCGGGGAATGGTACGAAACAACAAGCGATACTCTGTTTGCAGATTCGGTCAAGTTCGCCAACAAGAGCGGTATGGCCCTTTACGATTATCCGTTGGGGCTCGCGCTGCGTGATGTACTGGGCAATGGCAACGGCTTCTCTGAAGTAGACAGTACGCTGAGCACCGAGGACAGCAGCTTTACCTGGCCCAATGATCTGGTCGACTGGGTCGACAATCAAGACCAGCCGCGGCTGCTCAGCATGGATAACGATAACAATCGTCTCAACGAAGCTTTGGCATTTGAACTGACGGCTCGAGGCATTCCGACTATCTATTACGGCGACGAGCAGTATATTCACAACGACACCGGCGGCGGCGGTACGCCTTACAACCGCCCCTGGATGAATTCCTTCAGCACCACCACAACCGCATACAAGTTAATCAGTAAACTTTCCGCGCTCCGAACGGGAACCAACGATGCTCTAGCCTATGGCACCCAGAAGCAACGTTGGATGAACAGCGACGTCTACATTTATGAGCGGCAATTCTATGGCGACGTTGTTCTGGTGGCCATCAACAAAAATACGAGCACGAGTTATGCGATCACGGGCTTGTATACGGCGCTGCCCGCGGGCAACTACTCCGACTATCTGGGTGGATTGCTGAACGGGTTGGGCATCACCGTAACCGCAGGCAGCGGCGGAAATAATCCGGTGGCGAATTTTAATCTGCCGGCGTACGGCGTCGCCGTTTGGGTCGCGAGTACGACACCAACGGCGCCAGAGGTCGGTTCCATTGGGCCAACCGTGGGTCAATCGGGAATGAAGGTAACGATCGCTGGGAAGAACCTGGGAAGCTCGACAGGAAGTGTCTTGTTCGGCACGACCAGCGCTTCTATTAGCTCTTGGACTGCCACCTCGGTTACGTTCACTGTTCCGAATGTTTCGAACGGAGTCTACCTGGTTCAACTCAAGAATAGTTCCGGGACACTCGCCAACACCATTCAGTTCACCGTGCTCACGGCGAAGATGATTCCCGTGACCTTTACGGTCAACAACGCGAATCCAACGAACACCGGCGACTACATTTATCTGACCGGGAATACGGTTGAGCTTGGCGACTGGGGTACTACCTTTTCCACTGCTGTCGGCCCCATGCTCGATCCTAATTACCCAAGCTGGTTCCTGAATGTTTCGGCTCCAGCCTGCCAGAACATTCAGTTTAAATTTATCGACATTCAGGCAAGCGGGAGTGTGGTTTGGGAAAACGGCTCAAATCACACCTACACAGTTCCGTGCAGCGGAACCGGGTCGGTGACTGTCAGCTGGCAGTACTGAGTGATTGCATGATGGCCTCCGCTTTGGGCAATGCAGCTCAGGCGGAGGCCTAATTTTTTACTATTCTTTTCCGCCGACCACCTGCGCGTGGCCGAGCGCGGCCACGAGGGAAACTCCCCCGAGGATGTTGCCCATTAACGTCGGGATGAAGAACTGCACAAAATAGACTTTCCACGAAATGACGTGGGTGACGATCAGGAAAAACATTGTGGTTGAGCCAGCGATGATGTGGCTGAATCCACTGATGCCGATGAGGTAAGTCACCAGGATGATGATGCTGACGCGCGCGGATTCAGCTCCCGGAAGGAGCCAAACCATTAGAGCGATCAGCCAGCCCGCGAAAATACCGCGAACTAGCACCGTCCCGAATCCAGCGCCCAGATGAGATGTGCCGATTTCCGTCAGAGACTGTTGAATGCTCGAATCGAAAATATGTATTTTCCCGATGCACAGCGCGAACAAGAATGTTCCGAACAGGTTCGACGACAGCACAACCATCCACAAGCGCAGCATGCGCAGCAGCGTGGAGAGATCTTTGCGCACCAACAAGGGCAAAACCACGGTGAGCGTGTTTTCGGTAAAGAGTTGCTGGCGGCCGAGGATCACCATTAGAAATCCTATGCAGTATCCAGCGCGGGATATCAACGGACGCCACGGTTGATCGGGCAAGCGGGCGGCCAGAATTCCTTCCGCAATGAACGACGAGCCCATCGAGAGACCCGCGGCGAAAGCGGACCACGCCAAGGCTGAGGCCGTGCGGTGCAGTTCTTCTTCACCTTCGAGCCGAATGGTTTCGTAGACGACATTTGCGCCGATCGCCAGGCGCTCCTCGACCTGCTTTTTCTCGGCGCGAGTTGAGATGGTTAATACTTTGTCGGCGGGTTGATCGGTTTTCGCTGGCTTCTTGTTCATTAATTTATCGCTGCGGTGACGACTTAGTTCGAACTTGATCTTCGCGATGGGGGTTGTTATTTGCCGTGACCTGTCCTGAGCATTGCTTTTGTAGTTCTTCAGCAGCTTGAGCAGGCGTCAAATTGTCTGACACTCGCTGAAAGTTGCTTCGGATTTCGTCTTGTTGCACCGATATAGTCTTAAAGAACAGAGCCTTACCGCGCATATCGACATGCAGGAGGGTAACTTCCCAATATCCCGGCCCCACTTCCGATTGTTTGACGTGAAATGTACCACCCTCATCCAGATGGCCGAGCAGTCCGCCGTAAAATTTGACCGGATGGATAAGACGGCCCTCGATCTCCGCAAGCCTGTTCTGTTTCTCGTCAATCCAAATCCGGCCTTTCATCGTATGAAAGACTTCGGCTTCGTGGGACGAGGGGTGAAAGTTCGGGTTCGGCTCGATTAGGATTTCCACCAAGCCGTTTTTATGCTCGCCAAACTTCGCATTGAATGCGTCCGGCAGCATCTTGAATAAGTTCTCGGTTTGACGCGCGTCTTCTTGCTGGGCGCGTTGTTGCTTTTTCTGATCGGCCGGTTTCTGAACCAGGTTCTGGATGCGCTGGTCTTCTTGTTTTTGTTCCTCCGCGCTGATCGGCCGTCCGTTCACAGACGACAACCGGGCAAGATCTCCTTCGCGGGTCTCGACGATCCACTTCACCTGCTTTTTGCCGGGATCATTTGCTGTCACTTGATACATCCAGTGACTGTGATCATTGGACTGGCCCTTTAGCTCACTATCGACCGCCTTGCGCAGAAGATCGTTGGCCGATAGGTCTTTCGGAGGGTTCTGAGAAAAGGCTGCAACGCAAGAAACAAATGCGAGAAAGATTGCGGGCAGAATAGAAGTGGCGATTTGATTCGCACGTTTTGACAAGCTGATCTTTGACAAGCTGATCTTTGACGGGCTGACCAAGGGTCGTTTTGGGTTCATTTCGCGCCTCACCGCGATGGCATAATGCTCCGCGATAAAAGCCTACCCGAGAACTCAGCAGGGAACATCGAAGGCATGCTGTAGTTCGTACGGATGTTTGCCGTAGGCGGGACATCCCTAAGGTAAATGCAGGATGGAAGGAGGATTTTTATCCGGCTACGATGTGAATGTTGAACTTCTAGACGTTGAATAGACGTTGAACAAGGAGGATTTATGCCTGAACAAGAGACCATGAAGCGCGCTAGCGAGGATGCTCGTGAGGGGAAGTCTCCGTCTACGCAAGCGGGAGAGTTTGTACGCGAAGAAATCCATCATGTTCGAGAAGGCAAGCATGGGGCACGATCGGCGAAGCAGGCGATTGCGATCGGCCTGTCGAAAGCGCGGCGAGCGGGCGTGAAGCTAAGCGCGCCCACGGGTTCGGCGGAATTGCGAAAGAAGGCCGCGCAGGACGAGAAGGCTGGCAAGAATCCGCGACATAAAATCTCCGCGACTCGTTCTCGCGCAACCGAGGCCGCATTGAAACACGAGCCGCACAGTTCTGCTAGCAAATCAGCGCTGTCGCGGCAAACTAAGAGCACCGCGGCGAAGAGGGGAAAATCCGCACGCAGTGCAGCCGCGAAGAAGGCTGCTCGCACTCGCAAAGCTGCCTGAATATTTGCGGGCATCAGAATGATTAGAGTTCGCAGATATTACAAGGTAGGTCCCTATGCGCACGCGAGCACCGATCGCGTGCGCACAGGAGTAAATCGCCGTTAGGCGGTGCGTGAGCCCATAACAAAGTGGAGCACGAGCGAGATGACGGCGAACAGCAATAGAAGGTGGATCAGTCCGCCGGCAACGTGAAACACCATAAATCCGCCGAGCCACGCGATTAACAGGACTACGAATAGCACGGTCCAGATACTCATGAGTTTCCTCCGATTCGAATTGTGTTCGGCTTCGTGAGCCGGAAGTCAGATGAAATCAGGAAAGGAACAGTTGCTTGTTGGTTCACGCGGTGTATTTACTCGCCCAGCCATGCGCCCAGTCCGCGAAGCGAATCGACGTAGTCGCAGACGATCTTGGTTGCTCCCACCAGAGGCACGGCGAGTATGAGGCCCATCGCTCCCCAGATCCACGCCCAAAAGAATAAAGAGAGAGTCACCACGAGGGGATTTAATCTCAGCCGCTTCCCCACGATTTTGGGGTAGAGAACGTTCATCGTAATCACATGCAAGGCGATGACCGAGACGAGAATTATCGCAACCCCGGTTCGGTCTACGTTTCCAATGCCGGCGGCCAACGGAGGCAGGACGGCCAGAAATACGCCGAGATAAGGAACCAGGCTGGCGAATCCGGTGATTACTCCCAGGAAATAAAAATAGGGGATGCCCACATACCAGAACACCAGGGTGCTCACCCCAGCGCCCACCAAGCCGATGAGCACGTTCCCGATAATAAAGCTGCGGATCATGGCCGAGATCCGGCCCGCGGTACGATGCGCGACCAAGCGGTGCTCCTTGGGAAATAGCCGCACGGTGGCCGCGAGCATGTGATCCTTCCACGTCAGCATGAAATAGATCAGAAAAGGGATGAACGAAATCGCGAGCACGACTTCACCCAGCGTTCCGGTGCCGGCTGAAATTACCCGGGACAGGCCCGGAGCCTCTTGCACCTCGACGGCCAGAGGCTGCTTGCCAGCCTTGGGAGAGGCCAGGACAGAGCGCGTGCTCTCTTCGAGCCTAGTAGTTTGCGCTCGAAAGTTTGCCAGAGTGTCGTGTATCTTTCCGGAATAGTTCGGTAATTCGATAGCGAAATCGACGGCGCGATTGTAGAAGAAATAAGTGAGGTTCCCGGCCACGCCCACCAAGAGCGCCACGGCAATTAATGCACCCACAGACCGGGGAATACGTATTCGCGCGAACCACCCGACCAGCGGCTCGACGACGAATGCCAGCAGGATTGCCACCAGCGTCGTAACCATCACAAGTTTTAGCAAATACAGCAGGCCGATCACCGCGATGGCCGCCACAACAATCTGTGCGATGGAGCCAGCGCGTATCGAGGCGTGCAGAACCTCCGCCTCTTCAATCACCATTGCAGTCGTAGGCAGATCCTGATTCTCCGACGCGTGCGGCCGTTTTAGTTCGGAAGAGGGAGTTGCGGAATTCGACTCGTCGATACTCACGGGTGTCGCGGGATTGGCTTGGAGGGGCATAAGTATACGGGCACCATCCTGGCAATTGCATCGACAACAACATCACACTATCGGTTGGCTGATGTCGATTCGCACATCGGGTTTTCCATGTACTGGGAGAAGACATTTATCTTACGAGTGACGCGCCTAGCTGAGATTGGCAGTGGGCCGCTGATTGAAACCGGAAGGTGAGTGTCAACCCAGCCGCTTGGCGATTGTGCAGTACAAGTCAATTGCGTCAGCCAGTTGCTGCTTGTCAATGAACTCTCGTTCGGTGTGCGCGACGTGGATCGATCCTGGGCCGATCAGCAGGGGCTCGCCCCAGTTGGTGAGGCGGGGAATGTCAGTGGTGAAGGCGGCGATCATCGTAGGTAGGCCGTCGATGGTACGCAGTCGCAGGAAAGGCAACTCCAGAGGGAATTCGATTTTCACCTGATCGCCCGCAGCCGCAAGAATCTCGCGCCGAAGATCCTGCGATGGACCAACCAGGCGATAAACCAAGTCGGCGTGAGCGTGGTCGGGAATCACATTGGGCGCGCGTCCACCTTCGATTAGACCAATGTTGAGCGTGCATGGACCAATCTCCGGATCGGATGGCAAAGGCATTGCGAGCAGACGGCTCAGCGCAGCGATCAGCTTGTTGATCGCAGATTCGCCGAGTTCCGGATAAGCCGAATGAGCCATGCGTCCGGAGGCGGTGACCTCGACCCGCAACGTTCCCTTTGAGGCCAGCGCAATGTGGTTCTCGGTGGGTTCGCCATTCACCAAATATTTTGCAGCGTGCGCTGGCTCGCTCGCAGCATAATCGTTCGCCACTTTCGCACCCAGGCTGTCACGCTCTTCTCCCACAACAAACAGCAAACCCACGTAGATGCCTTTTTGCCGCAGGCGCTCAGAAGCCGCAATTTGCGCGGCGATAATTCCTTTTGCGTCGCAAGAACCGCGTCCGTAAATGCGCGTTGCATCTTCGGAGGACGGTATGAACGGAGGGACCGTATCCATGTGCGTGGAAAAAACGATTGCCGGATGCGGCTGCTCCGGCGATGTGGCGTAAATGTTGCAGCGATTGCCCTCGACCGGGATTCTGCGTGTCTGATAGCCGACGCGGCAGAGTTCTCCATAGAGATAGTTTCCGACGGCGGCTTCGTTGCCAGAGATGGATTCGATGTCGATGAGTTGGCGAGTGAGAGTGATGGCGTCCATTAGGGAAAAGAATAGCAGACGGAAAAGTGAGAATGCTGAGGTGAGAAGTCAGAATGCGGGAGCAAGAGCTTTCAAAGGCTGGCTCATCAACCGGTTCTACTTCTGCATTATTACTTCTACATTCTGACTTCATGTAATCTGTTGCTGTGATTGCCCAGGGATCGACCATCAAGTCGCTATTCCTCGAAGGCCCGGCGGGAAGGCTCGAAGCGTTGCTCAATACTGGCGCCGAGAATGCGACGCATGCGGCCGTAGTCTGCCATCCGCATCCGTTGTTTGGCGGGACGCTGCACAACAAAGTTGTGTTCCATACGATGAAAGCGCTAAATAGTTTTGGGTTTCCAGTGTTGCGCTTCAACTTTCGCGGGGCGGGCCTCAGCCACGGAGAACACGATCATGGCAACGGAGAAGTGGAGGATGTCCTTACCGCGCTCAATTGGCTGGACGAGGAGTTTCACCTGCCGCTGCTGTTTGCGGGATTCTCTTTCGGCGCGGCGGTGGGATTGCGGGCCGCGTGTCCGGATGCGCGGGTTCAGGCATTGATTGGAGTTGGCGTTCCAGCGATTCCTGTGGCTGCCGACACGGAAACACCGCGAGTTTATACATTCGATTTCCTGCGCGAGTGCTCGAAGCCGAAACTGTTCGTCAGTGGAGCGCGGGATTCGTTCGGTCCGCGAGCGAAGTTGGAGGCTCTGGTCGCGTCGGCGGCGGAGCCGAAAAAGCTCGTTGTGATTGAAGGCGCAGATCATTTCTTTGAAGGGCGCTTGAGGGAGTTGCGGGATGCGATTGAGAGTTGGGTAAAAGAAGCTGTCAGCTCTCGGTCGTCAGCCATCAGCTAAAACGCTACTACTTCGCATCTACGTTACGGC
>Ga0302140_10010399_pt1 | contig 11504 bp, 9 predicted proteins | sample I_Bog_E1_1_FD_202095 | JGI IMG/M metagenome (GOLD analysis project Ga0302140, IMG submission 202095) | Peat permafrost microbial communities from Stordalen Mire near Abisko, Sweden - I_Bog_E1_1 | ecosystem: Environmental > Terrestrial > Soil > Wetlands > Peat | place: Sweden: Abisko, Stordalen...
GACGCTCAGGGCGCTCGCCTGCAATGTCAAAACGCCGGCCCGGGTACTGATTTGCTACGATCTGGACGAAGACGACACATTGCCCGCCGTGCGGAACAATCCGCAGGCCTCCGCTGGCCTTGAGGTGGTATTCGTGCGCAATCCGGTACGCGGAGCGCACGGCGCCGTGATGGCCGGCTTCGCCGCCAGCACGGCCCCGATCGTCGCGGCGTATCCCGCCGATGACGATTTTAACGCCGGCATACTCGATGGCATGTCCGACATGATCCGCGGAGGATACGACATCGTGTGCGCCAGCCGCTTCATGCCCGGCGGGTGCATGCAAGGTTGTCCCTGGCTCAAGGCGGCATTGGTCAGGACCGCCGCATTCATGCTTCATCGTATCGCCGCGCTGCCGACCAGGGATCCTACCAGCGGATTTCGGATGTTCTCGCGGCGCGTCATCGAGCAGATTGAGGTCGAATCGGACCAGGGCTTTTGCTACAGCATAGAACTGCTGGTCAAGGCGCACCGGCTGGGCTGGCGCATCGGCGAAGTCCCCGCGCTGTGGTTCGAGCGACAGCACGGCACCAGCCGATTCCGCGTGCTGAGGTGGTTGCCGGCTTATCTTCGATGGTTTCGCTACGCTTTCGGAACCACCTTACTACGTCGTTCACCGGCAACCGTGGTGCTGAAGTCCGACCGGGCGTAACAGGATCAGGGCAGATGGAAGACAAATGGCCGAGGATCAAATCCCGGCAGCGGACCAAAATCTCGCCATGGGTCGAGCTGATTGCGCGCGAGGTGGAGTTTTCACCCGAACAGCCGGCGGAGATCTATCACTCCGTCGGCCAGCTCGATTACCTCGCGATCGTTGCGCTGACGCCGGACGGCCGATTGCCGATCGTGAGACAGTATCGCCCAGCGCTGGAGGCTTTCACGTGGGAACTGCCCGCGGGGCTGGCCGAACTCGGCGAGGACCCCGCCGAGGGATGCCGGCGCGAATTGCTGGAGGAAACCGGCTACCCCACCCGTGCCATCCATCCGCTGGGAACGGCGGCCGCCTGCACCGGCCGTCTCAGCAACCGGATTCATTCTTATTTCCTGGAAACCGGCGAACGCATCGATGATTTCAAGCCGGAGCCTGGCCTTACCGTTGAGCTTGCCACGCCGTCTCAACTCGTGAGCATGATCAAGTCCGGCGAGTTCATTCAACAGATGCATATGGGCGCACTGCTGCTTGCGGAGCTGCGATCATTCATTGCGCTAAGATAGCGCTGGCAAATGACGACACCGAACTGGAGAACCTTGTGATAAGGATCGGAATCGTCGGGAGTAACCATGGCCGGCTGGTCCACCTTCCGGCATTTCAGCTGGATCCCCGATGCTCGGTGGTCGCGATAGCCGGTAGCGACCTCGCACGTACCGCGGCGATTGCACGGGAGCTGAGCATTCCGTCAGGGTTCGGCAACTGGAGGGAGTTGGTCGAGCACCCGGATGTCGACGCGGTCAGCATCGGCGTGCCTCCGGAGCTGCAGCCTGCGATCGCCATTCGGGCCCTGGAGCTGGGTAAACCGGTGTTTGCGGAAAAGCCGTTTGCCGCGGACCTGCCGGGCGCACGGGCGATGGCGCAAGCCGCTCTGGCCAGTGGGCGGGCGACCATGGTCGATTTCAATTTTACCGCGATCCCGGTTTGGAGGAAGGCCAAGGAACTGCTGGATCAGGGCGCAATCGGCCGCTTGCGTCATGTCGCCGTCAACTGGAACGTCGAAAATTACGCCACCCGGATGCGTTTCAGGAGCTGGAAGTCGCACGGCGAGAGCGGCGGCGGCGCGCTCGGAAACTTCGTCAGCCACAGTCTGCATTATCTGGAATGGATGTGCGGCCCGATCGCCGGTCTGTCGGCCCGCCTGTCCGGCCTGCCCGACGATCCGGCGATCGAAACCAATGTCGCCATCAGCCTGGCGTTGCGGTCGGGCGCCGCCGGAAACATCGTGATGAGCTGTGCATCCTATCTCGGCTCCGGCCATCGACTGGAGTTTTATGGCGAGGACGGCACCCTGTCGTTGATCAACCCGACCGGGGACTACATGCGGGGTTTCGAACTGCGGTTGGCCCGCCGGCCGCAAACGCTGGCGCTGATCGAAGTCGACGACCCGCTGGATCGCGGTTTCCCCGACGACGGACGAATAGCGCCGGTTGCGCGCCTCGCCAGCGGCTTCCTCGATGCGATCGCGAGCGGCCGGCGGGCCGTCCCCGGCTTTGCCGAAGGTCTTCGCGTTCAAGTCTTGATCGATGCCGCCCGCCGTGCAAACAACACCGGCAACTGGGTCGATATCGGACCGGAAATCCTGGGATAATCCGCGTGAGCTCCATACTGGTAACCGGCGGCAGCGGCTTCATCGGCTCGGCGCTCGTCAAGGCGCTGCTCAAGGACGGACACGCCGTTCGCGTGCTCGACGACAATTCGCGTGGCGCCGCACGACGCCTGAAAGAAGTCGAGAATGATATCGAGTTCATCGCCGGCGACATCCGAGATCCCGATGCGGTGGTCAGAGCGGTACGAGGAGTGGACGAGGTGCATCACCTCGCCTTCGTCAACGGGACCGAGTTTTTTTACAGCGCCCCGGAGCTTGTGCTGGATGTCGGAGTCAAGGGCATTGTCAACGTGATCGACGCCTGCCGCGCCGCTAGGGTCGGTTCTCTGGTGCTGGCGTCAAGCTCGGAAGTCTATCAAACCCCGCCGCACGTTCCGACCGACGAGCTTGCGCCGCTGATCGTGCCGGATCCCACCAATCCTCGATATTCCTATGGCGGCGGCAAGATCATCGCCGAACTGATGGCGATCAATTACGGCCGCAAATATTTCGATCGGGTGCTGATCTTCAGGCCTCATAATGTCTACGGACCGGACATGGGCTGGGAGCATGTGATTCCGCAATTCGCAATGCGACTGAAGGCGGCAAGCACCGACCGCCCGGGCGTCAGGATACCGTTCAAGCTTCAGGGCGACGGCAGCCAGACTCGCAGCTTCTGCCATGTCGACGACCTCGTCTCCGGCGTCATGGTGATGCGGGCCAAGGGCGATCATCTCGGAATTTATCACGTCGGAACCCGCGAGGAGGTCACGATCGCGGATCTCGCCCATCGTGTCGCGTATCATGCCGGCTGCGAAATCCAGTTGATGGAGGCGCCGGCGCCGGCCGGCGGCACGCAACGCCGCTGCCCCGACATTTCCAAGCTCGAGCGTCTCGGATACCGTCCCCAGGTATCGCTTGCCCAGGGTCTGGCCCCGACCGTGGACTGGTATTGGACGCATCAGGACCTTGCGCCAAAAGCCTGATTCATCGCAATACGACCGCTTCCGAAGGAGACTCAGCCGTGTTCCCGAAAAAAGTCGCACGCGCCGCCGGCAGCGGAGCCAGCGTTCCCGTCGAGTGTTGCCAGATCTGCGGTCACGATCCCCTGGAAACGGTGCTTTCGCTCGGCTACATGCCGCCGGTAAACCAGATGGTGCCGATCGGCGAAGTGCAGCGTCAGCAGCCCTGGTTTCCGACCAATCTGATGTATTGCTCGAACTGTGACCTGGTCCAGCTCGGCCTCGCCGTCGATCCGGTGATCATCTTCCCGCCGGAATATCCCTACACCAGCGGCATGACGCGCATCCTGCGCGACAACTTTGCCGAGCTGTATGCCGAATCTTCGAAAATGCTCGGGCTTGCCAGCGACGACCTGGCGGTCGACATCGGATCGAACGACGGCACGCTGATCCAGAATTTCCAGAAGGGCGGCCACCGTATCCTCGGTATCGAACCGACCGATGTCGCCAAGATGGCCAACGCGCGTGGCATTCCGACCTTCCAGCGCTATTTCTCCGCTGAGGTGGCGCGTGAGGTCAAACAGGCACACGGTGCGGCCAAGGTCGTGACCGCCGCCAATTGCTTCGCGCATATCGAGGATGTGCATGCGATCGTGGCGGGCATCCTCGAGATGCTGGCGCCTGATGGCGTCTTCATTTCAGAATCCCATTACCTGATCGGTCTGCTTGATGATCTGCAATACGACACGGTCTATCACGAACATCTGCGGCACTACACCGTAGGCAGCCTCGCTCACCTGTTCGGAATGCACGGCCTTGAAATATTTCACGCCCGCAAAATTCCAACCCACGGAGGCTCGATACGGGTCTATGCGGCACGCAAGGGCGTCCGCCCGGTTCAGCCGAGCGTCTCGAAGATGCTCGCCAGCGAGCCGACCGGCGACCAGATGCGTCAGCGACTGGCCTCCTTCCGCCACGACGTGATGCTTTCGAAGCTGCGGTTGCTTGCCCTCATTCGCGACATCAAGGAGAACGGCGGCCGTATTTGCGGCATCAGTGCCCCCTCCCGCGCCTCGACCCTGGTCAATTATGTCGGCCTGGACGAGGCCATCATCGACTATGTCTGCGAGATCGAAGGCTCGCTGAAGATCGGAAAATGCATGCCCGGAACGCTGATTCCGGTGGTCGATGAAGGCCGCATGTTCGCCGACCAGCCGGAATGCGCCATCATCTTCTCCTGGCATATCGCCGATGAACTGGCACCCAAGCTTCGGGCCAAGGGCTACAAGGGCAAATTGATAACCCCCCTGCCGGTCCCGCGGTTTCTGTAGCAGTCGCGGCCGCCGCTCAGCGACCGAAATGCACGTCGGATATTGTGTAGCCGCCGGCGCGAGGAAAGCGCAGTCCGAGATCGCGAACCCTTGGATTGAGCGCGTAGGAATAAAGCTGCAGCAGATCGATCGAAACATCGCCGCCGCCTTGCGGCAAACTCACCCTGTTCGGCGCATAGCGAAACGGCAGATCGCCCGAGAACGTGACCTCGACCCAGTCGCCGCCGGGCTCGGGCGCCACGGCTGCGGGCACCACACGCAGGGTCAGGACATGGTTCGTCTCCGGATCCCAGTCTCCGGCGATCAGGCGAAGCGACGCTCCACCCGTCGTTGAGATTGTGAGAGCGCCATCGCGGGCCGAAATCGACGTGGCGTTCGCCACATTGGCCTCATCGAGACGGACTGCGCTCTGCCGGTCGAGCGGGGCTGGCGCTTTCGGCCGCAGTTCGACCGCTCCAAGATAAAGCTCCTGCAAGCGCTGGTCTGCCTCAAGCGCTTGCACAAAGGCAGGATCCGTTGCCTGCCGAAGGCTGGATACGGTCTTCGTTGCTTCGCGGCCCCAGGGATCCATCGCCTGATTTCGCAATAACGTCAGGCGCTGGTCGAAAGATCCGAAAAACGGCCGATAGGCCGACAGATTGTAGGTAAAGAGCAGATTATAATGCGGCCAGATGAACGCTCCGTCGAGCGTGGGAATATGCATCTGTGCCGGAGCCTGTCGATCGGCATATTGGGCAAATACCGAGATCAGACTTTGCTGTTGCTGCCGTCGCCGGGGTCCTTCCGTCAGCCACGGGTCGTCCTGCACGGCGTAACGGACGAAGAGCAGCGCTGCAATCGTCGCCGCCGCCACCGCGCTGCGCTGTTTCCAGCGCGGGGGAATTTTCGCAACCAGACAGCCGGCGAGATAAAAAGTCGCGATCAAGAACCAGAGATAGGCAAATCCGTTATATTTTCCAGCCGAAGTCGTAACGTCCTCGATGCTGGCCAGCCGGCGGCCCAGCGATACCACGATCACGATAACCACTGACGGCACCAGCAACGCAAAAAATGTCCAGCGCGACCGGGTGTCAACATTGGCTGCGCCCGCGGTGATCAGGACGCAAGCCGCCGCCAGCGCCAGCGCGCCCTGAATTGCCGGGCTGGCGTACCAGGCCAGCAGGCCGATCAACGGCTTGAGCAGCGGCAGCGCCATGCCCTGCGACAACAAAAGATAAAGGCTGTAGGCAACCGCCGCCGGCGACAACGGACTGTGCGCCATCGACAAGAAAGCGCCGCCCTGCAGGCGAACGGCAACCACCAGGTAGGCGGCATAGACGGCAACCACAGCCAGCAGCCCGAACGTAAAGAAGCGGTAGTCGGCCCGGAGCATCCGCAGCGGCGACCAGCCCGCGTCCGAACGACCGAGTTCGCGCACCAGGGCGAAGGCGCCGACCGCCATCGGCACGTAAGCCCCCGACGGATGGATGAAGGGAGCCAGGGCGCTGCACACAACCGCCGCCCCCAGCCAGTATGCCGAGTTTCTGTCCTGGCCCTCGACGACGGCGAGCACCCCGAGCAGGCCAAGCAGCCCGATCTGCTGATAAATGCTCATGGAATAATAGCCGAGCGCGACATAATTCCAGACACCGGCCGACATCACGGTGACATAGAACAGCGCCGAGACGAGCAGGCTTGTTCCCAATCTCACCAGGAGAGCGACGGCGGCAACGTTGACCGTCAGCATCAACAGCAGAGAATACAGGTTCCAGTACAGCTCGTGGACGCCGAACGTGGCGTACATTGCGGCGAAGAAAACCCGGAACAGCGGGATAGCGGCGTCCCCATGCAGCAACAGCAATGATGGAAGCAACGGAGCCGTTCGGATCACGGCGAGGATGTCCAGATCATCGTACGTGAAGGTGCCGTGAATGACGACAAACCAGTGGGTAAAGATTGCCAGCGGCGTCAGCACGATAAGCACCGCCGCAAGCCGGCCCTTCCGGGTCCGGTCATTGCGGCGAAGCGTCGCCAGCAGCGCCGTCCAGGCTGCGGCGACCCATCTGCTTTCGGTCAGTCGGCGCGTCGCACCGATTCCGAGCGGCGCGATCAGGACGGATGGCACGATCGCTATAACCGTATGACCATGCAGGTATAGCAGCAATTCTGCCAGACGCGGCCCCCGGCCGAGGGCATCCACCAGCCCGACAATTGTCTCAGGCGAAGCAAGCCATATTGCCAGAGCAACCAACAACGCCATCAGCGACAACGAAATCCAGACGAATCGCATCTCTCTTGTTCGTTTCCACCAGATGAGGCTTCAGGTCCGAGGTGGCTCTCGGCGATGCGCGAAGTTGTCGCAATTCGGCCGGTTTCGCAAGCGGCTGTCCTGCGGTCACCTTGGCGGCAGCGATGGCTGGCGTGCTCCTAGGCGAAGCGAAGCATTGTCCGGTCGCCAGGCGCCGTAGAGCCCTACCCGCCCGCGGTCAAAAGAGTGGAGGGGATCGCCGGCGCAACTGCGTCTCCTCGCGCGGACCGGAGGCCAACGTTCCGCAGGAAATGCAGCGGATCTAGGCCGCGACCCCGCTGTCGATCGGCGAGAACGAAATTCCGAGACTCTCGGCCACCGCCTTGTGGGTGATGCGACCGCGATGCACGTTGAGCCCGGCGCGCAAGTGCGGATTCTCGATCACCGCGGCAAAGCCCTTGTTGGCCAGCGCCAGGCCGAACGGCAGGGTGGCATTGTTCAGGGCCTGGCTCGACGTCACCGGAACGGCGCCGGGCATGTTGGCCACGCAATAATGCACGATGCCGTCGACCTCGAAGGTGGGAGCGGCGTGGGTCGTCGCATGCGAGGTTTCGAAACAGCCGCCCTGGTCGATCGCCACGTCGACCAGCACGGCGCCGCGCGGCATCGATTTCAGCATCGCGCGCGTCACCAGCTTCGGTGCGCTGGCTCCCGGAACCAGCACCGCGCCGATCACGACGTCGGCTGCGAATACTTCCTGCTCCAGCGCCTCGGTGGTCGAAAACCGGGTCCGGACCCGTCCCTCGAACAATTCGTCCAGTTCGCGCAGCCGCGGCAGCGTACGGTCGAGGATCGTGACCTCGGCGCCCAGGCCGCTGGCCATGCGGGCGGCATGTGTCCCGACCACGCCGCCACCGATCACCACGATGCGCGCCGGCTGCACGCCGGGCACGCCGCCGATCAGCACGCCGCGGCCGCCATTGTAGCGCTTCAGGGCCGCGCCCGCAGCTTCGATCGAAAGCCGGCCCGCGACTTCGCTCATCGGGGCCAGCAGCGGAAGACCGCCTTGCGCATCGGTCACCGTCTCGTAGGCGATGGCGGTGCAGCCGGAAGCCATCAGGCCCCTGGCCTGATGCGAATCCGGAGCCAGGTGCAGATAGGTGAAGAGGATCTGGCCCTCGCGCAGCTGCGACCATTCGAGCGGCTGCGGCTCCTTGACCTTCACGATCATGTCGGCGGTGGCAAAAACTTCCGCCGCGGTGTCGAGCACCACGGCGCCCGCCTTGCGATAGACCTCGTCGGCGGCGCCGATCCCGGCACCGGCACCGGTCTCGACCACGACGCAGTGGCCAGCACCGACATATTCGCGGACCGCGCCGGGCGTAAGGCCGACACGGTATTCGTGGGTCTTGATCTCCCTGGGAACGCCGACGCGCATGGCCACCATCCTTCCTTTGCAGAACGGCTTTTGCTAACAAAAATCTGGCTTCGTTATTCTGCAATCTGGCGTCAGGACCGCGACCATACGATAAAAATCAACGAAATTTGATCAAATCACGCAGGAATCTCAACCATGGAACTCGACCGAATTGACACCTTGATCCTTGCGGAGCTCGCGGCCAATGCCCGGGTCAGCATGGTCGACCTCGCCACCCGCGTCGGCCTTTCCAGTACTGCGATCGCGCGACGGCAGCGGGCGCTGGAGGAAAATGGCTTCATTCAGGGCTATCAGGCCATCCTCGATCTCGGCCGCTTCGGCCTGCGCACCACCGTTCTGGTCAGGATCGCGCTGGAAAGCCAGAGCGAGGCCGCGCTCAAATCGTTCGAGGCCGGCGTGCTCAATTGCCCGTCGGTGATCCGATGCTTCCTGATGTCGGGAAGCGACGACTATGTCGCCATCGTGCTGGCCCGCGACATCGATGATTTTGAACGAATCCACCGCACCGAGCTCTCGCGCCTGCCGCGGGTGGCGCGGATACAATCGAGCTTCGCCATGCGCGACGTGGTGAACCGCGCCGTTCCGCCGGTGATCTTCGGCAAGGCCGGCCGTCCGAAACGGAGCTGAGGATCGATCGATCGGGGCACCGGGGCCGAGACAGCCAGGCGGCGAAGATTCCTCAAGCCACCGGTCAGGTCTACCAGATCTCCGGCAAACCGCGACGACTCCGGGATCTGTCGCTACTTCTTGATATCGGCATCGACCACAACCCGCAGATTGTCGGGTGCCAGATGCCGCTGCAAGGCCAGCAATCCGGCAACGCCGCATTGGGTGTCCTGCTCGCCGTTTCCGCCGCTCAGTCCGATTCCGCCGACCACCTCGTCATTCACAACGATTGGAAATCCGCCGACGAAGACCGCAAACCGGCCTTCGAAACTCCATTGAATGCCGAACGCTTCGTTACCCGGAAGCGCCGGTCCCGCGGGGCTCTGGTTGAACAGATGGGTGGATCGCTTGTGGCCGGCGGCTGTGAACGCCTTGTTCCACGCAATCTGCGGGCCGGTGATGCGCGCGTGATCCATCCGTTCAAGGACCAGCGGATAGCCGCCGTCGTCCACCACACAGACGGTCTCCAGCACGCCGATCTCATCGGCCTTTTGCAGTGCGCCTGCCACGATGACGCGGGCATCCCCCACGCCAAGCTTCAGTGAATTTCTCATGAATGATCCCGTCCAATTGTAAATGCGGAATGCGCCGATCAACAGCCCCGATAGACGGTCTTGATCTGGCTGTAGAACTCCAGCCCTGCTCTTCCGGACTCGCGAAACGTCGAGGTGCTCGACTGCTTGAGTCCGCCGAACGGGGCGTTGATCAGGTTGCCGGTGGTGGTCCTGTTGATCTTGACCGTCCCGGACTGGATATCGCGGGTGAAGGCGTGCATGTAGCCGGCATTGCGGGTGACGATCGCGGCCGACAATCCATATTCGCTATCGTTGGCCTTGGCGATCGCGTCGGCGTAGCTCGTCACCTCAATGATCGCAATGACCGGCCCGAAGATTTCCTCGCGGGCGATCCGCATCGCTTGCGTCACATCGGTGAAAATCGCCGGCGAAACATAACAGCCGCGGTCATAGCCGGCGCCGGCGAGCCGCTCGCCGCCGCACAAAAGCGTGGCCTCCTGCTTGCCGACGTCAATGTAGCGCATCACGGTCTCGAGTTGCCTGGCGGTCGCCAGCGGACCGATATCCATTCCGCCCGTCAGTCCGCTGCCGATCTTGAGGGCCTTGACCTTCTGCAGCAGTTTCTCGGTAAACTCGGCCTTGACCGACGACATCACCAGCACCCTGCTGGTACCCGTGCAGGCTTGGCCCGCAAGCGACAAACCACCCTTGACCGTCAGCTCCACAGCCTTGTCGAGATCGGCATCCTCCATCACGATCAGCGGGTTCTTGCCGCCGAGTTCCATCTGCGTGCGGGTGGAAAATCCGACCGAACGACAGATCTGCGCGCCGGCTGCCGTCGAACCGGTAAAGGAAATCGCGCGGATCACGGCTGGTTCGGTTATTGCGGGGCCGACGTCAGCCGCCCGCCCGGTGATGAAATTGAGCACGCCTTTCGGAATGCCGGATTCGATGAGGGCTTGCGCCAGCCGGTAGCCGCTGAGCGGCGCGTCCGAGGAGGGCTTGAAGACCACGCTGTTTCCGCTCACCAGCGCCGGCGCGATCTTTCGCGCTGCTATCGAGGTCGGAAAATTCCACGGCGTAATCACGCTGACCACGCCGAGCGGCTCCCGCAAGGTGTAGACGGTCATGTCGGGATCGTCGTTCGGGAACGTTTCGCCCGACAGCGACTGCCCCTCGACGGCATAGAAGCGCAGGGTCTGCGCCGAGCGAAGGATTTCGTCCTTGGCGAGACCGAGCGGCTTGCCTTGCTCGCGGGTCATTTCGCGCGCGAATTGATCCGCACCTGATTCCAGAAAGTCCGCCGCGCGATTGAGAATCTTGGCGCGGGTGGAAATCGGCGTCCGCTTCCAGCCTTCGAAGGCGGCGCAGGCCGCCTCGACCGCGCGCGCTGCATCCGCCGCCGTCGCGGCCTGGAACCGGCCGACAATATCCGATGTGTCGGCGGGATTGATGTTGTCGAACAGCCGGTTCGATTCGCTTCGAATCCACTCGCCGCCGATGTGGATGCGGAACTCCTCGATTTCGACCATTTTTTGGTCGGGCACCTGCTGCAGCGCTGCCTTGGTCATGTCTTCGAAAGCCTCTCTCAATGGAACAATATGACGGCGCAGATCGTGGACACCGCCAGTCCAACCAGCACCGGCACCATCACCGTCTGCACGATCTGGAACACCGGTACGCGCGCAAAGCCGGCCACCGCAATCAGCGACGACCATGCCACCAAGGTGCCGCCCCCGGTCCAGACCGCTCCCATCTGGCCGACTGCCGCCAGCGTTGCCGCGTCGAGACCAACGGTCGGCGCCAGCGCTCCGGAAAGCGATCCCGTCAACGGCAGTCCGGCGAAACCGGAGCCGTCGATGCCGGTGATCATGCCAACGATCAACACGCCGAAGGCGACGAAGAACTGGCTGTTCGGAATCCAGACCTGCCCGGCCTGGATCAGTTCGAACAGAAGGCTGGGCGCATGCGCCGGGGAAACCCCGAGAATCGGCCCCGAGAGATCCGGGCCTCCGCCCAGAAAGAAAAA
>Ga0302140_10010402_pt1 | contig 11503 bp, 7 predicted proteins | sample I_Bog_E1_1_FD_202095 | JGI IMG/M metagenome (GOLD analysis project Ga0302140, IMG submission 202095) | Peat permafrost microbial communities from Stordalen Mire near Abisko, Sweden - I_Bog_E1_1 | ecosystem: Environmental > Terrestrial > Soil > Wetlands > Peat | place: Sweden: Abisko, Stordalen...
AGTTCGGTGCCTTGGCGATCCGCAAGGTGGGCGAGCTGGACTGGCATCCAACTCAGTATGTGATCTCCATCAACGCCTCGATCGGCGCCACCATCCGGCCGGCGGGGATCGCCAACGCACAGGGCATCATCACCGCGGATTACAAGAAGGACGTCACCGATCCACGCTGGGCCGACGATCCCGAATTCGTAACCTGGAAGGCCTGGATGCAGAAGTACAACACCGCCGGCAACGTGGCCGATATTTCCAACGTGATCGGCTACAGCATCGCTTTTTCGGTGGTGCAGGTGCTGCAGATGTGCGGCGACGACCTCACGCGCGAAAACGTGATGCGCCAGGCCGAAAGTTTGCACGGCCTGCGTGTGCCAATGCTGCTACCGGGCATCACATTGAACACCAGCCCGACCGACTTCCGGCCCATCAAGTCGGTGCACTTGCAGCGGTTTGAGGGCGAGCACTGGGTCCCCTTCGGCGAGCTGATGACACCCGACCCGGACTGACTGTCCGGAGTATATCAATCGATTGACATTATCGTTCGACCGATTATATCCGCCCTCGGGCAGCACAGGACGCAGCGATGGCCGAGGCGGTCAGCCGTTTCCGGCCAGGATCCCAGCAGCGCGGGGAAGACACCCGCCGGAGGATCCTGGAAACGGCATTGGAGTTGTTCGCGACCGACGGGTTCGAGGGCGCCAGCACCCGCACCCTCGCCGAACGCGCGGGCGTGAACCTGCCGGCCATCCAGTACTATTTCGGCAGCAAGGAAGGTCTCTACAGAGCCGTCGTCGAGCACATCACGCAACAATTGGAAGACCGGCTGGTCCCGGTTTCAACCCACATCCATACCACGTTGACCCAAGGCCAGCCCTCGCCGCGCCAATTGATTTCCATGCTATGTGATCTGCTGGATACGCTGATCTCCCTCATGATCGACGAAAACGTTCCCGATCGCGAACGCCGTCAGAAATTCTTTGCTCGGATTGAAGTCGAACCAAACCCGGCAACCGATGTCCTGCTGGAGAGCATTATGCAGCACGTGATGGCGCCCTGCACCGAACTCATCGGTCGCTTGACCAATCGGGCTGCCGATGACGAACAGGTTCTGCTGCGCGCCATGACGATCATCGGCCAGGCCAAAATTTTTTGCAGCTGGGGAACCAACCGCGTGCTGTGCGCCGATGCCATCAGCGAAAGCCAGGTACGAGCAATCCAGACCCTGATCCGGGAACAGATACACGCGATATTTCGCGGCATGCGGCACGCCTGATCATGCTGACGACATACCGCTGGGCCGCCCTGGTTGCCATCCTGACCCTGGCCGGCTGCAAGGTCGGACCGGACTTCAAGCACCCGCCGGCACCCGATGCCACCGGTTACACGCCGGAGCCGTTGCCCCAGCAGACCGTCGCCACCAACACGCCTGGCGGCAACGCCCAGCAGTTTGTGCGCGATCAGGACATCCCCGGACAGTGGTGGATATTGTTTCACTCGGAACCGTTGAACCGCCTGATCGAGCAGGCACTGCGCGCCAACCCTGACCTCGACGCGGCCCAAGCCGCGTTGCGCGAGGCGAAGGAAAACGTCGCGGCGGGGGAAGGATCACTTTTTCCTAAAGCCAGCCTCAGCCTTCAGGCCGAACGGACGGCGATTAATGGTGTCACGTCCGGCCAGCCAAAGCTGCAGACGACACTGAACGTGGTGACGCCGACCCTGAGCATTTCGTACGCGCCGGACGTGTTTGGCGGCACGCGCCGGCAAATCGAATCACTCGCGGCACAGGCCGATTATCAACGCTTTGAGCTCGAGGCAACCTATCTGTCCCTCACCTCAAACGTCGTTGTCGCAGCGATGCAGGAAGCCTCGCTCCGCGGACAGATCGCGGCAACCCAGGATATCATCAAGCTGCAAAGCGATCAGCTTGACGTCGTCCGCCAGCGTTTCACCCTGGGTGGAGGCTCCCGTGCGGACGTGCTGACGCAGGATGCGGCCCTGGCACAGACCAAGGCGAGCTTGCCGCCGTTGCAAAAACAGTTGGCACAGACACGCGATCAACTGACCGCACTCGCGGGCCGTCTGCCGAGCGAGGAAATCAGCGAAACATTTGATCTGGCGAACTTGCAGTTGCCACGCGAACTTCCGGTCAGCCTGCCGTCGCGGCTCGTTGAACAACGTCCGGACATCAGAGCCGCCCGGGCACAATTGGCAACGGCATCGGCGAATATCGGCGTCGCCGTCGCGAACCAGTTGCCGCAATTTCTCATCTCGCCATCAGTGGGCACGGTGGCAACCGGCTTTGCAACAATGTTCGCGCCCGGATCAGGGGTTTGGGCCCTGGCGGGCAGCGTCAGCCAAACCGTGTTCGACGCCGGGACCTTGCTGCACAAGAAGCGCGCCGCCGTTGCAGCATACGACCAGGCCGCGGCCCAATATCGCAGCACGGTCATCAAGGCGTGCCAGAACGTCGCTGATACGCTGCGCGCTCTTCAATCCGACGCCGATGCCCTGGCCGCCGAATCCGCCGCCGAACGTTCGGCTTTTGCCAGTCTGGATCTCTCACGCCAGCAATATCAGCTTGGCGCGATCGACTATCTGACTTTGCTGAATGCGCAACGAACCTGGCAGCAGGCGCGCATCAGCCTGGTTCAGGCCGAAGCCAGCCGCTATTCCGACACCGCCGCACTGTTCCAGGCGCTCGGCGGTGGCTGGTGGCACCGGACCGACATCGCACAGACCAACGATACCCCTAAACAGCCCTGACGGAGACGGCCCGACATGATCAAACGCATGATCATCATGCTTCTTGCCGTTGGCATTGTTCTCGGCGGCTTCTTTGGATTTCAGGTCTTCAAGGCAGGCATCATCAAACACGTGATGGCCTCACTCGCTAACCCGCCGCAAACCGTCTCGACGGTCACCGCGGGAACCCAGACCTGGCAGTCCAGCATGGAGGCCGTCGGCAGCTTGCGTGCCGTGAACGGCGCCGACCTGTCGCTGGAAGTCGCTGGCATCGTCGATGAGATTCACTTCAAGTCCGGCGACGACGTGACCGCGGGCACCGTGCTGCTGCGGCTGCGTGCCAAGGACGATATTGCCAAGCTGCACGCCTTGCAGGCGACCGCCGATCTCGCGCAGGTCACCTACGACCGCGACCTGAAACAATTGAAGGCGCAGGCGATCAGTCAGGCTACAGTGGATTCCGACAATTTCAATTTGAAGAATGCGCGCGACCAGGCGGACCAACAGAAAGCAATGGTGGACAAGAAAGTCCTGGTTGCCCCGTTTTCCGGCCGCATCGGCATCAGGCAGATCGACCTTGGGCAGTACTTGAACGCCGGAACGACGGTTGTGACCCTGCAGGCGCTTGATCCGATCTTTGTTGACTTCTTCCTGCCGCAGCAGGCGTTGGTGCAAGTTCATCTGGGCCAGACATTGATCGTCAAGGTCGATACCTATCCCGGCAAGTCGTTCCCCGGGACCATCGCGGCGATCAATCCGCAGGTCGATCCCAATTCGCGCAACGTGCAGGTCCGCGCCACTCTGGGCAATCCCGATTATAAGTTGCTGCCGGGAATGTATGCCACCGTCAACATCGATGTCGGCCAGCCGGAGCCCCATATCACCCTGCCGCAGACCGCGATCGCCTATGCGTCCTACGGCAGCACGGTCTATCTGGTTGACCGGAATGGAACTGCACAGACCGCCAGGCAGACATTCGTTACCACCGGTGCGACGCGCGGCGACCAGGTGGCGATCCTGACCGGTGTCAAAGAGGGCGACATTGTCGTCAGCTCCGGACAGATGAAGTTGCGCAATGGCACACCCCTGCTGATCGATAACAAAGTGCAGCCGACCTTCAATGCGGCCCCGCCGCCCACCGACCACTAAGCGGAGCACAGCATGTCGTTTACCGATATCTTCATCCGCCGCCCGGTGCTGGCATCCGTGGTCAGCCTGTTGATCCTGGTGCTCGGGCTGCGCGCGGTTGGCACACTGCAAGTGCTGCAATACCCGCAGACACAAAATGCGATCGTCACCGTGACGACCTTATACTACGGTGCGTCGCCCGACGTCATCGCGGGGTTCGTGACGACACCGCTGGAAAATGCGATCGCCCAGGCGAACGGCATCGATTACATGAGCTCCACCAGCGTTTCCAGCACGAGCACGATCACCGTTTACCTGCGTTTGAACTACGATGCCGACAAAGCGCTGACCGAGATCAGTACCAAAATCAGCGCCGTGCTCAACCAATTGCCGACCGGAACGCTGCAGCCCGCGCTGACCGTCAAGGTCGGGCAGACGATCGACGCCATGTATATCGGCTTCAACAGCACAGTGCTGGCCGAAAACCAGATCACCGACTATCTGACACGCGTCGTGCAACCGAAGCTGCAAGCGGTGCCCGGCGTTCAAACGGCGGAAATTCTGGGCGGCAAGAATTTTGCGTTGCGCGCATGGCTGGATCCCAACCGGCTGGCCGCCTATGGCCTGACTGCGTCCGATGTTTCGCAGGCCCTGACGGCAAACAATTACATCTCCGGCCTGGGGAATACCAAGGGTCAGATGGTGCAGGTCGATCTGACCGCCTCCACCGACCTGCACACGCTGGATCAGTTTCGCGACCTGGTGCTGAAAGACGTCAACGGCGCCATCGTGCGGCTGAAGGACGTCGCCAATGTCTCGCTCGGGTTCGATGACTACGAGACAGAAGTTGGATTCGATGGCAAGAAGGCCGTCTATATCGGCATCCAGGTCGCGCCGGCGGCCAACCTGTTGAACGTCATCGGCGGTGTTCGCGCGATCTTCCCCGACCTCAAGGCCCAGTTGCCGCAGGGCCTGAACGGGGAGATCGTGTACGACTCCACCAACTTCGTCAGCAGTGCGGTCGATGAGGTGGTGCGAACCCTGGTGGAGGCGGTGCTGATCGTCATCATGGTCGTCTTCGTCTTCCTTGGCTCACCGCGATCGGTCTTGATTCCCGTTATCGCGATTCCACTGTCCTTGATCGGCACCTTCACAATGATGCTGGTCTTTGAATTTTCCATCAACCTGCTGACCCTGCTGGCCCTGGTGCTGGCAATCGGCCTCGTGGTGGATGACGCGATCATCGTGGTGGAAAATGTGAACCGGCATCTGGAAGAAGGCATGAAGCCCATTCCGGCCGCCATACAGGCAGCGCGCGAACTTGGTGGGCCGATCATCGCCATGACCGTGGTCTTGATCGCCGTTTATGTCCCGATCGGATTCCAGGGCGGCCTGACCGGCGCCCTGTTTACCGAATTCGCCTTCACCCTGGTCGGCGCCGTCACCATATCCGCGGTCGTCGCCCTGACCTTGTCCCCCATGATGACGTCACGGCTGCTGCGCCCACCCGAAGCCGCTCCACCCTGGGAACACAAGCTGGTCGGCTTCATCGACCGGCGGTTCAGCGGCCTCCGCCGCGGCTATGAACGCTGGTTGCACGGCAGCCTGGATTTCCTGCCGGTCACGGCGGTGTTTGCCCTGATCATCCTTGGCAGCATCTATTTTCTGTTCAGCAGTGCAACCAGCGAGCTGGCGCCGCAGGAAGATCAGGGCGTGATCATTGCGATCGCCACCTCGGCAGCCGATTCCACGTTGCAGCAACGGCAACTCTACGACAAGCAGATCTACGATGGCTACGCGAGCTATCCAGAAACCGATCACGTCTTCCAGCTCGACACGCCCGGCGTGAACATCGCCGGCCAGGTGCTGAAACCCTGGAGTGAGCGTCAGCGTACATCCAACGTTCTGCAGCCATTGGTGCAGCAGAAACTGGCCGGTATTGCCGGTGCGAAGGTGGTCGCATTCCAGCCCCCGCCGCTGCCAGGCAGCCAGGGACTGCCTGTACAGTTCATTATCGGAACCACCGAACCCTTCTCGCGCCTGAACGAAGTCGCGCAAACCTTCCTGCACGATGCGATTGCCAGCGGCCTGTTCATCTTCCTCGACACCGACCTCCGCATCGACAAACCACAGATCGAGGTTGAAATCGACCGAGGCAAGGCCGCCCTGCTCGGCCTTAAAATGAGCGATGTCGGCGCCGCGATGAGCTCGATGCTGGGTGGCGCTTATGTGAACTATTTCGGCCTCGACGGCCGGTCCTACAAGGTGATCCCGCAAGTGCAACAACGATTCCGGCTGAATCCGGAGCAGTTGATGAATTACTATGTGCACACATCCAGCGGCGCGACGGTACCGCTGTCCACCATCGCGCATCTGGTAACCATGACCGAGCCCGAATCGCTGAACCACTTTCAGCAGGTCAACAATGCCACGATCCAGGGCGTTCCGGCACCAGGCGTCGCCCTCGGCACCGTTGTCGCATACCTGAAGGATCTCGCCCAACGCGATCTGCCGCAGGGTTATACGACGGACTATGCCGGGCTATCGCGGCAGTACGTGCAGGAATCGGGTGGCTTCGTGCTCACGTTCGGCTTCGCGCTGATCATTATTTATCTGTCGCTCGCTGCCTTGTTCGAAAGCTTCCGCGATCCCTTCGTCATCCTGGTGTCGGTGCCGATGTCGATCGCCGGCGCATTGTTCTTCGTTGGCCTTGGGATCGGCGGGGCGAGCCTGAACATCTATACCGAGGTCGGCCTGGTTACGCTGATGGGACTGATCAGCAAGCATGGCATTCTGATTGTGGAATTTGCCAACGGGCTGCAAGCCGAAGGACATTCGCGGCGCGAGGCGATCGAAAAAGCCGCCGGCATCCGGCTGCGGCCCATCCTGATGACAACGGCCGCAATGGTGCTGGGCGTCGTGCCTCTCATCATCGCATCCGGCGCCGGTGCGGTGTCGCGGTTCAACATGGGCCTGGTGATCGCGACCGGGCTTTCCATCGGCACGCTGTTCACCCTGTTCGTCGTGCCAGCGGTTTACATGTTGATTGCCCGTGACCACGCCCGCGACCGCGTTGAGTCACAAGCGGTCGTGAAGGCCTGACCGGTCAAACCAAATTCAAATGCTGGAACACCATGTTCACCAGCGTGCCGAGCTTCTTGGAGGACACGGGCTTCACCAGATAACCGGCGAGTTGCAGCCTTGTTGCGGCCATGATGGTCGTCTCATTCCGGTCCGCGGTCAGCATGATCACCGCGGTCTGCCGCCGGTCGATATCGTCATGTTCGTGCAACCGGTCAACGAACTCGATGCCGCCCATCGGGACCATGCCGATATCGCAAATGATCAGATCGGGCTTGAAGGAGCTAACTTTGGCAAGCGCGTCGGTGCCATCGGTGGCGTCCATCACCAGAAATCGGCCGATCATCCGCAGCATCGCCTTGACGGTCGTGCGCATGAAAGGCTCATCGTCGACAATGAGAATGCGCGGGGGTTCCCGGTCGCTCATGATACCAGCTCCGTCTTCATACCAATCAGTCGTCGTATTTCGTGGCCCGTGGCAGACAACGCCCGCGCGATCTCAGCCGCAAGCGCCGCACGATCCGGCTGCTCCGCCTGTTCCAGCCTGCGGGCCAGCATACCGACCCGCGTCGCCCCGGCTGACAGTGAGGTGCCGGCAAGCCGATGGGCCACGGCACGCAAAGCGTCGCGATCGTCCGACGCAAGGCAGCCCTGGATCTGCACCAGCGTATCGGCGGCGGCATCCAGATACGCGCTCAACCAGTCCCGCCCTTCGTCCTCGGCACCTTCGAACAGATCCCGGAAGGTGGTGTCATCAAACAACGTGTCGGGCTCTTCGGTCGGTTGCTCAGCGACACCGGCAGCCTGGTGTGCCATGATCCGCCGCAGCGCCGCCTCCAGCCGCCGTTGATCGATCGGTTTCGAGACGACATCATCCATTCCCGCGGCCAGGCATTGTTGCCGCATTTCGGGGGTCACATCGGCCGTGAGACCCAGAATCGGCATGCGCGGTCTGCCATTTTCGGCTTCGGCGGTCCTGATCCGCCGAGCAAGGGCGGCGCCGTCCATACCGGGCATGTGGCAGTCGGTCACCAGCAAGGCAAAGTCCCCGGCTGAAAAAGCGGCCAGGGCGGTGAAGCCATCCTCGACGATTTCGCTGACAATGCCCAGTTTGGAAAGCTGCCGGTTGATCAGCCAGCGGTTGGTTTGCTGATCCTCCGCGACCAGCACGCGCAGTCCCCGCAACGCATCATCATCATGCGATTCGCTTTCACCGTCGCGGTCGCCGTCCGGGGCAATGGCCGGAACCAGGGCAATCGTCAATGTGAAGACGCTGCCTTGGCCTTCCACACTCGTCACGCCGATTCCGCCGCCCAGCAATTGGGCCAGACGCCGGGAAATCGACAGGCCCAGTCCGCTGCCGCCGAAGTTTTTCGTCGTCGAGGCGTCCGCCTGCATGAAGGGTTCGAATAATCGTTGCAGCACCTCCGGCGACATGCCGATGCCGGTATCGCTGACCGCAAATTCCAGCGCTGGCGCATCCTCGGGCAAACTGGACCGCGACACCGCGAGTTCCACCGCCCCCGCGGCGGTGAACTTGATGGCATTGCCGATCAGGTTCCCCAGGATCTGACGCAATCGCAAAGGATCGACCTCGATCCAGGGCGGCACATCGTCGGCCAGGCGGCAACTGACCCGCAAGCCTTTCCGCGCCGCCGAAAGCGCAATCGCATCGACCAGCCCTTGCACCAGCGCGTGGACCGCAACCGGTTCGGGGACAACGGCGATGGCGCCGGCCTCGATTTTCGAAAAATCGAGCACGTCATTCAGGATGCCCAGCAGCGACGCGGCGGATTCATGCGCCATCGCGACCATGTTCGCCTGGTCGGTTTCCAGCCTGGTGTCGCGCAGCAGTTCGATGATGCCCAACAGTCCGTTCATGGGCGAACGGATCTCGTGGCTCATCATCGCGAGAAACTCCGATTTCGCCCGAGCGGCGCGGTGGGCTTCATCGCGCGCGGCGCGCAGGACCGCTTCGGTCTGTTTTTGTTCCGTAATGTCAGTGAAAGTCCGCACCACGCTGCCATCCGGCAATGGGGCGCTTTGGATTTCCAGCACCATGCCGTTCGGCCGCTGCCGTTCGTAGCGTTGCGCGGTCGGAGCGATGCCGCCCGACAGCACGAAGCGGCGCAACCAGGTCTCGGCATCATCCCCGCCGTCCCGGCCAAACTCACCATGCCGCCATTGCCAGCGCAGCACGTCGTCGAACAACGGCTGGCTCTCCATCAAAACGTCGGGCAGGTCGAGTTTCAGCATTGCGCGCCGGTTGCACACCAGCACCCGCCGGTCCGCGCTGATCATCATAATGCCCTGGCTCATGTTCTCCAGCGCGGCTTCCAACAGGGTGGATTTCTGGGCGTAACGCGCCTCACTGGCCCGCAGGTCCTCGCGCGTGCGCCGGAAGCCGGCCTCCTGGCGCATAATCATGACCGAAACGAACATCAGCAGCACCGTCAGGGCGGTCGTGACCTCCAGGTAGCCCCGGCGATTGGACTCGAAGTTCGCCAGCAGGTCAGCCTCGGCCACGCCGACCAGGACGATCAGAGGATAGGACCTGACACCGCGATAGGCATAGACGCGGGCAACATGATCGATCGGGCTGACGGCCTTGAAGGTTCCCGATGGCGCGCGGGTGAATGCCTGCATGAGTGGGCCACCCGCCATCGACTGGCCGATAGTGGTGTCGCCGGCCGCCGCCCGCGCTCGGACCACGCCATCAGTGCCGGTCAGGCTGACCAGGCCCTTAGGACCGACATCGACGGAATCATAGAACTTCGACAGATATTGCGGATCCAGCGAGACGACGACAACGCCGGCAAACGATCCGTCCGGGGCGATGATCTTGCGGGTTATCTGGATCGACCATTTGTGGCTTTCCCGTCCCAGCACCGGCTTGCTGATGAACAGCTCATCGCCGGGATTGTCGCGATGGACCCGGAAATGCTCGCGGTCGCCCAGATCGAGCCGCGTGCCGGCCGCGGCCAGGTTCGACCCGATCATGAAGCCGGATTTGTCGATCAGCGAGACCTGAAAGGCCAGATCGGTCAGGAACCGCGTGCCTTTGGCCCAGGACGCGATTTCGAACCCCGCCGGGTCGCGGACGTAGGAATCCCGCACATACAGCAGCGTCTGATCCACCGACCGGATCGATCGGATAATATGTTCGTCAAAGGCGCGCGCAAGGTTGGCCGCATTATCCGTCCCCCCGCGCAACGCCTGCTCGCGTTCGGCGGACAGCGAGTGCAGAACGCCGCCCCACAGCACCACGATGCAGCACAGACCCAGCAGCGCGCCGCCATGCTGGGTGAGGCCGCATAATCGCAGCCACAGTCCGCGCCACAAGCTGGCAGGGTCCACGAACGGGCGCATCAAAGACACAAGGCCGGCACCTCTTCCCGACTGCACTCGGCTTGAGCGCAGGCGCGATAATCGCCGGTCAAGGTTAAGAAGCGGTTAATCCGGCGACGGACAGGCGGCCTCTACCGCAACTGGTCAGCCACCTTATCGATCCCCGCCTGCACGCAAGGCTCGTCGACGCCGGGGGTGCCGGACAGGCCCACCCCGCCAATCACGTCATTGCCCACTTTCACCGGCAGCCCGCCAGGGATCGCGATGACGTTGGGCAACGTGACCTGCTGGCGCACCACCGGATCGTTATCCGCCCATCGCTTGGCGTAGGCCGTCGTGGAGGTCTTGAAACTGCGCGCGGTGTAGGCTTTGCGGCGGGCATTTTCGAGGGTGTGCGGGCCGGCATCGTCGCCGCGCAGGGCGACAATCGTTTCCCCGGCGCGGTCCACCACCACCACCGACACCGCGTAGCCCTTGGCGGTGCAGCTTTCCAGCGCAGTCTCCGCGATGGTTTTCGCCGTCGCCAGGGACAGGTCCCGATGCGTCAGCAGTTGCGCCTGCGCCGGCGCCGCCAAAGCGCCGGCTATAGCCAGACCCCACAGGCACCTCATGACACTGCCACCCATTTCACCATGCCAGCCTCCCTGCCCCGCCGTGACAACAGCCACAGCACGATCACCAGATTGATCCCGTTCCAGGCGACCCCGTTGGCGAAGGCGGCGCGGTAAGAGCCGGTCAGGTCATAGATCGCCCCCGACATCCAGCCGCCCAGCGCCATGCCCAGCAAGGTGGCCATCATCACGATGCCCACGCGAGCACCGGCTTCCCGCGCCGGGAAGCACTCCCGGATGACGATCGCGTAGCTGGGGACCAGACCACCCTGGAACAGGCCGAACAGGGCGGACACAACATACAGGGATGTGAGACCGTCGGTCATCAGATACAACGTCAGCGCCGTCATCTGCGCCGCCGATCCGATGACCAGGGTCGCCAGCCCACCCAGGCGGTCGGCGATGAAACCGGAGCCGATCCGGCTGACGATGCCGCAGGCCAGCATCAGCGACAGCATCTGCGCCCCGCGCGCCACGCCATAGCCCAGGTCGCCGCAATAGGCGACGATATGCACCTGCGGCATCGACATCGCCACGCAGCAGCACACGCCGGCCACCGCCAGGACACCCTGCAGGATCCCCGGCGACAGGCCCAAGGT
>Ga0302140_10010404_pt1 | contig 11503 bp, 8 predicted proteins | sample I_Bog_E1_1_FD_202095 | JGI IMG/M metagenome (GOLD analysis project Ga0302140, IMG submission 202095) | Peat permafrost microbial communities from Stordalen Mire near Abisko, Sweden - I_Bog_E1_1 | ecosystem: Environmental > Terrestrial > Soil > Wetlands > Peat | place: Sweden: Abisko, Stordalen...
TTTCATCCCAGCAGCTTTCCAAACTTCGATGAAATATTGCCCAACAATTCGAATTTTATCCAGATCACCTCCCATTTTGTTGTTTAAGAGGCCGAACCAATCAGCGACCCAGAAAATGAATATACAGCCTGCATCGACGAGCTTGTTTACATTAATAGCTTTCAGAATACCCTAATATGGATAAAGAAAATTGCTAATATTTTATAAAAACTTGGGCTATGTGCATCCGACCAGAAGGCTCGAACCCATCGTAACAAATAGGGAATTTGGTTCTTTGGAGCAACTCATATAATTCTTTATCAGTGATGCATTCTTCTCCCACTGACGAAATTAATTTGTGTCTCTCTTCCAAGGAAAGTCTATTTAAAAAATTTTTTATAGAAAAAAACCATTAGAAAAACCTGGATGGCCTGGGATTGAATTTCGGGTTTGGGTTCAATGCCATTTCCTTGATGAAATCAGGTATGTTATTCTTAGCGAGTTTCTTTTTTAATAGCTTTTTATTTTCATCCTCTTGATCTAAGTCCACCTTTTTGAGACCTCCCGTGAATGGGTCGACTCTGAATTCCATAAGATAAAAGATTTTTTCTATGAATTTTTTTTCTTTTTAGTTTGTTTTTTTAATTCTTTGATTTTTAAATTATTTTTGGACTATTTTTTTATTATTTATGTATGTTTTTTCTTTTATTATTCTTCAACTCCTTAATTTCAAAGTCAAAATAATCGGTTCTTTCGGCTCATAAAGGAATCTCAGAACCCAGCTTTCCTTGTAATTTTCATTTTTCCATTTGAAATCGAATTTCTTCAAAAACTTCACCAAAACCACCATCGCTTCGAATTTCGCCAGGTGTTGTCCAATACAATTTCTATTCCCTGCTGAAAAAGGAATGAACAAATAAGGTTCTTCTTCTTCGAGTGCTGCATTCTTCCCGCCTTTCATCCATCTTTCTGGGATGAATTTGTCAGGCTCTTCAAAAGATTTTGGATCATAGATGTTTATATTCATGCCACTCATAATCACAGTTCCCTTTTTCACCAAAACATCATCCATTTTGAAATCTGTTGTGGCTACCCTCTGTCCGATCTCATTGACTGCACTCTTAAATCTCAAAGTTTCCTTCATAAATGAATGTAAATATGGCATTTTGCTCACTGCATCCCAACTCATTTTATCATCTTCCAAATTCGGTGTTTTTTCTATTTCCTCCAATAATTTTATTTTCGTCTCAGGGTTGTTCAAAATCATTAGAACCATATGGGCTACCAAATGACCAGTGGTATCAGTTCCAGCAACATATAATGTGATGTATTCATGGATCAAATCCTGTAATTGTGAATTCAAATCAGGGTTTTGCTCAAAAAACATAGAGAGAAGATTGTTTTTTGGTAACTCTTTTTTCATATAAAGATCATGTTTGGCTTTTATGAGGATACCTATTGCTTCTTTGAATCGCAAGTTTTTTTGGTGCAAATCCATTTGAGATTGAGTAATTCGAAGCTTTCTGGCAAACTCTCCTCCAAATATAAATGAGAACATTTGGTACCCCTGAATTATGTGTTTATTCAATAAATTATTCAAAGCCGTGGTCATATTTTCTCCTTCGAACTTCATTCCAGACATCTCTTCTCCAAAGAAACTTGTCACAAAACTTCTTCCTGTAATTTCTTGGAAAAGATTCATTATATTTACTGCCTCCAATTTATTTTGATCTATAATCTCTTGAAAGACATTGTTGCTTGTGCTGACGACAAAAGGGCCCAAAGATTTCACAAATTCAAAATTAAAGGCTTTAGAAATGATTCTCCTTCTTTTCTTCCATTCTTCATGTTCACTGAAAAGCAAGTTTTGATCACCAATCACTTCTTGTGTGAAAAGACTTGGCCCTGATTTTCTTTTAATGTATTTATCATTGTTGAGGTAAAAGGCTTTCTTTAATTTCAGGTCATATAGGATTATGACAACATAATCTTTGGTGTTGAAAACCATTCCTTTGGAATTTTGATAATTTCTTGCGAAGTGAGATTGCATGTATGTCACATCATGATGTTTTTTGGAGGATGTTTGAAGAAAATGAAGATATCCTTTATATGGATAGAAAAAAGGTTGGAACCCTTGACTGGCATAGAATTGCACCAAGCGATAGGGATTGATGATGAATTTGTAGAGAAGCCAAAGGCAAACAATAAAAATCAAGGTAATAGAAATGGATAGAATCATGAATCAAAGGTTTGGTTTAATTTGAAAATGTTTGAAATAATTGTAATTTTTTAAAAATTTCATTCAAATGATTCAAATTATGTCGGAAATTTTCGGAGTTTTATCAAATGTATTTTTTTAAAAAGAAAATAAAATTTTTTTTGAAAAAAAAAAAAAATTCACAAAAACTATCATAAAGTTTTAAATTCAAACATTAAAGATTTTTAAACAATTTAAAATTCAAACAAAATATTTGTGTTCTATTTAATGCTTTATTCTAAAATTCCTCAACCGCAATACTACATAATTCCTCATCCAATTTCCATAAAAAGAAGTTCCCAACCAGCACCATCATCAAATCCAATAGATCATTATAGCCTTCGAAAACAAACTAGCCAAAAATTAGATCTTTTATATGAAGAATGCATTAACAAATCAAACAAAATCATTCAAGAAAACGAGTCAAGGATCCAGGACTATTTGTCTAGAAAATCCAGCCTCGCATTCCATTCTAACAAGGAAAACATTATGCAAAATAAGCCAATATCATACGAGAATAACGAGAGTAAACAAGAAATTTCAGAGAATATTGTGAATTGGAAAGAAAATGACCCAAAAAATAAAAAGAGTGAACAAAAAGCTCAGATTTTATTAGAATCTAAATGCCAAAATCTCTCACCATCACCAGAGTTCAAAACTTTAGAAAGAGAGTCTCCTCCGATAACTGAAGAAAACCGGCCTAAAATTCCTCCAGAAGGATTGTTCATCGAACAAAATCATAGTAACTCTGAAATGAATATCAATATGAATAAACATCCACTTGAGGATCCCAAGCCTCAAATCATCGAAAATGTATCAAAACCGAAAAACATTGAGTTGCGTTTACAATTAGACGCCCTATTCGAAAAATGCACCAAAAAAACCAGAGAATGCCTTGAACACAACGAGTTGAAATCCGAATTATCTGCCAATTTCCCTTTGATCCAGACCAAATTTTTCGAAGATGGTGCTTTCTATAGAGGCATTTTACAAAATGGTCTTCGCAATGGTCAAGGCATTCTTTATAATCCATTAGGTAAGGAAATTTATAACGGCGAATGGGAAAACGATGAGTTCAATGGTCAAGGTATATACAATATAAAGAATGCGAATAGGGGATCTAATGAGACTGATTGGGTTTCATACGAAGGGGTGTTCAAACAAGGTAAATTCGAAGGTTTAGGAAAAATCATAAAGAAAGATGGAGAAATTATTATGAGGTTCTTTAAAAATGGAGAGATGTTGGAGGATAATGAAGGGAAGAAGGATAGATTGAATACAAGTTTGAATAGGATTAATGAAGAGGAAGAGAAAAGTGGAGAGAATCCAGAGAATTATGATGAAAATATTGAAAACTATTTCAAAGAAGAGTTTGAACAGATGGAAGTAGAAAATGCTAGCAGAGTTCATGAAGAAGAAATTGTTAAACGACTAACGAATGATTCGAATGAAAATCTCAAGGAGTTGGCGGAAAATCTAGAGGGAGGATTTGATGATTATGATTTGGATTTTATTGCTTAAAGAAACGGATTTTTTTTTTATTATTAATAATCGAAAAAAAACATCTCATTAATGATTTTTTGTATTGTTGAAAAAAATGGTTCCTAAAAAATTTTGCTTTTTTTTTTTAGGTCTGAATGAATATTTAAAATTTTTCTTTATCACATTAAATAAAAAAAAAATTGAAATAAAGCCTTCAAACACAAGGATTTTTGCAAATGTCCTCCCTCAAATTCATAATTCCCTTGCTTAATGATTCAGGTTCGCCTCCTCTCCAATTAATCTAAAAACAAAAGAAATTATTTTCAGATGGCAAGGATAAAATACTTCGTTTCATGCAATACTTCACCATTCTGCGTTCTCGTTTCCATAGTAGCAACGAAAAGCTTGATCTTGCGAAACATTATCTTGAAGTTTCTCGTAACATTTTTCCTCTTTTTACTTCGAATATCACTTTTTAATTAGGATCAATGTATGATCTTAGAAGGATGTTGAGACTCTTTCGATCTTTTGGTATGATTCCTAGGCTTCAAAAACTCTTCATTACTTATCAAGAATCAGACAATAAATATGCAGTGCTTAGTAAAATGATCAGTCATTTCGCCTATTCTGTGTTTTACTTCATTGATAACGTGGCTATTCTTTGCAGGATAAATTTCCTGCAACTTGATGATAAAAATATCGAAAAAACAGGATATTGGATATGGTTCTTGGGACTTGTGACATCTTTGATAGAAAACATCTTTAAAATCAGGTATAGTTTCAGAGACGAAGCTGAGTTGAAAAACGCTATTTTGAATAATATGACGCCTCAAGCGTTTTTTAATGAGCTGAATCGATTTTCTAGGGAAAGAAAAAATTGTTTCTTTAATGTTGTGAGGAATGTTTGTGATATTATGGTGGCGATGAACAAAATAGATCTACCAAGAAAAGTGTTGAGGACAAATTTGAACCCGATTTTGGTGGCATTATGTGGCACGACGGCCACAGTTGTTAGCATTTTCCAAATGTGTGAAAAGGAACTCAAGCCAAAACTTGAAAAAAAGGAAAAGGAAAGGAAAGAAAGAGAGTTTTATGAACGGAGGAGGATTTTAGATGAGATTTCGCCAGAAGAAAGAAAGGGGATTAAGAAGAATTTGAGTGTGAACACTGGACTTCATAAGCAGGAGTTTTAAATAGAGACAGGCTTAAGATATAAAGAAAAATAAATTTTTTTGTAAAGGTATATAAATGGAGCAGAAGAATTAAGCTAAACCAATTTTAAATTTTTTTATCAACAATATTACTAAATTTTTATTTTTTACGAATGTTCTTGTTTTTCTTTGAAGAAATTGGAATGTGTCTATTTTTTATTATTTGACGGAATTTTTTTTTATCTCTTTGACTTTTTTGAAATAGAAATATTTTAAAAGCTCTTTATTTCTGTTTTTTTATTATTTATTTAATTTTTCTGATCAAATCCGAATTTCTCATATTCTTTAATCATTAATACCAATTCAATTATAAATCATTGTGTTCTCTCTCATCTAACATCAAAAGATAACATTATGCAATCAATCGATAATTTATCATCATTTATAATATCTCTTTCTCCTTCGGATTCTTTCATTTATAACTCAGAGATTTTCATTTCAATTCCACACTCTCATTTTACCAATATTACCCCCTATTCAATACCTATTCAAACCGCCTCTCGTCTTTATAATCTCAACATCCGTTACCTTTATGCCTCTAAAAATGATAATAACCCAACTATTCTATATTTACATGGACATGGGAGCTGTTGCACATGGGCCACTTGGCTTAAACTCGCCATTTTGTTATTCGAACAGGGATTTAATGGAGTCCTAATGGATTTACCTGGATATGGTAAAAGCACCGTTGAAGGGGAGACCAGAGTGAACCCGAAATTATATATAAATGATTCGGGGCTTATATTGACAAAATTGTTTGAGACTCTGTTTTCTGGAAAAGGGAAAGAAGTCAATAAAAAGATTATTGGTGTGGGATTTTGTGGAGGAGCTGCTAATATTATAAGAGCTATCAATGAATTTCCAGGGAATTTCGCAAAGAGACATATATTTCATAATTCTGTAATTGGACAGATTCCTGTGAATTTCGAGAAAAATCTGGAAAAATTCCATATTAAGGTCTGGGTGAGCTGGTGTGAGGATATTGATCATAGTCACGCATGTGTAGGATATAAATTTTTCAATAAGAAAAGAAAAGATGGCAGCAAACATATTTTTCTGCAAGATATTAAGGATGAAGAATTGAGTTCCAATGAAATGTGGAGTAAAAATATGGGGAGTAAAACCTCGAGTGTGATGATTTTTGAGCCCAATGAGGGATATTTTCAATTTGTAAGGGAATTTCTATTGGGAAATGGGGAAAAAATGCCTTTTTTTCAAAATTTAGTCAAAAAAGAAGACGACATTATTGAGAAAGTTAAAGAATTAAGCAAAAAAGAGGAAGAACAAATCGACAACGATTTGAAAATGGCTCTCATTTTGAGTCTGAATGACAAATAATAAAAGTTGTAATGTCTTTTATATAAAATGTGAAAAAACCATTATAAAAGAAAAATATTATTAATATAATAATAATTTCCGCATTATTTTAATAACAGAATTATATTATTTAAATGGAAAAAATATCATTTTCTGGTCAAAAAGTCTTCCATACAGCTTTAGTCATTATCCCACCTGTTGAAGTCTGGCCTCAAATTCAAAATATCAGAAAAGTCCATGATTCCGCATTTGACCGATGGATGCCTCATATCAATCTATGTTTCCCATTTATCTCTCCAGAGGAATTTGATCTTTTCTTTGAAAGATTTTCGGAAGTTTTCAAAGATTTCGAGAAATTTTCTATTAAATTTTCAGGTTTAGGCCATTTCGATCATGCAAAAAAAGCTGTTTTATGGGCGGATCCGGTGACAAAAATGGGGGAAATAAATGAAATATACGGAAGAATTGTAAAAGAGTTAGGGTATTTAAAAGAAAACAGGGATTTCAATCCTCATTTGACTTTGGGACAATTTGAGAAAGGAGCAGTTGAAAGAAAGAAAGAGGAATTTATGAAAGATTGGAAGGAAATTTCGTTTGAAGTGGAAGAAATCCATTTGATTCAAAGGGACGGGCAAAATAGTCCCTTTTATATTAAAAAAAGTATTAAATTTAAATCAAATTAAAAACAAATACAGAAAAAAAATATAAAAATAACCAAAAGATGATATGAGATAGAGTTACCTAAATGAAATACTCAAAAAGAAAATTTATTTGGAAATATAATGGGGGGAGTAGCAGCAGTTCATGAATATTACAAAATGTATTAAATTTAAAATAAAGAAAAACAAATTTTAATTACATATAAAAACGATGAAAATCTTTTTCTTAATGTTGATTTACCCAATTGCCTCCGGAGTTTGTGGGTCTTTGGCAAGTTTTTTTGGAAAATTAGCCTTTCAAAACGAAGAAACCTTGGAAATTCCGAAATTTTTAGCAGATTTTTACTTAGGGTATCTCATTAGAGCAGGGCTGTTCCTTCTAATGTTGAATTTTAATAAGATGATGTTTCAATTTTTGTTTGTTTCGTGGGAAAAAAGCGGAAGTTTCGTGACAACTTGCTTGAACTTTGTGATAAATAATTTGCTGAATGTAAAAATTCGGATTTTCAAAATATCATATAATTATTTTTAGGCTTTTATGGGGTATTTTTATTTTAAAGAAGCAATTTCTTTGAAATGGATCGTTGGAAGCTTATTTATAGTATCTGGTGTGGGAATTATTGCTGCTAAAAGTCCAAAAAAAGAAAAAACTCAATAAAAAGATGTCAAACCAATTTTTTTTTAATTTCCCAAGTTCTCTTAAATTATTCATACTTAATTCTTTATAATTTAAAAATTTTTAATTTTTGAAATTTTTTAATTTTCAAAAAAACGACTTTGCCATAGTCGTTTCATTGTATTTTATAAAAAAAGCTAATTTCTTTATATAAAAAAAAATATCTAAAATCATGTTTCTTCTCTTAATAGTCAAAGCGTTTTTCGATTATATAAACATTAAGTATCTATTTTTAATGGAGTATGTTCTTTTTTGAGAGATGTGAATTCGAAAAGCGTTAGACACACTTAATATTCCCCAAAAATACTTGACTGGTTTTTCAGATTCAGAATCTAACTCATTGGAAAATTCAGTTTTTTCGATTCTTTTTCTTGATCCTCCAAATTCAGGGAGATAGTTCCATTCACCATAAACACGATATGACTTTGATTTGGGGAGAAAGATAAAATAATATAATAAATTTTTTTTAAAAAAAGAAATCTTCTTTTAAATAATGAAAAACAACACAATGATTAAAAAAATTAAGGCCTTCTTCTTCAAAGATGGCCCAAGTTTAAACTTCGAAAATCGGAATTTATATTGTCTTAAAAAATGTCTCTTCTCAGGCGAAGAAAAAAAAAAAAAAATTAATATAGTTTGAATCTATCCAGTTTTTTTTTTTTTAGTAATTATTACGCCATTTGAGTTTTAACACTTTATTGAAGGGGATATTACGCCATTTGCATTTGTGTCATAACACTTTATTTAAGGGGAAAAAAATCTGAAAATTATAAATCCAAATTCAAATATATATGATTCTTCATATTTTTCTTATTTCATTTTCTTTTTTCCTACTTGCCCAAGGACAAAACTTTACAGTTTTTTCCGATTCCTCAGTAGTAAATCCTGCCGTTGCCAACTTAACAACTGGAGAAACCATTTTTGTGGGATCAACTTATAATTCGAAGCCTGTTTCTTTGAGGAAACTTTTGACGAACGGAAGCCTAAGCTCAATTGTGACATATACCCCTTCCGGAAATGTTGATATGAATCCTTTAGTTTTGGGTCTTCCGAATGGGAAATTTGTGATATATTATCAACAGGGGTTAAGTACAGGATATCCCACATATTATCAGGTATTTAACAATGATTTGACCACATATGGTTCTGCAACAGCTGCAAGTACAAGCCCAACAACAGGCGATGGACAAGATGTTACAGCCATCCCTTATTCAGGAGCTCTTGGCTTCATTTGGCAAAATGGCAATACGTTAAGTTTAGATGTTCATGTCGATAGTGGGACTAATTATGCCAATAACTATACTTCTGATTTCGTGATAAGTGATTCACAGGCGCAGCAGAGTTGGAATGTATTACAAGTTTTCTCTGGAGGTCTTCTTGTTACTGAATCTGAGGATATAGGAAAGGCCATAATGATTCATACAGCGACATTGAACCCATTGACCCTAGGATCTTCTTCCAATCTGACATCTGAAGATTCAACTGGTAAACAAAAAAATAATATCGCATCATCATTAACGACAACAGGAAACATATTCTATGTATATAGTTTGTTTTTAATGGACGTAATGACTATGTCAGACACATCCCAAGCATATTATAAAATAATTCAACCTGATGAGACTGTTGTACTAGATGAAACTCCATTAGCAAATTATTCTGATTTATCAGGGTATAATAATGTCTTATGTTTTACAAACGGAAAGTGTGTTGTGGTAATTTTGAGACCCAACACTACAACTTATGATAATATCATTTACATAATCATGGTTGGAGAAAATGGAACTATACTCTCTGAACCTAATCCAATAATTGAGATTAGTAATACTGCCTCTATCTCGTTGGCCTCGACTACAGATGGTTTTATCATTGCATGTATGAGCACTGCCTCTCCAAGTTTATTCCAAGCAATACCTTTCGATTCTAATGGAAATGCAATTTTTACTAGTACAACTTGTTCGAGCCCAAAATTCATTTCTTCGGATGGAAGATGCTTGAATCTGATACCAAATTGTCAAACTTATGCTTCTAATGGATATTGCCAAAATTGCACTAACTCCACAGTTGCGACAGTTGGAGGAGAAGCTTGTGCCCAAGTGATTGCCAATTGCACAGTATATAATGACGACACAACGTGTCAGACATGTAGCAACCCCAACATCGCAACAGTAAACAATACGGCTTGCGCTCCTCCAATTGATGATTGCACCACATATTCAAATAATATGACATGCCAAAGTTGCCAACTATACTATGTTCTCACAGTTGGTTTGGTGGAATGTGCTCTAAACATCACTAATTGTTCAAATTATTGGGATAATAAAACATGTCAATCCTGTACAAATAATCAAATCGTGACCATAGGAGGTTTGTATTGTGCCACAGCAATCGGTAATTGCACGTCCTATTGGGATAATAAAACATGCATGGCGTGCAACAATTCAATGGCAGTGACTATGGGAGGAATTGCTTGTGCTGAACCAATCGAGGATTGTGTCAGCTATTATGACACTAATCAATCCTGTCAAGCTTGTTCTGGAATAAATATTCTGACCTCAGGAGAAAGAGCTTGCGCCTTGCCTATCACTAACTGTTCGACCTATTCAGATGATAAACTTTGTGAAACTTGCAATTCTGGTAAACTTTTAACAAATAACAATAGCTGGTGTGTGAATCCAATTGCCAATTGTTCTAATTACACTCAGAATTCAACATGCAATATGTGCACAAATTCCACAATTTTATCAATAAACAATTTTTCTTGTGCTAACCAAATTACTAATTGTCTTGAATATTCAGATGATAAATCCTGTTTGTCTTGCAACAATTCGATGTTGCTATCGGTCGATTCCTTTGCATGTGTTCAACCTCTTGTCAATTGTATTGCTTATGCAGACAATGGAATTTGTCAATCGTGCCTTTATGGGTACCAGCTTTCATCAGACCAACTTTCTTGCGTTGAACAGAATCTCACTCAAGACCAACAAAAGCAAACGGTTTCTTCACAAATTTCGTTGGAAGTCTCCAACACTTCTTTGAACGGCCAAGCAATTTCAATCGAAAAATTACATTCAATGACAATATCCTATGCTAACAATAGTGATTATAGACTTTCATTGTTTAATTCTATAGTTACTCTTCAGGGAAGTAATTCAAGCATTCAAACAACACCATCTTACGTTAATAATTCAGTTCTTGGAAGTTTGACCCTTGAGATAAACCTAAGCAACGTCTCTTCCGATTCTTTTTATTTCAAAATGGATATTGCTTTCCAGAAGAATTCCAGAAGGCTTTTACAAGGTTCCAATCAAAGTCTCCCTAATTCCTTTATTATCAGTTATACATCACCAAAGAATTATTATATAGGAACAGATCAGGAAATTCAAGCTCTAAATCCTGTTGCCTCTGATAGTTGGAACAAGGTATTATTTGCTATACTATTTAGCATTTTAATGACATTGGCCATTGTCATTATAGTGATTGCGTGCATTTGTTATAAAAAGCAGAAGAAAGGTGAATACCGTGCAAAGGATGTTAATTATGAAAATGTTCAGTCCCAGCCGCCTTCTGACAAAGAAGTAAAAAATGATGAAACAAAAGGATTGAACACGGTAACTTCACCAGTTTAGAAAATAATCAGAAAAATTTTTTTAATAGATAAAAATTAAAAAAATAACATCAGTTTTTTTCAAAAAAACAATCCAAAGCTTTAGTTTTATTAGATTTTACATTTTTTTTTAATTTATTAATAAAATCATTTTTATTTTTAGGAAAAAATAATTTTTTTTTCTTCTTTAAAAAAGCCACATTCTTCCAATTCTTAAAATTAAAATTTCTTTTTTTGTTTTTTACTTTTAAAAATCTTCTCCATTTAAAGCCTTTTTATAAAAACCAAACACATGACAGAAACAATGAAAGAAAT
>Ga0302140_10010405_pt1 | contig 11502 bp, 9 predicted proteins | sample I_Bog_E1_1_FD_202095 | JGI IMG/M metagenome (GOLD analysis project Ga0302140, IMG submission 202095) | Peat permafrost microbial communities from Stordalen Mire near Abisko, Sweden - I_Bog_E1_1 | ecosystem: Environmental > Terrestrial > Soil > Wetlands > Peat | place: Sweden: Abisko, Stordalen...
CATCGGTTTTTTGATTCAGGAGATGGGCGCAAGCGGCACACCGCTGATGTATGCCTTCCGTGAGCGCGAGAAGATTCTGGACCTCTTTGAGGCGCTCACCGGCGCGCGCATGATGGTCAACTACATGCGCTTTGGCGGTTGCCGTGTGGATGCGACGCCGGCCTGGCTGGATGCGGCGCGCAAGGTTGTGGCCGGACTGCCGGGGTTTGCAGACGAGATGGACCGGCTACTGAGTGGCAATGAGATTCTGATGGCGCGCACCCAGGGCGTGGGCATTCTCAAGCCGGAACTGGCAGTCAACGCCGGAGTCACAGGGCCCATGCTGCGCGCTTCGGGCGTGAACTACGACATTCGCAAGGTGGACAGCTACGGCATCTACAACCGGTTCAATTTCCGCGTGCCGCTGGGTGATCACGGGGACGTTTACGATCGCTATATGATCCGGCTGCTGGAGATGCGGGAGTCGATCAAGATCCTGGAACAAGCGTTGAAGGATATTCCCGCCGGCCCTGTGATGGATCCCAAGGCGAAGATTCGCGGCTTCCGGCCTAAGCCTGGCGAGGCCTACGGGCGGATCGAAGCGCCCAAGGGCGAGCTCGGTTTTTATCTCATCAGCGATGGTGGGCCGAATCCCTACCGCTACCGAATTCGCCCGCCGAGCTTGATCAATTTGACGGTACTTGAGGATATGGCACTGGGCGAGAATGTGGCCGATGTAGTGCTGATTTTTGGAAGCGTGGATATTGTGCTGGGAGAAGTGGATCGTTGAATAGTGAAGAAGTGAAACAGTGAGACATCCGAGCATTGATGAGGAACTGATGTTGAAGTCGCAGTTTTGAAAGGGCACGACTTTAGTCGTGTCGCAAAGGCTGCACAATCAATGCGGGCTTTAGCCCCTGAGGGAATTTAACATCAAGCACGAGAGAACTAGAAGCTGAATGTAGGAGGCGTACTTGTTAGGCGAAGGCATACTCAAGGGACTGGCGGAAACGGCAAAGAACTTTGCGGGCAGCTTTGTCTCCGCGGAGCGGCTGACGACTGTCCAGTATCCAGAGGAGCGCATCGCTCCCATCGAAGCCACGCGCGATTTCCCCTTCTTGGTCTACGACGAAGAGAACCGGGACGGCGGCGGCCCGGAGTGGGAGGCCGGGCTGCGCTGCGTCGCCTGCCAGATTTGCGAGAAAGAATGTCCGCCCAAATGCATCTACATCGAAAAGTCCAAGGACAAGAAGCTCGACTACCTGGGCAAGGCGCAGTACTATCCGGCAAAATTCGACATCGATATCTCCGTCTGCATGAGCTGCCAGATATGCGTCGAGGTCTGTCCCTTTGAAGCCATCAAGATGGATACGGAGTTTGAGCTGAGCACGACGGATCGCTTTGGCGGGCTGCTCTTCGATCGCGAAAAACTGGCAAAGTCGAACGAGTACTATCACAAGATTCATCCCACTGAGGCGGCGGCGGTTGATGAGCGCCTGGCTGCCGAAAAGACCAAGTCCGACGCCAAAGCCAAGGCTGCTTCCGATGCCACCGCCGCCAAGGCTGCACTGGCCGCCACCGCTGCCGCCAAGCCCGCAGTTGTGCCGACAGAGGAAGGAGCCTAGCCGATGTTTAAGACGCTGGACCAGATATTCGTTCTCCTCAGGCACTGGCTGGTGGGCTTCTTGCCTGCCGCATGGCAGCCTGCGGTCAGCGTAGTGTTGAGCGTTGCTGTCATCGTCTGCCTTTTTCCGGCGCTGTTTGCGCTTACGGTGTTGCTTGAGCGCAAGGGGCTGGGCCGCATTCAAAACCGCATTGGCCCCAACCGCGTGGGTCCCTTTGGAATTCTTCAACCGATCGCCGACGGTATCAAGTCGCTGACCAAGGAAGACATCGTTCCCACCAGCGCGGATGGAGTGGTGCATTTTCTGGCGCCGGTGGTGCTCGTGGTCGCTGTATTCATGGGCTTTGCGGTGCTGCCCATGGGGCGGAACATGACACTGGTCAACATGGACGCCAGCCTCTTGTTTTACTTTGCCATCGGCGCGTCCACGGAGTTGTCGGTGTTCATGGCCGGCTGGTCGAGCCGCAATAAGTATTCGCTGCTGGGCGCCATGCGCGCAGTGGCACAGATGATCAGCTACGAGGTGCCGCTGCTCCTGTCGAGCGTGGCCGTAGTCATGATCTCCGGCACGCTCTCGCTCAACAAGATTGTCGAGGCGCAGAATCAGTACACCTGGGGCCTGCCGCACTGGTACATCTTTACTCCGTGGGGCTTTGCCGGCTTTGTACTTTACGCCATCGCAACCACTGCGGAGACCAACCGCTCGCCCTTCGATCTGCCAGAAGGCGAGTCGGAGCTGGTAGCCGGCTACTTTACGGAGTATTCAGGCTTCAAGTTCGCGCTCTTTTTTCTCGGCGAGTACCTGGCTATGTTTTCCATCTCCGGCTTGGGCACCACGCTGTTTCTAGGCGGGTGGTCTGCGCCCTTCTTGTTCTTGGGATGGGTTCCTTCGTGGATATGGTTCTTTGGCAAGCTGCTCGTCTCCATGTGTGTGTTCATCTGGATTCGCGGAACGCTGCCGAGGCTCAGGCAAGATCAGCTGATGAACTTTGCCTGGAAGTTTGTGCTGCCTCTGACCATGCTCAATCTGTTCGACGCAGCGTTGTGGCATTTCCTGGGAGATGGATGGGCGCGTTGGGTGGTCTGCTCGGCGATCCTTCTCTTGGCTTATGTCGGGATGGCCATGGCCGGAATGCGCAGCAAGCACTTCGGGTCAAGGAGTTATCGCTATGCGGAGTGAGCTTTGGGAGAAGGGCGTTTATGAAATCCCAGGTCTCAGAATCGAGACCTGGGGCACCCAGCGTCTTGCTTTGAAAGGGCACGGCTTTAGCCGTGCCGTAAATGCCGCAAAATCAACGCTGGCTTTAGCCCCTGAGGAAATGTTTTTATACACTCAGACATTCCCAAAAAAATTGCGCAAGCGGCTTTCCACTACCGCTGAAAGGAGCGCCCGCCAATGAGCATAGTCTTTTACGTGCTTGCGGCTTTGACCATTGCCGGCGGCCTTGCGGCGGTGCTCTTGAAGAACACGGTGCATTGCGCGCTGTCGCTCACCGTGGCCTTTGCCGGCCTGGCGTTGCTCTATCTGGAGCTTGACGCGCAGTTCGCTGGCTGGGCGCAGATTCTGGTTTACATTGGCGCGGTCGCCATCCTTGTAGTTTTTGCGATTCTGCTAACAAGAGGATCGGAAACGCCAAAGGACGGAGTTTACAGCAAAAACTGGCTCGTGGGCTTGGTGATCGCGGCGGGCGTTTTTGCGGTGCTGGGCTGGGCTGTGCTTCAGAGTTCAGCTGTTCTGCCGCACGAGACCGCAGTGCCGACGGTGACGGTCTTGCAGATTGGCAATGCGCTCATGGGCCGCTACGTTTTGCCGCTTGAGATTGTAGCGCTGCTGCTGACCGCCGCGCTGATTGGCGCGGTCATTGTGGCTATGCACGAGAAAGAGAGCGACCAATGAATCCACTCACCGGTTATCTTTTCGTGGCCGCTCTGTTGTTCGCCATCGGCCTGGCCGGCGCGCTCACGCGGCGCAACGCGATTCTGGTTTTGATCGGCATTGAGCTGATGCTGAACGCAGCCAACCTGAACCTGATCGCTTTCTGGCGCTACGGGCCGCATCCCGAGGCGCTGACGGGCATGATGTTTGCCATTTTCTCAATAGCGGTGGCTGCTGCTGAAGCCGCGGTAGGACTGGGGTTGGTGATCTCCATCCATCGCCACGCGCATACAACGGATCTCGACGCCATGAACAGGATGAAGGGGTGAAAGGTTGATGCAAGAGCAGTTGTACCAGTTCAATCTAGCATCGATCGGCACTCCGCCCCCGGCGTTGATCGTAAGGTCGCTGTGGCTTATTCCTGCGGTTCCCATCGTAACGTCAGGCGTTATCTCGATGCTCAAGCAGCCGCGACGAAAACTCTCAGCGGGATTGGCTATTGGAGCATTGAGCCTTTCGCTCTTTCTATCCCTGCTTGCCTTCGTGCATACGATGAGCAGTCGCGCATTGATGCTGCATTTCGGTTTCAATTCGCTCGAACATGAAGTCGTCAACTTCACCTGGCTTCAATTCGGCACAACCAATGTCGACCTCGGCTGGGTCCTCGACCCACTCTCCGCCGTGATGCTGGTGATGGTCACCTTTGTGGGCTTGCTCATCTTCATCTACTCCACCGGCTACATGGCCCATGACGAGAACTTCACCCGCTTCTTCTGCTTCCTCTCGCTCTTTGCCGGAGCTATGCTGGGAGTGGTCATTGCCAACAGTCTGCTGCTTCTCTTCATGTGCTGGGAGCTGGTCGGACTGACTTCTTACTTATTGATAGGATTCTGGTACCAAAAGCCCTCGGCCGCAGCTGCCGCCAAGAAAGCCTTCCTCACCACGCGCGTCGGCGATGTCTTCTTTCTGCTGGGCATCGTCTGGCTGTTTGCGCAAACAGGCACGCTGCTCTTCTACAACAACGGCGCGGGTTCCATTGAGCCTGGGTCGCTGACAGCGTTGCTCGCGCAGCACGCGGCGCTTGGCCTCACCGCCGCCGGGGCGATTGGCCTCTTGATCTTTGCCGGAGCGGCGGGCAAGAGCGGTCAGTTTCCGTTGCATGTGTGGTTGCCGGATGCAATGGAAGGCCCAACGCCCGTCTCTGCGCTTATTCATGCCGCAACTATGGTGGCCGCAGGCGTTTACCTGATCGCGCGCGTGTACCCGCTGATGGCCGCCGGAATGGTCCCGGTCAAGATTGGATATGCAACGACTCCGGCACTTTCGGTTGTGGTGTGGGTGGGCGCGTTCACGGCGGTCTTTGCCGCCCTCATCGCCGTTGCGCAGAACGACATCAAGCGCATTCTGGCTTATTCGACCGTCTCGCAACTCGGCTACATGATGGCCGGCCTGGGCATGGGCGGCGTGGCTGTGGGCATGTTCCACCTGATTACCCACGCCTTCTTCAAGGCTCTGTTGTTCCTGGGCGCGGGGTCGGTGATTCACGGCTGCCATGAGGAGCAGGACATCCGCCGCATGGGCGGGCTGAAAGCCGACATGCCGCTGACCTTTGCTACGTATGCCATCGGCATGTTGGCGCTCTGCGGGTTTCCGCTCTTCTTCTCCGGTTTCTGGTCGAAGGATGGCATTTTGGGGGCGGCGGTAATGTGGCGTCCCTCGAATGCGCCGTTCATCATGCTGGTATTTGGCGCACTGCTGACCGCCTTTTATATGACTCGCCAAGTTTGCTATGTCTTCTTGGGTACCTGGAGAGGCAAGAAGCCGGCGCATGAAAGCCCCAGCGTAATGACGGTACCGTTGGCGATCCTGGCTTTCTTCGCCATGGCGCTCGGTTTGATCGGAACCCCCGCCTGGCCGTGGTTTAGATCGTTCCTAGAGGGAAGTACGGCAAGTTTCGACCTGAATATTCTTGCCGAGCCAGGGCTGTTGGCGCTGATGGGCATCTCCACGCTCGTTGTTTTTACCGGCCTCGGCCTGGGCTTGGGTCTCTATGCCCGCCAGGCCCCCGCGCCCGAGCAGCCCGACGTGCTGGAACGGGCCGTTCCCTTACCGTGGGCTTGGCTGCGAGACCGGCTCTATGTGAACGAGCTATATGAAGTGACGGTGATTGCGTTCTATAGCTGGTGGGCGCGGGTTGCGGATTGGTTCGACCGCCGGGTTTGGGGCGGGGCGGTGACCGCAGTTGCGTGGGCCTTCCGAGGATGGGCGCAACTGAACCGCTTCCTTGACACGAATGTCGTCGATGGCAGCTTCGACAAGGGCTGTGAAGAGTTGGGCGCGAGCGGCGGACTGCTGTCGCGGGTGCAGAATGGGCGCGTGCAAACCTACCTGAGAATCTTAGCCTTTTCTATTGTTGCCCTGGCGGCGATTCTCATATGGAGCAGCCGCCCATGAATGGATCTCCTATGACGCCCGGATTCCCAATCTTGACGCTGTTGACCGTGCTGCCTCTGGTGGGGGCGGCCACCGCGCTCGTTGCAGGCAAGCATGCGCGTGGCGTGGCCCTGATCACGACAGTTGCCAGTCTGGCCGTGGCGCTCGTCGCGTGGACCCAACTTTCCCCAAGCGGAACCATGTCGATGGTGGAGCAGCACCCGTGGGCGCCGTCGCTGGGCATCGAGTATCACCTGGGCGTGGACGGCCTGGGCGCGCTGATGCTGGTACTGTCAGCCATCGTGACGCTGATGTCTGTGGATGCGGCGAATCGAGTGCATCACCAGCCCGGACTGTATTTCTCCCTGGTATTGGTACTCGAAGCCGGCCTGTTTGGATCGTTCACGGCGCTAAATTTCTTCCACTGGTTTCTATTCTGGGAACTGAGCCTGATTCCAGCCTTCTTCCTTATCAAGCTGTGGGGTGGCGCGCGGCGCGGACCGGCGGCAACCCAGTTTTTCGTCTACACCATGGCCGGCTCGGTGGCGCTGCTCGTGGCCTTTCTGGCGCTCTTCGTTGCGACCAAGACGGCTGACGCTCCAGGCAGCATGGACTTCGCCCGTCTCGCCTTTCTGGCCTCAACCGGCGCCCTTGAGAAGATGGTCACGGCAAATCTCGGCCCGGTCATGCTTTGGCTGGCCATCGGCGTCCTGGCCGGTTTTGCCGTTAAGGTGCCGATGATTCCCTTCCACACCTGGCTGCCCGCGGCGTATGCCGAAGCGCCATCGCCGGTGACGATGCTGCTTACCGGCGCCATGTCCAAGATGGGCGTCTACGGCTTGCTGCGGATCGCGATTCCAATCTTCGGGCCGCAGATCGCGCAGATCCGCACGCCGCTGTTGGTGCTGGCCGTGGCCACAGTGGTGATGGGCGCGTGGGCAGCCGCCGCACAAAAGGATCTGAAGCGCGTCTTTGCCTATTCCTCGGTCAACCACCTCGGCTATTGCCTGCTCGGCATCTTCGCGCTGGCGGTTCCGGCGGTGGGCGCGGCGGCGCAGGCCAGCCAGGCCGCGGCGCTCAACGGCGTGATCCTGCAAATGTTCAACCACGGAGTCACGGCAGCAGCGCTCTTCTGGTTTGTGGCCATGTTGCAACAGCGTACCGGCGGTCATCGCGACATCGAGCAATTTGGCGGTCTGCGCAAGCCGGCGCCGGTGCTGGCCGGGCTGATGGGCATCGCGCTCTTCTCGTCCCTTGGCCTGCCGGGACTCAACGGATTTGTGGGTGAGTTCCTCATCTTCCGCGGCGTCTTTTCGCTGGCGTGGGTGGCAGCGACGGTTTCTGTATTGGGCCTGCTGGTGACGGCGGCGGTAATCCTGACGGTAATCCAGAAAGTATTCAGCGGCCCCGTGCCAGAGCACTGCGTCAACTTTTCCGATCTGCACCACGGCGAGCGTCTGGCGATGGCCCCGGTGATCGGCCTGATGCTGCTCATCGGCATTCTGCCCCAGTTGATTGTGCAGAGCGTGAACCCAACGGTTGTGAACCTCTTGGCTCACTGGAGATTCTTTTAGATGCTGGCATGGACGATCTATCTCTCGTTTGCCGGAGCGCTGGCCGAAGCAATGTTGCCGCCGCTGCTGCCCAAGGGGCGGCGGAATGCGGTGGCGCGCTGGCTTGCGCTGACCGTGGCCGTCGCCGGTCTGGCGGTTGCCGTGGCGGGATTCATGGCCGGCATGGGGCCCAATCCGGGTGGGCGAGTCACCATCGTCGACGTGCCCTGGGTACCGTCGATGGGGATTCACTATCTGCTTGCAGCCGACGGCATCAGCCGCGTCTTGGTGCTACTTACCGGCCTGGCCGCCGTCGCCGGAGTCCTCTTCAGTTGGAACATCGAACTGCGGACCAATGAATTCTTCGCGTTCTTTCTCGCACTCATCGGCGGCGTCTACGGAGTCTTTCTCAGCTTCGACCTGTTTCTGCTCTTCGTGTTCTACGAGATCGCAATCGTGCCGAAATACTTCCTGATTGCCATCTGGGGTTCCACGCGGCGCGAATACGCTGCCATGAAGCTGGCGCTCTACTCCTTCGCAGGCTCGGCGATGGTCCTCATCGGCCTGTTGGCGGCCTACGCCACGGCGGGCAGCCACTCCACCGGGCTGGTCGCGCTCGGCCATGCCAACCTCCCGGTGAGCTTTCAGATGTGGGCTTTCCCGCTTGTATTTGTCGGCTTCGCCATTCTGGCCGGCATGTGGCCCTTTCACACCTGGGCGCCCACCGGCCACGTAGCCGCGCCCACAGCCGCTTCCATGCTGCTCGCCGGCGTGGTCATGAAGCTCGGCGCTTACGGCTGCCTGCGCGTGGGCATTGCGCTCTTCCCGCGCGGCCTCGATCCCTGGGGATTCACGTTCGTCGGCATCGGTTCCTGGCGCGACGTCTTTGCAATCCTTGCGATTATCGGCATTGTCTACGGCGCGCTCGTGGCTCTCGTGCAGACCGACTTCAAATTCGTCATCGGCTACTCCAGCGTCAGCCACATGGGCTTTGTGCTGCTCGGCCTCATAACGCTGAACCAGATCGGCGTCACCGGCGCGGTATTGCAGATGTTCTCGCACGGCATCCTGGCCGGCTTGCTCTTCGCTATTGTCGGCCGCATCGTCTACGAGCGCACCCACACCCGCCAGTTGGCGGAGCTCGAAACCATGCATCTTTCCAAACGCATGCCCTTTGCCGCTGGAGCCTTTGTGATTGCCGGAATGGCGTCGATGGGGCTGCCCGGCTTCTCCGGCTTCGTGGCCGAGTTGCAGGTGCTGGTGGGCGCGTGGACGGTAAAGCACTGGTGGGTTGCCGCCGCGGGCGTGGGTATCGTCGTGGGCGTGGCCTATACCTGGCGGGCCATGCAGAAGGCCTTTTTCAGCGATGCGCTGCCCGCTGCGCACGTGCTTGAAAAGGAACACGGCCATCCCTTTGCCGCGATTACCTGGCCTGAGGTGACCGGCGTAGTGCTGCTGGCCGGGGTGAGCCTGTTTGTCGGCCTGCATCCCACCATTCTGCTCGATCAGATCGAACCAGCCGTGAAGGCGCTGCTTGCGGGAGGCGGACAATGAACTACCAAGATCTCTTCCGCGTGACACTGCCCGAGACGGCGCTCGAAGTAGCGGCGCTCGTCGTGCTGATCGTCGATCTGGGCTTCTTGCGCAAAGCCGCGCTCAAGGTGCGCGTGACTGCAGCGGCACTCCTTGGTGTCGCTGGTTGCGGCGCAGCGTTGTGGGCGCTGCAGTTTCAAGGCCACGGAGGCCTGAGCTTCGGCGACACCGGCGAGATTTACTTGCTTGCCACGGGCGGATTTGCTCAAGTGGCGCAGACCGGAATTCTGGTGCTGACGGCTCTGACGTTACTGTTGCTGATCGACTCGGATTTCACACGTCATGTGGGCGAATTCGTTGCCGTGGTACTTATGGCCGCCGCCGGCGGATTGCTGATTGCCGCCGCGCAGGACTTGCTAGTGATCTTTGTCGGCCTTGAATTGCTAAGCCTGGGCCTCTACATCCTCACAGCCTTCGCCAAGAGTTCCGGGAACAGCGCGGAAGCTGCCCTCAAATACTACCTCTTTGGTGGAATGTCGGCTGCGTTTCTGCTTTTCGGCTTCAGCTATCTCTATGGGCTCAATGGTTCTACAAGTCTGAGTTCGATAGGCTACGCGATCGCGCAGGGGGAATCCGGCACCAGTCCGCTCTTCTATGTCGCATGGGTATTGATCATCGCCGGTCTCGGTTTCAAGGTGGCCGCAGTGCCATTCCACCTGTGGGCGCCGGATACTTACCAGGGCGCGCCCGCTCCGGCAGCCGCCTTTATCGCATCGGTTTCCAAGATTGCCAGCTTCGCCTTGCTAATCAACGTCTGTGTCTATGTACTAAATGTTGGTGCTTTTGAAGGTCAGAAGGATCAGATAATCCGGTGGCTACACGAGTACTACGCAACAGGTGTGCGACTCGCAGGCATCATACTTGTTGTTTCCGCCGCGTCGATGATCGTCGGCAATCTCGCCGCTTTGGCGCAGAGCAGCGTGCGACGCCTCCTTGCTTACTCCGCCATTGCTCATGCCGGTTACATCCTGCTCGGTGTAGCGGTTCACGGTTCGATTCCGGCTGCTGGGGAACCGGGTAATTTAATTTTCGCCTTCTATCGTAGCCAAATGGTCAGCGCCAACGCCGTCCTCTTCTACGTCCTAACCTACGGCCTCACCACCATAGGCGCCTTCGGCGTAGTCTCCGTTGTCGAGCGTGCCACCGGCAGCGACCGCCTCGACTCATTCCTCGGCCTGCACAAGCGCAACCCGCTTCTAGCCGCCGTGCTTCTGGTACTCTTCCTCTCGCTGGCCGGAATTCCCCCGTTAGTCGGCTTCTGGGCCAAGTTCAATCTCTTTGCCGCGGTGCTCGGTGTCTCGGCCGGGCCGGTCCCTTTTGCCCTGGTTGCCCTGGCCGTCGCTCTCAGCGCCGTTTCGCTTTACTACTACTTGCAGGTGCTCAAACGGGCCTATGTGATGCCAGCCATTGACGATTCTCCCATCAAAGCGCATCCGGTCACAATAATTGTGCTTGTGGGAATCGCGGCTGTGGTGGTACTATTTGGCTGTTTCCCTGCGTTGTTGCAAGGCTGGATTGCTAGCTTCTATCCAACCATATAAACTGCCGAGTGGCTGGACACGAAAGAAGTGTGATCTGGCTCACATGCAGAGTGATACAATCTGGTTCAAATTCAAAAAAGCCGCCACAGAGGTCTTTTTTGACGGAACCGGATACAAAGGTACGTAGTTAGTACGATTCAAGTTAAAACGGCACCCGCAACCGGTTTCAGGGTTGAGTTTTCCTCTGATCTTCTGTTTCAATGCCCTTGGCGATTCCTGAGCTGCTCATTTTTTTCTGAGGTGTCCTCATGGTTTGCCCGAAGTGCCAATCTGACTCACTGTCAATCGTCCCCGCGGAAATTCGCCTCTATCGCACGACCTCGCGAATCCTCAGCCATCCACCCTTGACGCCTTCCCCCGACATCCGGGTTTGCCTGGATTGCGGTTGGTCGGAGTTCTCCATTCCAAGTTCCTGGCTTTCGGCGGGGTGGCTGCGTCCTCCCGGCCCACATGCCGTTCCGAACAAGGTGGAGATTGCGCCCTCACACAGAATCGCCCTGGCATCGTAAGAGCGTAATTTTTGCATCCTCTCGATGGCCAACCGGCACAGCCGGACGAGGACGTGCGCCTGTGTACGGGGGGCGATCGCCTGACTCCAGGGTCCCAACGTCAAGAGGCCCCCAGCCGAAGCTGGAGGCCCTCTTGATCTTGTTCCTTGAAACGATCGCCGGAGAAGGGGGCGGGCCTTAACTGATCCCTGACCCCTGATCTCTGACGACTGTTTAGTACATGCCGTCCATGCCGCCGCCGCCGTGGCCGCCGCCTGCAGGAGCAGACTTGGGCTCTGGAATCTCGACCACCAGAGCTTCGGTGGTGAGCAACAGGCCTGCGATCGAGGCTGCGTTTTGCAGCGCCGTGCGGGTTACCTTGGTGGGGTCGATAACGCCGGCCTTGACCAGGTCT
>Ga0302140_10010413_pt1 | contig 11500 bp, 13 predicted proteins | sample I_Bog_E1_1_FD_202095 | JGI IMG/M metagenome (GOLD analysis project Ga0302140, IMG submission 202095) | Peat permafrost microbial communities from Stordalen Mire near Abisko, Sweden - I_Bog_E1_1 | ecosystem: Environmental > Terrestrial > Soil > Wetlands > Peat | place: Sweden: Abisko, Stordalen...
CTGCACACGCTCACCTGGTCACCACGCTCGGTCGTACTCGCACCGGGGTCTTCACCGGCAATCCCGTCGTCATGGCGTTACGTGAGCTTCGCCGGGCTACGGTTCTCGGTTCCAGCGAAGTGGCCGGTCAATCGGACCCAGGTGACGCCTGGTCTGGGAGCCATCTGTCGGGAACAGGGCGTGGCATTCTGGGATACGACCGTTACCTTGAGCACGGACAGCCGCCGCTTGCTAGCCGTCCTTTGCCCCCGCATGTCACCGACTCCCCAGCCGCCGGAGAACGGGGTCCAGGTCGATTCGGGGTTACGTACCGAGCCGACGGTCACACTCTCCCTTTCGGCTCGCTGCCGCGTCCTCCACGGTTTGACGGCGTGCCCGGCAACTTCGCCCACATACTGCATTCTCGTCCTGAGGGTAAACGTGCCAGGGCGCTCGAAGCCGCTGTTCGTCTCCATCGGGTTGGCAGGGAACGGCGTGGTCGCCAGGACCATCCTGGATTCGGTGCGGGCGGCGTGATGTGGTCTGCCGCTCCCTGAGAGGATGAGGCTGTGGAAGTCCCGATCTGGTTGGAACGTGCCTTCTGCGACTCCGCTCGTAAGGCTGGCGAGGAGATAAATTTCGCGGCCTTCCTTGAGCCGAGCGGACCGGTGGTTGCTGGTGGGGGAACGAGTCTTGTTCAGGTGAACCAGGATGGCGACGGTAGTTGGTTCACCAAGGCATGGGTGCAGGCACCCAGGAAGTCATTTCTACCGAAGGCAGAAGCCCTTCGCGTGTCGGTCACGGTCAGGTAGAGCACAGATGCGCACGATCCGGCATCCCATAACGATGTTCTTCGTGGTCGTGCTCGTGGTCATCGGCATCGGGGTCGGTGTGCTCGCCGCGACCGGGACTTCAGGCTTGAGGATCACGAGAACCCACGCAAACAAGGCACAGTCACCTGTTCAGACAGCCTATGCGTGGTTCAAATCGGTGAATAGGAAGGACTTTTCGGCAGCCGTCGCATACTTCGAACCGACGGCACGGGACAAGATGGACTGGGCTAGCGGAGACACTTCAGGATGGCCATCCTTCTCGCATCTGCGTTGCAGCCTTGTTAGCGAAACAGACAGCGACGCCCAAGTCCAATGCACGTTTAGAGAGTCGCAGGCCGCAGACGAGGGTAATCCTGACTCATTTTGGGGTATCGATATGCATCGCCTGGGAAATGGCCCCTGGCCATCGCAACCCTGTCGAAGACGCGCCCTCTGTGTCGGGGCCTCACGGTGGCGAGTCTCCTCAGAACGGCCGGTCAGCTAGGCGCGCAGAAGCCCAGCTCCACGGCTGTCCGATTTGCCCGGCCCAGGAGGCAATTCCCTCGAAGGTGTCGGCGCAGGCCTTCTGATAGTTCACGGTCCAGTTGCTACCGGAGGCCCTACTGATGGTCCCGCACGTTGCTCTGTGCAGGGTCAGGGACGACGGTCTTGGAGGGTGCTCGCCGTGGCCGCGCTTCGAGCCAGGGACTTGGACACCGCACATCACAACGGGGTGGGAGCTAACCAATGAGCGGCTCGCCAGGGCCCTGCCGTTGGTGCTTGATCATCTGCCCATCGAGGGTTGGCTTGATCAAGGTGGTGTCGAAGACGGGACCACAGGCGAGAAGTGGACCTCTCCCGAACTGCGAGCCTCTGAGACAGGTGGCGATGTGCAACCTCAAAGGAGCCGGCCGGTGAGCTGGTCTGGTTGGACGGACTATCTGGTCGGGCTACTGGCTGTCACCTGACCACGGATTCACAGGTCCGACCTGGTACTTCTTGTCCATTTGTCGGTTTGGTTGGGGGCTGTACAGGCAACAGGGGAGTAGGAGAGAGAGCCGTCTGGCAGGGTGACGGCCTTTCGCGCGCTAGGGCCTGTATGTGTTCCAGAGGCCGACCAAGCCGACCACACCGACCTAGAGCGCGTGTTCAGGCCCTCACCGTGATCGGGCAGTTGTCGTGCGCGCCACGTAGGTGCCCCTGCAGATGTTCTCGTACTGATTCGGGTTGAAGGTTTCGCCTTCCCGGGGGAAGTACCACTCGATGGCCTCGTACATGAGTTTGCCGTCACATGTCCCTAGCTTGAAGGCAACCACGGTGGCCGGTTCCTCGGTACCTGTGACTGGGTATCGACCAGGTCCCACGTATTCGGCTACTCCGTTTCCTACGGAACGCGACCCGCCCCAGGACTTCCAGACGACATGGCCTACATAACCAGTGTCGCCGCCGCCGTTGTAGATCACCGAGGGCGTGACACTCCCGAAGCCCTCGCCATGTCGGAAGGCACCTGCCAGTTGGCCAAGCACCGCAATCGGGGCGACCGTCCGTACGCAGCCCGCGAGGCCCAGGGCGCAGATCACCACCAGCCCCAGCCCAACATGCCGTCTTGTCGCCACCGGCGCAGGTCTACCAGGACCGCGACGCCACGACAGGACGCGGAATGTTGATGCCGTCAGGGTGCCAGAGGGGCTTCGCGGTAGACCTCCACAACCGGAGGCTCACCGAGCAAGGACCGCCATCGTGCAAGGAACTGGGCCATAGTGGGGTCGGACCGAGTGCGCTCGTCGTCTTGTTGGTAGGTGTGCTCGTCGATGTACTCGATTTGCTCGATGAAGCGGTCTGACTCCGTGGCGTTCGACAAGAGACGGACGCGAATACCGCCCGGAGCTTCGTAGAAGGGAATTGCTTCCCGGAGAAATGAGCGGAACTCAGCCTGGCGCTCTGTCGCGACGCGTATCCGAAGGTGAAGGCAGACGGTAGCTCGCCACGAGTCCCCGACCGATGAGTCCATCACTGCCATCGTGCCACTACGAGACGGCATTCGTGTTCGGTGTGCTCCGAATCGGTGTCATGACCGCTATCCTCGCCGTGAAACCCATCCAGAGCAGGTGAGGGACTCGGCCCGACGATCCTGCGGCAACCGGCTACGGCACGGTGCCAACGCCGAGCTCGATGGAGACACCATGGTTGACCGAAACCGACGATTCTTCTTGCGCGTACCCGTGGGCTACGACGAAATGTCCGAGGCTGACCAGCATGGCGCTGTCATGGCCATGTGGCGCGAGGCGATGGTCCAGCTAGGCGGGGACGCGGACAGGCTCATGACCGCGCGCGTGGCCCAGGACGAGAACAGCGACGACGCCCATTAGCTATGACAGGCAAACCTCGTGGAGCTAGCTCGGGAACCGGGGTACCCGCGGTGCGATGGTAGCTACCCACCGCTCGCCTCCGTGTCGACACGGCCCGTGGGATGCTTCGGGACTGCGATCGAACAGCACCCGGCGACAGGACTGGGGTCGCGCTCGTCCACGCAAGGGCCGTGGCTGCGCCGCCCGTCCGCGGTCGCGAGGAGGCCGTCAACTCGCATCGGAGTTGGCCGCTACTGCGATCCGCCCTGCCGACCAGTCCCGTCATGTTTACTTGAAGACCGTGTCAGGGGTACCACGGCTGCACAGTGACCAGGACTAACGCGCTGACAACATGTCGCATTCCGCACAATGGAAGTGGTTACGCAACAACCTCAACCGCACAAAAGACTGATGTTGGCATAATTTGCGCCAAGTCTCATGTGATTTTCATCTCCCTCTGGTTACATGCTCAGTAGCGGGCCGTCCTTCGGCCTCGTCCCAGTCATCTGAACCTAGGAGGAAAGTCATGAGAATCAACCCAATCCGGCTTGGTATCGTCGGTGCACTGATCGCTTCAGGCAGCATTGTGTTCGCCATGTCGGCCGGAGCGTCGACATCGGCTTCACCCGCGAACTTCACACAGTTCCAGCAGAAGCTGGAGCAACAGCTCACGTTCCGCGTGAACCAGCTTCAGGTACTTTCCACTGACGTCACAAAGGCAACCTCACTTACCTCGAGCGACGCAAGCACGCTTGCCGCTGGACTCTCGACGGCTACCGCGAACATCACCGGCCTTCTTGCGCAGGTGAAGGCGGACACGACGATGGCTGAGCTCAGGGCGGCCCAGAAGTCGATGATCCAGGGAAACCGGGTGTTTGCCGTGCTGACGCCACAGGTGTTCGAGGTAATGGAAGCCGACACCGTCGCCGCGCAGGCAGCGACCCTGCAATCGGGTGAGGCGGCGTTGCTAGCGGAGATCGACACGCTGCAGGGTCAGCCGGGATACGCGAATGCTCTCAAACATGACACCGCGTACGTCGCTGACGTCAACCTGGCTGCGGCAGATTCCGCGCACGTCTCAACAGTTGTAATCGCGCAACAACCGCAGGACTTTCCCGGTGACACGCATGTCTTCGTCAACGCGAACCACCAGCTCCTCACCGCTGACATCGCGCTTGCCCGGGCCAACTACAACGCCAGCGTCATCGGCCTGGCATCAGGCGGTTACTCAGGGTCCTGAGAGCAGATAGTCACCTAAACCAACTATCTGCACCGCTAAGGCGCCAAGATAGTGTCATCGGGACGAATGAGATGAGCAAACAGCGATCACGAGTGCTCGTTGTCGACGACGAAGAGGGAATTCTTCGAGCGGTCGGGCGGGCGCTCGTGATCAACGGTTATGACGTGGAGACGGCCGCGGACGGTACGACCGCCATCCACTCTTTGACGGCTCAGGCGCCGGACGTGGTCGTCCTCGACGTGTCCATGCCGGGTGTCGACGGACTTGAGGTCTGTCGCCGGTTGCGTAAGGCGGGGGACAGGACGCCCGTCCTCATGCTCACCGCGCGCGAGGGCGTCGACGACCGCGTCGCCGGGCTCGACGCAGGGGCAGACGACTATCTGGTCAAGCCATTCGCGCTCGAGGAGCTTTTGGCGAGGCTTCGCGCACTGCTCCGGCGTGCCGGCCCGACCGAGGCGAGCGAAGTCTTGGGCTATGGCGACCTCTCCCTCGATCTCGGATCAAGGGAGGTTCGTCGTGCAGGTCGAGAGATCGAGCTCACTCGCACGGAGTTCCTTCTTCTCGAGCTCTTCTTGCGGCACCCGGGTCGGGTTCTCACGCGCCAGGTGATCTCCGCGAACGTCTGGGACTACGACTTCGGTCCGGCCTCGAATTCGCTCGATGTCTACATCGGCTACCTGCGTAGGAAAACCGAGTTACAAGGCGAGAGTCGTCTTATTCAAACAGTCCGAGGCGTCGGATACGTCCTTCGGGAATGACTTCGCCCAGCGGGGGACGCCTCGAGACCCGCGGAGGCTGGCTCGGCGGAGGGGGTAGGGCGGCGAGACTTCAAGTGCGTTCGCGCGTCGCTCTCATCACCACACTCGCTGTCTCTATCGCAGTCATCTTGGTTGCCGCCAGTGCTTATGTCGTATTTCGCCACGACCTGCTTGACGCGGTCGACGGCACGCTCACAAGCCAGGCCGAGACGCTGAACAACGCACGTACGCATGGCGGCCTCCACGCCGCGCTCGAACTCTTGTTCAGCCCGCCGTCGTTGCTCGCTAACCAACCCGCCGAACAGGTCGTTGAAGCCAATGGGCTGGTCGTCACTCCCTCACACAGCTCAACTCAGCTTCCCGTGACCGCGAAGGTGCGCGCGGTCGCGGCCGGCAAGGCCGACGGCTATTTCACGAGCACGACTGTCGATTCGGTACCCGTGCGCGAACTGGTGACTGGCTTCGGCAAGGGGCTTGCTCTCGAACTCGTCCAGCCCGCGCGGAACGTCGAGGTCGAGCGGCTGGCCGTGGCACTCGTGGTTGCAGCAACCGCCGGCGTGGTCCTCGCTCTGCTTCTCGGGACCGCTATTGCGGGGCTTGTTCTGCGGCCGGTACGACGGCTGACCGCTGCAGCGGAGAGCCTCGCCACAACCCGAGACTTCGGAACTCGGATTCCAGTTGAGGGCCGCGACGAACTCAGCAGACTCGCGGTGAGCCTCAACACGGTCCTGGCCGCGCTTCAGAGCTCCCAGCTCGCTCAACGCCAGCTCATCGCCGATGCCTCCCATGAGTTGCGAACACCATTGACGAGTCTCCGGACCAACGTCGACATTCTGGCCGGCCGCATCGAGATCGATTCCGAGGCGAGAACCCAACTCCTCGAGGACGTGGTCGAGCAGCTAGCCGGACTGGGTCGCCTCGTTGGCGATCTGATCGAGCTTGCCCGGCAAGAAGGAACGCTCGAACTATCCCGGCACACGGACGTGGTTGCATTCCACGATGTCGTCACAGACGTCATCGCAGACATGCGGCGCGACCCGCATGTCGACATCAAGGAGAGTCTCGTTCCTGTGTTTGTTCGCGGGGTACGCAACGACCTCGCTCGGGTTGTCGCGAACCTCGTGAGCAACGCCGCGAAGTGGAGCCCACAAGGCACCGTAATCGAGGTCAGGCTGGGTGTTGACTCGGCGGCGGCGGTCCTCTCGGTGACTGACAAGGGGCCAGGGATTGCGGCAGAGGATCTTCCTTATATCTTCGACCGGTTCTATCGCGGTTCCACTGAGCGCAAGGTGCCAGGATCGGGCTTAGGCCTGGCGATCGTTCGGCGAATCGTCGAGGTCCACGGCGGCGAGGTCGGCGTCGTCACTTCCACTCTCGCCGAAGGGTCTTGCTTCGAAGTGCGGCTGCCAATCGCGAATCCGTAGATCGGGGAAGATGCAGTCTGTGGAGTTCTTGAACGATTGACTCCTCGAGTTTGCCGACGAGTCTGCCCACGCCCGCCTCACTTTCGGGGGCAGCACCAGTTCTCCGAAGAGCTCGACGAGCTCACCAACCTCGATGTAGAACCGAATGTCGTCCTCGGTGTCTTCGCGACGAACCTGCTCATAGACACGGATGCGATCGGCTCGCTGGGCGAGGTCGTAGGTGATGGACGGATCGCTCCATCGAACATGGAACGGCAGCTCGACGACGTCGGATGCCTTCAGCGAGGGATCGTCGATATCCTCTGGGATCGCGACCGGGCGGGCGGCAGGTCCGATCCATGGATTGCGAGTCCGCCATATCTACATCGTACGGTCGCGTTCGCCCAGCTCACGAGGCTCGTCGCTGCTGAGGTGCGATCGACAGTTCCCTATGCGGTGAACCGTGCTGGCGACGCCCAGGAACTGGCCCTTGACTGTCGACCAGCTCGGGAAACTGCCTTTGCTCCATGATCCACCTCCTTCGCGTATCTGCGCCCGAGAGGGGTCGTGGACTGCCTGGGCGGCCGAGAGGCGCGCGAACAGTAACTGTTCGCGTCGTCTCGCCATTGTTTCAGCAGGGTGGGAGGTGGAGGTGGCGAGCGCGGCGAGCGAGCAGATCAGCGCGGATCGGCCGGGTCGAGCGCGGGGGCGGTTAGGTGACCCGTGCCGGTGCCAGTGCCAGTGGTGGGCGTCGTGGACAGAGAGCGCAGAGCGGAGCTAGCTGCTATGACACATTCCTGTAGTTCGCCCGAATACGTCCGTCTAGCGTTCACACCGCTGAGGTCGCAGGTTCAAGTCCTGCAGCGCGCACCGACCGAGTCAGGGGCGCGTAATGCGTCGTGGAGCCAGTTTTGCGCGCACAATCGGGGGTGCTGTTCGGCGCATAACAGCTGGCGAGCCTCCGGGAGTCTCCAGCTCAAGATGGCCGAGGAGACGTTGGCCATGTTGCCAAGGGGTCTGCGGGCTGACAATGATGTCCTCGAAGCCTTTGAGGCGTTCATCGATGATCGAAGGGGTCACATGCGTACGTCCCAGCTAGCCACTCTCGTCGCGGCTGCAGCGATCTCGCTGCCGCTCTTGGCGTATACCGCCTCGGCGGTCGACGCGAGTCCACACACAGCGCCAGCGGTCGGCAAGCAGCTGGCGGAGTTGCGAGGCTCCGGGACCGTCGCTGGAGACAGTGTCGGCTTCGCGACGGCCATCTCGGGCACGACCGCCATCGTGGGTGCCTACGAGCACGCAAAGGGTGCCGGAGTTGCCTACATCTTCAAGATGACAGGCTCCACTTGGAACCAGGTGGCTGAGCTACAGGGATCCGACACCGTCGCTGGCGACGAGTTCGGTTCTGCAGTGGCGATCTCGGACACCACCGCGGTCGTAGGCGCAGGCGACCACGCCGGCCACGCCGGACGGGCGTACGTGTTCACCAAGACGGCGGCCGGTTGGAAGCAGGTCGCGGAGCTGAAGGGCGGCGACACCGTCGCCGGCGACTACTTCGGCTGGTCAGTGTCCACCTCGGGCACGACTGTCGCAGTGGGTGCCTATGGCCACGCCAAGAGTTCCGGTCGGGTGTACGTGTTCAGCGAGTCAACTGGTTGGAAGCAGATCGCCGAGCTGAAGTGCGCGGACACCTTAGCCGGTGACCAGTTCGGCTCCGCGGTGGCGATCTCCGGCACGACCATGGTGGCAGGTGCGACCAGCCGTGCGGCATCCGCCGGACGGGCGTACGTGTTCACCAAGACGGTGGCCGGATGGAAGCAGACCGCCAAGCTGGAAGGCTCCGATACCGCCGCCGGCGACCACTTCGGATGGTCTGTGGGGGTTTCAGGCACGACTGCGATAGTGGGCGGATTCCTTCACGCCAAGGGTGCCGGTCGGGCATACGTGTTCACTGAGACGCCGGGCGGCTGGAGACAAGTCGTCGAGCTCAAGGGCAAGGACACAATCGGGCTCGACGGATTCGGCATCTCGGTTGGAATATCGGCTGCGACCGCTGTCGTGGGCGCCACCGGCCACGCCGGCGGCGCGGGTCGGGTGTACGTGTTCACCAAGTCGCCGAGCGGCTGGAAGCAGGTGGCTGAGCTGAAGGGCTCTGACACCGCCCCCGGCGACGAGTTCGGTTTCTCGATAGGTATCTCCGGCACCACCGCCGTGGTCGGGGCCCCCTTGCACGCCGCGCATGCCGGCCTCGCGTACGTGTTGGACGTTTGAGCACGACGGAGCACCAGCGCCACGCGTACAAGCGGGGTTCGCCTGCCCGATGGTCAAGCCGGGGTGTGACGGGTCCCAGGTCTTGTCGGCTAGCCTTTGGCGATATCGAAGAACCGACGTCGGCTCTCCCATTTAGTGACGGCCACCGAAGGCTTCCGGACAGGCATTACGCGCATGGAGTACTGGCTAAGGACCGACGGTGACAAACGGGCGGGCTGAGCGCGATTGGCCGCTGATCATCCAGGGCGGAATGGGCGTCGGAGTCTCAGGCTGGCCGTTGGCACGGGCAGTGGCCATGACAGGCCAGCTCGGGGTGGTTTCGGGAGTCGCGCTCGACACCCTTCTAGCCCGCCGCCTGCAGCTGGGAGACCCGGGAGGTGACATTCGCCGGGCGCTCGCAAGCTTCCCGAGCTCGGATGTATCCGAACAGATCCTGAGCCGCTACTTCGTGGAAGGCGGCCTCGACCCTGGTCAGCCGTTCCGCCTCGTGGAACGGCTGTCGCTCGAGCCGACCCAACAGGCAGTCGATCTCATCGTTGCGGCCAATTTCGTAGAGATATTTCTGGCAAAGGAGGGTCACGACGGTCTCGTAGGGGTCAACTACCTGGAGAAGATCCAGATGGCGACTCCTGCGGCTGCCTACGGCGCAATGCTGGCCGGAGTCGATTACGTCCTCGTAGGTGCTGGTATACCCGCCGAGCTCCCGGGTCTGCTCGACGCCCTGGCGGCCGGGCGCGCCGGCGAGATCTCGGTCGACGTCGTCGGTGCTGGAGTCGCTCGCCACACAGTTGGGGTTCGCCCAGCGTTCGTGTCGGGTTCGACCCACGAGCTGCGCCGTCCGACTTTCCTCGCCATCGTCGCGTCGCACGTGCTGGCCTCGTACCTTGCTCGTGAAGCCCGCACACGTCCTGACGGGTTCGTGGTCGAAGGTCCCGTTGCGGGCGGGCACAATGCGCCACCGCGGGGCCAGTACAGCTTCGACGAGGAGGGGCAACCCGTCTATGGCGCACGCGATGTCGTCGACCTGGAGAAACTGGCTGCGCTCGGGTTGCCGTACTGGCTTGCCGGTGCTTATGCGAGGCGGGATCTACTCCAGTCCGCCCTCCTTGCCGGAGCCGTCGGCATTCAGGTCGGCTCGGCGTTCGCCCTGAGCGAGGAATCCGGCTTCGACGCCACCTTGAAGAGGGCCTTCATCCAGGGCGCGCTCTCGGGCAAGTTGCATGTCAGGACCGATGCTCTGGCTTCGCCGACCGGTTTCCCGTTCAAAGTGGCCGACCTAGCGGGGACCGTCGCGGAACCCGAGGTTTACGCCCAGCGCCGAAGGGTCTGCGAGGCGGGCTATCTGCGCGTGCCGTACAGCAAGCCGGATGGTGAGGTCGGCTACCGGTGCCCGGCCGAGCCAGCCGCGGCTTACGTGCGCAAGGGCGGGAAGCTGGAGGAGACGGCCGAGCGACGTTGCGTGTGCAACGGCCTGATCGCGGCGATCGGACTTGGGCAGCGCTACCGTGACGGAGCAGTGGAACCGCCTCTCGCGACTATCGGGCAGGATCTCTCGTTCCTGCCCGGGCTTCTCGGCGACGGCCGCGATAGCTACAAGGCAGCTGATGTCGTGGCGTACCTCCTTCAGGAATGAGTTGTCGTGAGGGGGTTCGGGAGCCCTCGAGTGGAGAGCGGGACGGCCCATGGAGCACAAGCCGTCCATCGTCGGTATGTCGATTGGCTGACGCCTGACGAGATTGCTACAATAGTTACGTGCCGCAAGTAACTAATATGGACCTTGGGGCTCCCGGGCCGAAGCCTGCCAAGGAATCGGTCGATGAGATCCGGGAGGCGTTCTGGGTCGTCGGTCGTTCGATGGGGCAGGTTCGCGTTCACGAGCGCCTCAATAAGAGGGCAGGTGTTCGGATCGACCGGGCCGGGGGAGCCCTGCTCTACATGCTGCGGGCGCACGGGGAGTCGGTGCGGGTGACAGGCCTGGCCGAGCTGTTGGGTGTCGACTCGCCGACGGTCACCCGCAAGATCCAGCAACTGGAACGAGACGGATTGGTGACCCGGCACGCGGATGACGAGGACCATCGGGCCACGCGGATCGGGCTGACCGCGAACGGTCGCAGGACGCTCGAGCGTGTCTTGGATGCCCGGCGGATCTGGTTCGACCGACTGCTCGCGGGGTGGAACGAGGCGGACCTGGCGGCCTTCGCGTCGATGCTCGGCAGGTTCGCCGCCTCGTTGGAGAGTGACTTGGATGACGCCTGTGGCAGCTGAGTACGTCGTAGCGCACGCGAAGAGCGCACGCGTTCCACGTGATATTCCCGGAGCTGGTCGCACGAGTCGCACGACTGGAGATTGCCGATGTTGATCAGCCTCATCAGGCGCTACGTTCGTCGTTACACCCGCCAGGTGTGCCTGGTCGTCGCACTTCTCGTGGTGCAAGCGGTCGCGAACCTCTACTTGCCGAATCTCACTGCCGACATCATCAACAACGGCATCGAGAAGGGCGATATCCACTACATCTGGACGACGGGGGCGTGGATGCTCGCCATCACGTTCGTGGTGGGAGTGATGTCGATAGTGGCCGTCTACTTCGCTTCCAAGGTTTCGATGGGCTTGGGGCGGGACATCCGCGGTGCGGTCTTCAAGTCGGTACAGAGATTCTCGGCGCAAGAGATCAATCACTTCGGGACGCCCT
>Ga0302140_10010416_pt1 | contig 11499 bp, 9 predicted proteins | sample I_Bog_E1_1_FD_202095 | JGI IMG/M metagenome (GOLD analysis project Ga0302140, IMG submission 202095) | Peat permafrost microbial communities from Stordalen Mire near Abisko, Sweden - I_Bog_E1_1 | ecosystem: Environmental > Terrestrial > Soil > Wetlands > Peat | place: Sweden: Abisko, Stordalen...
TAACTCCACTTTCTAACTCATGAGTACCTTTTCTTATAGTGTCACGACTAACATTAAACTCTTTAGCAACAATGCGTTGTCCACCTTTACCAATTGCTTTTGAAACTTTTGCTATCGCAATACGTCTATTTGAACTTTTTAGTTTATTTATGCTATCTATAAAAATATCTTTACAATTTTCTAAAATATTGTGTATCATATATTTGTATCCTTTAAAATGTAGTAAAAAGTGGTATAGAAAAATTCAAAGAAGCTGATGCAGATTATTTAGTTGCAATAGGTGGAGGTTCATCAATTGATACTGCAAAAGCTATTGGAATTATTATAAATAACCCCGAATTTTCAGATGTAAGAAACCTTGAAGGTGCAGTTGAAACAAAAAACAAATGTGTTGACATTATAGCAGTACCAACAACAGCAGGAACAGCAGCAGAAGTAACAATTAACTATGTAATTACAGACGAAGGAAAGAAACGTAAATTTGTTTGTGTTGATCCACATGATATTCCAGTTATAGCAGTTGTTGATTCAGAAATGATGTCATCAATGCCAAAAGGATTAACAGCAGCTACTGGTATGGATGCTTTAACTCATGCTATTGAAGGATATATTACAAAAGGAGCTTGGGAATTAACAGATACTCTACATTTAAAAGCTATTGAAATTATTTCACGTTCACTTAGAAGTGCAGTAGCTAATGAACCTAAGGGAAGAGAAGATATGGCACTTGGACAATATGTTGCTGGTATGGGATTTAGTAATGTAGGACTTGGTATTGTTCACTCAATGGCACATCCACTTGGAGCCTTTTATGATACTCCACATGGAATTGCTAATGCAGAAGCTAGTGGAGAAAAATATAAAGAAATAGCTAGAGTAATGGGTGTTGAAGGTGTAGATAACATGTCTCAAGAAGAATATAGAAAAGCAGCTATTGACGTTGTTAAGAAACTTTCAGAAAATGTTGGAATTCCAAAGACATTAAGAGAAATTGGTGTTAAGGAAGAAGATTTAGAAGCACTTGCAGAATCAGCACTTGCTGATGCATGTACTCCAGGTAATCCAAGAGATACTAATGTAGAAGAAATTTTAGATATATATAAATCAATATATTAAAATTTAATAAAAATAACGAGTTGTGCTAATTTATGTATTACAATTATTGTAATACATAAATGCGTAAAGTATCCTTGAATAAAAATTTGATAATTTTTAACCAACTACAATATGTTTAATTTATCCTATATTGAAAATATAATACAAAAGAAGCTGTGAAAAAGTCTTTTAAATTATAAATTTTTTTAGGATTATAATAAATGAACTCTAATATTTTAATCATCTTCATTATAATTAACTTTTCCTTAATTTAATTATGATGAGGATGATTAAATTTTGTTAGAGTTTTTATAATAATTTAACTAGCACAACGCGTAAAAATAATTAAACAATTAAGGCAAAAACATTTATTAACCTAAAGTATTCATGAGAAAACGGAAAACAATGCGTTGCATGGCTAGATAAGTAAATTTATGGGGGTTTAAATTTTTTACATAAAAAGTGATGAAAACTATAGAAAAAAAGACTCAAATTTGTTATGGTTAATTTTTATAACCTAAAAAGTATATTGTAATATTTTCAATCAAGCATTATTGTGTAAACGTATATAATAAAATTTCAGTAATCCAAAATTTTCACTAGTAAGGTAATTTATATACTATATAAAGTATAATTTGAACTTTCAATACACCTTATATAGGTATTGTTAGTATTATTATTTTAGAGTTATGAAATATCTTTATATAATAATATCGGATGGTAAATATTGTTACATTATAATAAAAAAAGTAGCAGGTGAAAAAATGAAGAAAAATCTATTTAAATCTATGTTTTTGACACGTATGGTTATATCATATTCTCTTGTACTGATACTGATTACGTCTGTATTTACATTTTTATTATACCAATTATTGGAGGAAAGGATGCAGAATGCCGCTGTTCAATATCAGCAGGAATTAGCAATAAAAACTACTAGACAGTTGGACAGTTTTTTTGGGCAAATGGATGATGTTGCCCATCGTGTTATGTCTGATACCAATATTGTAATATTTTTTACCAAATTAAATAATGACCACGACATGAGTAATTATTTTAAAGAGAATGTCATGAGCAATTATTTTAAAGAGAATGTAATGTACGCAATCGACATGGCTAGTGTCTTAAAAACCATTAACGGACCGTCCGAGCCTATGTGGCGGATTAGTGTGTATGATCAATATGGTGATTTTATTTCATCAGGTGCTATTACAGCTAATTATGATGAGGTTGCTATGAAACTTGCCGAAATGAATGTGGCAGAAACTATGACTAATTTGCAACATTCCAACAGAATTGTGTTGCCACCACAGAATGACAGATGGTCTGATTATTTCAAATCCCAATATATATCCATACTGTGCCCAGTTAAGAATGAATATTCAAAAAATGTGTATGCTGTTGTAGAAGTACAGCAGGATATATCAAAGCTTAAGAGCTTGTTGGAAAGTGGCATTGATAATATGCAGATGTGTATTTATGACGAGGATAAAAACTTGGTTTTCTCCCAGGGAGAAATAGCAATGGGATCCAAGCTTTTAAAGACTTCAGCCATATCGGAGATTACAGGCTGGACGGTAGAACTTACCACAGCAAATCAGAGTAAATACTTCGGAGTTATTGTGCAGTCTTTTATATTTATTTATTTAATACTTGTGATGTTGATTTTGCTGATTACTTATATTATAGCAAGCAAAATTACAAGACCATTGCAGGAGTTACGATTATCCATAAATAAGATTTCACCAACCAATATGTCTATTAAAACAAATAAGTATGTTATTGATGAAATCAAGGAACTGGGAGATGCATTTTCAGAGGTACTTGTGAGAATGGGAGATGCTGCAGAGCAGGAAAAAAAGGCATATTCGCTGGCTCTACAATCTCAGATGAATCCACATTTTTTGTTTAATACGTTATCTGTTATAAGCGTTGCTGGTATGGAGGTGGGAAGCGATAAGGTAGTTGATATGTGTCAGCAGGTATCGGATATACTTCGCTATGTTGCCTCCTACGAAAGCTCAGTGGTGACTTTCAAGGATGAAATTACCCATACCCAAAATTATCTTGAGCTTATGGGGGCAAGGTATGAGGATTACTTCTCCTATGACATTGCTGTTGACGATGAAGTTAATAATATTATGGTACCTAAATTAATTTTACAGCCACTGGTAGAAAATTGCTTTAAGGATGCTTTTAATGATGTTGAGCCACCCTGGAAGATTCATATAGAGGTGGGGATTGAGGGGGGATGCTGGTACATGAAGGTTCAAGATAACGGTGTTGGATTTTCTCAAAATCAGATTCAATCAATAGCGGAAAGAATCAAGCGATACAGCCAAAATATAAAGGAAAACTATAAGGAATTAAAAATCGGTGGTTTGGGGCTAGTAAGCACTATTACACGACTTAGGCTATCGTGTGATGAGGATGTGGAATATACCATAGAAACAAGTGGTGAAGGAACAACCATTATGATTAGAGGCAAAATTATGAATCCACTAAGCTGATATGAAAAAATAGCTTGATTTTTCTTCTCATTCCAAGGCGGTATATTAATTGTAGCAAAGTTACTATATTTGCATAATTAGAGGAAATTAGTGTTCATAGAATTTAACAGATTAGAAATTATTTTAGAGGAGTGATAAAATGATTAGAGTATTGCTTACAGAAGATGAGCCACCAATTATGCGTGCAAATGTAGCAGCAATTGAATCATTAAATTCAGAATTCAAGGTAGTTACCACAGCTATTAATGGCAAAAAAGCTATTGAAGAGTTAGAAAAACAGAAAATAGATGTGGTATTCACTGATGTAAGAATGCCTGTTATGGATGGGCTGGAGCTTGTAAATCATATCAAGAACAATTATCCTCATATTATCACGGTTATCACTAGTGGATATTCGGACTTTGAGTATGCACGAAAAGCAATTGAATTTAAGGTTTATGACTATATACTGAAACCTGTGTCAAAGGTAAAGCTTTCAGAACTTTTAGATAATATTCAAAAGGAAATCAGTAATAGGAATCATGAAAAAAAGAGGAATATGCTAATTCACGGATCGGTTAATGCTGATTCGGAGTTGGCAGATTTGGAGTGTATCGTAATTCTCGCCTGTGCTGGAGCAATTTCCTTTTATGGCAATGAGCCTGCAATGACATTTTGGAATAAAGTATCCCTTGATGAAATTGTGTTAGGCATTTTGGAGGAGGGAGAGGGACATATACTTTTGCATGGAAATACGATGGCAGAACGGATTATTATTATTGAGTTAATAAAAACCGACAGTATGGAAAGAATTTCTGAAAAAATATTTGATGCTCTTAAAAATGATGAAGGAATTACAATTACTCTTAATTGTATAATGGGAATCAAGATGTCTGAAACAGGCGAAGCCATACGAAAACTGCGGGATGACATGATGAGAAGGATTATTCTTACGAAATCCCAAATTATGTATTATAATAATTCGTCGGAAAATTACATTACTCTCACATATTCAACAGAGCAAGTGGAATATATAATAAAATCTTTAAATGTGGGAGAGTACAAAAAAGCAAAAAAATGTATTTTAGAAATTTTTAAGGTGATGGAGGAAAACAACGCCACACAGGAGGATATTACAAATTTTTTAGAAATGATGATTAATTATTATTATTTCCGTGTAAAATCAGTAAGTAAAAAATTCAGTGTGGTTAAAAAGGAAATTTACAGTACAATCTCCAATTTTAAGAATTATGAGGGCATTGCAGATGAGGTGGTATCGGTGCTTTTAAATATTAGAGGAGTAGAGCTAGAACAGCCGGTGAAGCAACCTAAGTTTATTAACAATATCGAGGAATATATAAAGATGAATTATCAAAATAACATCACAAACACAGTGTTATCAAAGCAATTTGGATTTGTACCCTCATATATAAGCTACCAATTCAAGAAATATAAGGGCGTATCACCAGGGGATTATCTAACTAATTATCGCATCGAAAAGGCAAAAACAATCATGCAGGAGGATTCGGATTTATTGGTAAAGGAAATTGCTGATATGGTAGGCTTTCATGATGCATACTATTTTTCTAAGACTTTCAAAAGGAAAACTGGCATCTGGCCCACAGAATATAATGGAAATTAAAAAGGATGTCATTTTAACTTTTGCTGTTGTATAAAGATAAAATATTTATAGTATAACATTTAAAACTCCAATCAATAATATTATATTTGGTTGGAGTTGAATTTATTGAATTATAAATGTTTTAAAGGAATATTATTCATATAAGATACTGTAAAGATACCTCGTGTTTTTTGAGGAAAAATTTTAATAATTATTTACAGTAACAAAATATTCCTTAGAGCATACCTTTCTAATATATCAGCATTGAACTTTCGGAGCACATCAAAAGTGCTTAAATTTCTTCCAATATTCCCATCAATAAGTTTAATTAATTTTCTAAACATACTTCTATTTGCAAGTTTATTCATAATCAAAAAAATCTCCAATCTTATATATTGAAGGTGTCCGTCATATTCAATAATTATTCATTGAAAATTGTTGCTTTATGCACACTAAAATTATTTCAACTGTTTTAAATTTTACATGCTTAGTTGCATTATTTACATTTATCACCTTTCGTGTAAATGATATCATAGAGTTGTCAGTAGATAATAAATTATAGATTATAGAGAAAGGGTGAATTTTATGGCTGAAGACTACATTCTTGAATTACAGGGTATTACAAAAGTATTCCCAGGAGTAAAGGCATTGGACAATGTACACTTCCAATTAAAGAAAGGTGAGATTCACGCATTAATGGGTGAAAACGGTGCAGGGAAATCCACTTTTATTAAGGTAATAACTGGTGTACATGAGCCAGAAGAGGGCGAGATTTTTCTAAATGGGAAAAAAGTTGTATTTAAGGAACCGAAGGATGCTCAAAAGCAGAGTATAGCAGCAATTTATCAACATGGTACAACATACCATCATTTAAGTGTGACTGAAAACATTTTCATAGGTCATGAGAAATTGTCTAAATATGGCATGATTAATTGGACCCAAATGAATAAGGATGCGAAAGAGCTTTTAGAGAAACTTGGTTGTAACATCAATCCGAGAAGTATCATGGGTAATTTGACTATTGCAGAGCAGCAGATTATCGAAATTGCCAAGGCTATATCCACAGAAGCAAAAATTATCATCATGGATGAGCCTACAGCAGCACTTTCAAAAAGAGAGTGTGAGGAACTTTACAGAATAACAGAGCAACTTCGTGATGAAGGTTGTTCAATAATATTCATCTCACATCGTTTTGAGGATATGTACAGATTGGCTTCAAGAATAACAGTATTCAGAGATTCACAATATATAGGTACATGGGGCATAAATGATATTTCCAATGAAGTGTTGATTTCAAAAATGGTTGGACGTGAAATTTCTCAAATCTATCCTAAACAGGAAGTAAAGTTTGGTGAGGAAATATTGAAGGTAGAAGGACTTTCTAAGACAGGCTATTATAAGGATGTAACATTCTCAGTTAGAAAAGGTGAAATCCTTGCTATGACTGGTTTAGTAGGTGCTGGAAGAACTGAGGTTTTTCATGGGATTTTTGGGATTGAAAAAATTGACAACGGTCAAATTTACCTAGATGGTAAGGAAGTTAAAATAAACAGTACTCTTGATGCTATGAACGCAGGCATCGGATATCTACCAGAAGATAGGCATAAACAGGGTTTAATCTTAGATTGGGGAATTGGCGACAATATCACTCTTGCTACCCTTGAAAAATTTACAAAGTATTCAATCATAGATCGTAAGGCAGAACGTCAAAGAGCAAAGGAATTAGCTGAAAAGGTTAAGACAAAAGCACTTTCAGTATTTGATAAAGCAAGCTCACTTTCAGGTGGTAATCAGCAGAAAATAATCGTTGCTAAGGTTTTAAATTCTGATTTAAAGGTGATAATACTTGACGAACCAACAAAGGGTGTTGATGTTGGTGCTAAGGCTCAGATTTATGAAATCATGTCAGAACTGGCTTCTAAAGGCTATGGTGTAATTATGATTTCATCGGAAATGCCTGAGGTATTGGGCATGGCAGACACAATTCTTGTTATGAAGGAAGGCAGAGTATCAAAAATATTCGAGGATGCTAAAAACGTGACTCAGGAACAGATTTTAGAAGCTGCCATGAATATGTAGGAGGCGAAAAAAATGAATAATTCAACATTGAAAAAATTCTTTTCTGATAACGTCAGAGAAATAAGTTTAATTTTAGTTATTATTGTAATCTCTATTTTTGTACAGCTTAGAAGTGGAGGAAATTTCTTCACGCCAGAGAATATTGCAGACCTTTTCACAGAAACTGCAATACTTGCTATTTTAGCAGTAGGTATGATGATGGTTATTATAACTGCTGGAATTGATCTTTCTATAGGTGCTATCATGGCTCTGGCAGGTATGATAGGCACAACTATATTAAAGGGCAATCAGGAAATTAATCCCGTCCTTATAATATTGATTAGTATTGTTATAGGTACACTTTGCGGAATGATAAACGGTGCGTTAGTATCAAAGCTGAGAATACTGCCAATAATAGCAACTCTTGGTATGATGAATGTATTCAGAGGGCTTACATATCTTGTATCAAAAGGCAGCTGGGTGTTACAAAATGATATGTCACGTGCATTTTTGAATGTAGCAACAGGTAAAGTGTTTGGAATCAATAATCTGGTTGTGATGGCACTTGTAGTATATGTGATTGGTTATATATTCTTGAATTTTATAAGAACAGGAAGAAAAATTTATGCAGTAGGTAATTCGGAGGAATCTGCGCAAGTTTCTGGTATTAAAACGGAAAGAATACTGTGGCTTGTATATACAATTATGGGTGCAATTGCAGGCTTTGCTGGAATACTTTACGTATGTAAATTCGGAGCAGCACAAGGTGAAACTGCTGTTGGTTATGAAATGAATGTAATCGCTGCCAGCGTACTAGGTGGTGTAAGCATAGCTGGTGGTACTGGTAGAGTTCAGGGCGTTTTATTAGGTGCATTATTGCTAGGCTTATTAAATAATGCAATGCCCCTTATTAATATCTCTGCATTCTGGCAGGAGGCAATAAGAGGACTTATCATCCTATTATCAGTAATGAGTAACTCACTAATTCAAAGAAATGTGGAAATGAAAGCATTGAGAAGGAGGAATATCTAATGGCTAAACAAGTTATACAGGCTGATGGCACAAGAATTATTGAAAACGAAAGAGCCTTTAGCTGGAAAAGATTTATGTTCCAGTGGGAGTGGATGCTGGTGCTGATGCTAATAATTGTAAATATTATCAATATCTCATCATCCTCCAATTATGCTAACTTCGACAATATCATGAATGCCATGAGAGATTTTCTGGATAAGGCAATTGTGGTATTTCCTATGGCATTAGTAATTGTACTGGGCGAAATTGATATTTCAGTAGCATCAATTATGGCACTTTCATCGGTGACAATGGGTATGGCATATCAAGCCGGAGTTCCCATGGGATTGGCAATTGTAATTGGACTTTTGGTTGGTACGTTGTGTGGATTTATAAACGGTATTATACTTGTAAAGTTTCCTGAATTATCAAGTATGATTGTAACTCTTGCTACACAGATTATATTCAGAGGCATCGCAAGTATTCTTTTGGAAACAGGTTCTGTAGGTGGATTCCCTGACTGGTTCAATAGTTTTGGATGGGGCAAGGTTGGATCAATACCGATTATATTAATCTTTACGATTATAGAGGCACTGTTCTTTGTATATCTGCTACACTTTACAAAATTCGGTAGACGTACTTATGCAATGGGTAACTCTGTAATGGTAAGTAAGTTTTCGGGAATTAAGACAAATAAGATTAAGCTTATAATTTTCACAATGGCAGGTCTTTTAGCAGCAGTTGCAGCAGTTTTCTTAGCATCTAAGATGGGTAGTGTAAGACCTGATGTGGCTAAAGGTTATGAGCTTGATATTATCGCTATGGTAGTTCTTGGTGGTGTTGCATCATCAGGCGGTAAAGGTAAGATTTTAGGTTGTATATTATCAATTCTTGTAATCGGATTCTTAAGATACGGTTTGGGTTTAGTAAATGTAACGAGTCAAGTTATAATGATTATAGTAGGTACATTGTTAATAGTTGCAGTTGCAATTACGAATTTAAAATCTAGCTTCGGACAAGCTAAATGGGTTAAGAATTTAAGCAATAACATAAAAGGTGTTAAAGCTCAAAGATAAAAATAAACACAAAGAAGGGGAGTTTTATTATGAACACAAAAAAAATTCTTTCAATCTGTATAAGTGCAGTATTAAGCATGTCATTATTGGCAGGCTGTGGAGGAAAAACTGATTCCGGCAGCACAAGTAAATCAAGTACAGATAAATCAAGTGTAACATATGCATTTGTAGCAAAGGACGTACAAAATCCTTACATGAAGAAAGTATATGAGGGATTTGAAAAAGCTTGTGGCGAAATTGGAGTAACAGCACTTTACAAGGGACCAGAAGCAGCAACTCCTGAAAAGCAAATTGAAATTATCAATCAATTAGTAGCACAGAACGTGACAGGTATCGCAATTGCAGCAAATGACGCTGACGCATTGCAACCAGCATTAAAAGAAGCTATGAATAAAGGTATAAAGGTTGTATCTCTTGATTCAGCTGTAAATGCACAATCAAGACAAACACATATACAACAAGCAGATCCTGAAAAAATTGGTAGAGGATTAATTCAAGCAGCATATGACATGGTAAAAGGTGATGGCGGTATTGCAGTTCTTTCTGCAACAGCACAAGCTACAAATCAAAATCTGTGGATTGAATGGATGCAAAAGGAGATGAAAGAGAATCCTACTAAATATGCAAAAACACCTCTAATTAAAATTGCATATGGTGATGATGATCCTACAAAGTCAACATCAGAAACTCAAGCTCTTTTGACAAACTCTGATGTTAAGGTAATTATTGCTCCAACAACAGTAGGTATGTTGGCAGCAGGTAAGGTTTTACAAGATAAGAAATCAACAGTATTATTAACAGGTCTTGGATTACCATCAGAAATGGCTCCATTCATTGAGAGTGGTATTTGCCCATGGATGTATTTATGGAACCCAGTTGATATCGGTTATCTTACAGGCTATACAATAGATGCATTGAAAAAAGGTGATATCAAAGGTGTTAAAGGTGACTCATTCAAGGCAGGAACTTTAGGTGACAAGGCTGTTACAGATGCTGCTGGTGGTGGTACAGAGGTTATGCTAGGAGATCCATTCAAGTTTGATTCAAAGAACATTGCTGAATGGAAGACAGTATATTAATTTAATATTATCCGTATAACATTTTTTTATAGTAAGTCACCATCAGCTCAGCGGGTGGTGAAACTATACATAATTTTGTGTAAGTTTATTTTACTATAACTTCCGTAGTAGCTAAATACACGCATTTACTCAAAGCTTCATCTATTGGGAATATAGTTCTTGGTTTAGTTGTTTATTAAATCGTTAAAATGTATTAGTAATATAAAAATAGAAGAGAAAAGTTAATATAATTTAATAAAGGAAAGTTTAATTAAGGAGGAGTCAAAATGATTCGTAAAGCTATTATAATGAAAGTATTTAGTGGTTTTCATGATGAATATAAAAAACGTCATGATGAAATTTGGACTGAAATGGTCGATATGTTACATGAATATGGTGCAAAAAATTATTCTATTTTCTTAGATTCAAAATCAAATAGCCTATTTGCTTATTTAGAAATTGAAAATGAAGAATTATGGAGTAAAAGTAGCGAAACAGAGATATGTCAAAAATGGTGGGAGCATATGAAGGATGTTATGGAAACAAATGAGGATAATAGTCCTGTTTCAATTGAACTAAAAGAAGTATTTCATTTAGATTAAAAATAAAATTTTAAAATAATGAATAATTAAGAAAAATACTTGGATAAATTCAAAAAGAGCATTATTGAGATGCAGTTAATGTGTAAATGATTTCGATTTGATTATACCATATTGCAAATAAGGATAATAAATTAAACAAACTCCGATATTAAAAACGATTACTTTATGCAATATAATTTAATCATAGTGTCAATATAAAAGAACAGGGGGAAAGATATGTATTACTATTTAGCCATTGATATTGGGGCTTCTAGTGGAAGGCATATATTAGGCTCAGTAGAAAATGGAAAGATAAAATTAGAAGAAATTTATAGATTTGAAAATGGAATTAGCAAAATAGGAAATGAATATTGTTGGAACATTGAACAGTTATTTAAAGATATAAAAACAGGAATTAAAAAGTGCAAGGAAATAGGAAAAATTCCAAAGAGTATAGGAATAGATACATGGGCAGTTGATTTTGTCTTATTAGATCAAAATGATGAACTACTT
>Ga0302140_10010423_pt1 | contig 11492 bp, 14 predicted proteins | sample I_Bog_E1_1_FD_202095 | JGI IMG/M metagenome (GOLD analysis project Ga0302140, IMG submission 202095) | Peat permafrost microbial communities from Stordalen Mire near Abisko, Sweden - I_Bog_E1_1 | ecosystem: Environmental > Terrestrial > Soil > Wetlands > Peat | place: Sweden: Abisko, Stordalen...
TGAGCATGATACCCGTACACAGAAAGAGACGTTGCGTTGACGATGAGGGCGAGCAGTATACCACAATTCAGCGTTTCTCTTTGCTTCGAGATACCATTTGTATTGTATGAATAGTATTTTATTGATTATTCAACTTCTCTTGAGATGAATCCTTGCATTTTCAATTTGTCATATGAATGGGAATGAGGTGTGAATCGGTGCTTTGATCTTTGAATGCCGCCATTCTCTGTGTGAATTGATCTGATTTCATATTCACGACCAGTTTCCCAGCAAAACCCAAGCCAGATCTCTGGATGATCTTGTGAATGGGAAAGCGGTAGGTATATGTGGGAGGAGGATTGTACAATTCGACTGATACCAGCAGCTGTTCAGCGACTTGGCACAGGATAATTCTGCCCAGAGGAGCGTCTGCTAGCAATCGAGGATCAAGTCTCTTGGGAGCTTTTACGGTGTTGATGATGAGAGACTTCGGGGCGGGCTATGTGCGGGAGTCTTTACGATGGAGAGTTGAAAAGGATACGAACGATTAGAATGGAGGTAGAGGGGTTCTGGGACTGGTAAGGGGGCTGAGACGATAAAGTACGGGGCTTCTATCAGGAGAGCGAACGAGAGAGTGCATTCAGCATTGATTCGGATCTGTAGCTGGCCATACTAGGATACTTAGATCTGAAAAGTTAGGCTTTTTGGATTGTTAATAATTTCTCCCACCTCAGGATCAAGCTCAAGGACAGCTATCTCGAGACGTAGGGGAAGTGGTACCATTTTGTATTTTGGTGGTATGCCGTCGCTATCCATAAAACCAGATTGCTGCACTGAAAGAAACTTGATATACAACCGGCAACGGAGAGAAGATCTGCTTGAGCATCGAACAGACCCTCCTGGCAATTTTTTTTTTGGATTCGGCAGTTGACTTTGATGTTGGTGTGTTGAAGATCTCGACTCGAAGTCTGTGGGTGCAGCAACTTGGTCTTGAGGATATACCGTCCTTGCAAGGTTGATTCCGGGTTGGGCTGCCAGCGAATCGGATGGCGTCTTAGATCAGGGTCTGTTGCGAATTGAAAATCGGGATCAGCATATTAGGGGTCTATATGCAGGCTTCAGGGTCTTGTGTGAGGCAGGAAGGTCGCGCTGTGAAGGATAGTAACAGAGGAGTTGAGCACAGAGGTTCTGAAAATATCGGACTCTCGGACACTCGCTCTGCTGATCAGTTGACTTCTCAAACCATCCATCCTTCCAATTCGAATTCCAAAGTCCACACATAAAATCCCAAAACCCCCCAAAAAAGTACTCGTAACACGGAAAGACGGAACAATCTGATAACGATCGCCAGCTCAAGCCCTTGGCCCAAGCAAGATCAACGCCACAGCCTTCCGTAAACTCCGCCTCGCGCGTGCTTTGAAACGGCGGCCCATTTTTTTGCCTTACTATCAGGTTAAGATAGGGTGGAGCAGGGTGCTGTCTGGCAGTCGCTTGATGGCATAAGGCTGATCTGTAGATCGTTTCTACTTGGGTTCCCTTGAGATATGCCACTTTTCGGCGGGGAAATTTATATAATTTTCTGGATTGAAGTTGGAAGACGGGGAGGTGAAAGGGAATTGCTGGAATGGAAGAAGAATGAGAGGTGATTAGAAAGAGATGGAAATAGACACAGGAATGTACGAAGTAATCAAAAGAGGGGACCAAAACAGTGGGGCTTCGCAACTCGCAGCTCGCAGATCTTCGCTGCTTTCCAACCTCCACGTACAACATGCCTGTTTACGAATGGGAAGACATGGCTGTACAACCTGCTGGTGCTGCAGAAACGTGGCTCACAAACGCCAATTTCTTTGGACTCATCTTTTGTGATATATGCCGCGACGCGCATGGTGAAAAGAAGTTGTGTTGATGAGCTTCCAAGGACCAAGATCGCCACCACGATAAGCATCACGAAGGGCTGCGCTGTGATGACGAAGAAGCAGATCATAAAAATAATTTTCGCTCACCTTGTCTCTCCTCTGTGCTCGGATCACAGTCCACAATCACATCTCTTCCTTCCCGATTCTGCTGCTGTGGAAATTTGACGACGCCGTCACGACGTCATTCCCAGAATTTGTCTTCAGGCGACAGCAACACCAACGAACACAACATCGTCGGCCTCGACTCTCTTCTCTCCTCACACACACAAGCAACCTACCAACGACCGCACCGAATACGACGATACCTTGCGGAGCTCAGGTCCGGATTCTTCGATCTCACGCAGCAACTCGAGCCCTCTGCTTCCCCACTATTCGGCGCCAGTTCCGAGCCCGTCTCCATAACCGCAGCCCACGAACCTGTCAAACACGACTCTCGCATTGTCGACGGTTCATCAAAACGGTCACGAGCACGCTGGCCCCTTTGCCCTAGAAGACATCATCGCCTTCTCGGCGGCAACGGCGCACTAGCAGACAGCCATGGCAGGGCGATCCTTTAAGCCGGCGTCATACCTGGCATCCGCCGCCCAGGCGCCCAACCGCAGCCCTCGCCAGCGACCACAGTTCACCAGGAGCAGCTCGACCAGCAGCGTGGCCAGCACCAAGAGCGACGATTCTGTGGTTGCGCCGCTGAAGAGCATAGTGCTGGACGGCAGAGATGGGAAGGAGGATGCTCCAGCCGGTCAGTGCCTCCGACGAGTTCAAGGTTCGCGATGATGCACGCTGAGTGGGGATGGCGCTCTGCGGTGACGGGAATGGCGCCGCACCAGTGTCCACTACCCCGCCACTGAATGCCACCTACGCAGCCACTAGGAGGTACAAGTACGCTGGACAAGCCCTTGCTAATGGCTTTTCTGTATATAGGGCCCAACATACCAGACACGCCCGGAAGAAAGCGAAGCCAGCCCATTGCCATCGAGTTGCCGAGTCGAGCTCTCCCCAAAGTCTACACCCCGCTGAGCGCACGAGGAGATCTGCCGGGGTAATGCTGCCCTCCACTGGCAGCCAAGTACCGTAACTAACAGAAGCAGAGGATACTTTCCACACCACGAGTCCGCGACCAACGTCACCCATAAAAACAACCCCTTCTCCCACAGCCAGAAGACAACCTACCCCGACTCACCCACCATGTCAGCCGCAACCTCACTCGCCGCCTCACCAGCAGAGCCGCCCTCCCACATCCTCACCCCGAACCTCCTCGGTCCTCTCTCGCCCACAATTCCAGAACCGCTGCTCAAACCAATGGGCAAATATCACCCCTCGAACTACAAGTCCCCAAACTCAACCGAGGTCTCAACACCCACCTCTCATCCCTCTTTAAGCAGAGCCATGCTCCCACCAACCAACCTCGCCATCCCCACCCTGCAATCCAAGCGCAAGAACAAACTCTCGCAAACCGCGAGGCCCGGCCACGAGCGGAAATCTAGTGATGTAACGAGGAAGATACAGCAGTACCAACGAGATATGATAGCACAAGCCCGCATCTCAGCGCAGACTTCGCTGGGCGCACAGAAGAAAGAGCCGACTAGTCCCCGGCTGCTGCCGTGCGGCAGTCCCGGCCCGATCACGCCGCTCGAGCTGGAGATGGATGCTGAGGATGGCTATATGGTTGCCGGTGCGAGGGCGAGAGGGAGTCTAATCGGTGGAGGATTGGAAAAAGAAAAGGCGGAGAGGAGGGCTGCTGTTTAGCTGGCTGTTCTGGCTTACCTCACCCACCGGTACATCAACTGCTTCAACATGCATTCAGTATACGACAGCATCTCGGCGCCTAAAATCATCGGCATGGCGCATAGGTCACCAAGCGCTGGTGGTCTACTTTCGTTTCGTTTCGACATTCACATTCGCTTTTCATTTCTGCATGACGTTCATGCCAGCCTCTGGAACGAGGCAGGGCGTTGAATAAATTGTTCCTAGGGATAGACTGGGCATGGTTGGCGTTGAGGGATTACCCTTGCTTCTTTCGTTGAGTTGAACGGTGTTGGTGTATGAGGAATGGAGCTTGTGAGGGGAGGGAGGGGATAGATAAAACTTTACGCTTTTCTCTTCTGAGTCCTGGTAGGGGATCAGAAGGGGGAAGGGGTATAGAATATGGATTCACGTCCACCTTGTCTTTCCTGCTTGTGAGATTGTGATATATTGCACGGCTGTCGTTAAGTGTGAGGTGAAGTGTATAGTGCACGTGACTGAGTTTGGGCAGATGGAGAAGTATATAATCCCACATTCCGACAGCAGTGTCTCTATAACATCATATTCTTGAATCTCGAATGTCGCAAGTGGGATGCTGTTCTTTGGCGTGGATCTAGAAAGTTTCGGTTGAATTATTACGCTTAGGATGTTGGGAGTTGGAAGGCTTTCGAGCTTGGTAACTGGTGGTGCTGGTCGAATTGCGACTAGATTGGTGCGTGGGATCGAAAGAAGGTGAAAAGGGAATTGACAATGGGAGGGAGGTGACAACAAAATGCTACAGACCTCAGCAATGTGTTTTTCGACCAGAATTTGGGAGTGGTTGATGGGGAGGTGGAGAAGTGAGTTTGATGTAAACTGTAATCTTGTACCTAATATTGAGTCGGAAGAAGCAGAGGTCCCGCACCGTCACATGGACAGGTTGTATAGGTCCAAGTTGTGTTTAATAGATCTTGTAGTGTGGTATGGCGGTTATATATCTGGGAGGTTAGAGAGGGGCTGAATAGATTTGCATCCACTTCTTCTTTTCTGCCGTGAAATGGTGAATGGAAAATAGCGCGAGTTGCATGCGAGTCATGCAGACTTAACAAAAGTACAGTTGCCTTCGCGCGTATAGATTGGAGGTTGGAGAAGTATATAAACGTTCGTTCTGGCAGTGATATCTCTGTATCAGAAGTTATCCTGGGCCCTGCTGTACTAGGTGGCAAGGGAGTGGAAGTGCTGAGCTGTGTATGGCTGACCGGTCGTGATAGAGCAATTAGGACGGGGGAATAAATGCTAGTCTGCCTATATGGTGGTGTAGGTCAAAGTCTAGCAGGTGAGTGGGAAGTGAGAGAATTAGGTATATAAAGGAGATGACAATGGGGGGAGAGTTGACAACAAACAGACATTCTTGGAGTTTATTTGTGGGATCTGGTGTTGCAGGATGTTGATTTTCGTAGAGGTTGAACTAAGGTTTGTGGCCGCTTTTGAAATGCAGATGGTGATGGAGTGACCTGAACTGACCTGCACCCCAATCATGTACTTAATCATTGTTAATGAGACATCTTACCTTTAATAGGAGGCTGGAGGTGGGGTTTATATAGCCAGTGAATTTGTGCTAGATCTTGAGTTCGAAGTTGAGAAAACAATATAAGTTAGTGAGAGTGACGTTATGCAAGGTGAAGGCAAGGTTAGTAAAAGCTGTACTTCATTTAAGATTACAATCAGATTGTCGATCGAGGTGCTAAGAGTGAGTGTATATAAAAAGCATTTTTGAGACGCAGTTCTCAACCAAGTGTGCCAGAGAATGTCTCAGAGAGAGCAAAGATAATCGAAATTCAGAAGTTTTTTCCTCCTGGGGAACCTTTACCCTTAGTAAAGGCACTTCGCATTATCAAACTGTTCATAAAGAACGCACTTAGCTCAACTAATCCCAGCGGTCACCACTGACATCTGACCTCTGACCACAACGTGCAATAATCCGTAGCGCCATTAACGCCTATTTATGTAGGAAACCCTACCATGTGACCTTGCCCGCTCTCCTATCCACCGAAGCAAACTCCACTTTAATCTGCTGATCCTTTCGCAGTAGTTCCCCACAACTCAGAATCTTGCGTTGAACTCGTTAACTTCGATGCCATCATTTCTCTATACTTCGGTTTCCACCATGGATGCAAAGGGCAATCAGTTTTCACTTTACTTGCTTCTCCGGATTCCCACAGATCGTCTGCCACTAGAATGACCCTATGCTCGTGTATTTAGAGACATGAAAGAGCTTTGTAAATATGGAGGAATCGAGAAACATACCAGCCGATCACGGTTTGTAGACATCCAGACAACTTGTCCATGCCACCACGCAAGTAAATCATCTTGCCCAGACCTATCAACACATAAACGGGGTTAGTAGACTTATTCTAGTTCAATAAGGCACAGCTGCACCTGTCTTAGGCGAGTGAGGGTACTCTATGTGGTGTAATACTCTGGCAAGCAAGCAGGGAAAGGCAAGGTGGCTGTAAGAAACTGACTTGCCATTCATCATGTGGCTTCGATACTTTGCATGGTCACCACAAAATACCATCTACTCATGTCATCTTACATTCTAGCAAGCACGTGCGCACTCAAGGTATAATCTGAGGAGACTTACTTCCACATATGCAAGGTTAAGCACCGTTGCTATCGTTGTGTCGCTCACTTCCTCACTATTATGAATTTCTTCTTGCAGCAGCTTAGTACACTCCAGTGATAAATTAACAGCACACTCAGACCTAAGAACTCCACTTTCAGCAAATTCCATAGGCTTAGCTAGTGAGAGTTGCTTACCACGGATCCCGCCCAGAACACGCTTGACGATCGGCCTCTGCAACTAGTATCACACTCTGGAATACCAATGGTTTTGAAATGAGGAGTGGAATCCATTGTGTATGGATCAGTGTCAGATTTGAGGCTATTACTTCGTTGGGACTTTCGGCGCCGACCACTTCAGTAGCAAAGAGTGGTACATTTCTCTTGCAGAGTTCATTAACTATAACCAACCAATAGATTAGCGACTTGTCTATCAGGAAACTTGCCTAGTCGTAGAAGAACAAAAAGAAAGCTCTTACAGTGGTCTAGCAATATATGGGCATAGGGCTGGCCCTTGATTGGAAAAGTTTCAAAGGGGTCAGCCCTTGAACCACTGAGGACGGTCTGTGGACCCATTCCCTGAAATGCCTGGCGCTGGAGTGCATGTCTTTTGATAGCCTCGTGAATTACACGGCTTCCACGTATGACAGGTCGGTCTTTAGCTTGTACTTCTTGAGTTTCTACCAATAGGAACGCTGCTTGACGTGAACTTTGAAGATCGACTTCTTGGTTGGACGAATCTACGCCATCGGAACAGACCCAGCAGGCGTGGAGAGAAGAGCACGTTGCATCTGCGATCGGGATTGAAGGATGAACACAGGTTCTGTCCGGGGCTACTTGCAGGCTTCGGTGACCATCCTTGTACGAATCTTGGAGGGCTGCATGTCGCCGCCGTCGTTCAAGGATGCCGTGGTGTCTTGCCCTAGAGCGGATCGCATGCATTGCGGCAGAGCTCCTCCTCGCCCGCCTCCCACTTCCATCCTCAATGATGAACTTAAGGAACCAGTCAGAAAATACCAGATGAAAATGAATTACTGCTTAACTACCTACCTGGAATTGGAGTGATTCGGGCTTTTCGTCGCGACGGGTCTTGTCTGAGAGCTCCATCCCTAGCCAATGGCCAAAACTATAGTGGCGACAGAAACAGGCAGCTGCCTAGAGCGGAAATAATAATGAGGTTCGGTGAGCTTTCAGCGTCCATAAGTAAATCTCCCCCTACCTTGCAATGCGTCAACTTCCTGATGAGCTTAATCACTACTCTATACCCATGCAATGGGATTCTTAACCTCCTGGACCCACTTTTGATGGTTGTCCATTTCCGGAACCCCTCGTCATGAGACGCTTTATATACGAGTAGGAGCGAGAAGCGAGAGAGAGGGGGTATTTCTCGTTACTAATCCCTTTGCATGGCCTTAGTTGCTTTTTCAACACTCTATCGGGAGACGCCTACAGATGGATCCGGCCCTGACTAGCTCGCTTACTGGGCGCTCTTCAGCTAGCGCATCATTCTAATCTGCGAACAATCGCTTATGAACGGGGAAGAAACATGTTGTAAAGAACGCATACCTCCGAGTGAGGCTTAGAGTGGAGTATATATCTCGGTCCCCGACTCGTTGCGGCCTCGCTAAGCATCTATTAGCAGACTTGGATTCATTTCATCCTTGCGGGTCTAGTCACCGTCCATAAAAACGCTGTTGCGTTTGCCGTAGGGGATGCTACCTCACTTCGCCTGATTGTTAGGCTGAGGATTATATGGTTAATCTAGGAGCCCTAGAAGGAGAAGCGAGACGACTTGGGGTTGAGGGTGAGGAGGGATGAACATGTATTGAGAGATTGTTGACAATAGAAGAGGCATAATATCAGGCAAGCAAGAGAGGATACCGTCGAGGGAACAGGCATCCAGAATTGCGCTGTGTCTGAAGATAAATTCAAGTGGAAGCAAAGCCCAATAGCCAGACGTTTATTGGGTTGAACAATGCTGCGCCTTGATATATTTAAAAACCTGGACGCTATTTTAGGTTGTTTATTTGGTATATTCAAGGCTACAAATTGAGAGGGAGAGGTAGGGGTACTTCTCAGTGAACATTGATTGATCAAATAACAAGCGATACTCAGTTTTTCTTCTCCTGTATATATACATCCTGGCCAGGCAACTTACTATGACCTGTCGAGCTAATGACATCACTGGTCGCAATTTTATACTCAGGACACCACCTTTCCACCTCATCCATCCTTCCTGATTGCCATCTTTGGACTTGGTGATAACCCAATGGCTCATCATGCCATATTGATTCTACCGAGAAAGTCTTTGCGACCTCGAGGCTTGGAAGTCGTGCCGCTTGTCTCCCTCGATCAGCCAGCTCCTTCATCTTCTTGTAAAACCACTGATCCTCGAATTCCACACAGGGCTTGTCTTTATCGTCTGCAAGATCGAATTCATTGCTCCAATTCGATTCATGTATAATTTCCAAGACCATGGAGCGGTTTCGCAACGAGAGGCCTCCGTTATAGCCTTCACCATACGCCAAGTCAATCGGCGCGCCGATAAAGTCGTAGCCCAGGAAGTCGTCAACTCTGAGCGCTGAATTGGAACAGAGAATGCTGTCGGCTTGGAATATGAGGACGTGTCCCGCCGGGGAGAGCTGTTCCCATATCCAAGGCTCAGTCATAAACCGAGACACGTCAAGGCGGTTATTGAAATCGACATCTGCTAAGAGTCGTACCTCAATCCGACGTTCGTCGATGAGCCGTCTTAAGGGGGCTGACATCGGAATATCATTTTTTGAGGACGTGAAGAGGACAATGGGCCATCCGGGGCCGAGAATGGAGGAGAAGTGCAGCAACAGAGGCATCAATCGATCGAGAGGACGGTTGTCGATGATTGCCGCCACATTACTCGAGATTTTACCATCGCCTGACGAAGAAGCCGTTGGCCTCCAACGCTGGGATGTCAAAGTAGATACCTTGATCGCCTCGGAGTCACCGAAGAGAGAGAATAATTGAGACAAGGATAAGTAGAAGAGCATGATAGTAATAGTGCTCAAAGCGAAAAGAACGTTGAAACGCCGAGTTTGCTGTACTTGATGCATCATCAATGATGGTATCCGGATCAACCTGAATGCTATCTTGACCACTGAGTCAAAGAATAGGTTGAGTTGAGCATACTCATAACCGTTTTTCAGAATTTTAGGCGCTGAGGAAATACAAACGGCGTAGCATCTATGATCAGAACCTGGGCCGACATATCAGGTCAAGCTTGCTTTAAAGTCGGTCTGATAGGTAGTCCCTTGAGTCATTCTGTTTATGGGACTCATGCATGTTAGTTGTTGGCGTTTGGTTTGTCGCTGGCTCTCCATGTTATGGAAAATTCCCATATCAAGCTCGGTTATGAAACTCGATTGTATAGCATAGCCACGGCCTCGATCCAATCACTAGAAAAGTTCGTAGGCCAGGAATGAATGTTGTGGTTTCAGGGTGGGTCGAGAAAAGGTGCGCGCGTATCGAAGTTCGGCGCGTAGAAAATTCTGGACGTTGTGGCTGGTTCATTTTCCGAAATCGCTTATGCGGCCCTTGGTCGCCTTTTTATAACGTTGTGTAACCTCAACTCCACGTTGTATTTGCTGGAAACGAGATACCCAACCACATGGTAACCACTACAATACCAGTCCGATATGTTAGGAATCTATTTCGAGATAGAGATGTCTAACCAATGAAACATATCTGAAATCATGCTTCGCTGCTTAATGTTGGAGTTTGAACTCAAGCACCACCCAGTATACTGTAGGGGGTGCAAGAAACATTTATGTATCTCTTTGGTGTCCTTCTTGACCATTTGTGCATTACAATTCTCAACTCCTCAAGAAGACAGTGCCTCATCATCTCTAATTTACCTTGTTCCTTGATTCTTCTCTCTCATATATATCGACGTAGTCCTAGACTTGTTCTCCAGTCTCCGAGCTCGAGTATGACCACAACTACTCGCCCCCCCGAGACCAACAGCGGCATCATTACATCATGGCTAGAAGTGACTTCCGCTTGGCCCTCAGTCTCGCAATGCTCTACAGAGATCTACTCACAGATCGGAGACGGGGAAGGCCTGGCAGCTATTGCATTTGATCCATATTTTGGGAGCTCGATCAGCACACAGATTACTTGCCTGCCACCCATCGCAACATCATGGTGGAATCAAGTCCTTCAAACTCCTTTGCAGACTATCACAAGCATTGGGCCGCTGGTTTGTCCCCAATTATACACAACAGCAACCACAAGCGTTCTCAATCCCGCGAGCACATTCGTTGCTTGCTGTCCATCGTAAGTTCAATTGCTTAATTCTAAACTAGGTTAGAAATTTGGCTAACGGAAATCAACCTGCAGCAAATATGCATTTCAGCAAATTCTTGATCCGGGCACTATTGGACAGTGTCTTTCTTCTCTACCCGTGGGACAGAATTTCACGTACATGAGTGGAGACAATACTCTGGGATCATGGGTTACGGCAACAACCTTGATAACTGCTTCCGGGGGTAATGTTTACGGTGTTCCTGTCAACGGCTACATCTTCGCAGCCACAACCACGGCAACGTCTGCCAGACAAACGAGCTCATCCGACACAAGCCATCCGACAAGCATTTCAGCCAGCACTCCGATAAGTATTTCATCCAGCACTCCGATAAGTGTTTCATCCAGCGCTCCGATGAATGTTCCATTAAACGTTCCACCTCGTGTTGGGCTATCATCGGGAGCAAGAGCTGGTATCGGTGTTGGGATCACGCTTTCTATACTTTCGCTATGTGCTCTGCTAACAACTTGGTGCCTGATCCGGCGGCAAAGACGGAGAGCTTTGAATACACATGGATTAATCAAGAATGTCAGCGGGTTCCCTTTGAATGATCTATCTGCTGGCGAGAGATCAGTATATGAAATGGATGTAGTACTCAGAACGCCGAAAGAAATAATGTAGTATTTCTATTGTTTCTTGCTGGAGTTATAGATTTTAAACATGCTGCGCTTTTGTTTCAAACTGAGATTTGCTTGAGGGCATCGTGTGAGAACTGATGGCAATAAGTTTTTATTGAAGAAGAGACCGAGGATGAGAACAACGTCGGACGAGTCTCGTACTTAGTTTTCTGGAATTAAATGTGCAGTGGTTGGCACTTTTTGCCTCCCGAGAATAGATATGACTGACGCAGACATATAGCAGACGTGTGGAGCGAATCTCTTTACATCGATCCATTATTGTGTTTGCCCTTATAG
>Ga0302140_10010425_pt1 | contig 11489 bp, 9 predicted proteins | sample I_Bog_E1_1_FD_202095 | JGI IMG/M metagenome (GOLD analysis project Ga0302140, IMG submission 202095) | Peat permafrost microbial communities from Stordalen Mire near Abisko, Sweden - I_Bog_E1_1 | ecosystem: Environmental > Terrestrial > Soil > Wetlands > Peat | place: Sweden: Abisko, Stordalen...
TTGTCAATCGTAAAGAAGGTGCTGGCGTCGGACTGCCGTTTGCGCTGGAGATGGTCCGGCGCACCGGCGTGCCGATCGGACTGCTACCCTGCGCGCGCGGCGGCACCTCGATGGATCTGTGGAGCCCCGCGTTGAAGGACAAGGGCGGCGACTCGCTTTACGGAGCGATGGTCCGCCGCTTCCGGTTGGCGGGCGGACACGTGACGGGCGTGCTTTGGTACCAGGGCGAATCCGACACTTCGGCGGAATTACAGCCGAAGTTCGCCCAGAAATTCAAGGACCTGATCGTAGCCATTCGCGCCGATTTCGGCCAGCCGGATCTGCCGTTTTACTATGTGCAGATCGGGCGGCACATCAGCAGCGCCGGCGAAAGGGAATGGAATGCCGTCCAGCAGGATCAGCTCACCGTTGAGCCACAACTGCCCCACGTCGGCATGGTCACCTGCGCTGACTGCAACGTGGACGACAGCGTCCACATCAGCACGAAGGATCATGTCGTGCTGGGACGCCGGCTCGCCAACCTCGCGTGCCACGATCTGTTCCCCGACAAGGCAGGCTGCGGCGCGCTGCAGAGCGGGCCGCGCCCTGTAAGCGCCAGGATGGAAGGCCATCGCATCCTGGTCGAATTCAAGGGCGTGAACGGGAAGCTGCGCAGCGCGGGGAGGCTGAACGGCTTCGCCATCGTGGACGCCTCCGGCAAGGTCACGCCGACGATTTACAGCCAGTACGTCAGTGAGACCAATCCGAATGTGGTCGAGTTGTTGTTCGGCGGCGAGAAGCTGCCTGACACCCCGATGCTCGGCTACGGCATCGGCTTCGGCCGCGATATGTATGTGAATCTGAGCGACGACGCCGGCATGGCCGCGCCGGTCTTCGGGCCTATGCCGATCCAGTGGTAACGCCGCTCTGGCGAAGCGCCAGCAGAATTCAAAAACCGCAACGACACTCCGTTTTGGCGTTGTTATTATTGATTCTAAAGGAGATTGTTTTAAAAAATGGAAACTGGGTTTCCGTTTTGGCCCGACCGGGTGCGAGACCTGCCAACGACAAATCCGATGGGTTCCGGGTCTGCCTGCGCCGTGTGTGCCGGCAGTCCGCGTGCGGCAGGACCATCCAATCAAGTTCACGCCACCCGCACGCTTGTCGCATCCAGGCGTGCAATGGCTGACGCGCGTGAGTATGGCAAACGGTTAACGGAGGCCCGGATTTGAAACCTTGGCTCATCCCTGTTGGCGGCTTTCTCGGTTCCGGCAAAACCAGCCTGCTGCTGGCGGCGGGGCAGCGGCTTCGCACGCGCGGCGTGAAAGCCGCCATTCTCACCAACGATCAGGCCGCCGGACTGGTAGACACAGTGACCGCCCGCAACCAGGACTTCGATGCGGGCGAAGTCGCCGGAGCCTGCTTCTGTTGCGCTTTCACGAAGTTCGTCGATGCCGCCGCTGAGCTCGCAGCCCGTGGCGCGGAGGCGATCCTGGCGGAACCCGTCGGGTCCTGCACTGACATCGCCGCGACCGTTCTGGGACCGCTGAGGCAGGACTACGCGCATCTCTTCCGGCTCGCGCCGTTTACGGTTCTGATTGATGCCGGCCAGTACCGGTCCCTCCATGCGCCGGAAGCGGACGCGGAAGTGGCCTGGCTCTACGGCCGGCAGATCGCCGAGGCCGACATCCTGGCGTTCTCGAAATGCGATCTGGGTGAACAGTTGCCGGAGTTGTCCGCGCCGGCCCTGCGGCTCAGCGCCCGCTCGGGCGTGGGCGTCGATGCCTGGTTGGAGGAAGTCCTCTCGGGCCGTACCGCGCCCGGCACGCGCCTGCTCGCCGATCTCGACTATGGCCGTTACGCGCGGGCCGAAGCGCTGCTCGCCTGGTTGAACGCGTCAGTTTCGCTGCGGGCGAAGCGGCCGATGTCCCCGGCCGAACTGCTCGGGGAGTTGGTCGACGACTTGGATGCCCGGCTGACCAGTCGAGGTGTTCGCATCGCCCATTTGAAGACCTGGATTGAGTCCTCGCATGCGTGGCTCCGCGTTTCCATGACGAGCAACGGACAGGAACCGGCTGTGGAGGGCGACAGGCTGGCTGCCGCCGCGCGCGATTACCGTCTTGTCGTGAACCTGCGTGCGCTCGGAGAACCCGGCGAACTGGGGGATTGTGTGGAGCGAGCGCTGGCGGCGCTGCCTGCAACAGTTGCAATCGAGCGCATCGACTGCTTCCGGCCGCTTCCGCCCCAACCCGAAAGACGAGTCACCGGGCTGCCCGTCCCATCGGCGCCTTAGCGCTCTAGTGTCAATACTGTTCACCTACAAGCCAATATGGTGGGGCAGACGATCAGTTTGTGTCGTCTGCCGGGTTCCGGACGCGACAGACCACGCAAGGCGATGTCCCACAAAGTGAACAGTATTGGATCTAGCGTACGCCGCTCTTGTCGCGCGCGGCCAGAAACTCGTCGCCCTTTTGCCAGGTTGGGAGGGCATCCAGATTCGCGATGTCCACGCCGAGCGTCAAGCCAAAGCGGGCGAACTGTTCCATCCCGGAGAAGTCCCAATCCTCGCTATATTCGTCCGACGGCTGATGATAGCTGGCTCCGAATGCCTTGATCCGCTCCGGAGTGAAGGCCGCTGGCTTGGCGACGTAGTTGCTGCCCATCCCGATGGAAAACGCAGGCACGCCAACGCGCGCGAACGAGAAATGGTCGCTGCGGAAATAGCCGCCGGCCTCATCGGGGTGCGAGTTGCCCCGGAGAGTCAGCCCGGCGTCGTGTGCATCTTTCTGCACCAGGTCCCAAAGCGTCGTCCGTTCCGCTCCCGGCGCGCCCGCATCGCGTGTTCTCCCCAACGGCGAGAAACTGTCGAAGTTCAGGTTCGCGGCAATCCGCGACACGGGGACCGGCGGATGCTCGGCCAGATACATCGAACCGAGCAGGCCGCTCTCCTCGGCCGTGACAGCGGCGAAATAGGCGCTACGCTTCGGCTTCGGATTCTGGGAGGCCCAGGCGCGTGCCATTTCGATCAGCATGGCGCTGCCCGTGGCGTTATCCAGCGCGCCGTTGTAGATTGCGTCGCCGTTCACCGGCACACCGATTCCAAGATGATCCCAGTGGGCCGTGAAGATCACGGCTTCATCCTTCAGCTTCGGATCACTGCCAGGCACCATGCCTATAACGTTCCCGGTGTTGATGTCGGAGACACGGAACTCCATGCTGGCTCGGATCTTGCCGCCCAACGGCCGGGCCTGGAAGCCTCGTTTGTTGGCTGCGTCGAGCGCAGTGTCGACGTCCAGATGGAGCGCGGCCAGCAATCTGGCGCCGGCTTCGGAGGTCACCCAACCGGCCAGGGTAAGCGCAGGCGTGTCCGGTATGTGCGCCACCTGAGGCATCGGCCGGCTCTGCCCGCGGACAACTTGCCAGCCGTAGCTGGCAGTCGGCGTGGTGTGGATGATCAGCGCTCCGATCGCCCCCTGGCGGGCTGCTTCCTCATACTTGTAGGTCCACCTGCCGTAATAGGTTAACGCCTTTCCTGCGAAGAACTTAGGATCGTCCGATGGGGGCTCGCCCGTGAACAGAACGACCACCTTGCCTTTCACGTCGACACCCTTATAATCGTCCCAGCCGAATTCCGGCGCCCGGATGCCGTGGCCGACAAACACGGCTTCGGCTTCAAAGTCTACGCTCGGCTGCTGCTGGTGCGTCGTGCCGATGAAATCGACCAGATATTTCAGTTCGACGTTGCCGCCGGCGGAGGAAAAACTGAGGTGCTCCCTGGCTGCGTCCGGTTCCACCAGTTTCAGCGGGACTTTCTGGAGAAACGTGCCCGCGTCGCCGGCGGGCTTCAGGCCGGCCGCCGCGAATTGCGCGGCGATGTATTCCTGAGCCAGCAACCCGCCCCGAGCGCCCGGTCCGCGACCCTCCAGGAGGTCGCTGGAGAGGAACTTGACGTGCGGGCGGATTCTCTCGCCTTCAATACGGTCAGCCTGCGCCGAAGCCAAGGTGGCCGCGGCACACAGCACGGCGAATAATCTCATAATGAAGTCCTTTTTGCAGCTAGCTTTGCTGCGAAGCGCGGAACATGAATGATAAAGCGCTCGTGGGTTCCCTCAGCCACGATTTCCTTCTCATCTCGAGCCACAAGGTCGAAACGAACGCGAGATCCTTCCACTGCGGTAACCCGGGCCAGGAACCTGACCGTCATACCTATGGGTGTTGGCGCTAGATGCCGGATATTGACTTCCGTCCCGACCGACTCGTATCCTTCGGCCAGATAGGGCTTGACGGCATTGCGTGCTGTGACCTCGAGCCACAGAATCAGGTGCGGCGTGGAAAGAACGCGTGCCTCGTCGCCGCCCAGAAAGTCGATGGCCCACTCCGGGGTGACCAGCAAGGGCTGATTGCCCGTGGTTCCAAGCGGGATCTCATTCATGAGATCATGGTATCGCGGGGGAGATTAACGGTAGTTCGTTTTCCTCAACTTGGGGATGTCTCTTCCTGCCTAATTGAATTGAGATCGCGTATCAGGACGAATACTCGAACATTCCGTCTGTCCGTAGCATTCCTGTTGCTTGCCGCCGGACTGGCAAGTGCCGGTGAAGCCTCAGGGGAAGGTCTGCCCGGAGTTCACCATGAGCGGGAAGCCGAAGATCGCTTTGAACTTCATCTGGAGAAGAGCAGAAATCGAATTCTGCGCGGCGTCAGCATGGTCGCCCGGTTTGCGGGCAAGTTGACGCAGCTCGACAAGGTCGCCCGTGTGGAAGCACGCCGTCACGTGGCCGTAGATGGCGCGGTGGATTATGACCTCATCGCCAAAGAAGGCGACAAGACCATCCAGAAAGAATTGATCAACCGCTTCATCGGGACGGAAGTGGACCCTCATCGTTCGGCCGGCACCGATTTGGCCATTACGCCGGACAATTACAAATTCAAGTTCAAGGGCACGCGCGAAGAGTCCGGGCGCAGCGTCGACGTGTTTGAACTCCATCCGAGGAAGAAGCGCGTTGGCCTATTCAAGGGCGAGGTCTGGATGGACACAGAGACCGGGCTCAGCGTCCACGAATCCGGCACCTTCGTGAAAAGTCCTTCTGTCTTCTTGAAGGACGTTCGATTTGTCCGGGATTACGAGATCAAAGACGGCTACGCGTTGCCGAAGAGCACAACCATCTACACAAGAACGCGCTTCTGGGGAATGGCCGAGTTGGACGTAAATTATTCGGATGTCGCCTGGGATGCGACACCCGTCGCATCCCAGACTCAGTCTCAGAACTAAGCTGAAAAGTCCGCTCCTACCAGCGCGGTTCCCGCCGGCGGAACCCGCCTCCTCCTGCGCCCGCGCCGCCACCGCCGCCCCGATTGAAGCCGCCGCCGCCGCCGCTGCCGCGCTCTTCACGCGGTCTGGCCTCGTTCACGTTGAGCTTCCGCCCACCGAAATCGGCGCCATTCAGCGCAGTGATAGCCCTGTTAGCCTCGTCATCGTTCGGCATCTCGACGAAAGCAAAGCCGCGTGATTTGCCGGTTTCGCGATCGGTGATGATGCTCACCCGATCCACTGTTCCGTACCCCTCGAAGATGCTCCGGACCGAATCTTCGGTCGAGGTGAAGCTCAAATTACCTACGAAAATATTCTTCAAGCAGAGACTCCTGACTGTACTTGACACCGGGCTTGCCAGGCTGGAGGGGGCGGACGCGGGACGAACGGACGCGGGCCTGATAACTCGCACCTAACTTAGCGGGCATTTCAAATACTCAGACAGAATACCAGACAAGAACAAAGTTGGGAAGTCCTTGATTCCCGTGGTTGCAGTTATCCGCGGGCGATTATTCTTGAAGGGGGGTTGCAGCCCCCCGGGCAAGCAGTACAATGCAAGCCATGTCCAGATTGATTGCCGCGATCGTCGTATTGGCGCTGTCCGCCGCAGCAAAGCCGCCCCACTCCTACCCAACGCTGGGGCGCGTCATCCGTGAGGATCCTCGCCTCGATGCGTTGTTGTCGCAAGACGCCCGAATTGAGGTACTCGCTTCCGGCTTTGCCTGGGCCGAAGGGCCGGTTTGGGATGCAACGGCCGGGAGGCTCTTCTTCTCGGATATACCCCGCAACACGATCTTCCGCTGGACTCCGGAGGGCGGAGCGGAGCCGTGGATGAAACCGTCCGGCTTCACCGGCGTCGGCGAGTACAGCGTTGAGCCAGGCAGCAACGGGCTGCTCCTCGATTCGAAGGGACGACTGATCCTGATGGAACATGGAGATCGGCGGGTGTCGCTCTGGGAGACTGGCCGGGGCAAAGTCACCCTGGTTGACAATTTTGAGGGCAAACGGCTGAACAGCCCGAACGACGGCGCGCTCAAGTCCAACGGGGACCTCTATTTCACCGATCCTCCTTACGGATTGCCGCAAAAGGCCGACGATCCGGGGCGTGAATTGGACTTCTGCGGGGTCTACCGCTACAGCCAGGGCAAGTTGACGCTGCTAACCAAGGAGCTTTCCCGGCCAAACGGCATTGCCTTCTCTCCCGATGAGAAGACACTCTACGTCGCCAATTCCGATCCTCAGCATGCCGTCTGGATGGCCTATCCCGTGAAAGAAGACGGAACGCTCGGGGTGGGGCGTGTCTTTGTGGACGTTACGGCCATGGCCGCGCAGTTGCCCGGGCTGCCGGACGGGATGAAAGTGGATCGCGACGGCAATCTCTGGGCTGCGGGACCGGGAGGAATTCACATCTTTGCTCCAGATGGGAAGCGTTTAGGGCGAATCGAGACCGGCGAAACGACTTCCAACTGCGCCTGGGGCGACGACGGATCGACGCTTTATATCACCGCGGACATGTACGTCTGCCGCATCCATACCAAAACACATGGCGCGGGAGAACGTCCAGCGTTGCGCAAATGAACAGCGTTTTGCGGATGACATGGGGGCTAGGAAGGGCGCCTTTTCTCAAACCTCGCTCGCCGGTTCGCCGGAATTCTCGAGATTTCGCTTCTCAGGGATTTCCTCATATCCGCGGCAGGAAAGCACCGGCAACCGGGGATATTTGGGGAATCCCGGGTCCACCAGGCTCCTCCGGCACAGCCAGAATGCCGCACCCCGGTCGCTCACTACTCGCTGAGCGTGCCCGCAGCGGGCGCAGAGTCCGGGATCAGTTGCGGGGGCGAACATGCTTAAGCGTACCCGGTCGTGCAGGCTTGCCGCCAAAGCGAACCGGGCCTGCCGCGCGCGGCGGCAGGCCCGGAAGGTTGACGATCGTATCGACCGCTTGCAGAGTGTTTACAGAGTCAGACGCGCGATCACGACGTTTTCGCCGAGCTCCCGCTTCATCTTGAACCCGAGCTTTTCGGCAATCTTCTGCATTGCAGTGTTATCGGAGAGGATGTCCGCCACGATCACCTTCACGCCCTCGATTTTGCCGATATCGATCAGGCGCCGTAGGAACTCGGTCCCAATCCCCTGCTTCTGGTAATCGTCGCTGATGACGATGGCGTATTCCGCCTCGTCCCCGCCGATTCCCTGCAGCCGGCCGACGCCGATGATCTCGCGCTCACCCGTCTGCGGGTTGGCCCGCTCCGCGACTAACGCCATCTGGCGGGAATAATCGATAAAGCAGATTCTGGTCAGCCGTTCGTGGGCCGTGCGCTGGTTGAGGTTGAGCATCTGCAGGTAGCGCGAATAGACGGTGCGTTCGGAAAGCGTCTCATGGAACCTGACCAGCGCCGGCTCGTCCTCGGGACGGATGGGCCGGATATCGACCTTCTCCCCGTTCCTCAGCGTCCACAGCGATTCGTACTCGGCGGGATAGGGCCGAATGGCCGGCTTTGGCAAGCTCTTGGGGTCGCTCTTCGGATCGTGCAGCACCACGCGCGCGTCGAGGGCCAACAGCCGTTCGGGGGAAGCCAGCAGCGGGTTGATGTCGATCTCTTTGATCCACGGCTGTTCGACCACAAGCTGGCTGAATCGCACCAGAAGCTGCTCCAGGCCGGCCAAATCGACGGGCTTGCGGCCGCGTACGCCTTTGAGCGCCGTGTAGATGCGCGTCTTTTCCATCATCCGCCGCGCCAGCGTGGTAGTCAGCGGCGGCAGCGCGAGCGCGCGGTCCTTGAACACCTCGACCAATTGGCCGCCCATGCCGAACAAGAGAACCGGTCCGAACTGCGGGTCGATCGAGGAGCCAAGAATCACCTCGTAGCCCTCGAGCTTGGCGAACGGTTGGACGTTGGTTCCGCCGAAGTGCTCCGCGCCGACCTTCGCGGTCACGGAATCGCGAATCGCGCGGAACGCGTTGCGCACGGCGTCGGCATTCTTGAGATTCAACTGCACGCCGCCCACGTCGGTCTTGTGCGTGATGGTCTCGGAGTGGAGTTTCAGCACCACCGGGTAGCCCATCGATTCCGCGGCGGCCACGGCGTCGTCTTCGCTGGTGGCGATCACGGACGGCAACGTCGGAATCCCGTAGGCTGCCAGCACCTTCTTCGATTCGAACTCGGTGAGAATCGTGCGCCCTTCGCTCTTCACCTGCTCGATGATCTCAGCCGCCTTCTTGCGGTCCATGCCATCGTCGTCAGCGGCATGGCGCGGTGTCTCGTACAGGCTCTTTAAGTTCTTCGCATACTGCCACATGTAGTTGAACATGCGGGCTGCCGTGTCGGGGTAGGAGAACGTCGGGATACCGACGGCATTCAGAATCTGTTCACCCGCCGCAACGTCCACGCCGCCCATCCAGCTCGCCAGTACGGGCTTATCGCCGAGCTTGGCATACGGCTTCAGAAACTCGGCGGTTTGTGTGGCGTCAGTCATCGCCTGTGGCGTGAGAATCACCAGCATTCCGTCGCTATTCGGATCCTTGGCGGCGATTTCCAGTGATTTGGCATAACGCGCCGGCTCGGCGTCGCCCAGGATATCGAGCGGATTGCCATGGCTCCAGGCGCCCGGCAGAATCTTGTTCAGCTCCTCGATGGTCTGCTGCGAGATTTCCGCCAGTTCACCGTGACCGAGCAAGAGAGAATCGGCGGCGAGCACGCCAGGCCCGCCTGCATTGGTCAGAATGGCCAGGCGCGGGCCTTTCGGGCGCGGTTGCTTGGCCAGCACCTCGGCCATATAGAACAAGTCGGACATCACGTTCACGCGAAGCACTCCGCAGCGCTCGAACGCGGCATCCAGTACGTCGTCGGAGCCGGTCAACGAGCCGGTGTGTGAGGCCGCCGCCTTGCTGCCCGCCGCCGTCCGCCCCGCTTTGATCACGATGATCGGTTTGGTGAGCGCGACCTCGCGCGCCGCGGAAAGGAAGGAGTGCGCGTCGCCCACGCTTTCCATATAGATCAGGATGCTGCGTGTTTTCGGGTCGTTGCCGAGGTAGGTGATCAGATCGCCCCAGCCGATGTCAGCCATCGAGCCCAATGAAATGAAGGCGCTGAAGCCCACCATTTCCCGCAGGCTCCAATCGAGAACCGCCGTACACAGAGCGCCGCTCTGGCTCAGGAACGCGACGCTGCCCGTGCGCGCCATACCGGAAGCGAACGTCGCATTGACGCCCGTCGGCGGAACCATCACGCCGAGGCAGTTCGGACCGATGATCCGGATGCCGGCCTTTTTGGCCTCAACCAGCAATTCCTTCTCGAGCTGCTTGCCTTCCTCGCCGGCCTCCTTGAAGCCGGCGGTGATCACGACGGCCGCCGTCACACCTGCGGCGCCGCAATCGCGGATGATGCCGGGTACCGTCTTCGGCGGCGTGGCGATCACGGCCAGATCCACTTCCGCGGGAACGTCTTTGATCGTCGGGTAGGCCTTGATGCCCAAAACGCTCGGGCGCTTCGGATTGACAGGGAATACGGTTCCGCCAAACGGCGAACTGATCAGATTCCACAACGTAGTGCGGCCCACACTGCCTGGATTCTCCGTGGCGCCGATAACGGCGACGTTACGAGGCGTAAAGAAGGGGTCCAGGGGGTTTGACCCTTGCTTGAGAATGTCGTGCGCTGACTCTGGCTTCAGTGCGAAGAGCGGTTTCATGGATCGGTTTACCTCACGGGAGTAGTCGAGAAAGAACTCTGAATACACTCATTATCGCCCTTTATGCTGCCTGTGGAAGTCTGGAATGGGCATTCCAACTGCCGTTGCCGGGATCGAGGGACGTCTTTAGCCCAGGAGGCAGCGCATAATGCCGCTTCCCGGGGCGATAGCGGCGTGTATGGCAGAAACGTTGCCGCCGACGCGGCAATCGGGGCTAGCCGGGAGGCTGGCATTCCCAGGCTCCCCTAGCCTGCGCAGCGGCCTGTATAATTCAGGGACCGATGGTTAATCGAATGAACGAACTTTCTTCCACAACACGCCGGATCTTTCTGGCTTCGACGCTCGCCGCTCCCGCGATCCTGCGCGCTCAGGACGCGCCCGCCCGCCTGAAGGTCGCCTTCATCGGCGTTGGCAACCGTGGCGGTTACCTGCTGACCCAGATGCTGAAGGTCCCCGGCGTCGACATCGTGGCCGTTTGCGACCTGATTCCCGAGCGCGCCGCCAAGGCTGCCGCCGAGGCCCGCACAGCCGGCCATAAGCCGGCGGAATATGTTGATTTCCAGAAGATGCTGGAGGAGCGCAAGGACATCGAGGCCGTGGTCGCCGCCGTCCCCGTCGACACGCACTTGCGTGTAGCCCTGGGCGTGCTCGAAGCGGGCAAGCATATTTACAGCGAGAAGCCGATGGGCCTGTCGCCGCAGGAATGCACCACCACGGTGAAGGCCGCGCAGTCCGCCAAAGGCATCTATCAGATTGGATTCCAGCTCCGTCACGACCCGAACCGCGCGGCGTCCATGGCCTTCGTGAAGTCCGGCGGCATCGGCAAAGTGCTGTATTGCCAGGGCTATCGCCACGGCGGCGACCTGCCGTACAACGAGCCGTGGCTGTTCGACAAGAAGCGCTCGGGCGACATCATCGTCGAGCAGGCCTGCCACATTCTCGACCTGATGACGTGGGCCATCGGGAAGCCGCCGCTGCGCGCCATGGGCTCCGGCGGCATCAACCTGTTCAAAGATGTGCCCCCGGGCCGGACCGTCATGGACAACTACTCGGTGATCTACGAGTTCCCCGACAACGTGCGGCTTAATTTCAGCCAGATGTACTTTGACCCCGCGGGCTTCTCGGGCGTTAAAGAGCGCGTCTACGGTTCCGAAGGCGCTATCGATCTCGCCAAGGCGCAGTACGGCAAGCTCGACCAGAAGGGACCGCTCATCCAGCTCGACGTGCCCGATGCCGGGCAGTTGCCCGAAGTGATGAGCCTGAAGGCGTTCGTCGACAACGCCGTCAACGGGAAAAAGCCGCTCAACGACGCCGAATCCGGGCGGATTTCCACCCTGGTGGGCATCCTCGGCCGCACCGCAATCGAGCAACGGCGCATTGTGACCTGGGAAGAAGTGGCGGGCTAGACCGGTTTCGCATCTTCTGTAGTCCACTGATTCCCGCCGCCAGCACAGAGCCCCGCACGTATGAGAGCGGCCAGCCGTCGCTGTGCGCATGGGGCCGCTCTTTG
>Ga0302140_10010431_pt1 | contig 11485 bp, 8 predicted proteins | sample I_Bog_E1_1_FD_202095 | JGI IMG/M metagenome (GOLD analysis project Ga0302140, IMG submission 202095) | Peat permafrost microbial communities from Stordalen Mire near Abisko, Sweden - I_Bog_E1_1 | ecosystem: Environmental > Terrestrial > Soil > Wetlands > Peat | place: Sweden: Abisko, Stordalen...
CACAAGATCGTTCTTGCTGTGACGTTTTCATGACCGAGTAAAGGCCGAAATGTTTACCACGGAAGTGCCGGGAATTTTGGGAGCCTCCTTGGGTTCCTGCGTTGATTGGAGGGACTATCTTGCGTGCTCGGGGGCTACGGTGTCGTGCCGCTCGCGGGTAAGCAGGTAGTAGACGAGAGGCGTCACTATTAACGACAGGCCAACGGAAATGAGAATGCCGCCGGTAACTGCAATTGCAAGAGGCTGCAGCATCTGCGATCCTGCGCCGAGCGCGAAGGCCAACGGAAGCATTCCGCAGATGGCTGCAACGGCGGTCATGACGATCGGTCGTAGTCGACGCTGCGCGGCCTGGAGCATTGCTTCTTTTGGACCCATACCCGTTGAACGTAGCTTTTCATCCGCATCGAGGAGCAGAATTCCGTTCTTGGCGACGATGCCGATCACCATGATCAATCCCATGAAGCTGGCGACATTGAAGCTGGTTCCGGTGATTAAGAGGGCCAGTACAACGCCAGAGATAGAGAGGATTGAACTGGTGAGGATAGCTATTGGAGCGGAGAAATTACGGAATTCAAAGAGCAGTACTCCGAAGACAAGGATCAGAGCGAGGATCAGTACTCGTAACAAATCCTGAAATGATTTCTGCTGTTCCTCGTAGGTTCCTCCGTATTCCACTCGAACGTTAGAGGGAAGGTGCAGGTTCTCAACGGTAGTGCGAACCTTGGCCATCGCTGATCCCAGGTCGGAGCCTTCAAGGCGTCCGGTTACCAGTATGAGTTGCTGGAGATTTTCGCGCCGGATCTCGTTTTGTGGCGGCAGCTGGGTGACCTGTGAGATGGATCCGAGGGACGCTGTGTGTCCGCTGCTGGAATTGAAAACTGTGTTCTCGATTGCGGATAAGGATGTGCGATTTTCTTCGGGCAGGCGCACTCGGACGGTGTATGGACGTCCATTGACGATCATTGGCTCCGTGGTTGGCAGGCCATCGAGAATGGCGGTGGAGTCTTCGGCAACTTCCTGCGGAGTGAATCCGAAGCGGGCTGCGAGAACGGGGCTGATCTGGAAGCTGGTTGCAGGTCCGCTGACAGTGTTGTCAATGCCGTTTTGTGTGTCGACTACGCCGGGAATCTTGCCGATCGCATCCTGGACCTTGGGGCCGAGTTGATTGAGAAGCGCCTGGTCGCTGCAGAAGAGCTTGATCTGAATTGGCTCAGGGGCGTTGGATAGATCGCCGATCATGTCCTGGAGGACCTGGGTAAACTCAACATCCAACTCGGGCTCGGTCTTCTTGATCTCGTCGCGTACGTCTGCCATGACGTCATCGATGGCTCGGGATCGCTTCGTTTTGAGGCGCACTGTGAAGTCGCCGTAGTTTGCTTCGGTCACGGCGGCCAAGCCCATCTGGAGGCCTGTTCTACGAGAAGTGATCTCCACTTCTGGCGTGTCGCGCAGAATTTGCTCAACGTGTTGAAGTACTCGATTGGTCTCAGTGAGAGAGCTGCCGGATGGCATGATGTAGTCGAGGATGAACCCGCCTTCATCCATCTCGGGAAGCAGGTCAGAGCCGAGCGATTTGTATCCGAAATAGCCGCCGACAACCAATACGAGGCAGGCGATACCGAGAATCGCGGGTCTGGCGAGGGACCAGCTAAGAGCGCGACCGTGGATGGCGAGTACACGGGTCATAAACTTGCCGTGTTGCGCGTGCCCGTGGATCTCTTCGCCATTGCCGCTTGAGTTTTTGGTTCCGAGGAAGGCCAGAGACAGGGCGGGTGTCCAGGTGAGGGCCAGCAGCAGGGAAGTGAGCAATGCGGCGGTCATGGTTATAGCCAGCGCGCGGAAGAAGCTGCCGGTAACGCCGGTGACTGCGATGAGGGGTAGAAACACGACTACGGGTGTGATCGTTGATCCGACGAGTGGAGCTGTGATTTCAGATAGAGCGCTCCGTACTGCATCGACTCTTGACTGACCGGCGTCGCGATGCACGACAATATTTTCAACGACCACGATTGCGTCATCTATTACGAGGCCGATGGCTGCGGCGAGGCCACCGAGGGTCATTAGGTTAAAGGATTGACCGATAAGCCAGAGAAACAGGATAGTGATCGCGACGGTTACCGGGATAACGAGTCCCGCGATGATAGAGGAGCGCCAGTCGCGAAGGAAGACGAACAGAATTACGCAGGCAAGAATGAGTCCGATGAAAATCGCGTCGCGAACAGAGCCGATAGACTCGCGAACCAGCTCCGATTGGTCGTAGAACGGCTCGAGATGAACTCCCGCAGGAAGCTTGTTTTGCAGCCCAGTAATCTCAGACGCAACTGCATTGGCGACCTGAACTGTATTTGAAGAGATCTGGCGTGTGATGTTGAGCAAGACTGCGGGCTTGCCGTTCGATGTCACCGAGGTGTAGACCGGCATCGTGGACGGCATCACTGACGCAACATCAGCTACACGAATGGGCGCACCGCTTGCAGTGGTCTTGATTACCAGGTTGGAGAGTTCATCGGCGGAGTGTGCCTGAGCGCCGATCAGGCCGAGATAAAGTTGATGGTTTGCTTCGTAGAGGCCGGGAGAATCGATGATGTCGGCGGCCTGGACTCCGTTCACTAGGTCAAGCAGTGTGATGCCTGAGGCCTGCATGCGCGCCATGTCAGGGACAATATGAAATTCTGGGATCTTGCCACCCTGGACTACGACGGTGCTGACTCCGTCAACGCGATTGAGCGGGGGCTTCAGGTCGTAGGTAGCGATCTCCCACAGGCGCGTTTGAGAAACGGTAGAAGATCCGCGATCGTCTGCGGTGAGAGCGTAGCCGAGGATGGGGAATGTCGCGAAGGTGAGGCGATTCGTCGTGATGTGAGCAGTCGACGGCAGAGTTTGCTGTACCTTCGCGAGTGCTGCATCCGTGAGTTGTAGCGTGTGGAACATGTCCACATTCCAATCGAAGAAGAGACTTATTTCTGCTGATCCGCGACTGGTCGTGCTCCGCACAGTACGAAGGCCGGGGACGGAATTCACGGCGTCTTCGATTGGCTTGGTGATTGTGATCTGCATCTGTTCGACGGGCATTACACCGTTGTCGATACCGATCACGACTCGAGGGAAATTGGTATCAGGGAAGACGGATATAGGAACCTGGAACGCAGCATAGATTCCAGCAACTGTTAGAGCTATCAGGAAGAAGAAGATTGGCGTCGATAATCGTGAAAGCCAGAAGCGATTTTGTGTTTCATCAGGCGCGATCACTTGTCGTCTCCTGCTGCGTGATCTCCGCCCTTCGCGGCGTCTGGTTTGTCGCCTCCGGTCGGCGCGATCTTCACCTTGGTTCCATCGTCGAGGGCATAACCGCCCGTGGTGATGACCTTGTCTTTTGCAGTGAGTCCCGAGAGGATCTGGGCTTCCTGGGCGGATTGAATTCCAACAGTGACGACATGTTTATGTGCTGCGTTATCAGAGCCTATTACCATGGCAAATTTACTCCCGTCTGCAGCAGTCTGCAGTGCTTCTGCGGGAATCAATAATGCATTCTTCGCTGTGCGTCCGATGATGGAAGCATGGATCGGAGTGCCGGCTTTGAGGATGTTGTTGTGGTTCTCTACACGTAGCCAGACCTCGACGGTAGTGCTGCCGGCATCGAGCGCAGGACTGATCAGTGAAACTTTGGCATCGACCGGATTATCTACGCCAGGCACCTGTATGGTTGCAGCGTCTCCTTCGGAGAGCTCTTGCGCCTGGATCTGTGCGATGTGGAGTTTGGCAATTAAGACGGAGGTTTCCATGACTGTGATCAGAGGATTGCCCGCAGGGGCTGTTTCCCCTGCGAAGAGAGGTCGTTCCGTAACTACGCCGTCAATGGGACTACGAATTTCGGTATAGCTTAATTGCGCTTGTGCGCCGAGAAGTTTGCCTTTGGCTGATTCTAGTTGGCCTTTTGCTGCGGCCAATGAGGCTTTGTTGCTGAACTTCTGTATAGATTCAAAGTGCTGCTGGGCGATGTCAAACGCCGCCTGCGCCTGTACGAGCGCGGCCTTGGCGGTATCGAGATCGCGCCCCGGAATCGCTCCTTGTGAGAAGAGTTGCGTGCGAGCGGTGACGATGCTCTGGTTCAGATCCAGATTAGCCTTGGTTTGGGCCAGATCGAGCTGAGCCTTCGAATACTCTTCGGGAACAGTCGCTTGAGTGGCGGTTTCGTAACCTGCCTCGGCGGCTGTGTATGCTCCCTGATTGTCGAGGCTTGCTGCTGAAAGGTCACTATTCTCAAGAGTCGCGAGCAACTGGCCAGACTTCACTCGTGCTCCCCGTTGTACGTAGAATTTCTTGACGGGAGCGGTGACTTTGGGTGAGATGGCGGCCTGTGCGAGCGGCGTAAGCGTTCCGTCTGCGGCGATTAGGTTGGAGATGCTACCGAGGTGTGGCTGGGAGGCCTGAACTGTGACTTCCGGCGCAGGGGTAGTCTCGGGCTTGTGGCAGCCAACGGAGACGAGCAGTGCGGCGACACCTAAGCCAAGGAGCGGGAGACGCATCGAATTCGAGTTATACATTTTGGCGGACATAGGTCACATTGTTCCGGTAAGAATCTGTAGGTTCGCGAGAGCCGTCTGGTAGCGCAGGATACCGTCTTCATTTGCGGTTTCAGATGCGACCACTGAGTTCTGCGCATCGACAACTTCGAGCACGGTGGATTCACCGGCGGAGTAACGGAGCCTAATCAGCCGTAGGCTTTCGCGCGCAGTGTCAACACTCTGGCTGAGGGACTGAAGCTGATCGCGAGCTACGGTTGCCTCGGCATAGAACTCATCCAACTGAGCGATCAGGCGGCGTTGCGTGGCAGTGAGAGTCACGCGGGCTGACTCGCGCAGCGCGGTTTTCTGCTTGATGCGATCATGCGTAGCGAGCCAGTCCCACACGGGTATATCGAGTGTTGCTGTGGCAGAGTAGCCAAGATTGCGAGTGCCGTCCGCGGCGTGAATGGCAAATTCCGGAGCATCAATTCCGTAGTTGAAGCTGAGGCCGAGGTCTGGGAGATAAGCAGCGCGGGCTGCGGTCACGTCGAGATTTGCTGAATGCATTGAAGCGAGAGCGCTTTTTAATTCTGCGTTATTTCTTGAGGCAACAGCTTCGAGCTCCTCATGTGAAGGCAGCGGGCCGGGACCGGCGAATTCGGTGAGTGTGTAAGAGGTGTGCGGATCGGGGTAGAGCAGGACTGCAAGATCCATGCGAGCCTTATCGCTTTGCAACTGCGCATCGGACAACTCACGTTGGCGCTGCTGCTCGACGAGTTGTGCCTTGATCACGTCCGCGTGGGCCGCTTCGCGAGCTTCTTCGCGATGCTGCGTGATTTGGGTAAAATCCTGAGCCTCGTGGAGTGCGCGCTGGGCAACTGCAACCTTATGATTCGCGGCGAGGGAGTTGTAGTAGAGACTGACTACTGTAACGACAAGGCCACGTCTCGCTATTTCCAACTCGGCTGAAGCTACTGCAGTCGCTGCGGAGGCCTGGGCAACTGCTGTCACTTGCTGGACGCCGATCGTTTCGCTCACTACGCCTTGGCTGGTGTATTCATGCACACTGTTATTAGCGATGAAACGAGGTATGCTCGTCGTCGCAGAGGCACTTGCATTTGCCGACTGGCTTGGCCCGTGAGCTGGTTGCGTGTAGAGATATTGGTTGTGGTAGACCACGGTGGGGAGAAGCGCGGATCGAGCGATGGAATGATCAAGAGCTGCGATTTTATTTGCTGCAACTGCGGCCGCAAACGTGGGCTCGTTCGCCTTTGCCCTGGAGATAGCTTCCTCCAGGGTGATCATCGCCATATTCGCGGCAGCAGAAGATGTCGGATTCTGCGAGGCGGAGAGCTGCATCTGTTGCGCAGAGGAACCTGCGCCTGTAAGCAACGCGGCACATACTGCCATTGAGATGTATGTTTTGATTTGCATGGCTTTGAATTGGACGGAGCCACCCCTGGTCCGGATGGCCCTGCCGTTTGGTTTAGGAGACAAGTTACTTGCTACCTGCAACAAGGACGGTGAAGCTATCAGGAAGTACCGACGGGCGCGGGTGCGAATTGGCTGCAGTAGCAGCGGGCCTCGGACCGAACTGCGCTGTTACGAGGTAAACCTTGCCGGTAGCTGGGTCGAGAGTCATTGTGCGCGCTCCCTGGAGTGTTGTGAGGTTCTGGACGACCTTGTAACTGCCATTGCTGGCATCAACAATGCTGAGGGTTCCATCTCCGTTGGAGGCGAAGGCGAGATGTGTTTTAGGATCGTAGCCGGCTGCATCCGGGCCGTCTCCGATGGCCGGGGTGGCGATGACTTTGCCGGTATTAGCGTCAACGACGGTCATCTTTTTTTCATCACACACAGCAAAGAGACGCCGACCATCGCGGTCGATCGCTAGACCGGAGGGCGATTCGCATGGACTGATGGACCACGTGGCTACGATTTTTGGAGATTTTGCGTCCAGCTTTACGATTGAGTTCTTGTCCTCGATGTTGTCGAATATGAATCCCTGGCCATCGGCAACTGGGAACTCGGGTTTGCCAGGGAGAGAAACGGTCGCGACTACTTTTTTAGTGGCGGTGTCGATGACGGTTGCGTCTTTGCTGCGACCATTGAAAGCCCATACAGTCTTTGTCACGGGCTCGAAGGCGATGCCGTCAGGATTGGTACCAGCGGGAATCGAAGTCACAGTCTGGAGGCTGTGGCGATCAAAGACTATAACGGCGTTTGCACCACCATCGCTGATGTATCCATATTTGCCTGTGTCATCGAGAGCGACACCATGCGTGCCTTTGAGTCCGGTGATGGCGCCGACCGATTTGCCTGTCGAGGCGTCGATTACTTCGACGCGACCGCCGTGGGTGATATACAGGCGATTCGCTGAGGAATCAGCCACGAGATAGTCCCAGCCTCCTGTGCCACCTATCTTCCACTTTTCCTGGATACTGTAGGAACTTTGCGCAAAGACAGGCGACAGTGCTGCGATCGCAAGCGCAGTGGTGATCCCGATTGATCGGAAGTTAGAAGTGATGTGATTCAATTTCATCTGCTGTCTCCATGTAACGCGGGCATAGCCATCCCCGCTGGAACAACTATCCAATGTGAACCTTAAGCTCACCTGAAGAAGATAGGGTTGCGAATAAATTCATACAACAAATGATGTTCAGTCAACCTTGTGAAACTTGATTGTTACAGTTGTTCCGACATTGATCTCGCTTGAGATGTGGATTCTTCCGTGGGCGAGCTCTACGATTGCTTTACAGATGGCGAGTCCCAATCCAGTTCCACCGGTTTCCCGGCTGCGCGAGCGATCGCTGCGGAAGAAACGTTCGAACACGTGGGGCAGGTCTTCAGAACTGATGCCGTCACCATGGTCGCGAATCGTCACCTGCGCCCATGGTCCGTCGCTTGAGACTTCTATCGTGATCGCTGACCCCACAGGGCTGTGCTGTAACGCATTCATCAAAACGTTGGTGCATACGAGCTTGAACTGGGATTCCTCTAACTGAGCTAGAGGGAACTGGATTGCCTGAAGCTGAATCGAGATAGCGTGAATCTCGGCGGTTGTTTCCAACTCTGAAATGACTGACTCGAGACTTTGAAAAACTTCAGTTCTGAGCGATTCCTGATTTGCCGTATAGGCCTCTTCGAGCCTTGCAAGCGTGAGCATTTGTGCAACGACTGCTTCCATGCGTTCGCAGTCGTTGAGAGATCGCTCAAGCCCATCTTGATATTCAGCAGCCGTTCTTTCTTTCATTCCGAGGAGCTGTATGGAGGACTTCACGACAGCTACACTGGTCTTGAGCTCATGCGCTGCGTCTCCTACAAATCGCCGCTGCTGCTCAAACGATCTTTGAAGTCCTTGAAGAAGTGCTTCGAGAACAGCGACTAAAGGGGCTAGTTCTCTGGTCATTCGAGCTTCCTGCGGTGGTGAGAAATCCCATGAGGTGACACTCACCCTGGACGCGACAGAGGCCAGTTCCCGAAGAGGAGCCAAGCCGCGATTCAGCAACCAGGACATGAGAATTCCGGTACTGGCGAGCACTATCAGGCTGCTGATTGCGTAGAAGCTCACTGCTCGAAAGACGGACTTCCATACGCGCTCAACCGCAGAGCCGTAGTAGATGGTGACGTAGCGACGAATGCCTCCGCCCTTGTCGCCGGGGTCTACGATTCTCAGCCCCTGGATTCGAATCATGCGATAGGTTCTACCGCTGACGTTTACCGCGGAGTAGGTGGCGCCATCTAGGTCGTGTGTATCATGATCCACCTCGCTTGGGTGCGAATCCGTTATTGCAGCCCAGTTGGCGGAGCGTCCTAGAATTCTTCCGTTCGCGTCTACCACCTGGTAGACGTCGTCGACGGGGGCGTAGATCTCGGTACCGTCAAGCATGACGTTGTCATTTGCGTCTTCGGCATCCTGCACTGCTCCGAGCATGGAATCTGCCCTGCCGCGCAGCAGCACGTCGAAAGCACGGAAATGCGTATGGCGCTCATAAAGCATGGCCACTCCGGTGACACACAGCGCGGAAATCAGTTCGATCAACAGCACTGTAGTTATCAGTCGCCGGGTGATTGAATAGGGTTTCATTCGCCTGCTACTTTCGTCACTAGAAGACGGTATCCACGACCGCGAAGCGTCTCGATACTGGCAGCCTGATCGTTTCCACTGAGCTTCTTGCGTAGGTTCGACACATGCACTTCAATTACGTTGGAGTGATGTTCCCAGTTGTAGTCGTAGAGATGTTCGAGGAGCTCGCGCTTGGAGACAATCACGCGCGGGCGGTGCATGAGGTATTCAAAGATCCGGTACTCCATCGGAGACAAGCTGATGGCCTCTTCGCCGCGATGAACTGTTTGCTCCAGCGTATTGACGATGAGGTTGCCGAGCTTGATGGTGGGGTGCGCGACACCTTTGCCTCTGCGGATTAGGACTTTTGCGCGTGCGATAAGTTCCCCTAGGTCAAATGGTTTGCTGAGGTAGTCGTCGGCCCCGGAATTTAGCAGGTTGATTGTGGACCCGACTTCGCTGCGTGCGGTGAGGATCAGCACCGGGGTTTCATCTTTGCTCGCACGGAGCTGCCTCAAGACTCCAGTACCGTCCAGGCGTGGGAGCATCAGATCGAGGATTATCAGGTCGTAGCAACGATGCCCGGCAAGCATGATTCCAGTCTCGCCGTCCTCTGCGCAGTCAACTGCGAAGCCTGGGCCTTCGCGCAATGCGGTCGCGACATTCTCCGAGAGCCGCTTCTCGTCCTCAATCAACAGCACACGCATGAAGAGATTATCTACTGGGTAGATGAAGCTTGCCTTAAGGCTAGGAAACCGGGGCACTAGGTGTCTCATTTAGGCCGAAATTGACCATTTAAGGCGAGAACAATCTTCTTCTGCTCCTGCGCCGAAGGGAATGCCTGCACTGGGAATGTTCATAGCCAACAGCGGCAATATTGCCATCGCGAATACGTCAATCCCCGGAGTCTTACTTGCAAACAATGAGCCTGGGCAACAGGATCCACGGAGGGCCCATGCATCTAGTATCACGGTGGGTGCTAAGCCAGACGTGCGGCTAGATGGGGAACCCAGACGGTCGTGGGCATTTCTGCGGGAGGCGGAAGCAGGTAGTTTGCGGGACCACAAGTGAACCAGCGTCCAGAGCAAGCCAAGAGCAGACCGAACAAACGAGACGATCCACCTTTGACTAGGCGGATTATGTCGTTTGGGTCGTCCGAATACAACGCGTTTACTCGTGTGATGAGATCTTCTGGGCGTGTCGCGCCGTTCAGAAATCGAGCGATGGTTCACGTCAGGCAACATTCACGATTGGTACTGCATTTCCTCTATCAAACGCGACGGGCTGGCTGTCGATGACGGCATGGCGCTTCTTCAGCTTGAGGAAGGGCGTCTCGAAATATCGGTATGAGATCGCAGCCATTAGACAAGTCAATACGAAGCTGATGACCACTCTTAGAATACGAGTGGAGAATGCGACCTGCGCTCCGTGCCCGACGAGGCTGTAGGCAATGTCGATCGCGAACTGGTGATAGACATACAGGCCAAATGAGATACGACCGAAATAAGCTGCCCAACCGGGTAAAAACTTCGGATTTAGACCCAGGAACGCGACCAGCATCAGGACAGAGCCCAGGGAGGCTAGAGCGTATCCGCCGATGAGTGACCAGCTGCCGGGGTTCTCTGTGGCACCGCCGACAATATTGAAGCGGGAATGTAGCCCGTAGCAGGCGAACATCCAGCAGGACCACCAACCAGCGAGCGTTAGCAACCGCTGCCATATGGCGAGTTGCGGTAACTTCCCGTGAAGGATAAGGCATAGCAGGATGCCAGCGGCAAAACACTCGAACTGTACAAAGGTATCCGTCCAGATGCGAGCATCTCCTACGTCGCGTCGTCCGTTGACTGTGTGGCTGCCGAAATAATAGAGCCATCCGTTGGCCACCAGAACAATTACTGCGCAGAACCGATAGAGCGAGGTGCGGTTCAGGTATTTCACCGACCACGGGGCCAGCAGGTAGAACTGCTCCTCCACCGAGATGCTCCAGAGGGGAGATACCGGACTGGCTATCCAGCCGTGCAGGGCCGTGAACCAGGAACCGAGAAAAACTGCATACCAACCTATATCTTTCAGCACGGACGGATTGCCACCAGGTAGCAACACGATAACTACGCCGATGGTGAGAGCCAGGTAGTAGAGAGGCCAGATGCGCAGAACGCGGCGAATATAAAACTGTTTGACTCCAACTGTTCCGGTAGCTTCGCGCTCGCGAAGCAGTAACTCGCAGATCAGGAAAGCACTTAGAGTAAAGAAAAGAGTTAGGCCGAAGCTACATGCGTAATGGATAGTAGTGAGAAGTGCTGCGAAGCCGCGGGGGAAGCTGGCAAAGTGCGGGTCGTCCCCCTGAGGCATGTTGTGATGAAGAAAGACGAGTAAGAAGGCTAAGAACCGAACTACGTCCAGTTCCGGGCGGTAGTACCTGCTAGTTAAAGGCTTCGGCGGGTTCATGGGCCTCTCTCTTGTGCGCGGGGGCCCGATGTTTCGCACCGTGGTGGTGAGTATAGTCCCAAAATCGCTAAATTTTTCATTTCAAGAAATTGTTCATTGTTAATTTTTAGCTTGAGTTACCTGCGTACCGTAAGCGAGCCATTAGGCGTGACCAGGCGTGGCTTCTACAGAGGCCGGTAACTGTTGTGAATATTACCGCAGAGTTACCGGCGGAGATTACGTCTGTGACTTTGGATCACAAGAACAGACAAGCTTTAGGGTCAGTGTGTAAGTCTTTGTAGCTGGCCCCTTCAGGTAGTTACATTCTCAATTGGGGAGTCAGCTTAAATGCTACCCCCTGTTTTTTGGGGGGGGTGAATGACTCAATTCATGATTAGTTTTAAAAAATATGGCGGAAGCGGTGAGATTCGAACTCACGGAACCCTCTCAGGTTCGGCGGTTTTCAAGACCGCTGCCTTAAACCACT
>Ga0302140_10010434_pt1 | contig 11483 bp, 14 predicted proteins | sample I_Bog_E1_1_FD_202095 | JGI IMG/M metagenome (GOLD analysis project Ga0302140, IMG submission 202095) | Peat permafrost microbial communities from Stordalen Mire near Abisko, Sweden - I_Bog_E1_1 | ecosystem: Environmental > Terrestrial > Soil > Wetlands > Peat | place: Sweden: Abisko, Stordalen...
ATTTCTTACCATCATACAATATCGATAAACAAATGAAGCCATTGGAATAAATGTGCTCATGCTCTGGTGGTTTTCCATTGAAAATAACTTCAGGAGACTCAATGGGCTAGACATGGTAAAAAATTAACATTTCATAACAAAAATCTGTTAGAGTTAGTTCCCTTAAAAAAAAATTAATCTAGAAGGATTACATATTCTGGTGAAAATTTGAATTGAAGCCTTTAATAAAAGAAAAAAAACAAAAAAGCAGTTATGGTTTGATAAAATATAAGGAGATGAAGTAAAAAAGAAAAATAACTACTTGAATTTTTCTCCAGCATATATAGTAGATAAAGCACCTTCAAATGAAACATGCCAAAGCTTAATGTCATTCGTTGGCAATTCCACTTGGAACGTGTCCTTGTAGTTTTTTTGGATCGATTCCAAATCCTTGGTAAGTCTTTTGGTCATTCGGGACTCCATTTTATTTAGGGAATTTCTGAGATACGATGATTTTGAATAAATTTTTATTAATTTCTGAAGGAAAAAACTATTTTATTGAGAAATTTTGAAATTAAATTATAAATGAAATTAAATCTAAATACAAGACTTAAGGTCTAACTGAAGAAATTATGTTTTATTTAAATATTTTATAATATTCCAAAAAAAAAAAAACCAAAAAATTAAAAAAACATTATTTAAAAAAAGAAAATGTTTTTTCTTGCGATTGTTTTTCTTTATGAGGAGTGATACTTAAATAATGTTAATTGTGCAATTTATAATTTGGGGATACCAGCAACGACACCACTTTCAATGCCGCATTCATCAGATCCTCTGGCAATTTTGAAAAATCCTTGATCACCCCAATCTTCATTCCAGCTGTTGGCAACAATCCAATGAGCGCTTCCGTTTTCAACACCCCATCCGAGGATTTTGATGGCATGGCCACCCAAATAGCTTCCTGTGGTATGGGCATAAACTCCTGATTTGTAGCTGACGAAATCTTCATAGACGTCGAAGGCGGCTTCAACAGGTCCATTGGTCATGATTTCTGTTTGGATTGCAGAGGCATCGCTTGAAACACTGTAAGCGGAAGTGGCGAATCTGAGATCAGCATCATAAGAAGTTGGGTATCCACTTTGGCAGGTGCTTGAACAGCTTGGGGTATCAGCATCACCAGAGCAAGGGGTGTATTTTCCAGTGGTATGATGGTCACATGGGGCCAAAGAATAAGGTTGGCAAGTGGTGGAATCTCCATAAAGACCACCGGTGACAAGACCGGTGCTCTGCCAGTAGTCCCAAGCAGATGATGGGTATCCACCATTGCATCCCATGCCACAAGAGCCGCAGCAGGCGACCAAATTTTCAGAAGATAATCTGTCTTGTCTGACTTGGTTGGAGGCAATGCAAATTCTGTCGCTCATAGCTTCAACAGCACCGAAGGCCCAGCAAGAACCACAGTTTGATTGGTCTCTGACCTCCTTGATGGAGGCACAGTTTGGCCAGGCTGTTCTGGAATCAAATGAGTCTGGAATGTTGGCGGCAACGATTTTCTCCTTCATTGGGAGTTTTCTGTCAACTGGCTCTTTCAAAGCACCCAAAAGTCCCTTAACGTCACCGAGGGTGAGGCCTTCGAAACGAGAATTGTGACCAGCAACCCATGTATTTTGGAGACTGTTGACGTAGGTGATGATGTGCTCACTTTCAGCAGGGGCTTTCTCGTCGAGGAAACCAGCGGAGTAACGAGAGAACACTCCAACAGCGAGGAAAAGGAGGATACAAGTTTTCAACATCTTCGGTTTTGTTTGATTTTTTTTTTATATTCTAGAATTCAAACTCAAACATTTTTATATCCGATTTAAATTCAAATTTCAAGATACCAAATTTGTGACGTAAAATTTTCATTTCGGTTTAATTTTTTTTGGAATTTTTTTTTTTTCTGAAATATAATATTATTTGTTAGACCTTCGCTCTTTGTCAAAACGAATACATATTACAAATTTATTCTTAAAATTTAGAAAATTTTTAATAATTTTATGATCAATTTTTTTTTAATTATATTTATTACCATATGGGGACCTGAATGCCAGCTTTTTCTGGGTCAATCAAGCTTCCCAAATTTGCAACAACTTGATCTCTGGTTTTTAATTGTCCAGTTTCTCCTCCAAACCAATTCCATTCAATAAACTTCACAATGGAGGTTGGTTCCATTTGAATGTGTGAAACATAATTTTTGTAAACAGCATCTCCAACTAAAACCATTGGTATTCTTGGCCCATAGGGTTGTCCATCAATTGCGCTTACATTTGGAGGTGTGATGTGATCGTAAAAGCCACCAGATTCATCAGGGATCAAAATAATCAAAGTATTGTTTCTATATTTTTCAGAATTTTGCACAGAATCAATAACTAATTGAGTTATATTCTCACCTCCAGATAATGTATTACCCGGATGTTCACTATTAATTCCTAAACCTTTAATATAACCATACGATGGTAAATTGCCTTTTGAAACATCAGCAAAGAATTCTTGCATATCTTTCCAATGATCTTCAGGATTGTTTGTCAGTCTAGGATAATAAGAAGCAGCAAAATCTGATGCATCATAGTAATTTGGATAACATTGTGTGCTTGAGGGATTGATTCCATACCCTTCGGCATAATTTACCCATGAAACACCACATTCACTCAATAAATCCAAGATTGTTGGATTGTAAAAAGTTAAGAAGTTGTTATTGTAACATCTAGCTCCAATCAAGTCCGAATTTTGAGGAACCGCCAAGTTATCAATGAATAAAAATTGTCCTGTTATGTAATACATATCATTTTCAGAGCTGGCACCGGCAGCAGATTGGAAACATCTGTCAGCCATGGCGTAATTTCTTGCCATTTGTCTATAGATATGGCCTGAAGTTTCATCAGCTATGGCAAAGTTCCTGTCATCTGAGCTGAATGGGCAAGCCAGTCCAACATAGTTATCCATTTTGCCTCCATTTTGCTTGCAAACTTCTCCTTTTTGAGAGTGATCAGGATCAAACGCAACGTTTTCAGCATCAGTGAGATCATAAGGAGTTCTGCCTGATAATACTGCAGGAGCAGCTTCACAACACTTGGAACCTTCAGTGCATTGAGGATTGCTATTAGTCGGAGCTTCACAATAAGAACCATAAATGCTATCAAATGAATGGTTTTCAGAAACAATGAGTATAATGTGTTCAATGGATGACATGACTTTCCCATCCTTAGGACAATTGACTTTAGGCAGAATTGCCGGAACAACTTCAATTTTCACTGAAGTGGGACATGTATATCCATTATTTAAGCAATAATACATTTGATATACACCTGTTTGAGAAGGAGCCACTAAAGCAATAGTTCCGGTTGTCGAAGGACTTTTGTTGACGGTCGAAGGAGCAGAAGATTGTCCTCCATAAGTGTATTGCCATGAAAATTGGACAAAGTTGCTATCAGTTGAAGGATTAGAACCGATTTGCCAAAAGGCGATCCAATCATCAGAACTAGCTGGATCTGAATTATACCAGGTGACGTTGAGAGCAGTGCTTTGAGCAACTGTTGTGGTGGAAGGGACTATTGTTAATTCAGAAGAGGTTTCAATGGAAAAGGAGGACGAAACTATGAATAAAAGCAGGCATAAGGTAGACAACAATGCCATTTTTTGAAGATTTTTAAGAATAGTATAATATTTATTTAAGTCCTAACTCATTTATTTCTTAAGGATTTTCATTTATTTCAATACTTAATTTTTCTTTTGTTTTGTTTCAAAATTATTTTTTGTTTCCATAAATTAAAAACATATTAGTTTTTTTTATTTTATTTTTTTACTTAAATTTCTTTAACATAATATATTGAACTATCCTTTGCCAGATGGTTCCGAATGAAATCCTTTAAACTTTCTATTTCTTGATTCACTGATTTTAAGAGATCAAGAAACTCATTATCATTTTGGTAATCTTCCGTTACTTTTTGCAAAAAGTCTTTGAAGTCAAAATTTGTCTGGTCGATAGTTTTATCTTTTAAAAAAATTGTGTCCTTTAAATTTGAATGAACAATGTCCGCATAACGAGATTTCCATTTCTAACCAAAGTCATTTTATTTATATTATAAATTAAAAATACCAAAAATCTTTCTTTTATATTTGAAACTGGAGGATTTTTCTCAAAATCTGATTTCATTTCATTAAATACAGCATTGATATCTCCTTGAAGTTTTTTCAGGAAGGCGAAAATGACCTCTTTTTCATAATTTGATGTAGCCATTTTCTAATTTTCCTTTTGCTGAGAGTTGTTAATAATTATTTTTAAAGAAATTATCAATTATTTAAAAAAAAGGCTTCTAATAAAAAAAAAATTAAACCAAAAACTAATAAATGACATTTCTCCAATTTAAATTTAGTAATTTTTCTGATTTTTGAAATAGGGCAAGCCTTCAAAATCGAAATTGTTTAAATAAGCAAAATCAGACGAAATCCTTGTAATGAATTCTTCATTCTTTTCATATTTTTTCTCTTCTTTTATCTTTTTTTCAGATATTTCTTTATTTTTTGATCCATTTTTCTCATTACTCTCATCATTGTTTCTCTTATAATTCAGAATCCTCATGCTGATGTTTTTCAGTTCTAAATTTGTATCCCATTTGTCTAAAAGTTCTAAGTCATTTATTTGGATTTTATCTGAAGGTTTCGTTAAGAAAGGATTATCCAAATATTGTATTTTTGATCTTCCATATTGGAGAGTGTTAAAAAATTGCGAAAAGGTTTGATTTTGCTTGAGTGTTTCAATGCTTAAAAGTTGTCCTTGCTTGAGTTTATCGACCACCTCGTAACGCTTGAAAGAATCCTTTAAGTAGAAAAAGTCCTACTTAGAAACATTTGTAAAAATCATATAATAAAATAAAATTCTTTACATCATCAAGTTCCTCATTTACTTTGACTTGATTCAATTCTTTTTCCTTTTCTTCTGACTCACTGCTGTTTAATGTGATGAAATTAGCCCGATGTTCAAAGGATATATTATCATATTGAGGGGAATCTTCTCCCAGTTTGGATTGAGTAAATGTTTCGAAATTGGAATTTGCATGTTCCATAAGAGTGTTATTTTTTTCAATTGTAATTGGAACAAAAATGGATTCTCCTTGATGGAAAGTTTTAATTTGAGTCAAATCTTCTGATCTCTCTTCATGGAAGTTATTGGATGTGCTGCTTAAGTAATCGTCATTTTCAGATTCATTCTGAAAGAATTGAATTTCTTTTTTGTTAGTTGATGATGGAGTTTGAGAAATATCCTGCTTGATTTTTTTTTCAACAAGAGGAGGCTGAATGGAAAACACCTCATTGTCTTTGTCAAGGTTCTTGATCTGTGTAAAATATAGGTGTTTTTTGCGTTTGTATTTGGGTCTTCCTTTTGGTTTTGGAGGTTTTATATAAAGTTGTGAAATCTCCTGGACCTCTTCACTTTCATCATTATTTCCAATAATATAATTGGTGATTTCTATTGAAAATATTCATTAAAATATTTATCAGTTATAAAATATACGATTATATTGAAATTTGAATTCTTCAAGTTCAGCATCTTGGTATATTTCTGGTTTGATTTGAGTTACATCCAAATTGGTCCTATTCATAATGATTTCTTTTTGAATCCAATCATCTTTCTCTTTTTGCAAGCCTTCTTCAAGCCCGAACTCTTTGTTTTCAATAAACTCTTTTCGAAGATGCTCAAGACAAAAAGTTTTTATGTACCTTGGTTCAATTTATTTAATATTCTCTATAATTTTCTTTTCTTACTTATGTTTCATATCGAACAAATAAATCGACATAAGACGTTCTGAAAATATGACTTTATATTTCTTCGCGCAAAACACATGGTAAAACTTTTGGCATTTCACCTTTTTGTAGGAAAATTCACACTATTTAATCAAAACTTCATTTTCGAAAAAAATAGGTTTGTTACGGAAATGCAATACCCTTCTTTTGAACCGCAGAGATAACATGTTCTATGCTTTCGTTTTTTAAAATTCCCTTCATTCATGAAGCTCAGAACATTTTTCTCTCTATAGAAATTTTTATAAATGTCCTATTATTAAGTTTTACAAGGAATTTTCAAAGTATATTTCTGGAATCCAGTTTACGCAAATTATGTGAGCCCATTTATTGTTTTTCAATCTTTTTAATGAACCGATACTGTAACTGCATAACATGCACTTAATTCTTATTGGTTCTATTTTGTTATCAAGACAGTATTGACATCGATCACAATACCAATCTCCTAAAATGCAAAAAATTTAATGTTTCACAGATATTTTGCGAAAGATTAATCGAATAGAAAACCTTCCGGAATTTCATTACTCAAAGGGTTTCCGTAACAAAATTGATGAACACCGAGATTGCACAGCTCGCAAAAGACAATTTGGTTATCAGGAGAAGCTAATCTTTCGCAACAAATCTCACAACTCATGGTAGTCTCTTCATTATTTTCAGACATGTAGATGCTTTTGAAGTTTAGACTTTGTTGCATTGAAATTATTATAAATTTTGTCTTCTTTTCATTTTATCTAAATTTAAGTGATCTATTTTTGAGCCTCGTAAATTTAGAACATAAAGACTTTTTATTATTTTTCCATTTCTTAATTAGATTATTAAATTTCACCCGAAAACTCTTTAATTTTTTTTTTTTCGTCATTTCTTTAATTAAAATTCCTTTGATTTTTTTTTCTTTTATTTTTCGTATAAACTACAAAAAATGAAGTTTTTTCTTCTTAAATAAAATGTTTCAACCCATATTATTGATTTGGTTTTCCCTCTTTTGTATTTTCCTTTCTGATTTCAATGTGCAAACTTTGAAACTCAACTCTCAAATTAAATTACGAAAGGATAAACCATCAGTTAGACAGGCCAATATGCCATCAACTATTGTTATAGCGATGGACATTCCAGCTTTTGGATTAAAGTAATTTTTCGGAATAAATGAGGAATTTGCAATATCTAAATAATAAAGAGGAGAAGAGAAATGGATTGATGTAATTGGGGCAAATGAAAAAGCAATATCTCATGAAGATTATATGAAGCGAGCCAATCATAACAAAAGACTGAGTGATTTAGAAGGAAAAAACAAGGTGGCAAATGCATTGTTTTCTTTGATGGCTAATTCACAATCTGAACAAAGTAATAATATATTTATTCAATCTAATTATAAAAATATAGACTTAAGAGAAGAAATTGATAGCAATAAAAAAGAAATCGAAATAGAAGATAGTGACTTCTTCAAACCGGAGTCCCCATTAAGTAAGGATATTGTTTCCAAACCATTTTACAATGGACCCGTTCATCCAAATGATTTGCAACCAATATATTCGAATTGGATTCTAGAGTCAAACAAACACGGAGAAAAAGGACAAGAAATTTTACGTAATTTAAAGCTAGATCCCCAAAAAATTTCTTCTGAAGGATAGATCAAAGGAAATAAAAAAACGTAACCAAAAAATTTCTGGAATATTTTTTCAATTCTGATTTAGCTTAATTTTTTTTAGATTTCTGGACCTCCTTAGAATAAAAAAATTATAACTATAAACTTTTAAATTTTCAAAAATAAAATTAAGTTTAATTGGAACTTTTGTTTTATTTTATTTAATTAAGAGGGAAAAAAAATCAAGACAAAGGATATTTTTTCCAAAGTTTTTCCTCTCGAAAATAATGCTAAAATTTTAAAATTATTAATTTCTTTTTATTTTCTGAACACAAAAGAACATTCAAATTTTTGATTCTGCCAAGGATTTTATGCCTTTTTCGTCCAACCTGTGTTGAATCCATTCATTCATTTGTTTAGCTCCCATTTTCTTATAAAATTCTAAAGCTGGTTCATTCCATGTTAAGCAGGTCCATTCTAATCTTGCACAATCTCTTTCTTGGCAAATTTTTGCGACTTCTTTAAACAGACTAAGCCCTAATCCTTGTTTTCTATGTTGTGGTAAAACAAAAATATCCTCAATCCAAATGCCAGGTTTCCCCAACCAAGTTGAAAAATTATGGAAAAAGCAACAATAGCCCACTGCTAAACCATCAAGTTCCGCAATTAAAATTTCGCTATATTTTTTCTGAAAAACATTTGTTCGTATCAAATCAGAGGTCACAGGCATGTCCAAATCAGTGGCTTTTTCATATATGCCGAGTCCTTTAATTAATGAGACAATGAGGTCACAATCTTCTATAGTAGCAGGGCGAATTGTGATTTTTTTGTTTGTTTGATCCACCATAATTTTCAAATAAATTCTTAGGGTATTTTATGTTTTTGAATTATTTTTGATATAATCTTTAAAAAATAAAAAAAAGAAATCAATTTTCAGATGGTAAAATTGGGATTATGTTAGATTTCAAGAGAAAAAAATGAATTTTATATTTTTGAATATTTCTCAAACAAAAGGATTCAACAAAGGGGATGATATAAATAAAGAGGCTCAGAGAACTAAATAATAAAGCTTTGTTAGATGTTTTTGTATTAAAATATGTTAGTTCTTGGTTTTTTAATAATATTTTTAGCATTTCCCAGATATTTTGGACGAATTTAGTTATTTTTGAAGATAATCAAGAAGGATGAGGAGTGATTTTGGGATTTACGAATGATAATGAAAAAAATCATTTTCCCTAAAATCTAAAAAAAATTTTTTTTTTTTAAATTTCCTCCCTTAAAGCTACGAAGATATTATCGAAAATGTCTGCAAAACACTCGGCCTTTAATTTTTTTAAAAAAAAAAGAGGAAACGAAAAAAAAAATATTTGTAAAAAATTCCTAACTAAATTTCTCACTCAAAAAAACGAATTTTTAGCTGTTTTAAATACAAAAAAACGATTAACAAAACGTTGCAATAGCTAAATTCTTTAATTCAAAGCAAAAGCTCTAATAAACTACCTATTCAATAAAAGTCCCGAAACCCAACTTCTTTAAATAATCAATGAAAACCACGACACCCCTTTTCCTTTTGGCTCTCCTCTGCTTATCTTTGGTGTCAGCTGATCGTTTTAAAGATAAATTAAACGCAAAAGTTTCAACTCTTCTCCAAGCTAAAACCAAAGCTTTAGATGCAGTTGACACAGTTCTTTCTCTTTTAAACGATCTTAAACTTTCAAACCTGAACGAACAATCTACTGCTGATAGTAATAATTCAACTCAAGAAACAGAGGGTCTTCAACAAATATCCGAATTATCTGCCATTAGAGATAGAATGAACCAGGCTTTCAAAGATGCTTCAGGACATAGACAATGGGTTGAGACTCAATTAACTGACACTAAGAATTATATAAATTGGATCGTGAAACGACAAACCGACGTTTTGAACCAATTGGACGAATTATCTGAACACAGATGTTATTCCAACGCCATGTTCGTCAAGGCCTTGAAAGAACATAGTGATGCTATGAAAGTGATCCAAGCATTGATTTCAGATTTGACAATTCAACAAAATTCTGGCTTAAATATAGTCGCCAACCCACAAATGCATACCATCACAAGCAAACTAAAGGAATACACCAGTTTGTTCAATAAGGATGCATTGAAAAGTTTCATGGCTTTATCATCAAGTAAATTTTAATTTTTAAGATTTTTTTTTTGTAATGCTGCTATTTAGGAAGAGAAAACTACGAAGATAATGACCAAGGTGCCTTAGATATTTCTGATTTCTCCTCTACTCTCGCCAACAGTGACCTTTCCTCAACCTTAATCGACAAAGTTGTGACTCTTTTGCAAAACTTACAAGTCCATCTCAAGGATTCCATGCAAAACCTGCAAGATCATGAAATTCAAGCGAATTATGATTTCGCGAATTGGCAAGAAAGCGTGGAACAAGAAAACATCACACTCAACACAGAACTAGAAAGAAAAACCAAATACCAAAACAAACTCCAAATCGATCTTGATGTTGCTAAAAGTTATGAGGAAAAATCGCAAAAAGATTATGATCAAAGCATCGATGCTTTAAATGATGCTATTGATGATCTGAATGCCAAGAGAGAATATTATATTGCTGAAACTAATAGAAGAAATGATGAAAATGGAGTTTTAGATGATGTGATTATAATTTTCGAAGATAAAGTTGCTGGAATTGCAGAATATTTAAGACAAAGAGTTGATGGAGATAATACCCCAATCACAAGAAGAACTGATGAACAATATGCTCAGGAATATGGCAACATTGCAGATATAGTGAGCGAGGAAGCCGCCTCTAGTGATAGTGATAGTGAGAGCAACTAAATTCATTGAGGAAATAAAAAATTTAATCTATTGAGAACATTCTAAATATATAGAGCATTTGATTTTTTTGAATTTTATAAAATTTTGTATGTTTTCAAATAAAGAGATTTGACTATCTTTCGTTTCTAATTCCTCATTAATTTGTGTTATTATATATTTAGCACAATTATGAGGAATAAAGAAACTTTCTTAAAAAAAAAAATATTCCGAAGTTCAAAAGATTGATTTGTAAGAAAATTTATAAATTTTGAAATAAAAAATATGATGAAATTTCTTCTCCTCCTTGCATTGCTATTTTCAATTCATTGTGAGGATTTGCTCTTTGAAAAAGTCCATCTTGTTGAATATAACACCACAACAGGAAATTTTTTCTTTCGTGGTAACCTTCCAGTTTTGAATGAATCTTTTGCTTTCGACACATTATCTGCATATATGAAAAACAGAAGTGAGGCAGTTGGCGTTGCTTTTCCAGAAGACTTCAGCTTGCTCGATTTTTCTCTTTTGTGGATTGTGGAAGAACCTTTCACCGATTACAAATATGAATACAATTTCTGGAAAACTGATGAAAGCAAAACAATTGGTTCATTTGTTGAATGGCCAATTTCATTCAGCGGTTTGGTAACTCCGGATATGATGCCATTAAGTTGGGCTGAAGCTAGTGCAAAGCGATTCGTCGAAATCGATGGAATGGAGGAAAAGGTCCAGAGGATTCATGAAATTTTGAGCACAAAGCTTGATAAACCTCAAATAATTTATGCACATTGCCATTATGGATGCGATAGGACTGGGTTGATGATTGGGGCATATAGAATGTATTATTATGATATAAAGGTGGAAGATATGTATCAGAGAAATAGGGAGGAATGTGGCAGAACCGAAAATTTTATGGCAACTGAAAGTCTGAAATGGTTTTGCTTGATGCTTAAAGAAGAAAGAAATAAAGATTATGGAGATTGTGTGGGATTTGCTTCTTGTGTCCCTTGGGATTATTGCACAGTCAATTTTTGAAGAAAATAGAGAATAACATTTTGAAATGCATAAATTAAAATAATAAATAATTTCCTAGAAAAAACTTTAATTTTAAAAACGAGACAAATTTTAGAAATAACTCAATTTATAAATGTTTAGAGAAATATAAACATAAAAAATTATAAATTTTCAAATTATTTTTTCTTTAAAAATATAATTTCTAAAAAAAAAAAATACTTTTTATGTTGAATAGAAAAAAAAATTAATAAATTTAAGT
>Ga0302140_10010436_pt1 | contig 11482 bp, 10 predicted proteins | sample I_Bog_E1_1_FD_202095 | JGI IMG/M metagenome (GOLD analysis project Ga0302140, IMG submission 202095) | Peat permafrost microbial communities from Stordalen Mire near Abisko, Sweden - I_Bog_E1_1 | ecosystem: Environmental > Terrestrial > Soil > Wetlands > Peat | place: Sweden: Abisko, Stordalen...
GAAAAAGAAATATAAGGGGCTAATTCAGGGCTCGCCTCAGAAACAACAGGCTGAGAAGTCGTATCCTCAACTTTAGTGGTATAAACGGCGTTTTTACCAGAAAGATAAGCGAGTTCTTCCGCACCCGAAGTCCAAGTGATAGAGGTTATCAAAAAGCGAGAGTCAACCAAACTGAGTTGATCTTTAAGCCTGGGGTTTACCAGCATAAGACTCGAATAATTAGCGCCTCTACGAATCGTATAAGCGATGTATTTGTTGTCACGGTGGGGTGCCCAAGCGATAGTGCTAATGGTAAAGGCTGGATCAACGGTAACCAAAGTTGACTGTTCTTGAGTATCTAAAGATATTGTCCAGAGTTGATTTTTATAAATATAGGCCAATTCATCGCTTTTTGGTGACCAGGTAAAAGGCGCTTGGAGAAACGCTGGGTCTGGTTTTTGCATATCCTCCCAATTGGTTAACTGCGTTAATTGAGTAAACCCTTTTTGAATGATATATAAATTAACTTTTCCATCATTCATATTCGAAAGAAAAGCTAATATTTTGCCGTTAGGCGACCAAAGAGGATGCCAGCTACTGGTTCCGATTTTGGTTAACCGGGTTCTTTCGGTTCCGTCAGTGTTCATTGTCCAAAGGGTAGGTTGACCTTCTTCGATAGTGGTATAAGCGATTTTCTCAACATCTACCAAAATGGGAGTCGCTGTTGGAACAATGGAAACGGGTTTAGTCACTGTATTTAAATTATTTGCAACGCTTGGCGAATTTTGGGGATTGGCTATAAGGTTGGATAAAGTATTGTTAGACTGTAAATTATTGACAGGATTTTGCTCTATTTGTTTAAAGAAGGGTAAAGAACGCTTGCCACAACCGGGGATATTGACGTCGCAACCCGTTGAAATTAGTAATAAAAGCATCAACATTGCGGAAAAGATAGAAAGACTTTTAAAGGTTTCTCGCAATGGTTCTTTCCCAGAAAGTGTATTAGTTGAGGTCTTTAGTCAGTTTAAATTTACAATCGGTAAAAGTCAATAAAATCGCCCCGTTTCAGAGTCCTTCAATCACGTCATTAACTTCCAAAACAAGAATAGTTCCTTCTTTCACAGGACGGATCAACGCAGAAAGGTGCGGGTGGGAGGGAAAGGGTTTTAAAAACTTGGTCTCTTTGGCTTCCGCGATCACCTTCATGACGGACGGGTCCGGTAAAAGGTCCCAAAAATGGCTTCCGACAAGATCGGAAAGAGGACGATCAACGGCTTTAGCCGCCAAGGGTGTCGCTTGAGAAATCAAGTAATCCGTATCCAAGGTTAAAGTTAAACTTTTTTCGTCCACCGCTAAAACCTTGGGTTGTACCACCTCTAAATTTTTTGTTGCGGAAACTATCGGAGCCGGAGCAGGCGCATTGATTATCGGCGTTGCCTTAAATCGAATCAATATGAATCCTGTTATAAAACTAACCAAGAAGAGACACGCACACCATAAAAGAGGGCCGCGGAAGTCCTGAAAAACCACGGTTAGATCCGCTGGCGTTCCTGTCTCTTTATTGAACGTCGAATGAACAATCCAACGGTAGGGGAAATCAAAAGAAAGACCATCGATGGAAACGACGGGACACATCTCTTCATTACCGCCCTCGGCTATAACCTTTGATCCTGAATGAGCTTGAAAGGTAAGGACGGAAGGCAATTTCTCCAGATTCTTTGACCAATCAATCACGGCCATGTCGTCTTTCAACTGAAGTGCGTAAATAAAATGGGATTCCGCGACCGCGCTTATTTCTAAAAACCGTGTTTGTTCATCCTGATATGACAGGACGAAACCCAGTGTTCCAGCGGCCAGAGAAAGAATCAAAAGCACAATCCAGGGCCATTTAGATGTTCTTTGAGGGCTTTCCATAATCTTTTCCTTGGAAAATCAAAAATATAATATAATCTCAACACTCGCGGCCATTTTATAGAATTTGTGAAGGTTTTGAGCGTGAAAAACAAAAAAGTTGAACTTCAAAAAATCCGCAAAAACATTGACCATATCGATACTCAATTGGTTCGGCTTCTGAATGAACGGGCAAAAAACGTCCTCAAAGTTAAAACCGTTAAAACCGAAGGGAAAATGCATTTTTACGCCCCGCATCGGGAAAGGGAAGTCTATCAACGGATAGGCAAAATGAATCAAGGGCCTTTTTCCACAGCGACACTCGAGGCAATTTTCTGTGAAATCATGTCGGGTTCTTTGGCTTTGGAATCGCCGTTAAAAATAGCTTATTTCGGTTTGGCCGGCAGTAACACACATATCGCGGCGTTCCAAAAGTTTGGCTCATCCTCCCAATATGTCAGCGGTTCAACGCTCAAGGATGTTTTCTTGGAAGTGGAGCGGGGTCGGGCCCACTACGGTGTGGTGCCGATTGAAAATTCAACCGAAGGTGTGGTTTTTCACACACTGGATCTCTTTGTGGAATCAGATCTGCGCATTTGTTCTGAAATTCTTATGCCCATCTCCCATACGCTCATGTCGAAGAGCGGAGATATTCGTAAAGTGAAACGTATCTATACTAACCCGGTTGCCTTGGGCCAGTGCCGTATCTGGCTTGAATCCAATTTGCCCGGAGTCAAGATTATTGAAAGCACCAGCACCTCTAAAGCCGCCCAACAAGCCTCGAGGGACGAAAAGGGCGCGGCAATCGCGTCGGATTTGGCGGCAAAACTCAATCATTTAAAAACAATCGCCAAACGCATCGAGGATATGCAGGATAACTTCACCCGTTTTTTAGTTATTGGCAAAACTAATGCTGAAAAAACAGGTAAAGATAAAACTTCCATCATGGTTTCCATTAAAGACAAGGTAGGAGCTCTCTATACCCTTTTGAAACCCTTTGAAAAACAGGGGTTTAATCTCACCAGTATTGAATCCCGGCCCTCCCGCAAAAAAGCATGGGACTATTACTTTTTCATCGATTTTTTGGGCCACATTGATGACGACAAAACCAAAAAGGCCATCGGCGAAATTGAAAAGGCTTCTTTGACTGTTAAAGTTCTGGGGTCTTATCCCCGCTGCGAGCAGTAGGATGGGTTTTCAAGTTCCTCTGCGCAAGAATTTATTAGCGATTCAGCCTTACGTGCCGGGCAAACCCATCGAAGCGCTCGAAAGGGAACTAGGCATCAAAAACGCGTCCAAAATCGCTTCCAATGAAAATCCGCTAGGGCCTTCTCCGAAAGTTTTCGAAGTCATTAAAGAAAAATTTCCTCAACTCAGCCGCTACCCGGACAGTTCGGCGCATAATTTAATTGAGGCCCTGTCCAAACACCTATCGGTAAATGCCAATCAAATCATGGTGGGCCATGGTTCGAACGAACTTTTAATTCTGCTGGCCGAAATGGTTTTAAATCCCGGCGATGAGGTTATTTTCGCAGATAAATCCTTTGTGGTTTATCCTCTGGCGACCCAATTATTCGAGGGAAAACCCAAAGTCATTCCCTTAAAAGACTTTACCCATGACATGGCGGCCTTTGCCAACGCGTTGACGCCCCAAACCAAGCTGGTTTATATCTGTAACCCTAACAATCCCACCGGTACTTTTGTTCCGCTGTTGGCCATTGAGGCTTTTTTAAAAATTTGTCCGCCCCAGGTTTTGGTGGTACTGGACGAGGCTTATTACGAATACGTGGATGAGAAAACTTATTTTGGTTCGTTAAAACTGCTGCAGGATTATCCCAATCTGGTTGTCTTGCGTACCTTCTCAAAAGTTTACGGTTTGGCCGGTCTTCGCGTGGGTTACGGTGTGGGCCATCCGGATTTGGTTTCGGTTTTTCAAAAAACCCGCCAGCCTTTTAATGTCAACGCTCTGGCGCTGGCCGCCGCCGAGGCCGCCTTGGCCGATAACGCGCACTTGCAAAAAGTCGTTCAGCTCAATAATCAAATGCGTCAAAAAATGACCGAGGGCTTAAAAGCATTTGGCCTCCAACCGATTACCAGCCAAGCGAACTTCGTTTATTTTCAAGTTCAGCAGGCGCAGGAGCTTTATCAAAAACTATTGATTAAGGGCGTCATTGTACGGCCCATGGGGCCCGATGCTTTGCGGGTTACGACGGGGTCTGTGGATGAAACCGAAAATTTTTTAAAAGTATTCGAGGAAGTTTATTCCCCTGTGGGAGTGAAAGCCTAATGCCCTCCCGACAAAAAATAGCGATCATCGGAGTGGGTCTTTTGGGTGGCTCTTTGGCTCTGGCCCTGAAAAAGAAAAATGTGGAATTGGTGGGCTGGAATCACCGTCCTTCGTCCCGAAAAAAAGCGTCCCGTCTTTTATCTGTTGAGGCTACGCTGGAAAAAGCGGTTTACAACGCTGACGTTATTCTTTTATGTTCCCACTCCAGCACGATTCTTGACTTGCTTAAACAACTTGCCCCTTTGGTTAAACCTCAAACCCTCATCATGGATGTCTCCAGTATCAAAGGCCAAATCGTTCAAGCGGCCCAGGCGATTAAAGGTTTGGGAAACCATTTTGTGCCCTGCCATCCCATGGCAGGAAAAGAAAAGTCGGGTTCGGGTTTTGCGGACGCCCATCTTTATCAGAACCACACGGTTTTCATCACGCCACTTCCTCGAAATCCATCAACCCTGGTCCAAAAAGCGGTTCAGTTTTGGAAAAACGTCGGCGCCCAGCCGGTTTTGCTCAGCGCGAAAACTCACGATGAATATGTGGCCTTAACCAGCCACTTGCCTCATCTTTTAGCTTCCGCTTATGTTCAACTTTATGGCACTAAAGCCAGCCGTTCGAAAAGCATTTCCACCGCTGCTGGGCCTGGTTTTAAAGACTTTACCCGGATCGCCGCCGGCAATCCCGCTATGTGGAGCGATATTCTGAAAATGAATTCTAAAGAAGTCATTATTTTTTTAAACCAGTACCGCCGTCAATTAACCCTGTTGGAAAAACAACTTCGCAAAGGAAACAAAAACTTTTGGTTCTCGTTTTTTGAAAAGGGAAAAATGATACGGGAAAAACTCTCATGAAAAAACTCGTCATCCATCCGTCATCCGGAGTTCGGGGAAACATTACGGTTCCCGGCGACAAATCCATTTCCCACCGCTCGGTCATGCTCGGCTCTTTGGCTTATGGAACTACGACAGTCGAAAACTTTCTCACTTCCGCTGATTGCGTTTCCACCATGAATATTTTTAAGGCGATGGGCGTTCAAATTAAACAAGTCGGAAGCCGCCTGATGATTGACGGCAAGGGGATTAATTCGCTTCAGCCTCCCCATAAAACTTTGGACGCGGGGAATTCGGGAACGACCTCCCGCATTATTCTGGGTTTGCTGGCAGGTCAGCCCTTTACCTGCCGTTTAACCGGGGATCAATATCTTCGTCGTCGTCCCATGAAAAGAGTGGTAGTTCCCTTAACCAAGATGGGCGCCCAGATCAGTGGTCCGGATGGCGCAAGCCTGCTGCCCCTTAAAATTGAGGGACAAAAGTTGAAGGGCATTACCTATCGTCTGCCGGTAGCCAGCGCCCAGGTGAAGAGTAGTCTCTTGTTGGCCGGTCTTTTCGCGGAGGGAATCACCACGGTTATCGAACCGACACCAACCCGAGATCACACCGAAAGAATGTTTAGCACTTTCGGAATCCCCTACAGGGAAAAGGCTTTTTCTGTCATCGTCAAAGGTCCGGTTAAACCGTTTAAGGCGAGAAGAATAAAAGTTCCTGGCGATATTTCCTCGGCCGCTTTTTTTATTGTGGCAGCGCTGATCACGCCCAATTCCAAATTGCTTTTGGAAAATGTCGGCGTCAATCCAACCCGAACCGGTTTGTTGGACGCGTTAAGAGCCATGGGCGGCAAGATTACGGTTTATCCCGTCAAAACCCGTTATGGCACCGAACCCATCGCGAATATTCTGGTGGAATCTTCCCAGTTAAAAGCCATTAAACTGGATAACGAAGAAATTGTTCCCCGCATGATTGATGAGTTTCCGGTTTTTGCCGTAGCCGCCACCCAGGCTCAGGGAACGACGGTGGTTAAAAAAGCTTCCGACCTGAAAGTAAAAGAATCGGACCGTATTTTGATGATGGCCGTCACGCTAAAAAAAATGGGCGCTGATATTAGGCCCACTGAAGACGGCTGGATTATTAAAGGGCCTACGCCCCTAAAGGGCTGCAAAGTTTCTTCGGGCGGGGATCACCGTATCGCCATGTCGATCGCGGTGGCAGCCCTGATCGCGCAGGGTTCTTCCACTATTACGGACACTGAAAACATCAATACCTCCTTCCCTAATTTTGAAAAACTCCTCACGCAGGTCGCCAAAAAATGATCAAACCGATCATTGTGGCGATGGATGGTCCGGCGGGCGCGGGCAAAAGCACCGTCGCCAAAACTCTGGCTAAAAAACTGGGCTTTCTCCATATCGACACGGGTGCTATGTACCGTTCCGTCACGCTAGAGGCGCTTCGGTTAAGTGCGGATTTAAAAAATGATTCGGAATTGGAAAAAATAGCCCACGACTCAAAAATCGAACTCAAGCCCGGCGAAGTTGAAAACAAAGTGTTTTTAAACGGGGAAGACGTCAGTAAAGACATTCGCACGCCCGAAGTCACTCAGGCTTCGGCTTTTATTGCCAACTCTGTTCCTGTCCGCAAAATTTTGGTGGCCCGCCAACAGCAAATGGGCCGGGTTGACAGCGTTCCTTACGGCGGGGCTGTTTTAGAAGGCCGGGATATCGGCACCGACGTATTTCCTGACGCCCAGTACAAGTTTTTCCTCGACGCTTCCGTCGAAACTAGGGCCAGACGGCGTTTTAACGATTTGGTCAAAGCCGGAACCCAAACCACCCTCAAAGAAGTGCTGGCCGATGTCAAAGCCAGGGATGAGCGGGACTTTAACCGAGCTGTGGGGGGGCTCAGAAAGACTCCCGAATCGATAGTCATGGACCATTCGGATTTGACGGTGGAAGGGTCCGCCGAAGCGCTTTATCAATATATTCAAAAACACCCGGTCAAATAACCGTAACCTTTACGTCTAAACCACCGTACTGAACTGTAAGAAAACGACGGGTGGTACTCATGAAAAAAGTTTTAATTTTTAGTTTCGTCGCGTTGGCGGTTTCAGCCCTGGCTTTTCAGGCCGTGGGTCAATCCATTACCAAGAAAGGAAGATATATGGGAGACAAAATTGTGAAAACAGACAGCGAATGGAAAAAGGTTTTAACGCCCCAGCAATATGATGTTTTACGCGAAGCGGGAACAGAACCGGCCTTTACGGGCAAGTATTGGGACAACCATGACAAAGGTAAATATGTTTGCGCCGCCTGCGGATTGGAACTTTTTGTTTCGGACACCAAGTTTGATTCCGGCACCGGCTGGCCCAGCTTTTATAAGCCGGAATTTCCTGAAAATGTGGCAACCACCGTGGACAGTTCTTTCGGCATGAGCCGCACCGAAGTTCATTGCCCCCGCTGCGGCGGTCATTTGGGCCATGTGTTTGACGATGGTCCTCAGCCTACAGGTCTTCGCTATTGCATCAATTCGGTGTCGATTAATTTCGTACCGGATAAAAAGTAGTAAAGTTAGTTTGTCATTGCGAGGATTGCGCCGCGAATAGCGGCGCGATGTAGACGAAGCAACCACAGTGACTAAGGATATTGACCCCAGACATCCGTATATACTGATTCCCTTAACTAACTCGTTTACGGGACATAATGAATTTATTTAAATTTCTGGTGATAGTTCTCTGTTTAACCTTTTTAGGCATAATTCCTTTGTCCATGAAATCCTATGGATGGGGTGAACCTCTTACCCTCACCGTCACTCCGACCAATACTCCTCTGGATACCCCCACCGCTACGCCCACCATCGTCCCCTTTACGGTTTCCGGTACGGTTACCTATCAGGGAACTGGTCAGCACAACCTTTATGTTTTTATGACGGACAACAGCGGAGGCTTTTACCTCTCTTCGCCCCTACTCAATAACGGCAGTTTCTTCTTTACGGCATCGCCCAATAACATTCAGGGGTTTTTGCTCTGGGCCTGTTACGACTTTTCCGGTAACGGCATCCAATTGACCCCCAATTGGAACGGCTATGGTTTGCCGGTCCAGCAGGGTAATGGGGAGGCTTTGACCAACTCGGGGGATGTCATCTGTAACATCGGGTATTACGGCGATTGCATGAGTATCGGCCCCGGGGGAGGCACTCATTACACCTCCAACGCCTCGGTAACGATCCTTTTTGGGGGCAAAACCGGCGCCCAAAGCGGGACGATCTGTACGGAATAGCTCCACCATTTGCCCCCAATAAAACCAGCTTTTACCGGGTGCGATTTTGCCACTTTATTGTGCCAACCCGATTACCCGACAATGGCACAATCCTCACCCGGTGAAGAATCTGGCACAATAAGCCCATTCTTCAGCTGCTGAAGAATCTTCAGTTTTTTAAAAGCCTTATAATTGCATATTTATTGTGCCACCCAATTGTGCCATTGTGCCACTATCGGCAAGTGGCACAATAGACCCAGGGTAAAGTTGGCACAATAGAATGGCACAATAAGACCTACTTGTCCCCGATAAGGGGACCTGTCGGAATCCCACAATCATTTGTTTATTATTGCTTTTTATTCCGGCGGAATTAATCTATCCGCATTGTGCCACTACCGGTAAGTGGCACAATAACCGGATTTGGCACAATAGAGCGAGAAGCCCTCGCCCCTTGCGGGAGAGGGTAGGGTGAGGGGTGATTTCAACGGGTAATAACCACCCTCACCCCGGCCATCTCCCATCAAGGGAGAGGGCGGTAATGTATTTTTCTGGGAGGTTCGATATAGCTTCTTCTCAAGAAGTGGAAGGTGAAAGTATTTCACTCTTTCTGTTGTTTTTGCTTTGGGCGGCCACCGTCCAACATGCTGGTTTAACCCTTTGGGCCATGCTCTCGACCGCCCAACTTCCTCCTGCTTATCAAATTTCCCCCGGTTGGTCAGTTCTTTTCGGGAAAGGCCCTAGTTCTGAGACTTACTGGAGCTACGTGATCGTTCTAGGGGTCAACCTCATCTGGGAAAGCCGGTTTAAGACCGCCAAAACCTATGTACGTTCCAGCTTTCCCCTACCAGACTTTCTCTATAGCGGCATTGCCCTGTTGTTGTGGCTGGTTTTATGGGCTTTCGCCTATTTAGGCCAGTCGAACGGATGGTTTCCCGTACCGGATCAGCTGGGCCATACCGTAGCCACCTGCGCTGTGCTTTGGCTTTTCCAGAAGGGTTATGTTAACGGGCAACGGGAATCAGAAGAAGAAACCAAAAAGGATGAACCCCAACCGGCCAAGGCGGTCATACGCCCGGTTCAGGCACCTAACCCTCAAACGGTGTTGGCGGTACCCAAACCAAAGGCAGTCACGAAATCGATTCGTTCGGATAATAACGAATTGACACAGAAGCTATTAGACTATGTTCGCAAGAACGGCCAAGCCAAAACTGGTGCGTTGATGGGGGTCTTGAGCAGTCCCCGGCGGACAGTGATAAGGAATCTGAACAAGTTACTCGAGGAAGGGCGGTTGGTTAGGGAAGGCAGCGGCCCTAGCGCGGTTTATCGGATTAACGAGAGCACAAAAACGAAAGATTGAATTGATTATCTAATTTCAAATCTATTTTGGTTGGTTTGGTTTGAGTTCAACCCGGGAAGACGATAAAACTTGATCGAATCGAAAGAATCAAAAAACAGATTTGAAATCCAAAAATATTTTTTGATTTTATTACTTTTCTTTTTTTCGCAACACTTATCTGCCCAAGATAACAACTTGAATAAAATTTCAGCCATAAGGCAATTTGCTTACGATAAATCAGGCGAATGGCTTTACGAGTCACTTCAAAAAATCCGCCTCCCTAAAACACGAATACTTAGTAAAGAAAAGCGACCATTCCACATAACTGTCGATTGGAAAAAACAAGCGGTTGAAAACACAACATTTTTTCCTCTTTTTGATGTTTGTGCTCTCGACTATCTTGATCATTCTTTGATAACGACAGCCTATATCGCTGGCTTTCAAACGAAATATTATGATCAAGGTTCCAGACTCTTTGACATTTATTTTGCCGATGCCAAACAGACAAACTATCTTACTGAACCGCAAAAAAGAGACGTTTTAGAAAACGAATCAACGATGCGTGATCGATCAATGGTTTTCTATTTGGCCTATAACCTCAGAGACGTGCAATTTATTTATTATCCCGGAAAGATTCGATTTAAAGGGGGCGCGCGTTCTGACATGACGGCGTGGTTACCAAGAACACCGCCAGAAATTAAAAATGGCGTAAGAACCGATTATGCGTTGATTCAAGATTCACGCGGGTTACTTGGTATATTGAACGGGACGTTCGACAAAATTGATAATTTTGCCAAGTGGAATCAAAACGGCAATATGCGTTATGGCGGGTTTGGATATGACTTTAATGTTTTGATGGAGCCGCAACCGGAGATGGCAACTTTCGCGATGTATGAAAACGGAAATGTCGCTATTGGAACCTACCAAGATCTAAAACATAAAGAAAAAATACGTACCTTTATTCAAAACAGATTTATGGTTATTGAAAACGGAAAACTAGCTAAAGACGCTAATCCCAATGCCTACTGTTCTTTTTTCGACAACATCGCCAGGTCTTATCTCTTTATCGATAAAAACGGCAGAATTGGGTATTTGTGGACGATGTACACACCAGCTAGCGTTCTTGCTAATATCGCTTTGAACATGGGTGTAAAAAATATGATGCTTCTGGATATCCACGCTCCAGTAAGCTGTTCCATATCTGATCCCAGCGAACCACTACGATATGATTCCTATAAAATCTATATGGCACATTCTTTTGATCTGGTACCCAACTTTTTTAGACTATCACCTTTGAAGGCATCACTGACTTGGATATCAAAAGCGATTAATAGTCGTATTCAGACTCATTATTCAATGGAGGCGTTTAAAGGTGGCACTGAGGCCTACTTTGCGGTTTTTCTGAAAAATTCTCCAGAGGCAAAACGAGTCCAGAAACCAAAAGTGGACTCCATAAAATAAAGTCAGGTTTCCAATGATTGGTTATGATTAGAACTTACAAATCGTTGTCGAACGAAAATAAAAGGATTTTTAATGCGTGAGTGGAGCAAACCCGTCAGCACGTTGCTGCTGGGTTTTGGACTTTTGATTGTTTGTGTTTATATCTACCTGTCACATACGCCGCTCAATTACACCTATGACGGCATGGTGTTTGCCTCACGGGTGGAACGGGATAACGTACCCCTTTGGGACATGTTTCATCCTCATCACTTGATTTACACCTATCTGGGACGCTTATTTTTTCTGTGGGGAAGAGATCACGGCGCCACTTGGGATGGGCTAGTCGCGCTTCAATGGTTTGACATGGTTACGGGGGCTTTGGGCGTTCTGATCGCTTTTCATTTGTTGGTGCGGGTTACCAATGACCGTTTGATATCCGCGTTATCCGCCTTGGGTTTGGGCTTTTCCTTCA
>Ga0302140_10010438_pt1 | contig 11480 bp, 12 predicted proteins | sample I_Bog_E1_1_FD_202095 | JGI IMG/M metagenome (GOLD analysis project Ga0302140, IMG submission 202095) | Peat permafrost microbial communities from Stordalen Mire near Abisko, Sweden - I_Bog_E1_1 | ecosystem: Environmental > Terrestrial > Soil > Wetlands > Peat | place: Sweden: Abisko, Stordalen...
GCGGGCCATCCTAATCCAACGAAGCTCGGCTGCTGATCGTTTTCAAAGGGAAAATCGACGATCTGAATGGTTCCGGACGGTGCGGGCTGCGGTTTCGGCAGATCGGACTCCTTTTCCGCCTTCCGCTTTACCGGATTGGGCTGAACGGCGTTAAGGATCACGTCGATGCGCGCGAGTTCGGCATCCACCGTCTCACCTTTGGGCAGAGAAACAATCGAACCCATATTGGCGAGGAAGTAGTGGTCGGCATGAAAAGCACGAATATCCTCGGGTTTGAGGAGCCGGATACCGGAAGGCTCGCCGCCGTTGTTGTATGCCAGTGGGTGATTGGCGCCATAAGTATCGATACCGATCTGCCGGAATAGCGGCCACGCGGGCTGATTCATCGAGCTGATCATCTCGTTGTAAACGGTGCCCTTTTCTTCGAGGCGTAACTGATGTGTGGCAGGGTTTTCCGAGATGCCGAAGTTGCGTACCTCACGGCGGATTTCTTCATTCGTGTAATCGGGGTGCAGAAGGGCGTCTAGTTGTAACTTCAGCTCATCGTAGAAAACTTCGAGGCCGGCTTTCGTATTGAAGTCATAGCAGGTTTGGCGCTGCATGGTGAAGGCACTCGATTCGGTCAGCGTCATGCTTTCACTGGCAGCCAGAGCGCGTCCCTTATTACCCTTCCCGACCAGCAGATGTTCCTGGGTGTGCGGCTCGCCTTTGTCGGACACGGGAAACGTGTTGGTCCAGGTGAAAGCCTGAGGGACCGATTGGATCTGGATGAGATCCAGGGTGAAGCCAGTTTTCTGATGGATGAAACGACCGCCAAAAGGCTGACCCGCGTCGCTCAGGTAGACGGCCGTCGCGCGGAATCCATGGGCGATGGTAGCTGACGTTACATCGGTAAACGAAGCAGGAGCCTCCGCGCCGAAGACGACGGAAGCCATCAGCAAAATCAAACCCGGCACCACAGTTAAACCCACCAGACGTTTTACAAAACGAAGCCAGTCGGATTGAGCGCGCAAGGGAACCATTGGCCGAAGTATAACCCCGTCCGCCAGGGCTGGACAGCTAACTACCTTTCACCTCATCATAAAATCGACGTGACCGGCATTATTGCCTAGCCGGAAATGGTCTCGATCGCCTGCACTTCTTCCGGCGTGAGCACCAGCGACGAAGCCGCCAGATCCTGTTGCATGTGTTCAGGATCAGATGTTCCGGTCAGCGGCAACATACCAATCGCCTGGGCAAAGCGGAATACGATTTGGGCGGGCGTGGCCCCCTGACGCGCCGCCGCACCAAGGACCACCGGTTGCCGCAGCACTTCGGGGTTCGCCGTCAATAACGAGAAGCCCTGGTACACAATATTCCGTGCCAGGCAAAATTGACGGACCGCGCGATCCCATCCGAGACGCGCATAACATCGGTTCTGGACGAACGCAGGCAACTCGCGTTCATTGGCTTCCATTTGTTCCAGGTGCCCTAACGAGACGTTACTGACCCCGAGCACTCGAGTCCGTCCGGCATCGCGCTCCATACGCATGGCGGCCCAGACCTCCACATCAAACTGCGACCATCCCTGGGCGGACGCGGGTCCATGCAGAACGAAGCTGTCAATGTAGCCGGTATGCAGATGCTCCAGCGAACTGGCCATCGACTGGGCCACCTGAACGGAAAGCGCAGCGGACGGATCGTAAGGCAAGCGGTGGTCTTGTCCCGGCCGGTAAGTGAATTTGGTTTGGAGGAACAGGTCGCCGCGATTGACGACTCCCGAGCGGTAGGCTTCTTCGAGCGCCTCACCCACACCTGCCTCGAAGTAGTGCCGCCGCTGGTTAGCTGTATCGATGCCGCGAAATCCGGCCCGCAACGCTAAGCCAGTCAGTTGGGCGGTACGGTCTTCTTTCCAGGCAGTGCCGTACAGAAAGGGAGGTTCAGGAAGTCGAGGAAATTGAGGAAGCTGAGTCGCCGTCGGCACAATTGAACGCAGGACTAATCGAGGCTATCCGGCGCGATCTGGATATTCTTCTCGCCGGCCGCCTTCTTTTCCCAGTACTTCTTAACCCAGGCTTCCCAGCTTTTGCCGGCAGCCGGATCGCGGCCCGAGAATTTCAGGCCCGAAATCACGGAACAGGCAATGGTGGTTTTGCGGCCGTCCTTCTGCATCAGGCGCACTTTGGATTCAGCCAGCGTGGCGCCAATGGTCCGGTCGAACAGATAGCCTTCAAAAGACGATCCATCGCGCAGCATCACCGTGATGTCGCCGCGATAGCTGAAGGCTTTCTCCAGGGCTTCGAGAAGCTCCGGCTCAGACGCCGATTCCCAAATCCGGCCTTCGAGTTGTTCGTGTTCAAAGCCGGGTGCAACTTCAAGATCATCTGGATTAACCCCGGGATTAACACCCACATTGACCTTAGTTTCGGCAGGCGTCAAGCACCGACCTCTTCCGCCGTCTCCCGCCGATTCTCGATCTGAACCAATCCGGCCGGCGCGTGGACCGGCTTCACTTCTTCGTCCAGCATCCGCTTAGCTTCGGCGTTCGGGTAGCGCGAGAACAACGTCGCCTTCGCCGTTGCCATAAAGCCTCTGAACGAATTGAAGGTGTCGTGCACCGCCGAGGCTTCGTATCCGCTATGCACCATGCAGTTGGCGCACTTGGGGTTGCCTGATTCCGTGCCGTACTTCTCCCACGCAGTCGATTCCATCAACTCCGCGAAAGTATCCGCATAGCCATCCTGCAGCAGATAGCAAGGTTTCTGCCAGCCGAACAAATTGAATGTCGGCATGCCCCAGGGAGTGCATGTGTAATGCCGCTCACCCATCAGAAATTCGAGGAACAGGGGCGACATATTGAACCGCCACTCCGGGTTCCGATTGGAAAGAATCGTCTTGAACAGACGCCGTGTCCGGCCGCGCCCGAGGAAATGTTGCTGGTCTGGCGCCTTATCGTACGAATAACCCGGCGAAAGCATCATGCCTTCAATGCCCAGCGCCATCATCTCGTCGAAGAATCGCCGCACGCTCTTCGGATCGGCTCCGTCGAACAGAGTGGTGTTGGTAGTTACGCGGAAACCGCCCTGCATGGCGGCCCGGATCCCTTCGATAGCCGCTTCATAGCCGCCCTCGCGACAGACCGAGAAGTCATGGTGGTCGGGTTCACCATCCACGTGTACGGAGAAAGTCAGATACTTGCTGGGCTTGAAAAGGTGAAGCTTCTCTTTGAGGAGTAGCGCGTTGGTACACAAATAAATGTACTTACCGCGCGCGACCAGCCCCTCGACAATCTTGTCGATTTCCGGGTGCATCAGGGGTTCGCCGCCCGGAATGGACACCATCGGCGCGCCGCATTCATCCACTGCCCGGAAACATTCTTCCGGGCTCAGGTTCATCTTGAGAACGTGCGCCGGATACTGGATCTTGCCGCATCCCGCGCAAGCCAGGTTGCAGCGAAAAAGCGGTTCCAGCATGAGAACCAAAGGATAACGGCGGCGGCCGGCCATGCGCTGCTTCAGCACATAACTGGCGACAGTCCACATCTGAGAAACAGGTACGCCCATTGTTGAATCCTTATTGTCGCATTACTGCCCCCAAATTCAGCAATGAGATTCAGCCGTGAAAACGAGGCAACACGGAACCAAATGAAGGCTTTAAACTGTTATTGCATGGCGACTGCCGCCGCTCTCCGCTCTCTTTGCCGCGTTGCTCTCCGATCTGCCGCGTTACTCTCCGCTCTGCTGGCAGCGCCCTTGGTGTCAGCCCAGACGGAAGACCCCGTGGCCGTGGAAGCGCAGGTGCGCCAGGCGCTGGCTTCTCAACCAACCGACTTCACGCTTCACTTCAACCTCGCCCTGGCGCTGAGCATGCAGCAGAAAGACGAAGAGGCGGCGAGCGAATATCGCCGCACGCTCGAATTGAAGCCGGGTCTTTACGAGGCAAACCTCAACCTCGGCATTTTGTTACTACGCGATAAAAAGCCGGAAGATGCCGTAGCGTTTCTGAAAGACGCGGCTGATGCCAGGCCGAAGGAGTTCCGCCCGGCCTTCTTTTACGCCGAAGCGCTTCTCGCCGCGGGAGATCCCGAGAGTGCCGCGACTCAATATCGAAACGCTGTCGACGCCGATCAGAAATCCGCCGCGGCTGAGTTTGGTTTAGGCCGCGCATTACTCCGCCAATCGAACCTGCGGGAAGCCCTCGAACACCTCCGTGTCGCCGCAACGCTCGACCCGCGCTATCACGATGCCCTGCTCGATGTGGCAGAGGCCTGGGAGAAGGATGGCAACCTGTCCGAGGCGATTGAGATTTACCGCGAATTCCCAAACAACGCCGCGGTGCAACAGCACATGGGCACACTCCTTTCCGCCGCCAACAACTTCGCCGCCGCCATTCCCCACCTCGAAGCGACCGTGAAATCCGCGCCTACCACGGCCAACCGTATGGCGCTGGCAGATGCCTACCGGATGAACAAGCAGGCGGCGCGCGCTCTGGAACAGCTTCAACTCGCCGTGGTGGCCGACCCCAACAACTTCGATCTGCGCATGAACTACGCGAAGATCCTGCGCGACGAACATCAACTCTCACCGGCGGCGCAACAGTTTTCCGCAGCCACGAAGATTCAGCCAACGTCCGTAAAAGCCTGGAATGAGCTGGCGGTGATGCTCGTAATCGGCAAGGATTATCCCGATGCGCTGGGAGCCCTCGATCATGTTCATGCGCTGGGACAGGAAGGCCCCGGCGACTATTTCTATCGCGCCATCTCGCTGGATCATCTGCACCAGCTCAAACCGGCGCGCGACGCTTATAAGCAATTCCTGCTGGCCGCTGCAGGCAAACTTCCCGATCAGGAGTTTCAGGCCCGGCAGCGGATCCGCATCATTGAAAATGAATTAAACAAGAGATGACACTTCTGGCCTCATTGCTCTTCCTTTTCGCCGCTCAGGCACCGACTTCCCTTGACCAGGTGAAGGCGGACGCCAATCCTGAACACCGGGCGCGGCTGGCGGTCGATTATGCGAGTCTGGCGGAGCGGCGCGCAGAGGCAGCCTACGATGCCGGCAATATGGAACAGGTCCGGGCCAACCTCAAAGAGGTAGTGGACAGTATGGAACTTGCGAAAGATTCCTTCGTCGCCAGCGGCAAAAAGCCAGGCCGCTCGCCGGGTCCTTATAAGTATGCCGAGCAGCATTCCCTCGAACTCCTGATTCGCCTGAATGACCTGGGGCAGAAAATGGATGCAGGCGAGCGTGAGCCTCTGGACGGCGCGAAAACCCAGGTTCAGGATATTCACGACGCCTGGTTTGAAGGCATTATGGGTAAGTCAAAATGAGAATTCCGTTCCGTTTAACTTTGACGATTCTCGTGGCGATTCTAGCCACATCCGCCACTCCTTTACTGGCTCAGCGCGACTTTTTGACACCGGACGAAGTGGATAAAGTCCGCGAAGCTCAACTTCCCAACGACCGGCTGAAACTCTACGTTCTCTTCGCACGTCAGCGCATCGACGAGTTCGAAAAGTTGATGTCGAAAGAGAAGAAAGGCCGCTCCAGCCTGGTGCGCGATTTGCTGGAAGAATATACGCAGATTATCGACTCCATCGATACCGTTTCCGACGATGCGCTGAAGCGCCGTGTGGATGTTTCACTCGCGAGCGAAGCGGTCCAGCAAGCCGAAAGAAATTTCGCCGCCAAACTGCAGAAAATCTACGACACGAATCCGGCGGATCTGGCGCTCTACGATGTGGCCTACAAAGAAGCCATGGCCTCGACGCTCGATAGTCTGGATCTATCGTCGAATAACGCCGCGCAACGCGCTGATGAGCTGAGCGCAAAAGAACAGAAAGACAAAGAGCAGGCGAAGTCGATGATTCAGGCCGAGGAAACGAAAGGCAAATCGGCCGACGCGCCCGCTACTTCCGCCGCTAACACGGCTGGCACTGCTGGCACTGCTGGCACTGCTGGCACTGTTAACAGTGGCGATCAGTCGGCTACAGCGCAGAATTCGGATCCCGCCAAACCGAGGCGGAAACCACCGACGCTGTTAAAGCCGGGCGAAACGATCGGCGCCCCGTCCAATTAGCAGTCGGTCCAATTAAAACCCAGGAGTTTTTAAAAATTACGAATTGACCGTCTCGGCCACTGCCTTCAGTTCGAGGTAGCGGCGCCGGCATTCCATGATGATCTTGCGCGCTTCGGCGGGTCCGCCCCAGCCTTCCATGGTGGTGACTTTTCCTTCGAGTTCTTTGTAGATCGAAAAGAAGTGTTCAATCTCACGGCGCACGTGGGTGAAGATTTGATCCATCGTATGGATCTGGTCATAGCGCGGATTTTTTGTCGGTACAGCGAGAATTTTCTGGTCGTTCTCATCGCTGTCGACCATGAACAATACCCCAACGGGCCGCACTTCAATCAGCACTCCGGGAAAGCTCGGCTGCTGGACCAGAACCAGGCAATCGAGGGGGTCGCCATCGTCGGCCAGGGTTCCAGGAATGAAGCCATAATCCCCGGGATAGCGCACCGGGGAATAAAGCGCGCGGTCGAGCCGAAACACCCCCAGGTCGCCGTCATATTCATATTTATTTGCTGAGTGTTGCGGGATTTCGACAATCATCCGCACGATTTCCGGCGTTTCAGGACCGGGATCGAGGTCATACAGGCGGTTCACGGACTCAGCGTAGCATGTGCTGAGTTTTTAGACTTCGAAGTCAGGATACTGTACTTCAATCAGCGTCAAGCCTTTGGCGGGCGCGGTCGGCCCGGAGCGGTCCGGCATCGCATTCGCTCCCTCAAGGTTGCCGCGGCCCACTTCAATGAGCGTTCCAACAATGTTGCGCACCATGTGTTTCAGGAACCCGCTGCCGCGCACCGTATATTCGAGGCAATCGCCGCAACGCTCAAGGCGCGAATGAAATATGGTCCGCACTTTCGATTTGCCCACCCCATTGCGGCTATCCGCGGCCGCGTAGGCAGTGAAGTCATGTTCGCCCTCAAAATGCCGCGCCGCAACGGCCATGGCCGCTTCGTCCAGCGGATAAGGATGGTGATAAACGTAGCGCCAATCGAAGGGCGAACACATTACGCCGCGAAACATTCGGTAGCGATAAATCTTCGAGACGGCGTCGAACCGAGGGTGAAAGTGGGGGTGTGTTTCCACCACGTCGATCACGCGAATGGTAGGCGGCAACAGCCGATTCAAGGCCTTTTGCAGGTTCGGCGGCGGAATAGGATTCTCAATCGTGAACGCCGCTACCTGGGCGCGCGCGTGAACTCCGGCGTCGGTCCGGCCCGAACCCGCCACATGCACCGGCTTGCCTTCCATATCGCCGATGATGGCTTCGAGCGTGCCCTGGATAGTAGACAGACCGGGCTGAATTTGCCAGCCGTGAAAGTCGGTTCCGTCGTAACTAACAGTGATTCGAATGCGGCGCGCCACGTTTTTTGCAGATGCGAAATTTCAGATGACTGAATATCTGAGTTCCAGATTCGCACAGAGACCAGCGCCGGCAGTTTATGCGGGTGCGATATCCGTTGGCACGGAAATGGCCACGATCTGGACGTGATGAAGTGCCGTCTCACCTTCGAAGAGCTTGCCCATGATCTGGTCACCAGCCTTCACTTCGCGGAGGACTTTCACGTTATCCACGTGATAGGTTCCCTTGACTCCTTCCATCCAGGTTTCGAGTCGTCGAGCCTGAACGGTGAGGCTCTGCGCGATCTGGTCCACTGCGATAACGGTTCCATGCAGCGTGTGCTGGACCCTGGCGGGAGAATGGGGCGCCGGACCTGCCACCGCCGCCGGCGTCATCCAGACGAGCGAACTACCGCCCACCGCGAAAGAACATAAGCGGTACCATTCTCGCCTCGTCATTTTGTGCGTCATGCTCTGCCTCAACCCTTGCGTCATTACGAGCCTCGGGGTACTTCCCCGGTCATTTAATATCTCACTTTCGGCAAATAACATTCGCCGCGAAACGTGCCTATCAGTACGTCGCAGGTCCGATTCGGACGGGCTCTAATGACCGCTGTGGATGATCTGTTACGGTACGAGACGCTGGATGGTAAGTTAGGCGTATGCGTTCGATGCTGCTTGCTTTTGCCTGCCTGTGCCTGATGGGCTGTGCCAAATCAGAGACACCGGCTACCACCACGGACACCGCCGCAGCGCCGACTGGAAACCCGGCTGGAACCCAGGCTGGAAACCAGGCTGCGACTCCGGACAAGATGGCGATGGCACCTGCTCAAACGGCTGCTGCTCCCTCTGCTCCCGCGGCCGGCTCGGTTAAAACCGCCAGTGGTCTGGTCTACGAAGAGCTGCGCGCCGGTACAGGGCCTTCGCCTACCGCCAGCGACGTCGTCAAAGTGAACTATCGCGGCACCCTGACCAACGGCACTGAGTTCGATAGTTCATACAAACGGAATGAGCCGGCCGTCTTCCCGCTCAACCGCGTGATTCCCTGCTGGACCGAAGGCGTGCAACACATGAAAGTCGGCGGCAAAGCGCGCTTGACCTGCCCTTCCGCGATTGCCTACGGAGCAGCCGGCAGTCCGCCGGTAATTCCAGGCGGTGCGACCCTGATCTTTGAGATTGAACTCCTCGGCATTGGGCCCAACTGAGCCCGGGCCTCAACGCGACATCGATACCTCAGTAGCCAGGCCCTCGGCCTGAGTCGCAAATTTGCTATCACGGATTTACCTGCAATGCCTGAACTTATATCCCTGGCTCCCGACGTCCTTTTACATATTGCAAAGACCCTGAACGTACCGCTGAAGGGCCTGGTCGCCGTAATCGAACTGCTCGACGAAGGCGGTACGGTACCCTTCATCTCCCGTTATCGTAAAGAAGCGACGGGCAATCTGGACGAGGTTCAGATTCTGGCGATCCAGGAAAATCTGGCCAGCTTTCGCGAACTGGCCTCTCGCCGCGAAACCATTCTGCGGACCATCGAATCGCAGGGCAAACTCACCGCCGAACTGCGCGCCCGCATCGAAGGCACGCTCGACCGCAACGAACTCGAAGACCTCTACCTTCCCTATAAGCCGAAGCGCCGCACCAAGGCCATCATCGCCCGCGAAAAAGGTCTTGAGCCGCTCGCGCTCTCTATCTGGAACCAGCAGGCTGCCGAGATGCCGCTGGGAGAATTTGCCGCCACTTTCATCAACGCGGAACTGGGTGTTGCCAGCGCCGCAGAGGCCCTCGAAGGCGCCCGGCACATCATCGCCGAAATGATCAGCGACGAGGCGGCTCTCCGCAAGACCCTGCGCGAGATGCTGCTCACGGAAGGCGTGATTGTCAGCACTCGCAATGAGAGCGGCGTGGATGAACAGGAAAAGTTCAAGATGTATTACGACTACCGCGAGCCGGTGGCCAAAATTCCTTCGCACCGTATGCTCGCTATCCGCCGCGGTGAGACCGAAAATATTCTTTACTTCAATATCGAGATCGATCCGGAACGCCCCCTCGGATTTCTGAAACAAAGCATACTTCGTGAATCAGGCGAGTGGACCCCGCAGCTCGAACTCGCTATTCAGGATTGCTATAAGCGCCTGCTTAACCTTTCCATCCAATCCGAAGTTCGGCTCGAGCTCAAACAGCGGGCGGACAAGGAAGCGATCCGCGTGTTCCGCGAGAATCTCGCCAATTTGTTACTGGCGCCGCCCGCCGGGCAACTCAGCGTGCTGGCGCTCGACCCTGGAATTCGCACCGGCTGCAAGATCGCCGTAGTGGATGAGACCGGGAAGTTTCTCGACCATAGCGTCATCTACCCGCATCAGCCGAAGAACGACTTCACTGGATCGTCGCGTATTTTGAAAGAACTGATCGAGCGCTATAACGTGCGTGCCATCGCTATCGGCAACGGGACTGCATCGCGCGAAACCGAGGCGTTTGTTCGTGATTTTTTCCGTGACAATGGATTCGATTCTATCTTCAGCGTCTCTGTGAACGAATCGGGCGCGTCCATCTATTCGGCGTCCGATATCGCGCGCCAGGAATTTCCCGATCTGGACGTTACCGTTCGCGGCGCTATCTCCATCGCGCGGCGTTTGCAGGACCCTCTGGCGGAGCTGGTGAAGATCGATCCGAAGTCGATCGGCGTCGGCCAGTATCAGCATGATGTGGATCAAAGCCAGCTGCAAAAGTCATTACAGACGGTGATTGAGAGCTGCGTGAACCGGGTTGGCGTGGACCTTAACACGGCGTCCTGGGCGCTGCTGCGCTACGTCGCCGGAATCACCGAGCGTACTGCGCAGAAGATTGTGGAGTTCCGCAACGACAACGGCAAGTTCCGCTCGCGCGTGCAGTTGACCGCGGTTCCGGGCGTGGGTCCGAAGACCTTCGAACAGGCAGCTGGATTTCTGCGCATCCGCGGCGGCGATAATCCGCTCGATGCTACCGGTGTGCATCCCGAATCCTATGCGCTGGTGGAACAGATCGCCGGATCGGTCGGCGTTCCTATTACGCAGATTATTCAGAACCCGGCGCTGCTCGGCAATGTGAAGAAAGAGGGCCTGAACGCGGGCAGTTATACTCTCCACGACATTCTCGAAGAACTGAAGAAACCGGGCCGCGACCCACGAGACAAATTCGTCGCGCCGAAGTTCAATGAAGATGTCAGAACCATTGCCGACCTGCAACCGGGCATGCAACTCGAAGGCGTCGTGACGAATGTGACTAAGTTCGGCGCGTTCGTCGATGTGGGCGTCCATCAGGATGGCCTGGTGCACATCAGCGAGCTGTCCACTCGTTACATTCAGGATCCGAATGAAGCGGTGAAAGTGGGCGAGATCGTAAAGGTGCAGGTCATCAGTGCGGATGCGAAGACCAAGCGCATTGCGTTGTCGATAAAGGCGCTTCAAGCTCCGGCCGCACCATCGCATAAACAGAAGCCGAAAGTCGTGCCCGCACCCGAGCCGGATATGAACGCCAAGCTGGCCGCGTTGGCGGATCGCTGGAAAAAGCGCTGAGCGCGGATCATGGGCAACGCGGCCAAGCGGCTAATCGGCACCGAGGACCAGCGGCCCTAACGAGTTATCGATAAGAGCCTTCCACTCGCCGTCTGCCTGCTTTCTGAATACTGTAGTTGCTGTGAATCGCTGCTCGAGTGCAGAGCCCTCGGAACTCCGGGTAACGAGAATCCACCGCGACAAAAAAAGAGCAACCCCGTCTGCCTCGATGACATGGGTTTTAATCTGACGAGCGGAGACGGGAGACCCCATAACTCGCGCGAAGAACGCTCTTAATTCTGTTTTTCCGCGAGCCAGACTACCTGGTTCCATCACTACAACGGCGTGGTCCTCGTAGAAACTGAGCACTCCCTCCACATCTCCAGCATTGAAGGCTTTGTCCAACAATTCCACGGTTTGAGCTGGATCACTCATATTCGTTCCCTTAGCCCAACGTTAGGTTCTCCAGAAACAGATTAGCTTCCCGACTTGTCAGTATAATTCTCGCGACGGGTCTCGACCGGTACCGACGTCCGGTGCGTCAGGATAATAAATACACTA
>Ga0302140_10010448_pt1 | contig 11467 bp, 7 predicted proteins | sample I_Bog_E1_1_FD_202095 | JGI IMG/M metagenome (GOLD analysis project Ga0302140, IMG submission 202095) | Peat permafrost microbial communities from Stordalen Mire near Abisko, Sweden - I_Bog_E1_1 | ecosystem: Environmental > Terrestrial > Soil > Wetlands > Peat | place: Sweden: Abisko, Stordalen...
CCGGCGTAGGGCGGTTGATGGGCTTTTGGTTTGTTGACTAGATGTGAATGACGCAGCTGCTGAGCTCTGCTCGGCTGGACGAGCGGGTCGTCTGTCTGACAGGTTATTAGGATTGGCGGAGGAGTTATGGCGGGTGGAGTTAGTACGGATATTAAAACGTACGATATGTTGATTGGTGGGGACTGGGTTGCGAGTGAGTCAGGTAAGACTTTTCCCGTTCACGATCCGTCAACGGAAGACGTGATCGCACGGGTACCGGATGCTGGCGCGGCGGACGTAAATCGGGCTGTTGCGGCGGCCAAGGCGGCGTTCGAAGAGGGACCGTGGGCGACGACGACGGCGCAGGAGCGGGGGCGGATTCTTTTCCGGCTGGCGGAGAAGGTGCGGCAGAATCTGCCGATGCTGGCCGAGCTGGAATGCCGGAACTCGGGTAAGCCGATTGTCGAGGCGGAATTCGATATCAACGATGTCGCGACTTGCTTTGAGTATTACGGAGGGCTGGCTACGAAAGTTGTGGGCTACGTGAATCCGGTTCCCGATAACGCGATGAGCCTCTCGTTGAAGGAACCGATGGGCGTGGCGGGGCAGATTGTTCCGTGGAATTATCCGCTGACAATGGCGGCGTGGAAGCTGGCTCCGGCACTGGCTGCGGGTTGTACGTGTGTGCTGAAACCAGCGGAACAGACGCCGCTGACGGCGCTTGAGCTGGCGAAATGGTTTGACGAGGTGGGGTTGCCAAAGGGCGTGGTCAATGTGATTACCGGGTTTGGCGAAAGCTGCGGATCGCCGCTGGTGAAACATCCCGATGTGAACAAGATTGCTTTTACGGGGTCGGCGGCGGTGGGGAAGATCATTGTGAAGGAAGCGGCGGACACAGTGAAGCGTGTGACGCTCGAGCTTGGCGGCAAGTCGCCAAACATCTTTTTTGCGGATGCGGATTTTGAAGCGGCGATCGATGGAGCGCTGTTCGGTGTGTTCATCAATCAGGGCGAGGTGTGTTCGGCGGGCAGTCGGATTCTGGTGCAGAAATCGATTTATAAGAAGTTTGTCGAGGCGATGGCGGAGAAGGCGAAGACGATCAGGGTCGGTCCTCCGATGGAGCGCGAGACGAAGATGGGGGCGCTGGTCTCGAAAGATCAGTATGACCGTGTCGTCTCGTATCTCGAAATCGGTAAGAAGGAGGCAAAGTTAGCCTTGGGTGGAGGGCGGGTCGATAAGTTTGCCAAAGGGTATTATGTGCAGCCGACGATTTTTTACGATGTCGATAACAACGCCCGCATCGCCCGGGAAGAGATTTTCGGGCCGGTCGCGACGGTGATTCCTTTTGAAGATGAGAAGGATGCGTTGAAGATAGCCAATGACTCTCCTTATGGCTTGGCGGCCGCAGTGTGGACGCGCGATATCTTCAAGGCGATGCGCGCTGTAAAGGCCCTGCGGGTGGGAATTGTTTGGGTGAACCATATGCAGCCAACTTACGTGGAGGCTCCGTGGGGCGGCTATAAACAGTCGGGATTCGGACGGGAACTGGGGCCGTGGGGAATTGAGGAGTATCTGGAGACGAAGCAGGTCTATATCAATTTGAATGAGGCTCCGATCGGGTGGTATTGAGAAAGGTCGTTCGTCGTTCGCGAAACCAACAGGGCTACTCTGGAACGTGATTCGCAACCGCAGAGACTGAACAACTGGTAAGAGAATTATATGTCTACAATTCAGTTAAGAACAGCGATTCCGGGGCCGCGGTCGCAGGCGCTAATGAAGCGGCGAAATGCGGCGGTGGTGCAGGCGGCATTTCATGCTACGCCGGTGTTTGTTGAGCGGGCGGAGGGGGCGATTGTCGAGGATGTGGATGGAAACCGGCTGATCGATTTTGCGGGAGGGATCGGCTGCCTTAACACGGGGCATCGCGCTCCGGCGGTTATTGATGCGGTGCGACGGCAACTGGATCGGTTCCTGCATACGAGTTTTAACGTGCTGCCGTACGAAAGCTACATCGCGGTTTGCGAAAAGCTGAATTCGCTTGCACCGGGGAGGGGTCCGAAGAAAACCATCCTCGTGAATACGGGCGCAGAGGCAGTGGAGAATGCGATCAAGATTGCGCGCAGTTATACAAAGAGGCAAGCGGTAATCTGCTTTGAAGACGCGTTTCATGGCCGCACTTACATGGCGATGGCTGCCACGAGTAAGACGCATCCTTATAAGGCCGGATTCGAGCCGTTCCCAAGCGAAGTGTATCGTGTCTCGTACGCTTACTGTTATCGCTGCTCGTATTCCTTGAGTTACCCATCATGCGAGGTTCATTGTGCGAGGCATATTGAAGACACTTTCAAGCGAGTAGTGGCGGCGGAATCGGTGGCGGCGTTGATTGTGGAGCCGATTTTGGGCGAGGGGGGATTCATTACTCCTCCGGCGGAGTTTTACCCGACGCTGCGGGCAGTCTGCGATCGGCATGGGATTCTGTTGATTGCCGACGAGGTGCAGACGGGATTCGCGCGGACGGGGGCGATGTTTGCGTGCGAGCGTTTAGGACTAGATCCTGATCTGGTTACGATGGCGAAGTCGCTGGGCGGCGGATTTCCCTTGGCTGCGGTTACGGGACGCTCCGAGGTTATGGATGCTCCCGGGGCAGGACAGCTGGGGGGAACGTTCGCGGGGAATCCTGTGGCGTGCGAAGCGGCGCTGGCGGTGCTAGAGACAATCGAAAAACAAAATCTTGGTGCACGTGCGAACGTGCTGGGCGAGCGCTTCCGCAGGCGAGCTCTCAAGTGGCAGTCGAATTGGGAACTGGTCGGAGACGTCCGTGGGCTGGGCGCGATGCAGGCGTTGGAGTTGGTGCGGTCGAAAGCCACACGGGAACCAGCTGACGAGGAAACCAAGCAGGTTTCACAATATTGCTACGAGCATGGCCTGGTGACGATTACGGCGGGATCGTACAGTAACGTCATTCGATTGCTGATGCCGTTGATCATTACCGACGGCGAAATGGATGAGGCGATGGACGTACTAGAAAGCGCGCTGGCGACCGTGGCGGAAAGAAAGGGCGTACTGGCGACGGAGCTACCGTAGGCTCAGCTTCCGTTTATACTAACCGCTTAGTCGCTTGCTTGAAAGGATTCGATATGAATGTAGCTGCTCCTCCCATCGCCAGAATTCCTCAGTTTATTAACGGCTCCTGGATCGAGTCGCAAGCGTCTGAATGGCTCGATGTTGTGAATCCCGCTACGGGCGACGTTCTCGGGCATACTCCGGTCGCGGAGGCCGCAGAAGTTGCACGGGCGATTGAAGCCGCGCAAACGGCGTATCCCGAGTGGCGCAGGACTCCTGCTGAAGATCGCATACAGCCGTTGTTTAAGTTGAAGATGCTTCTGGAAGAGCATCTCGACGATTTCGGACGCATCATCACGCGGGAAAATGGGAAGACCTTCGCGGAAGCGAAGGCGGAGATGCGGCGCGCAATCGAGAATGTCGAGGTTGCGTGCGGCATTCCGACGATGATGCAGGGATACAACCTGGAAGACGTGGCGCGGGGAATTGACGAGACGATGATCCGCCAGCCGTTGGGGGTGGTGGCGGCGATTACGCCGTTTAATTTTCCGGGGATGATTCCTTTTTGGTTTCTGCCGTATGCAGTTGCGTGTGGCAACACGCTGATCGTAAAGCCGTCGGAGCGCGTGCCGCTGACGATGAAGCTGGCGTTTGAGTTGCTGGAGAAAACGGGAATCCCGAAAGGTGTTGTAAATCTGGTGAACGGTGGGAAGGTTGCGGTCGATACGCTGCTCGATCATCCGGCGGTGCGGGCGATCAGCTTTGTGGGATCGACTCCGGTGGCGCGATACATTTACGCGCGAGCCGGCGCGAACGGGAAGAGGGCGCAGTGCCAGGGTGGGGCGAAGAACTACGTCATTGTATTGCCAGACGCTGATATGCAGATGGCGACGCAGATTATTTCTGACAGCGCATTCGGATGCGCGGGACAGCGGTGCCTCGCGGTTTCGGTTGCAGTGACGGTGGGCGAGGCGCAGAAGACTTTTCGCGATTCGATTACGGAATCGGCGGCGAACCTACGTGTGGGAAATGGACTAGATGATGGTGTGCAGATGGGTCCGGTGATTACACGGCAGAGTAAGGAGCGGGTGCAGAATTTGATTGGGGTGGGCGCGCGGGACGGTGCGAAGGTCGTGATTGATGGACGGAATCCTACGGTGGCGAAGCATGAGGCGGGAAATTTCGTCAAGCCTACAGTGTTGGACGATGTTCCGGCGAGTAGCGAACTCACTAACACAGAGATATTTGGTCCCGTGCTGAGTCTGGTGCACGCCAGTGATATGGACCAAGCGATGGATATTGTGGCGCGCAGCCCGTATGGGAACCAGGCGTCGCTCTTTACCTCGAGCGGGTCGGCGGCTCGGCGGTTTCGGCATGAGACGCCCGCGGGGAATATTGGGATCAACATTGGAGTTGCCGCGCCGATGGCTTACTTTCCGTTTAGCGGCTGGAAGGACAGCTTCTTTGGGGTTATGCATGCGCAGGGGCGCGACGCGATCGAGTTTTATACCGAGAAGAAGATCGTGGTGGAGCGGTGGGCTAAGGAGCATTCGCGTAAGTTCTGAGCGCGCGAGGATTTGTATCTAGACTAAGAAATAGCGTCAACCAACAAGGGCACGAAGGTTCACGAAGTAAGAGCTTAGGAGTTTTGACCTATGGCGATTGCTACCGATAACCCGCCTATGACAGGGCAGGAAATCGTTGATCTTACTAAGAGACACACTCTGTTTGAATGGTCGGCGCAGTCGAAGGTCGATCCGATTCCGGTAGCGCGCGCGAAGGGAATCTATTTCTGGACCCCGGAGGGAAAGCGGTTCATTGACTTCAATAGCCAATTGATGTCGGTGAATATTGGACATGGCGATGAGCGCGTGATCCATGCGATCACGGAGCAGGCATCGACGCTGGCGTATGCCAATCCTTTCATGGCGACGGAACCGCGGGCGCGGCTGGGGGCAAAGCTGGCAGAGATTACTCCGGGCGACATCGATACGTTTTTCTTTACGAACGGCGGGGCGGAGGCAAACGAGAACGCGATCAAGATTGCACGCTTCTTTACCGGGCGGCACAAGATCATGGCACGCTACCGGTCTTATCACGGAGCGACGGCGGGGGCGGTAAGTTTGACGGGCGATCCGCGCAGGTGGGCGGCGGAGCCGGGGATTCCGGGGGTGGTGCGGGTGCTGGATCCGTATCACGGGATCGAGCGGGGGTGGGAGTCGGCGGAAAGTTCGCTGACGATGATTGAGGAGATTATTCAGCTGGAAGGTCCGCACACGATTGCCGCATTTATTTTGGAGACGGTGGTGGGAACGAATGGAATTCTTGTGCCTCCCGATGGATATATGCAGGGGGTGCGGAAACTTTGCGACAAGTATGGGATTCTGATGATCGCGGATGAGGTGATGGCCGGCTTCGGACGGACTGGCGAGTGGTTTGCGATTGATCATTGGAAAGTGGTCCCCGACCTGATTTGCATGGCGAAAGGACTCACGGCCAGTTATATCCCGCTGGGGGCGGTGGGAATGCGGCGACATATCGCGAAGTATTTCGACGACAAGGTGTTCTATGGGGGACTGACTTACAATAGTCATCCAATGGGATGTGCTACGGCGCTAGCCACCATCAAGGTTTACGAGGATGACAATCTGATCGAGAATGCGCGGAAGATGGGCGCGGTGATGAAAACGCTGAGCGCGGAGTTACAGGCAAAACATTCATCTGTGGGCGCTGTGCGATCGATCGGGCTGTTTGGGATTGTGGAGTTGATTCGAGACCGGAAGACGCGGCAGCCGATGGCCCCGTTCAACGGGACTTCAGAAGAAATGGTGACGCTGGGAAAATTCTTCCGCGAGAACGGGCTGTATACGATTGTGCGGTGGAACAGCTTTTATACCAATCCTCCATTATGCATCAATGAGGAGCAGTTGCGCGAGGCATTTGCGATCATTGATAAGGGGTTGGAGATTACGGATCGGGCGGTGGTGGGGTAGGCCTTGTTAGTTGTTGGTCGTCAGTATACTTGGTGTCTTCAAACGAGCTCTTGGTGAATAGCGGGCGAAATTTTTTCTCGAAGAAGATATCCGCTGGTTTGCGTCTGCATCATAGCTGCGGCGAGATTGAGGATTCGATGGGCTGCTTGCTCTGTAGTTACTCCGCGGACGTGGATGTTGGAGATGAGGTTGCGGTTGGCATCGGAGTGAAATTGGTTGGGCTGGTAGGCCATGTAGGCGGAGAGGCTTTCTGCGGTGGCCAGACCGGGGCGTTCTCCAATGAGCAAGAGGGCGACTTTGGGCCGGAGCAAATCGCCGATTTGGTTCAGAACTCCTACTCGACAATAACGGACTGCGAAGGTTTGCCCGACAGTCCAGGATTTTGCTTTGGCTCCCTCATGGAGAAGAGGTAGGAGACTTGGGACTTGGCTCGCGACGGCGGTGACGGAGAGACCGTCGCCGATGACGATCTGAAGATCACTTCCTGTTTGGCAACTACTCTTTATTTTTGCGCGAGATGTTTCGTTCAGGCGACGTCCTAGGTCGGGGCGGAGCAGGTACTGATCCTTGCTGGCTGCTTCGGTCGGGACTTCAAAGAGGTTCCATGTGCCGATGAAGTCGTTGCCAAGATCGGCGAGGAGATTGAGTTCGGTTCGCACCGCGTCGCGGGCGGCGGCGTGGGATTCGCGGAGGTCGAGTTGAGTGTTGGTTTTGTAGGCGGCGCCGGCGCGTCCGGTTAAGAGACGGGCGGGGGTTTGGGCGCGAATTCTCCTGATGACGTCTGGGAGATCTTCAGGCGGGGCGATTTTATTGTCGTCGGAAGGCATTTGTTGTGTCGATCTTATCGCAAGCGGCGAGCTCCCACAGGATCAACATCCGCGTGCCATCCCCCTAGAACATTCTTCGCAAAGAAGCGACAATGGTTGGCAACGACGAAGGAGTCGATGTGGGAGCCGACCCGGTTCTGAAAATTACAGGCATTACGCTCGCTCATAAGAAGGCTGCTCGCAGCAAGCCGAAGCTTGGGCTTCGGGCCTGGATGGAGCGCGTGCTGGAAGAGAGTGACCGCGCTGCGACGGGATTTGATGTGGAGGCTGTGCATGACCTCCGCGTGGCGCTGCGTCGCTGCCGGTCGCTGGCGGATGGGCTGATGGAGATTGATTCCGAGGGCGACTGGAAGGAGATGAAGAAGGCAGGCAAGAAACTGTTCCAGGCGCTTGGCGAGTTGCGCGACATGCAGGTGATGGAGGAGTGGATCGAAAAACTTGGCAGGTCGGGCGATTTGAGAGGCGATGGTTCGGGGGCGTCGAGGGCCGATTCTCCTGAGGCGAATTCCGACACGGGCGATTCGGCTGCGGATGATCTTTCGGGAGAGCGGGTTTCCGAAACGGTGCACGATCATCTTGCAGGAGATGCGGTGACGCAAAGGTTACTTGACCATCTGCATACTCGCGAGGCGGAGTGCAAGCTACTGGCGGTGAAGGATCTGGAAGGGTTTGACCGGAAGCAATGGAGGAAATGGGCGCGGGAATTGCCAGCGCGGGGAGCGCGTGTACGTCCGGGGAGTTTGGTGTATGCGCATCTGGCGCTGGAGAAGTGGACGGCGGCTTATGACTTGCATAAGCACGCGTTGCGAACGCGGTCGCGAGTCGGATTGCACCAGTTGCGGATTGGGATCAAGCGATTTCGCTATACGGTGGAGAACTTCTTGCCGCGCCAGAATGCGGCTTGGGGCGGGGACTTGAAAGAAATCCAAGATCTGCTGGGCGAGGTGCATGATCTGGACGTGCTGTGGATGACGGCGGTGGAGATCGGGGCGTTTCCGGACGGGGAGAGCCGGCGGCGGTGGCAGACCCGGCTCAATCAGGAACGTGAGAAACGGACTGCGAAGTATCGAGCGAAGATGGTGGGGCGCGAGTCGCTCTGGGGGGTTTGGCGGGAGGAGTTGCCGGAGGGTCCGCGGCTGCGGGCGGCGGCTTTGAGCCGTATGCGGGTTTGGGCAGGATATTTGGATCCGGACTTTGCGCATTCCGAGAGGGTGACTGGGCTGGCGCTCGCGTTGTATGACAGGTTGCGCGCTGAGGGGATCCTGCCAGTGCATGGCGTGCTGCCTCATCTGGCGGGTGCTTCGGTGCGGCCGAGTTTGGCGACTGCCGAGGAAAGACGTGACCATGCAGGAACACGGGGGAAATCGGGAGCGCGGTTGATCGGTGCGGAGCGCGGCTCGGACTGGAGGGGAGTGCTGCAGGCAGCGGCATTGATGCACGATGTGGGGAAGGCGCGGGGCGGGGAGAAGCATTGGAAGGCGTCGTATCGGATGATTCGTGGGCTGGCACCGCCTATGGGATGGAGTGCGCGCGAGTTGGAGATGGCGGCAGTCGTGGCGCGGTATCATCGTGGGGCTTTGCCGCACATACGGGCGAAGGCGTTGCAACTTCTCGAACTGCCGGATCGGCATTTGGCGATGGAACTGGCGGGGATTCTGCGGCTGGCGAACGCGCTGGATGGAGTGGTCCGCGGGGACGGGCAAGAGAGTGGCCGAGGTGAACTCGATTTGGACGAGCGAGGTCGCTCGTCGCGACACGGATTGTCCCCACACGGCTTGTCGCGATACGGTTCGTCCAAACACCTTTCGTCCCTGCATCGTTCGATTACTCATCGCGCGTCTTCTCATTCTTCCCATGCTCGCGAGATTGAGGTTCAAGTACAGGATGATGTGGTGGTGGTGCGAGTGGAAGGATACTCGGCATCGGATCGATCGGCGGAAGAGGTTGCGGGTGCGAGGCATTTGCTGGAAACGGTGCTGAGGCGTCCGCTGCTGGTGCGGGGGTTGCGAAGCGCGATGGGTGCTGAGAGACCATTGGCTAAGGTGCGAGCGGTTCGAGTCTAGAATCGGTTTGGCTTGGATCATTCACTGATGAGAGCGGACGAGCGAGGTCGCTCGTCCCCACACTTTAATCATCCCCACACTGAATTCGTTTCCAACCTGAACTTGTTTCCACGCTAAACTTGTTCCTCACAGGCCGTTCCCAATACAGATACTTTTCAGGAGCTGATTCTCCTCTCAAACTTCTCTTGTGACTCACGCGAAATTAGTGGCGATGGCGGTGGGGTGGCTCCGGCGGTACCGGTGCGGGGTGGTCTTGAGCGAACAGGCTTGCGTCAGCGGGGAGATGCCGGATGCAATCGGGTGGAAGAAGGCTTGCCATTCGGTGTTGGTCGAGAGCAAGGTTTCGCGGGGAGATTTTCTGGCGGATCGCGGGAAGCCGTTTCGGTTGAAGCCGGAGAGTGGTGTGGGGTGCGAGCGATACTATCTGGCTCCGCGAGGATTGATTCGGGTGGAAGAATTACCGGCTGGCTGGGGCTTGCTGGAGGTTTGTGGGCGCGAGGTGGAGCGGGTGAAAGCGTCGGCGAAGAATCTGCGGTCGGCTGTCGGATTTCAGTATGAGATGAATTTGTTGTTGGCCAGTCTGCGGAGGGTCGAGGTGCGGATCGAGCCGCAGAGCATTACGGACTTCTTGAAATGGAAGAATCGTATGACGGAGTACAACCGTGGGGTGTTGCCGGAAGGGTTGGTTGAGGCAAGGAGCGAGGTCAACGGCTTTCTGGTGGGTGATTGAGGAAAGGTACCCCCTCCCCCTCCCCCCTCGATCTTTTGGAATCAATCGTTTAGCGGATTTGGTCGAGCCAGATCTTTGATTCCAAAGGAGTTAGATGCAAAATATTGTGGAATAAGGAATTAAAAGGGAGCGGTGGTCAGTGGTTGGTGGTCAGGGGCCAGTTCGAGGCGGTGTTTGCCGGGAGCGGGTGCTGATTGCTCGACCGGTTGGGTTTTCAAGGAGCGAGTGCGAGTGGCTTTGACAGGATCGAGCGGGGCGCCTCTGGAGACGGCACACTCTTTCCCTAGCCAATCAAGATCTATTTTCGCGGATTGCAGGTTGGTTGTCCGTGACGCTGGTTACAGCGGATTGTGATGAAAAAGGGAAGGCGATTTCCGGAAAGGGAACACTCGCGAAAGCCACTTATCGGAAAGAATGCGGTGAGGGCCGGCTAATCTGCCGCAACTAGTTTTCTTTGCTCCAAAATCGCGCAGGAAGACACCGCTGGTTCCCGCAGCCTTCCTGCTCCAGTTCGTCTGCTGCGCGGCAGGACGACGTTCCCTGTCCTGCGCCTTTCCCCTTCACAATCTGCGGCGATTCGATGACGAGAAGCGCGTTTTTCCAGATATATTGAGGCAATCACGGCTTTGCCAGATTTATCTGGGATGCGGGTCGGAGCTTTTCCTCATTCATTGTGACCGAGCAGCGCTGTCGCCGCGCGATCCATAACAACATCGGCCCCAGAGCGCACGTTCGCGAGTGTCAGCGAAACCGGTATGGTGGGCACCAGTCCTACGCCCTCGAACACCGTTCCATCCCCGGCCCGGTCGTTCTTTGCACAAATCCTTGCACTGCCACCGCCAGGCAGATGGAAGAAGAGCGGTTGCCCCGTGCTGCCGCCCGTTGTTTCACCTACGGTGATGCCACGGTGCATGGCGTCAAACGCCGCCACGAAGTCCTCAGCAGCGGAGTAAGTCATAGCGCTGGTCAGCACAGCAACCGGCACATCCACACGATGGTCTTTATCAGCAAGAATTTGCTCTGCGGGTAGCTCCGCCCAACCCGGCAGGATACCCCAGGCCCTGTCCACGGCCCGATACGATCTGGTCCGCTGCAACGCTCCAGGAATTGGCTTTTGCGCAAGAATCTGAAGCAGACCAACCGGCGTGCTGCCTCCCCCATTGGCGCGTACATCGATAATGAGCCCCCTTGCGGATTCGACCCGAGGCAGGTTATCGAGCAGCAGATTTACTCCCTTCGCGTCGTCGAACTCGTTTACGGTGAGAACCGCGATCCCGTCTGGTCGCAAAGCAAAAGCCGCGTCTTCAACATGACGCATCTTCGTGCGCTCCGAGACGGACATTCGCTTCAATGTACGTACAATCTGGTGACCTTCCGCATCATCCACTGTTACGGTCAGGTCGGTTCCCGCCTTTCCCCTCAGCAGCGCATAGCTGTACGTCCGTACAGCCAAATCCTGCGGCGTAGACGCACTCTGGTATGGCGCAACTTCCCGCTCCGCATAGCTGCGCACATCCTCATTGCCGATCTTGCGCAGCACATCGCCGATCCGCCAGCCTTGCGTCAACAAAGCCGGATCGTCTATCGCGGTCACTACCACCGTATCCTGCACCGATTTCGTACGGAGCCCTGGGCCGCCATAGAAGGCATCTGCGATCGAATCCGGTGGATACACGTTCGTATGGCCATCCTTCAATGCCGCCGCAAACCGCATCAGGACACGGTAGTACTCCTCGGTGGAGCTCGTCGCTCGCACCTTTGGGAGGTAGTGCAGATAAAGCTGATTCCAGTCCAGCGTCGCCTGCCGGTCGA
>Ga0302140_10010454_pt1 | contig 11463 bp, 7 predicted proteins | sample I_Bog_E1_1_FD_202095 | JGI IMG/M metagenome (GOLD analysis project Ga0302140, IMG submission 202095) | Peat permafrost microbial communities from Stordalen Mire near Abisko, Sweden - I_Bog_E1_1 | ecosystem: Environmental > Terrestrial > Soil > Wetlands > Peat | place: Sweden: Abisko, Stordalen...
ATCAGCACTGCGACACCTTCAAGGGCGAGAAGGACCTTTCGCGAAACCCCGCGAATCCGCTTCACAATGTTGAAGCTCTGGTCCACTACTTGTCCGCAAGTGGGCGGATTGCATCGTCCAACCCGGAGTTTGATGCGGAGCTCAACGATGTCTTGAATCTGAATGTAGCTTACCTTCGAAACTCGCGTTTGGGAGAGCTGCGGGCATTCGAGAGAATGCTTGACAAGAGGCCTGTGCTCTTGAGCCCGTCGCGCGCCAATCGTAGGAAGGTTAGACAGATGTGGCAGACCTTATTGGCCGAATGGGAGGGAGACTCAAATTACGGCAATTTGAGGCCCTTTTGCGGCGTAATTATCTACTGGATCAAGAAGAAGTTAGCCAGGATTCCAGCGTGAGAGTTTGCGTCTTACGCTCGCCAATTCAGGAGTCCGGTCCGATCGCCTTTAACTACTCTAGGCGCCGGAACTGAAAATCCTTTCGGCCTGGCTGCAACCACCCGCTAAACTGGAACCATGGTTCGCCTGAGCCGATTCAACTCCCGTGTTCCGTCCGGTTCGTGGCTGGTGCTGCTTGCCTGCCTTTGCTGCTGGCCGGCATTGCTTGGGGCCGCAACCGCGCCCTCGCCTAAACCCGTCATCGTCGCTTATGTCTTTCCGCAAAATGCTCTGATTCATCCGGGCGACATTGCGGCAGGGAAGGTTACACGCATCAACTATGCCTTTGCCAATATCGCCGATGGCCGGATTGTGAACGGCTTCCAGAACGACGACCAGAATATGGCCGCGCTGGTGGCTCTTAAGAAAGACAATCCCTCGCTCACCGTGCTGGTTTCAGTGGGTGGATGGCTTTGGTCGGGCGCCTTCTCGGACATGGCTTACACAGAAGTGAGTCGTCGCACCTTTATCTCGAGCGTAGCCGACTTTGTAACTCGCAATCATCTGGATGGGGTGGACGTTGACTGGGAGTATCCTGGGCTGCCGGGCTCGCAACCGCGCTTTCGGGTTCAGGACAGGGAGAATTACACGCTGCTGCTGGAAGATCTGCGCGCGAGCTTCGACAAGCTGGAAAAGAAGCTCAAGAGGAATCTCTATTTGACCGTTGCCACAGGCGCGCAGGCCGAGTTTCTGGCGCATACCGAGATGGACAAGGTGCAACAGTATGTGGACACGGTGAACCTGATGGCTTATGACTACTATGAGCCTGACTCGGATGCGATAACCGGGCACCATGCGCCACTCTACACCAACCCTGCCGATCCAAGGAAAGTCTCAGCCGACGATTCCGTTGCGTTATACGAGCAGGCCGGCGTGCAGCCAGAGAAGATTGTGCTCGGCGTGCCGTTTTATGCGCATGTGTGGGGTCAGGTGCCGGCTGCGAACCATGGCCTGTATCAGCCGGGGAAAAAGGTCGATCATGCGCGCGAACTATATGGCGCTTCGCCCGATGCAATGCTGCAGAATGGGTTTCAACGGTATTGGGATCCGGTTGCTGACGTTCCGTGGCTTTATAACTCGGAAAAGCAGGTCTTTGTATCGTATGACGATCCCGAGTCGCTGAAGTCGAAGTGCAAATATGTGCTCGATCATAAGCTGGGAGGCGTAATGTTCTGGGACTATGAGAGCGATGCGAGCGGGGCGCTGCTGGATGCGGTTGATGCCGGACTGCGAGGAGGCGCGAGCGCGGCGCGCCACATTGATAAATGAGAATCGGTCACTCATTGGCCGGACATAAAGGCCCGCGGCTAAAGCCAAATTGCTTGCGGTTCGGTTTCAGGGGCATGAATGCCCCTGCTCCCTCCGTTTGTCCCTGTTCCTCAGGGCAATCGCATGAACAAAGTCGAACAGGAAGAAAGAGATTCGCCGCAACCCTACGGGGCGCGAAAAATGCGTTGGGGCTCTGTCCCCGGATTGCGCTTCGCTTCATCCGGGGCTATTCTCATTTCTTCCCTCCGGGAAGACGGCGCTCGCATCCTCATTTCGGGCACGGATGGAACCACATCCGACAAGAAGAATCATTGATGCAATTGCCCTGCCTGTTCTTTCCGATTGCTCTTGGTCCTTCCGATTTCGCCTGTTCCTTCCGTTTGCCCCTGGTCTGTGCGACCGACCGGTAAACTGGAAACATGGTTCGTGTAATTCGCCCTATTCCCGTGGGACAACTTAGGCTGCTGGTCTTCGATCTGGATGGCACGCTGATCGACAGCGCCCGCGACCTTTGCAACAGCGTGAATGCAACGCTGAATCACTTTAGCTGCGAGCCGCTGCCGGACATGGTGGTGGCCAGTTACATTGGCGACGGCGCCGTGATGCTGGTGCGGCGAGCGCTGTTTGGCCCGGATGCGGAAGTGGTGGACGAGGATTTTCTGAGCAGGGCTTACACTTTCTTTCTGGATTACTATCGCGAGCACAAGCTGGACTTTACATATGCCTATGCCGGAGTGAAGGAGGCGTTGGAAGCGTTGCGGCAGATGCCGGATGGGCGGTCGCGGACCATGTCGGTGCTGACGAACAAGCCGGTGCGGCCCGCGCAGGCCATCTGCGAGGCGCTGGGATTGGCGCCCCATTTTCTGCATATCTATGGCGGCAATAGCTTTGCGTCAAAAAAGCCCGATCCGCTGGGGTTGCGCTCGCTGATGGACGAGGCCGGCGCGGGGCCGGAAGAGACGGTGATGATAGGCGACAGCGAGGTGGACGTGATGACGGCGCGGAACGCCGGCGTCTGGAGCGTCGGCTGCACGTTTGGGCTTTCGCCGCAGAGCCTGACGGATACACCCCCGGACGTGCTGGTGGATTCGCCACATGAGTGGACGGCTGCACTGAATGCGACGACGGGCGGGTTGGGACCGGCGTGAGCGGATGGGGTGGATTGAGAGTCTATTTGGAGTGAGTTAGCGTCCAAACCCATAGGTTTCGGGGACGGATGAAAACGTTCCCACTTTGAACCATCCACCGCTTGAAGTTCTATTTGCTTGTAATGGGGTACCACGCTTCGGGTTACTATTGTTCTAAGTCCGCATTTTTTGCTATTTTGCGTTTCACCCTTCATTGCCTTGGAGACTGTCATCATGCGCTCATTTGTCCTGGCACTTGTTCTGCTTGCTTCCTGCACGCCTGTTTTGTGCAGCACGTCTTCTGCCACGCCCCCCGCGGCGCCGGCGCTGCATGGCTCTGTTGCCGACCCAAAAGGCGGACCGATTGCCGGCGCCGAGATCGACCTGGTGGATACAAACGGCGCGGTTGCCGTCGTCGATCACTCGGGCGACGACGGAAGCTTCCAGATTACGGCTCCGCACGCGGGAAGCTTTACACTGGTGGTCTCCGGACCGGGATTTGAGACCGTCCGTGAGCCGGTGGCCATTGCGGTACCCGTGGGTTCTCTGGCTTCGGCTTCTTCGGCGTCGATTCAGGCGTCGAAGATGGCTGGGCAATCGCCTGCCTCGTTGCGCATCGTATTGCCGATCGCTCAATTTGCCACCAACATACAGGTAAACGCCGAGAACAGCGAGGACCTTACCGCGTCCGACGTGAATCGCGATTCCTCTGTTATGACTGCGCAGGAGCTGAAGCAACTGCCCATCTTCGACAACGATTATGCCGGGGCGATGAGCGCCTTTTTGGACCAGAACGTGGCGGCGACGGGCGGAACAGGGCTGATGGTGGACGGAGTGGAAGCCAACCGCGCCACCGTCTCCGCATCCGCGGTGCAGGAAGTGCGGATCAATCAGGATCCGTATTCGGCGCAATACTACTACCCAGGACGCGGGCAGATGGAGATCATCACCAAGTCCGCGGCCGACCACTATCACGGCCAGTTCAACTTCCTGTTCCGCGACTCGGCGCTGAATGCGCAAAACGCGCTGGCGCCATCGAAGCCGTTCGAGCAAAGGCGTGTCTACGAGGGGCACGTGACGGGGCCGATTCCCCATGCCGCGAAGAGCAGCTTTCTGGCTTCGTTCAACCGAGCCGAAGAGGATTTGGACCAGGTAATCAGCGCGACCATTGTTCCCGCGGTTGGGGACCCATCAGGGGCATACACAGCGAATGTTCCAGCGCCCACGCGGGACACCGAATTCAGCACCCGCGCGGCGCACCAGTTCGGCATGGGGCATTCGGGCTATGTGCAGTACAGCTATCAGGACTGGACGGGCCAGAACCAGTGGGTGGGCGGGCAAACACTGGCCAGCGCCGGAGTCAACAGCGAGTACCGTGAAGACGACGTGGTGGCACACATGGACTCGACTCTCTCCGCGACGATGCTGAACCAGGTATCTGTGGTTGGCGAGCACGATTCAAACCGCAACAGCAATCTGATCGAGGCGCCGCGAATCAGCGTGCCGGGCGATTTTCTTTCCGGATCGGCGCAAGCCGACAGCTTTGGAACCGAATACAACTTCCGCGTTTACGACATGGTGACGTGGACGCACGGACGCAACCTGGTGAAGATCGGCGCGGGAACGCCGCACATCAGCCGACGGGCCTTCGACGACAATACCAACGCGCTGGGAACTTATACCTTTGGCCCCACGCTGGCGGCCGATGGCGTCACCGTGCTGCAGACTTCGTTCCAGAACTACGCCGCAAACCTGCCTTCCGCATATTCACAGAACACCGGAGACGTGCATTTCATTTATCACCAGCAGGAAATGGGCGGATTTGTCCAGGATCAGTTCAAGGCCAATGCTCACTTTTCCATCACGCCGGGCCTTCGCTACGACTGGCAGAATTTTCTGGCCGGGCGCAAGCTCGGCTTCTCGCCGCGCGTTTCGTTCGCCTGGGTGCTCGACGAGCCCTCTAAGACTGTGGTTCGCGGCGGCGGGGGTATCTATTACGACCGTTTCGGATCGGGACCTCTGCTGGACCTGGCGCGCTATGCGACGGCACGGCGGCGAGCAGTGCTGCTCTCGCTGGACCCCGCACTGCTGCCTGCGACCGGTTGCGTGCCCATCACCGAGTGCCTGACGCTGACCGAGCAGCCGCCGGCGCTGGTGGAACTGGAGCCGAACGCGAAAATTCCCTACCAGATTCAGTATGGGCTTTCGATCGAGCGCCAGTTGGGCGAGACGGCAACCGGAGTGGTGAGTGTGTACTCGGCTCGCGGTATCGACAGCTTCCGTTCGCTCGACATCAATGCCGCGACACCCGAGTCAGGCTATACCTTGCGGCCGAATCCGGCTTATGGGCGCATCCGTCAGATGCAGCCGGCGGGCTTCTGGGAAGGCGACGGACTGAATATCTCCTACCGCGGAAAGCTGAATAAATACTTCACCGGCTGGGGCAGCTATAACTGGTCGCATTACGAATCCAATACCGGCGGGATCGGGTGGTTTCCGCAAAACCAGTATGACCCAAACGACGAGTGGTCGAATGCCGGGTTCGACCGCCGACAGCGCCTGGGAATGTACGCCATGTTCCACCCAGAAAGCGTGCTCAACCTTTCCGCGGGCATCTTTGCCAACACGGGCACGCCGTGGACCGTGTTGACCGGAACCGACGCTTACGGGGACGACCTGTTCAACACCCGGCCGGATGGAGTGGCCCGCAACAGCGAAACCAACCCGAGTTATGTCGATCTGGACCTGCGCTGGGGACACGATTTCGCAGTTACCGCAAACAAGGACGAGGAAGCTCCGCGGCTGGGGTTCTCGGCAGGCGCATTCAATGTGCTCAACCACGTCAACGGCAATGGCATCGACCCGGTGGAGACATCGTCCTCGTTCGGCCAGGTAACCTCGGTCGCGCCTCCCCGGCGCGTTCAACTGGGAATGCGATTTGAGTTTTAGTCGGCTTGTGAGCGGCAAGGTTTGCATCGCCCACTTGTTTCAAGGAAGCAACCCTGCGAACCGCGTAGGGCTCTCCCAGCGCGTCATCAGTGTATCCAACGCGGGAAATACTGAGGGGCGCTATGCCTGTAGTAATCGACAAGCCCTTGTTGGAGATACTGCTGGGAAGGACCAGGGCCTGAAATCTTGTTGAGGAGCAAAGCTGCAAACGCCGATACGATGCTGACAACGGTTGCAGCCAGCATCCAGTGGCGAATGCGGTTGAACCGAGCCAGAAGAGCGGGATTGCTGACGGTTGCATACAGGCTCAAGAACGCCAGAAGGTCGATTTCGGGATAGAATTCCATTCGGTATCGGTAGGTCATGCTGCTAGCCGTCAGCATCAGGACGAATGGCACAGCCAGCCCCGCGGCCAAGGCAAGGACCTGGGCTGGAGAAAAGATCCCAAATGACTGCCAGTGGTCCGCCAACCGCGCGATCATCCCGCCTTTTGGCAAACTGCCAGAGCGGCTGGGACGCTTCGACCAAAGCGCCATTGCAAGAAACACAATGAATGCGATAGGCAGCAGATCTGTAAGGAAGGGGCTGCTCGGTGGTAGCTCGGCACTGTCTAGCAGGCGCGTTTGCGTGTTCTCAAAAAGGAGCCGGCCATCGGCGCCCTGCAATGCCCAGATCGGCAGAAAATAGTATCCCAGACCGAAGAGAGTCCGGACCGGATTGAAAAGGCCGTAGCGGAGCATTCGTAGCATCCGGTCCGGGTAGTCGCGGTTTCCGATGTAGAGTGTGTAGTCTGCAAATGTCAAAGGATTTCCCCACCGGTGGTAATTGACCGTGCCCACCGCGATGAGAAGGACCGTAAGAATCGCCACGGGGATGAGAATCCGCCGTTTGAACAGGGCGCGCCGGGCGCGAAGCTCTTTGAGCTGCAGGGCAATCAGGAGCAGCCCGAAGGCAACGCACAGCCCCAGGCCGGTGGAAACACGCGTAAGGGTGGCAAGACCGGCAGCGAAGGCCATCCAGGAAAGCGTGGACGTGGTGAACTCACCTGCCACAAGGCCCTTTACCGCAAAGTAGACAAAGATAGCTGCAAAGGCGATGGCCCAGAAGATTACTTCCTGATAAACAGAGACTGTGAGATAGCCGACGCCGGCGCCTCCGAGAATTAGGTAGGCCAGCATGAGGCCGAACGCCCATCCGGAATTGGGAATAGGGCCACAATATCGCCGAACCAGGAGTACGGTTCGGATTTTCATCATGCCGGCGAGGCAGTCAGCGACGAGGCAGGACCATGGAGTGATGTCCAGGTCCATCCGATGGACGAGGAGAAGCGGCAGCCGCAATAGGGCGCATGTGATGCCCCAATACGAGTACACACGTCCGTCGCGCAGGAATCCTTCAAAACCGACCACCTCCGGATCGACATCGAACTGCCCATGCACCAAGTGATCGAGCATGCTGTTGAAGGTCATACCGAATGGCCCAGCGCTCCCGTGCAGCCTGAATAGGATGAAGCCGTAACACTGGGCCATGAAGACGAGCAGGATACCCTGCAGCCAGTGATCGCTTAGATACAGCTTGCGTACCGCATTGTTTCGATACATTGCGTATGGTCCTTCAATTCGAAGTTGTCCAAACCTATGCGAGGTCCGCCACAATCCTCAGGGCCAGAGTCTAACGGCTCATCTCTCTGGCAGCGCGCTGTTTGCTACCGGCTTCTGGGAGAGTGCGGAAGGAATTCTTCAGGCTGCACAGAAAATTGAACCGGAAGATATACCAGAGTGCCGCAATGCGATCCTTCATGCCAATTTTCTTTCCCTGCTCGTATGTACGCCCATGATAGGAGATGGGAACCTCGTAGATGGCGACGCCCAGTTTGGCTACTTTTGCAGTCACCTCAATCTCGAAGCCGAATCTGCTGCTGGTTATGGTCATGTTGCGGATGATTTCGCCTCGAAAGGCTTTGTAGCAGGTCTCGACATCGGTCATGTTGACGTTCGTACACAGATTGGAGAGAAACGTGAGCCCCTTGTTGGCAAGGTAGTGATAGAAGTACAGCACGCGCGACGCCTTGCGCACCAGAAAGCGCGAGCCGTAAGCCACATCCGCGTGACCTTCCACAATTGGCGCAATCACGTCGGGGATTTCCGCGGGGTCATACTCAAGATCGGCATCCTGCACGATGACGATCTGTCCCGTGGTCATGGCAAATCCTGTCTTCAGCGCCTCGGTCTTGCCTTTGTTCACCGGATGGTGGGTGACATTGACCTTGGGATTCTCTGCTGCCAGCCGGTCGGCAATGGATCCAGTCCCATCGGTCGAGCAATCGTTGACAATGACAATCTCGCCGATTTCAGGAACCGCCAGAAGGTGCGCCACAACTTCTGAAAGCGTGGCTTCTTCGTTAAATGCCGGCACAACGACGGAAAGCAACGGCAGGTTATTTGCGGGAGTGTCCATAATGCGTTATCGCATTGTAACTGAGCCGGCTTGCCAGCAATCACCGTCGAACAGGTGCGGAGCATTGTTTCGCGTTGTGGACCAGCTAGCGCAGCCTTCAATCCTCTCGGTTCCGCTATGGCGCGGAAGCATAACGAGGATGCGTGATCTTGCTTTTACCCTCTGAACGCTTTGCACCTGTTGTCGATGAGGTGGTTGCGACGATGCAGAGAATGCTTGTTGTCTGCCTGGCTGCCACTGCCATTTCGGCTGCCGCCACACCTGCACTTGCTGGCCCGAAGACGAGGACGGCATCGAATCGCCTGGCTTTTTCTTTCGGAAGCGCAGGCTTTCTCGGGGCGATCGTTCTGATGGCACCGCAATCTGCCTCAAGAGCGATACACTTGCAGGGATTCCAGGTCGAAATAGGCGATTCCATCTGGCAGGACGTGCTTGTGCGCCACAGCTAAACCGAAGGACCAGAATCAGGTCACCTTCGGCGCCGGACTGCCCGGATTCAAGAAGGAGACTCCAGCTTATGGATATAGGTCATGTACCTAAGGATCGAGATTTTACCTGGCCGGCGATCGTCATCATCTTTCTTTTAGGCATGGCTGTTCGCATATTGCTTTTGTGGTGGCGGCCACCTGCGCCGGCAGACCCACAAGAAGCACTCAACATCGCGATATCGCTGGCTCGCAACGGAACTTTCTCCGACCCTTTTAGAAGCGGCCCAAGCGGCCCGACTGCCCACTGTATGCCCTTGTTCCCATTACTCGCCGCGCTGTTGATCCGCATATTCGGCCTTGGGTCGAGCGTCGCTTTCGCGTTAAGGTGTTTCGGAAGCGCGGCGGCGTCATTGGGATTTGCCTTGCTGCCCGTGTTGGGCCGAAGCTGCTTGCTGAATCGGTGGGTTGGGATCTCGGCTGGTCTTTTTGGCGCGCTGCTGCCAGTTAATCTCTGGAGCGAGACCAGCGGTCAATGGGAAGCGCCATTCACCTTTCTCGCATTGATCTGGTTGACCAGCATCGCAGCGAAACACTGGGAGAAGGCCGAATTCACCATGAAGGACGGAGCAATTTGCGGAGCTGCTGCAGCAGTTGCAACGCTGTTTAGCGCAAGTACCATTCTGATTCTTGGAGTATGGTCCGTCTGCGCATTCCTATGGTTTTCAAAGAACAGAGTTGCTGTAGTTCGTTACTTCGCAACTGTTTGCTTTATCGCGTTGCTTACTCTGGCCCCATGGGCCATTCGCAATCGGATGGTGCTGGGAAGTTGGGTTTTGACGCGATCGAATTTCGGCTTGGAGCTTCAAGTATCGAACAACAGTGTTTTGACGGCCGACCTTGAACACAACGTCTTGAGTCCCGCGTGGAAGACGATTCATCCGAATCTAAACCGTGAAGAGAGCCTGAAAGTTTTGCGGATGGGCGAGGTAGCCTACGACCAGGCCAAGAAAGATCAGGCCATTGAATGGATCCGTTCCAACCCGAAACAGTTCGCTGAGCTTAGTTTGGAGAGGATTGCTCTGTTTTGGTTCCCCCGGACAAGAGCGATTCTGTTCCCGTGGGGATATCGGTTGCAAACGATTGCAATACCTTTGATATCCAGATTGATTACCATTCTGGCCACTGCAGGCGTCATCAGGCTCTGGAAACCGAAACCTGAAATCGCTTTGCTACTGGGAGGCGCCTGCATAGCATATTCATTGGTCTACATTGTGATTCAAGTTTCCCCCCGGTATAGCTTTCCCATTTACGGCTTCTTGTTAATCCTCGGCTCGCATGCTGTCTACACATGGGTTGCGGGCGGAGTTGCCCATAGAACCTTAGCAACCAAATGAAGGAGACCCAGGATGCCCAAGGTGAAGCTGGAAGCTGAATGTGGCTGGCTTAATCCCGTTTGGAACTTTCCGATCACTTTGCGCGTAGTGGTTGGTGAGGCGTCCGCGATGATGAGAAGAATGCTTGCCGTCTGCCTGCTTGCCGCGGCCTGTTTGGCTGCCGCCACACCTGCTCATGCTGACTCGGATAGGGTCCAATTCTTCTCCAACATCGACGTGGGCTCTGACACCGCGGTTCACGACGCCGTCTGCTTCTTTTGCAATGTAAACATCCTGGGCGAGGTGAAGGGCGACGTCGTTGTCTTCTTCGGAAGCATTCATATCGCCGGACACGCCGACCACGACGTGGTGAATTTCTTCGGATCTATTTCAGCAGACGACGACGCGCAGATCGGCAAAGACATGGTCAGCTTTTTTGGGTTGGTCCAGCTTGGTGAAAATGTCTCGGTGGGCAAGGACCTGGTCGCCATGTTTGGTATTGTGCGCACGGCTGACTCAGTTTCGATCGGCCATGACCGCGTTGCGTTCCCGGGGTGGTTCTTATTCGGGCCGCTGATCCCGGTGGTGTTGATCATCTGGCTGATCGTTCACGTGGTCCGGTCCAATCGGAGGCGGATGTATCCCTATCCGCCCGGATTCTAGGCAACCCTCGCACGGACAAGCCGGCACCTGCGCCCATGCTGCAATCGGAGCATAAACGCTGTACGCTCAAACCATGGATATTGTTGGCGGGAATTCGCCCAGCGGCACTGCGCGCCCATTGCGCATTGTGCTGCCCGGCGGCAGTGGCCAGGTGGGCCGCATGTTGGCGCGTCATCTTCAGGAGCGCGGCCATCATGTAACGGTGCTGACCCGCGGCCCTTACGCGGCCCAGTGGCAGACGGTGCACTGGGACGGCGAAACGGTTGGCCCCTGGATCGAAACACTCGAAGGCGCGGACGTCTGCATCAACCTAGCCGGGCAGAGCGTAAATTGCAGATATCATGCGGCTAATCGCAAATCCATTTATGACTCGCGCATCGGGACCACGCGGCTCTTGAATCGTGTGATTGGAGGGCTGAGGGAACCTCCGCGAGTATGGCTAAATGCGTCTACGGCGACGATCTATCGGCACACGCTTGACCGGCCGGGACTCGACTGGGAGATGGGTGAGACGAATGGCGAGTTGGGCGGGAATGAATTGATCTCGAAACGACGGCGCGCGCCCGATACCTGGAATTTCTCAGTGGGTGTGGCGAAGGATTGGGAGGCCGCTTTCTTTGAGACCGAAACGCCGCGCACGCGCAAGGTGGCGCTGCGGAGCGCCATCACTTTCAGCCCCGCTCCCGGCAACGCATTTGAGGTGTTTCTGAATCTTGTCCGGCTGGGGCTGGGCGGGGCGCAAGGCAACGGACGCCAGTACGTC
>Ga0302140_10010459_pt1 | contig 11459 bp, 12 predicted proteins | sample I_Bog_E1_1_FD_202095 | JGI IMG/M metagenome (GOLD analysis project Ga0302140, IMG submission 202095) | Peat permafrost microbial communities from Stordalen Mire near Abisko, Sweden - I_Bog_E1_1 | ecosystem: Environmental > Terrestrial > Soil > Wetlands > Peat | place: Sweden: Abisko, Stordalen...
TCCATCCTTGTTGTTAATGACGACGGCATCACGGCCCCGGGTATCAAATACCTGATGCACGCCATGCAGGAACTTGGCCGCGTGGTGGTAGTAGCGCCGGACAGCCCGCAGTCAGGCATGGGGCATGCCATCACGGTGGGCAAGCCTTTGCGGTTTGACAAAGTAGATATTTACCCGGAAATTGAAATGTACAGCTGCTCGGGTACGCCGGTTGATTGTGTAAAGCTGGCGGTAAACAAGGTATTTAAGGGGAAGAAGCCTGACTTGTGTGTTTCCGGCATTAACCACGGTCTTAATAATTCCATCAATATTTTATACTCCGGCACCATGTCGGCGGCGGTTGAGGGGGCGATAGAAAGCATACCCTCCATTGGTTTTTCACTGGATGATTATACTTTGCAGGCCGATTTTTCGCATTGCATCAAATTTGTAAAGGAAATTGCCAAACAAGTTTTAGACAACGGCCTGCCTGCCGGAACACTGTTAAATGTAAATTTCCCTGCCGGCGCGCACATAAAAGGCATTAAAATAGCCCGCCAGGCCAACGCCAAATGGGCCGAAGAATTTGATGAACGCATGGACCCGCACAAGCGCCCCTATTATTGGTTAACCGGTGTTTTTCGGTCGAACGACGGCGGCGAAGATACCGATGTTTGGGCGCTGGAACATGGTTATGTGTCCGTAGTCCCCGTGCAATTTGATATGACCGCTCACCATGCCATACCCTTGCTGCATGGCTGGACCTTTAACGTATAACTATGCTGAAAAAAGACAGTTATTTAACCGGCATCTTATTGGCTATCCCCTTGCCGGCAGCGGCGTTTGTGATGGCCACCTATGTTTTGCAGAATAGCGTATTGATCATTAATAAGCCCGTTGTGCCCTATTTAGTAGCCTTTGCACTTAACCTCATCATGATGCGTTTGTTCGGGGCTGAAGGCATGGTGAAAACTGTAAAGGGGATTATGATCGCGACATTCCTGATTACGGTCGCTTTATTTATATTCAAATTCCGCATCAGAATATGAAGTACTACCTGGTAGCCGGCGAAGCTTCGGGCGACCTGCACGGCGCTAACTTAATAAAAGCCCTGAAAGCGCAGGACACCCAGGCCGAATTTCGTTTTTTTGGCGGCGACCTGATGCAGGCCGAAGGCGGCACGCTGGTAAAGCACTATGCCGATATGGGCTTTATGGGATTTTTGGAGGTTGCGCTAAACCTGAACAAGATATTTAAAAACCTGAAATTTTGCCGGGAAGACATCTTAGCCTGGCAACCGGATGCGCTTGTGCTGATTGACTTTCCCGGGTTTAACTTGCGCATTGCGGAATATGCAAAGAAGCACGGCGTATTGGTTTGTTACTATATTTCGCCCAAGGTATGGGCCTGGAACCAAAAACGGGTATTGAAAATAAAGCGTATCGTCGATCATCTTTTTTGCATCCTGCCCTTTGAAGTAGATTTTTACAAAAAGTGGGACATGAAAGTGGATTACGTGGGTAATCCGCTGTTGGATGCGATTAGTGCATTTAAGCCAAACCCAAATTTTTTAAAAGAAAACGGGATTGAACATAAAAAGATTATTGCCTTGTTGCCCGGCAGCCGCAGACAGGAGATTAGCCTGGTACTGCCGGATATGCTGGCTGTGACCGAAAAATACCCGGAGTATCAATTTGTTGTTGCCGGGGCGCCTACTTTCAGCCTGGAATATTATAGCCAGTTTATCGGGGAGAAAAATATCCCGGTCGTCTTTAACGCTACCTATGATATTTTGAACGCCGCCGAAGCTGGAATCATTACCTCCGGCACAGCTGTCCTCGAAACCGCGCTGTTTCATGTGCCGCAGGTGGTGGTTTATAAAGGCAGCAAAATTTCGGTAGGCATTGCGCGGATGGTAGTTAAGATCAGGTTTATTTCGCTGGTTAATCTGATCATGGATAAGCTTGTGGTGAAAGAATTGATCCAGCAGGAATGTACCCCGAAAGCCATTGGCGCTGAACTGGATAATCTCGTCCTAAACCAAAATTACCGGCAGCAAATGCTGGATAACTACGCCGAACTCGACCAAAAAATGGGCACGCCCGGCGCTTCAACCAAAACTGCCGCACTTATTTTAAAGTACATCAGGAACAGTTAAAACTTTATGTGTTGCAACATTTTGTAGCGCAACTTTCCTCTTGCCTTAATTCCCAGGCAAAACCCTAACCTTTAAAAAGCTGGGGTGTTCCTTTGAGGTATAAACCTTGTTCGTGGCCTTTTTAAAGTCGTTATCCCCGGCCTTCATAATATCCTCAAACACCTGTGTGTTACGGTCGATCAGCGGGAACCAGGTGCTTTGTACCTGCACCATAATGCGATGGCCTTTTTTAAAGGTGTGTAAGATGTCCTGCAATTCAAAGTCAACCGGCGCCACTTTTCCGGGTACAAAAGGTTCAGGCTTATCAAACCCGGTGCGGAATTTGCCGCGCATGGATTCACTGCGCACCATCTGCTCGTAATGCGACATCATAACGCCTTGCGCGGTAAACTTGTTATTCTTAGCGCTGTCGGGGTAAACGTCAATCACTTTTACCACCCAGTCCGCATCGGTCCCGGTGGTTGAAACCTTCAGGTTAGCCCAGATGTTGCCTGCAAGGGTAACATCATGATCAAGTACTTCTGTTTGATAGGTTAATACATCCGGTCGTGCCTCTGCAAAACGCTGGTCGCCGGTCATGTATTCGCGTTTCATGTCCAAATCGGGGTTAACAATAAAAGGCACCGGTTTATTGGGATCGGATATAAATTCATCTTCACCGGTTTCGGCGGTCGGCGCATCAAATGACAGCTTACCGCCCGGCAGAAAATATAGGTTTTTATCCTCAGCTTCTTTAGGCGGCCAGGTGTTATACGTTTTCCATTGGTTTACGCCGGTTTCAAAGGTCGAAACTTTAGGAATATCGTCGCCAGTCCCTTTTAAATAGTGACTAAAAAAAGCAAACTCAATTTTTTCGCGATAAAAGGGGCCTGTTTGTCCGCCGAAATCCACATCGCCCAGGTGGTCGCCCGGCCCGCGCGCCCATCCGCCATGCACCCATGGGCCCATCGTGAAATAGACCGGCGTTGAGGGATTGTCTTTTGCCAGTGTTTTATAGGTATTTATCGCGCCGTACAGGTCCTCGGCATCATACCAGCCGCCGGTAACCAAAACGGCCGTTTTAATATCGTGCAGGTGTGGCAGCACGTTACGGTCTTTCCAGTGTTGATCGTAGTTGGGGTGGTCAAGCATTTCGTTCCACAGCCGGATGGTATCGTCGTAATAGCCCGGTTTGTTTGAGTTTTTTACCGAACCCATTTTCAGATAGTATTCATAACCATCCTGGGTGCCATAATTCAACCTGCCGCCCTGTCGCTGTGTTGGCTTGTCGTCCTGCCGGTTGGTAAAAAAAGGATAAAAACTAAAATTCGCCACCAGCATAAACGCGCCGTTGTGAAAAGCATCGTCGCGGTAAAGGTCCGACATTGGCGCTTGCGGCGAAGCGGCTACCAAAGCAGGGTGGCGGCTCAGCAGGCAGGTTGTTGTAAAAAAACCAGGGTACGAAATCCCCCAGGCGCCCACTTTACCCGAGTTATTAGGGATATTTTTAATAAGCCAGTCGATTGTGTCATAGGTGTCGGTACCCTCATCAACATCTTTATTGGTTTTGTGTTCTTCCAGTTCAGGCGTCATTTCCCTGAATATACCTTCGCTCATCCAGCGGCCGCGCACGTCCTGGTAAACAAAGATATATCCATCATGCAAAAACAAAGGTGAGGGCCCTAAACTGCCTTTATATTTATCAGGTCCGTATGGGGCAACGCTATAGGGCGTGCGGTCCATCATAATGGGGTATTTTTTGGTGCTGTCCTTCGGCACATAAACCGAAGTAAAAAGCTTCGCCCCGTCGCGCATCGGTATCTGGTATTCGTACTTGGTGTAGTTGGCTTTTACATAAGCCGCATCCGGGTTGTTGCCCTGACCCGGCTGACCGAAAGCACTAAAAACGTATAACGTGAAGCAAAAAATCAGGAAGTTAAGTTTCTTCATAAAAAAAATTAAAAAGTTTCTAAAAGTACGCAATAAAACAAAAACGACAACCAGGTGGGTTGTCGTCATAAATTCGTTACATTACTTAGGAAAAATCCGAAATCGAATCCCGATAGCTATCGGGGCCGACTTCCGAAATCACGTCAATCGTTTATCGCTTTCACTCCAGGCAATTCCTTGCCTTCCATATACTCCAGCAGGGCCCCGCCACCTGTGGATACATAGCTTACATCATCGGTTAGGCCAAACTTGGCTACAGCCGCTGCCGAGTCGCCGCCGCCGATGAGCGAGAATGCGCCATTTTCAGTTGCCTTAACTACCGCGTCTGCTATGGCCTTTGTACCGCCCTCAAATTTCTCCATTTCAAAAACGCCCATTGGGCCGTTCCACAAAATAGTTTTGGAGCCTTCCACTACTTTTTTGAACTCAATGATCGAATCAGGGCCGATATCAAGGCCCATCCAGCCTTCTTTTATGTCGTTATTTTGAGCGATCTCTGTGTTTGCATCATTTGAAAATGCGTCCGCTATAACCGAGTCGGTGGGCAACAATAAATTCACGCCTTTTGATTTTGCCTTATCGATCAGTTCCAACGCCAGGTCGAGTTTATCTTCTTCAACCAGCGACTTCCCGATCTTGCCGCCCTGTGCTTTGGCAAAGGTATAAGCCATACCACCGCCGATCACCAGACTGTCGACTTTATCAAGGAGGCGCTCAATCAGTTCGATCTTATCTGATACCTTTGCGCCACCCATAATTGCGGTAAATGGCCTTACAGCGCCGTTCAATACCTTTTCGGCATTTTGTAGTTCGGCAGCCATCAGGTACCCAAAATATTTAGCGTTAGGGAAAAATTGCGCAATCACCGCAGTTGAGGCATGCGCCCGGTGTGCGGTGCCAAAGGCATCGTTTACATATATATCGCCAAGCTTTGATAGTTTTTCAGCAAAGGCAACATCACCCTTTTCTTCTTCTTTATAAAAGCGCAGATTTTCCAGCAGCAGCACCTCACCCGCCCCAAGTGCTTTGGCTTTTTCAACGGCCTCAACACCAATGCAATCATCCGCAAACTCCACGTGCTGGCCTAACAAGTCTGCCAAATGCGGTACCAGGTGTTTTAATGAATACTTTTCCTCAGGTCCGCCCTTGGGCCTGCCCAGGTGCGACATCAGAATCACGGCGCCGCCGTCTTTCAAAATTTTATTGATAGTGGGCAGCGCGGCTGTCATGCGGTTATCGTCGGTAATATGATAATCTTTGTCCAGGGGTACATTGAAGTCAACCCTTACCAATGCTTTTTTCCCGGCAAAGCTAATTTGATCTATTGTTTTCATAATGTTGTGGCAGTTTGATTTTGCGGATGCCAAATTCAGCAAATATTTCTGAATTATGAACGCTAAAGTTAAAAAGAGGTTTGGCCTGTGGCGATTTTACCTGATCTTAACGTACAAAACATAATGTGGGCCGATCCCGGGCAACTCAAACTCGTCAGAGATAATTTCGAAACCCATATTTAAATAGAAGGGCAGAGCTTTCTTGCGGGCGTTGCACCACAGGTAATTTATATTCTGCCCTTTCAGGTAAACAATCCCGAAGTTGAGGACCTGGTTGCCTATGCCGCGGCCGCGAAATTCTTCGACGGTGGCCATGCCCCTTAGTTGGTAGCCTGTGCCGGTAAAATCGCGGTAGCCCTGCGGATGGAATGACGCGATACAAACCAACTCACTATTGATATGGTAGCCGATGTGAAATGCGCCCGGTAAGCTGTCAGTCGTATGACGGCATTGTTCATTTGTTAACTTCCCTTCGCGCAGGAGTGCATTCCTCATGGGCAATAATTCATCAACCGTAATAAAGCTCGTCATCTATTTTTTAGTTGCTTTTATTTGCCAGTTTGAGCAGTGATTTCCCCAGTTTTTAACAACGATTAATTATTAATCAACGAATAAATGTGCCGGAATAACTTTTTTTTAACCTTTTCGAAAGGGTTTTTCGCCTCATTTCACGATTGTGGCAAAAATAGCACAACAATTGCAATATGGATAGCACCTGTAAAACAAATTTATGAAACCAATATTAATCCTAATCCTCGCATCGATCCTGATTTCAGGCTGTAACAAAAATGGCGACCTGACCCCTAAAAATAGCAATGGGAGTGCTTCATCAGGCGGCACTAACGGCAAAAACCCGGGCGGCTCTTCGCAAACGCCGCCTGACACGACGCTTAAATTAAGCCATGACGATTCCATACACATGGCAACCTACGACCTACATCCGCAGGCCGTAAAAACAAGCATTTCGGGCACCAAACTGGTTTTGGTATATAACGAGAATGTTAATCTCCTGTTCACACCGGAGGGTTACCAAAAAACATCAGCGGTACACCTGCACGAAGATTTTAGCAAGTCCTTACTCGCCGCATTTGACTACACAACGGTGGCTGAAGGCGGAAATACAACACTCGACTGGGTTGACGATAACCTGAATAACGTGATATTAAAAACCTTAAGCGACACACTGATAAACAATCGCAGCATGGTAAAAATAAACGTGCACAGGGCATTTACTTTTGTGAAAGATTATGGCTCGGCCGACGCTGCCAGGAGTGAGCAGGCTATATTTATCGCCGCCAAATCTGATACCGTAGCGTTCAGTTCCTATTGCTACTATAATCAGAAAAACTATTTACCGGTTTCCACTTCTACCGGCCTGGTTTATTCGAAATAATGGGAAATTGCAGGCAAGCAGGGCTACAAAAAGCTTATCTTTTCTACCAGGTCGGCAAGCCGGCTTGAGTAGCCCATTTCATTGTCGTACCAGCCCACTACTTTCACCAGTCCACCGACAATAGACGTTAACTGCGAATCGAAGATGCAGCTATGGGTATTATCGATAATATCGGTGGATACGATTGGGTCAGCTGTGTATTCCAATATGTGTTTCATGTCCCCGTCGGCCGCTACCTTAAATGCCAAATTAATTTCGGCCACGGTGGGTTGCTTTTTTAAAATGCAGGTAAAATCGGTTAGCGAACCGTTTAACACAGGCACACGTATCCCCGCGCCGCCCAGGCGGCCTTCAAGATGCGGAAAAATGGTGGTAATTGCTTTGGCAGCCCCGGTGCTGGTAGGAATAATAGAAGCCGAGGCCGCCCGTGCCCGGCGAAGATCTTTGTGCGGGGCGTCGTGCAGGTTTTGGTCGCCGGTCATGGAATGCACGGTAGTAATGTAACCGTCGATTATCCCCCAGTTTTCATCCAGTATTTTTACCATGGGCGCTACATTATTGGTGGTACAGGAGGCGTTGGACAGCACGGGCGCACGAAGATCGATCAGGTGATCGTTCACACCTAAAACTACCGTCGGGATGTTTTTGTCCCCTGCGGGTGCGGAAATAATGACCTGCCCGGCCCCGGCTTTAAGGTGCATTTCGGCGCCGGCCCTTGAGGTAAATTTTCCGGTCGATTCAATTACAAGGTCTATCTTCAAATCCGCCCACGGCAGGGCGGACGGGTCCCGTTCCGCTAAAACCTTTATGGACCGGCCGTTCAGATAAACGTTATCCGGATCAAAGCGGATATCTCCCTTAAAACCATGATGGACGGAATCGTACTTAAAAAGGTGGGCAAGGGTGTGGGTATCGGTAAGGTCGTTGATCGCGACCACTTCGATGTTTTTCCGGTTTAAAATGTTTCGCAGAAAAATACGACCGATCCGCCCAAAGCCGTTTACAGCAATTCTCATTTCTGATTTATAAGCTGCAAAACTACTAAAATAAAAAATGAAGGATTTTGCGAGCCACCACGGTAGCGGCAGTATTTACAATGCGCTGAAAAAACGATTAAAGCTTACAGGAACGGCAATCAGACAAACAGATTACGGAAGGCCAACCCGCTGCGCTCTTTTGACCGGATAAGAAATGTAACACCCCAATTGAATAACAGCGAAACACTAACGATCATGACGATAAGTTCTGAATTTCCATAATTTGTAAACATTAATACCATGCATATCGACAGGATGTTGATGCCCGCCAAAATGATCGTAGTTTGTAAATGATTAAAACCCAGGCGCAGCATGCGGTGGTGAATATGGTTGCGGTCGGCAGCAAACGGCGAGGTGCCATTTGCAATCCGGATAATAAAAATCCTGGCGGTGTCAAAAATCGGCCCGATCAATATGGCAAATGTTAAAGCGGGCACCGAATAAATTTGGGGTATGTTATGGTTCGGTAATTTATTCACTTCCATAAATTTTATTGCCATAACTGCCGAGATGAGACCAATGAGTAAAGAGCCAGTGTCACCCATAAAAATTTTCGCAGGTGTCAAATTATATTTCATGAACCCAATAATGGCGCCCGTCATGGCCAGCGAAACCGCGGCAAGTTCGTATTGACGGCCATATATGAACAATGCTGCAAATGCGCCGTTGGTTACAATACCGGTTGCTGCAGCCAAACCGTCGATGCCATCAATCAGGTTGAACGCATTAACGATCATTAAAATGAATAATATCGATATGCAAACACTTAGTAAGTAAGAAAGATCGTAAATACCAAACACGCCGTACATGCTGGTTAGCCTGATGTCGCCTAAAACCACCAGGATGGCGCAAACAACCAGCTGGATGATAAACTTGGTGCTCGAATTAACGCCTGATAAGTCGTCCTTCAACCCCATAGCAAACAGGATAATACATGCGGTGAGCAAATAATTATTCGGCAGCGACTTATCTGCCATGCAGAACAACAAGGCCGTGATGGTAAAGCCAACAAAAATAGCCACACCGCCCAAACGGGGTATGCCATGGTCATGCGTTTTCCTGAAATGCCCTAAATCGTCGTAAAGGTGGCGGAAACGCGCCACATGCAAAATGGAAGGAATTGCAAATGAAGTGATGAGTATAGAAACAGTAACTATGAATATATAATCTAAAATAGTATGATTATGTAAAAAATCCATCATGCGCGTTATCAATTAGGGGGTAATCACAATATTATCAATAATTCAATTTTGGCCCTGCAATTAACTAAAATCGCCAGCTAAACAGCAAATATATTATAAACATTTTAACATTTTGCCATTTCATTATAAATACTGCCCGATCTTGCGAAGGGGCTTTAGAAAAGCAGCAATGAAAGGCATTGAAATTTCATTCTTCTGCATCGCCCTGAAATCATTCAACCACCCTTTTACGCGGCTACTAACGTTTTTGTTGCTTGCGCCGCCAGTTTTCATTTTTACCACCACTTTTTCCAGGTAAAAACTATTTAAACGGTGTTTATGCATAAATCTCAGCATCAATTCATAGTCGGCGGCGGTCCCATAGTCAAGGCTATAAAAGCCGTATTCGTCGAATAATTCTCTTCTGCAATAAAATGTAGGGTGCGGGGGCATCCACCCCCAATTAAACTTTCCTGTTGTGTACTTTCCCGACCGCCAATTGCGGAAAATTTTCCCCAACTGGTTCACGTAATCAAGGTCACCATACAGGATACGGATACTTTTATCTTCAAAAACGGCTGCAATGTCTTCCAAAACCGAATTATCCGGGAAAAAATCGTCCGAATTGAGCATCCCTACAATATCCCCTGTTGCAAACTTTATGCCCTTATTCATAGCATCATATATGCCCTGATCGGGTTCGGATACGAAGCGGTGTATATAATCGCTGTATTGGTTAACAATTTGATCGGTTGCATCCGTCGAAGCGCCGTCGATGATAATATATTCAACATTTTTATAAGTTTGGCTGATAACGGATTGGATACAGCGCTCAATGGTGCTTCCGGCATTGAAGGTGACGGTAATTAATGAAATTTTTATAGCCCCCACGTGGAAAAAAACCCTCAGTTATAGCCGCAAAAATATGTAAATTTGAAATCGATACCTAAAAAGCGCATACAAAGCAGAATAAGAGGTATAAATATGCATAAATTAACTTACGCGTTCCTGATTTCGGCAGTAATTTTTACTTGTACCTCCTGTTCAAACAAGCAATACCAGGTACTTTTTCAACAGAAAAAAGCGCTTTCGGCGGATACGGCCGCAAAAAAAGCACTGGCGGCTGTTGAGCTTTACCGGATACAACCCCAGGATATTTTGCAGATCAGGAACTTACAGGATACGAAGTTTATTACAAATTTGACCGTTGTTAGCAACAATACCTCCGGAGGAAATGCGCAACAGGGCGAAGCTTTCCAGGTAGCAGCGGACAGTACCGTTGACCTGCCGGCTGTCGGAAAAACAAAAGTGGTTGGTTTGACGCGGATAGCTGCTCAAAAACTAATTCAGGATTTATACGGCAAGGTGCTTTTGGTAAACCCCATTATAGAATTAAAGATCGTTAATCTTAAAGTAACCCTACTCGGTGAAATAAAGGGCCAGGGGAACTACCCGCTGGTAAAAGACCAAACAACCCTGGTTGAATTGATAGGTGAAGCGGGAGGTCTAACGGACCGTGCAAACGAAAAAGATATTAAAATAATACGAGGCAGCGAAAAGGACCCGAAAGTAATTGATGTGGATTTGAGCAACATAGGCACCATTAATGACCCCAAATCTATCCTTCAAAGCGGCGACATCGTTTACGTTTCACAAAGCAAACGTGCAGCCCGCAATGATAATCTTCAAAACCTCTCCGTTTTAATCCAGCCCGCCCTTATCTTATTTAACACTGCATTGATTATTTTTACTCTTGTAAGAAAGTAGATGGAAGAGACAGAACGGATAAAGCCAAAACTACCCAACCAGGAGATCGATTACTTTAAAATTGGCAAAATACTTTTAAGCCGGTGGTATTGGATAATTGGGTCGCTTACCGTCTGTATGATCGCGGCGAACGTCTATTTGTGGTACACGCCCAAAACGTATTCAACCTCGGCAGTGATGAAGTTCGAGGAAAAAAAATCCGAACTGCCGGATATTGGCGGCGTATCATCGGTGCCTGACCGTACCAGCACGTCGAGGATACAAACCGAGATTGTTGTACTGCAAAGCATGCCGCTTTTATTGAGCGCAATAAAGCAGATCGACTATCGGATGAGTTTTTTTGTAGTAGGGAGAGTATTGAACCGGACAAGCGAGCTATATCCAAATAAACCGATAGACGTTGAATTGGTAAAATTCGACACCCTGAATTTTTTTCACGACCTGTTAACATTTAAGCCCATTGACCGGAGCACATTTAGTATCACTTATAAAAACGGGGCAAAGGACGTTCATTACGTTTACCGATATGATAGCCCGTTTACCATCGGGCCGACTACCTTTAGCATCAAATACCCCGGGGATATCGGCAATACTGCCTATCTTTTTAAGCTGAATGCACCGGAAGATTTTCTTGGCAGGGTAGGCGGTGGCTTTCATGCCGGCGAAACGTCCAAAAATTAA
>Ga0302140_10010460_pt1 | contig 11459 bp, 14 predicted proteins | sample I_Bog_E1_1_FD_202095 | JGI IMG/M metagenome (GOLD analysis project Ga0302140, IMG submission 202095) | Peat permafrost microbial communities from Stordalen Mire near Abisko, Sweden - I_Bog_E1_1 | ecosystem: Environmental > Terrestrial > Soil > Wetlands > Peat | place: Sweden: Abisko, Stordalen...
CTATATTATTATTCTTTATATTGATTTAAAGAAAATAATAGAAATTTTTTTTTATAAATAAATATCTTTGAAACCAGTTAAATGGCCCAAGCTCTTTAAATACATTATATTATTTTTTTTTCATATGGAGTCTCGTCCTTCTTTTTTGTATTTTTCATTTTCAAACATTATTTATCTTTTCAATTTTAATTCATTTTTTATAACATTAATTATTATCTTATTTGATCATTCATATTTAGTTTTTTATTTGACCCAACAGACATTTTCATTGCAATGTATAAAGCGGACCCAACAGTCACGAATAGAGTAATCATAATAATCAATGGCAAATCATTTAAATCCCCGTTAGGAACTAGAACTAAGAGATCGTCTGAAGAAACATGTGTGCTATTCACTCTAGTCATCACCTTCGAAAATTCTCCATTGATTAAAAGATCGTTGGGGATTTCAATTGACGTGTTGGAGTAATATTTTAAATTAAGGCAATCAAAGTAGAATTCGGGTTTCCTGTTGACATATGCTGACTTATATTTGAACTCATAATGCGGTTTTCTGTATCTAAAATGGATTGGATATTTCAGCGAAAACTTTATTTGGATATCACTCCCTTCAGTGACTTTGTTTTCAGGTTTGAGTTGATATTTAAGCAAATAGATATGTTGTGAAGAAACAGGACTTGGCTTTTCTATATCAATCACTTTGAAGGTAATGAGTTTCTATTATGATAAAAATCAATTAAAAAATTTGGTTGGTTTTAATTGTACATAAGAAGGGTCGTTCATCATTTCTTCAATGTCAATGTAATCAGTATCATCCAAATAATCAATTATTAATAAACTGCATTTCCCTTTATAAATATCTCTTGAGAAATGTTGATTGGTTGATTCTAAAGAGAAATCAAGGCTAACTTGTTGATGTAACCCACTTCCACTCACCATTTTTGAAAAAAAACTTGTGTAGTTTAGATAATTCATTCTCTCTTCATTATAAGAAATAATGGATTCTTCTTCATTCAAATTCATAGAATATACTGTAGTATTCAAGACTCCCATACCTTGGTAGTTCAATATTTTTAAAGAGTTGAATTTGTTCTTTGAGAGGTAAAAGTTTTTAATTCTGCCAATTTGAAATGACTCGAGCCAAACAGTATTATTTTTGTTGATTTCGATTGAAAAACTATCTATTTTTTCATGAACAAAATGAATTTTTGCCAGAAAATTGTCATTTTCATTAAATTTTAAAACATCTGTTAGTGAAGATGAAGATTGATTTTCGGAAACTAACTCTTTGTATATGAAATTGAAAATTTGTTGTAAATTTTCTGTAATATTTAAGTTCCAATCTCTTCTATCAAAAATAACTCCTCGGCAATAATACTTAAACATCTTATCTTTTGGGTCTCTCATTTTTATTTCGAACGATTTTTTTAGAAAAAAATTTTCGAAATTTTCACCAAAATCATCATATAATCCAAATTTCGAAAAATTCTCTAATTGCAATGTGTTTTGTGAAGTTCCAGTTTGAGAAGTTCTATAAAAAATTTTATTCTAAAAAAATCATTTCAGCATTACTTTTTGCATCTATAAATTTTCAAATGAAGATCAGGTTCATTTATTAAGTACAATATATTTGCATCCTGAAAAGGAAAATCTCCCACTATATTAAAATTTATAGGTGAAAGACTTTTTAAAATAGGCACCAATATCGAGAGAATATCCTTTCAAAGGAATTCTCTCAGCAGAATTCAAGAATGCAATATTTTCTTGATTTTTGCTTATAAAGAAACTGGTTTCAATATCAGAATAGGCTTGAGAAAATGTTAATTCAATTTTCTTTTGATCAGAAGGATGAGCGATCATCAGAAGGATGGACAGAGAAAGGAGAATGATCATTTTTTTGGTTTTCAAGAGAAAATTATGAAACACAAATTAAAAAAAAAATAATATAAAATGAAAAGATATTTTTTATTTCAAAATTCATGAAATTATTTCATTTGAAAATTAGAAAAGTTGACTCTTGGTAATGTCATGTATTGCTAATGTTTTTATCTTTTTAAGTGGGACATTGAATGGATTCAATTCAGCCTGTTCTTCCTCTTGAATTTCATGAGAATTTTCTTCTTTTTTGTTGGGAATTTTCTCATTCTCGTTTGAAAATTCGAGAATCTTGCTAATTTCTGAGTTTGTCTGCCGTTTTTGCATCGATTTGATTTTCTTTATTTCTGCTTCTTCGAATCCTATTATTTCATTATTTTTGCTTTCTATAAAGCAAAAATCTTCAGGAAAATTAGGATAGAAAGGTGGAAGATCTTTGTTTGAGGGCTTCTTTTTATCTTCATTTAAAATCGTTGCCAATTTCCTTTTTAAAGTTTTATCGATTTTCTTTCTCTCAATATTTAGGGAATTTGTTTCATTTTCGCTCAGCTTTTGTTCTAAATTATCTGATTTCGTGATTTCCAACAATTCATTCATAAATGTGACTCTGTTTCCAAGACTTTTTCTGCTTGTTTTGATGAAATCAGTTATTTCGGATGAAAGCTTATAATTGCAATGATTTAAGAGCAGAAGAATATCGAAAATGGTCACTGAAGATCTTCCGGAAAGATTGGCAATTTTTTTTGATTCGAGGCCCATTTTTTTGATAAAATGCACCAAAAAATCTGTTAAAACAGAAAGGGTCTGTTCTTGGCAGGTATCAAATCCATTCCATAATAAAGCGTGCATGATATATATTTTCATTAATCTGAGATTTACATCCTTGTTTCCAAGCATCGAGAAAATTTTTAATTATTCTTTATTGGCCAATTTTTTTTCTATGTTCTAAATATTTGTTTTTTTTTAAATTATCTAGATTTAATAGATTTAAATTAAAATTTTCAATGAATCCATTTAATTTAATCACTGCTGGCTTCTGAAATTGGGCTAGATTCATCACTCGACCCTCCCGACTCTTCACTTCCACTGCTCAATGACATTTTCTTCTTCTGATCATTTGTAACTTGCGATTCAATGCCACCCTTAGCTTTCTTTAAGTTAGACTTTTCTTCATTTGAATTTTTGTCTTTCTTGTGGTCTTTTGAATGACTTCGGCTTCTTTTGCCTTTGTTCTTATGTTTATCTTTGGATTTTTTTTGCTTGTTTTTCTTTCGATGATGGGAACGAGAACGAGAACGAGATTCGCTCTTGCGATCTTTTTCTTCATTTTTTTTATATTTTTTCGATTCCGTGTGCTTCTTCTCTTTAGTTATGTTCTTTTCTTTTTCTTCACCCAAAACTTCATTGATTTTTTCGGAATTCCCTTTTTTTCTTTCTTGATGGTTATCTTCTCTTTCGTGAGTTCCTTTCTTATGATTCAGTTTGCTTTTTATTTCCTCTCCTGCTTGCTTTAAAAATGCTCGAATGCTCTCGAGTTTGGCTTCTTGATTTATAATTTCTTCTTTCTTTTGTTTTATCTCTTCTTTTCTCTCTTCGATTAAAGAAGGAGGAATTCCATTGGAGGTTTCTTGTGCTTCCAATAATAATTTCCATAATTCCCTCATAAAAATTCCAGCTTTGTTCGAAAGAAAACCTAAAAAAAAATTTTTTTTAAATAAATTCAATTATTTTTTTTTAAAAGAATCCTGCCTGTAAGATTTAGTTGTATTTTTTTGGGGCAAGGCCCTTTTTCATCTTGAGATTCTAATTCAGAAACTGCTAGATTAATAACCACTTCATCTTCGAATCCAAGGATTTCTGTGATTTTCTTTGAAATCCAAGGTTTGATTGCGTTTAGCTCAACCTTTAAAAAATAACATTGAGAAAATGGAAGAGAAGACAGACGGAACAAAAGAGAATAAAGGCTTTACTTACTCAGTAAAAGAGTTTAAATACTTTTAAATGAATAATTTTTTAGGCCTTCTTTAAAATAAAGGTGAGAAGGGGAAAACAACAATTATTTTTTGAATATGTTAAAAATGTACTTTCTTTATGTTCACTTTCAAATCGAATTCAGGAGGCCATTCACGACTATTCAACAATTTCTTGTCCTTGTTGGAAAAACGCGCGTCTTGCGTTTGACTCGTTCCACGGTAAAAATTTCCTGTGGCCATATTTCTGATTTTAATTTAAATTATTATGAATGTTTTTTTTCTTGCTTTTTGAGTTTATTTAATAATTGAGAATCTAAGATTTCAAACCAAAGAAGTTTGAGATTCATATTTTTTTGTATTTTTGCTATTGTTTGGGTTTTGAAAAAATAAAATTAGGCACTCTTTCAAACAAAAAAAGGTCAATTTTTCATTTTAAATTTATTCATTATTTTTTTTTACCTAAAATTTCATGATAAAAAAATTCTTATAATTTTGGAATTTCCATTCCGTATTTCTTGGCGACTTCAGGTGAGATGCACTTGGCAAATATTTCAATTGATTTCTTATAACATCGTTCAAAAGTTTCTACCAAAACATCGATATGTTTTTCTTCATGGAGTGGCATAATGCAAACTCTTAATCTCGCCTGTCCTTTTGATACAACAGGAAACTCAATTCCATTCACAACTACCCCTTCATCGAGCATTAATCTCACGGCGATTTTGGTTACGACCTCATTGCCAATCAAGACTGGTAATATTGGAGAAGGGTAACCCAGGCATTTGAACCCTTTCTCTTCAAACTTTTTTCTTGCGTATTTGCATAAGGTCTGAACCCTTTCTCTTCTTTGCCTACCTTCCTCTCCTCTGATGACTCTTAAGTTGGCTAAAGCTGTTGCAGCTTGGATCGGTGAAATTGAGTTGATGAACATGTAAGGTGTGCTAAAAATCTTTAGATATTCAATCACGTTCAAATCGTCACATCCAGCAAATCCAACATTGGTACTAAAAGACTTGCTTCCGGTGGCTGTGAAAATAACGTTGGATTTGTCCTTGAGATTTTGGAGTTCCCATGTGCCTTTTCCAGTAGCTCCCATGCAACCAAAGTCGTGTGCGCAATCTATCATTAAAAAAGCTTTATATTTTTTACATTCTTGTTGAAGTTCATTGAGGTCAGGCGTATCCGAGTCCATTGAAAACAATCCTTCAGTGACAACAAGAATCCCATCTTTTGGACGTTTTTCTCTAATTTCCTTCATTTTCTGAATCATTGCTTGATTGCTTAAATGATCCACCATATGAATGTTTTTGGTGGAGTTGGAGGCTCCCTCTCTTAGGCAATTATGGGCAAGATTATCCAAGATAACATGATCATGCTCTCTGATTAGTCCTTTGATAACTCCATACGCAGCCAACCAACCTGTGGAGTAAATAATCACTCCTTTCACATCCCAATGATTAGCTAGCTCAAGCCTTAATTGAGTGTAATACTTATGAACCCCAAAGGCCAAAGGAGACCCTCCAGACCCAATCCCATACTCAGTCAGGGCTTTGATGGCAGCTTCTTTTGCACTTGGATGATGGCTTAAACCCATATAATCAGCCGAAGCAAAGTTTGGGCCATAAAACTCATTTCCATACTCATCAACACCTTTGCATTCAGCCATAGGGGCTGACATGGTTCTTTTATCATATAGCCAAAGTTCCAAATCTTTCTGTTTGGTGACCCAATCGACATATGGTTGTGTTCTTGCAAAAATATCGCTACCTTTTGTTCTAAAGTATTCAATGAAATTGCCTTGAAAGACACTTTCATCAACGATTCGGTTGCCAATTTTGGACTTCTTGGACTCAGATTGATAAAAAGATTCCATTTCAGAAAGATTTGCAATTATTTGTCACCCGGGAAAGAAATCCAATTTATATGAATAAATTAACAAAAATGACATCATTCTTATATTAATTCATATTATGTACTATAGTAGAAAATAATATTATTAAAAATTTAATTTTTTCTCAAAAAAATATTTATTTTTTTTCATAATATTTTGTAATCCAAGGATGTTTCAGAACTTCTTCTAGAGGGAGCCTTTTCATCGGCTCTTTTACTAATAATTTGCTCACAAAATCCTTCACTTCAGCTGACAAATAATCAGGAAACTCCAAATTAATCTAAATAAACAAAGCCATTAATAAAAAAAATTAATTAGTTTTCACATTTTTTATTTTTTCATAAGTCTCATAATAGTTTGGAGTTTCGAAGGGGGGCTTCCCTGTTGTGAACTCATAACACAAAACTCCTAGACTCCAAATATCGATTCTGTGATCATGGAGGCTTTTTTCAACCATTTCAGGAGATAAATAATCCAAAGTTCCGCAAAGGGTTTGCCTTTTGTTCTTTGGAGCGTGTATTGCCCAGCCAAAGTCAGCAATTTTTATGACTCCCTAAAAGGATATTGAACAAGTAACAATTCTTGAATTTACAAATGAATTCAATAGATTTTCTGGTTTGATGTCTCTATGTATGATGTGTTTTATATGTATATAGTTTAAGGCTTCTGTCAGCTGTCGTATATAATTAGATGATCTGGCTTCATCATAGCGATGGTTTTTCTGTTATTTTTTTTCAAGAATATAAACAAGAAAATGAAATACTTGGTTATGCAAATCTTTAAACAACTCACCACCTGGAGCGTATTCTAAAATCATGTAGATTTTTCTTTCATCTGCGAAAAATCCATACATCCTTAAAATATTAGGATGTTTCAAATGGGATTGAATTTCGATTTCCCTTCTAATTTGGTTTTGGACATTGCCTTTTATTATTTGTTTTTTACTCAAAACCTTCAGAGCAACAATAAATTGGCTTTTTTTCTCTCTAAAATATTTCATATAAGGTAAGATCAAATATATTTAAAAGAAAGTGACCTTGCCAAATAAACATGACCAAATTTGCCTCTTCCCAATGGTCTTCCAATTTCAAAATTATCCAGACTCCATTCAAACGGATTAAAAGTTAGTGTTGTCGGTGTTGGCAACAAAGAATTTTTTGTTTGTTGGATCTCATGACTTTGGGTGATACCTTGTAATTTTTTCGGTTTATCTTTGAAAGGAATTGCTTTAAAATTTGAAATATTTTGACCATTGAAATTTGGAGAGTTCTTTGCTTGATTTTCTTGATTGAGATGAAAGTCAAGTTTGTCCTTTAAGGGCATTTGTTCAGCGGTGTCGTCTTTTGGCATAAAATTAAAGGAATCGTCAATGTTGGCAGTGAAGCAGAATTTTTCATGAAAAGCGGATGGATCATCCAACTTTTGTTTTTGTTGGCTCTGAGGGAATTCCACTTTTGATGAGTTTTTCTTTATGAGAAGAAAATTTTGGAAATTCAAAGGAGAAAATTTTTGATTCATGTTTTTGATTAGATTGTTATTTTTTTAAATTTGAATAAAACCCTCTCTTCCAATTTTGTTATGAATTTTTTTTTTACTCGTATTATGAATTAAAAAAAAATTTTTGTTTGTATATATTTCAAAATTAATTTATTTGTTTTAAAATTATACAGGATTTCCTTAACATTTAGAAAGTTAGAAGTAATTTTATAAAATTTTATTGCTTCCTTTTTTCTTATTTTTTTCAAAATTTTCTATCCAAATGGAAATTTTATATGTCTAAAGTCCCAAAAGAATTTTATTTCTTTTTATTAAGAAAAACAATTACAATTCTACCAGAAAAACTTTAAAATAATTTATGGAATCCCCAGAAGGGCAAAGAATAAAAGTGGTTTTGCTTCATGCCTACCATAAGCTTTAAATGACATTTTTCTCCTCTCTTTTTTTAGAAAGTTCCTAATTTTTTGAACTTATCGCATCTTATTATTTCTTCTCTACTGTTTCTGCTCAGAAGTTTTGTACATTTAATCCTCGCTCCCTCGTAATTAATTAAAAACAATAAACAAAACAAGTTTTTTATTAGAATAAAACTCTCACTTCCAATTTTGCTATGATAATTTTCTTTTTAATCAAATTTTTTCATAAACACTTTTTGATTCAAAATAAAAAAATCCATTTAACAAAAGAAAAGAGTTCTTAAAAGAATGCATATCATATTTATTTTTGCTTTTTTCTTCTCAAGTTTCTCCTTCGTGCAATCTGGTTTAAAGATTTTTTCACCTTCTGAATTGATCCAACGATTTTCAAAAAACGGTAGAAGGATTTTTCTTAATCATCCAAACGTTGAAAATAATTTTTTAGATCTCGAAGTCTCTTTTGCTTATTTTGGTGAAATTCCTTGGGGGAAGACTTTGATCGGATCTTTGTTTTATTCTAACCCTGGTGACGCTTGCACATTCATAAACCCTCTTCATTATGATAACGAGGCTTCCCCAATTGTTTTATCTGATCGAGGCAATTGTAGTTATGTGAAAAAAGCGATATATGCTCAACTTATTGGCGCTAAAATGTTGATAATTAATGATGCTTTTTATGAGGAAACCAAAGACTTCTTTATGGGTGATGACGGGAACGGTTATTTTGGAAAAAATACATATAAATATAACAATACATCTATTTTTAGGAGATCTCATAAATATTCCTGTCCTAATGATTAAAAAAAGCGATGGAGAGAATATTAAAGAGTTTTTATTATCAAAAGACGAAACAGTCTCAAAATCTGTTTCAGTTTCCATTACTTTTGAATTAGTTCGTTATTTTAGTTTTGCTTGAAATCCAATTTCATTTTCGTTTTAGGAAAAATTCCAAAAGGTCGACTTGCAAATTTGGCTTTCTACATCCAATTTGGATTCCTATAATTTTATCGAAGAGTTTCATCAAAAATATCTTAAATTAAAGGAAAATTTGAATATGAGACCTTTATACGCACTTTGGTTTTGTGCCTACTGCAAACATAATAATTTTAATATTAAAAGCGACAATTGTTTATCTGGAGGAAGATATTGTTATCCTGATCCAGGTTCGTTTTTTTAATGGAAAATAATTTATTTTTAATAAAAGATGTGGAAGGACCCCTTTTGGGCAAAGACTTTGTCAAGGAAAGTCTTCGCCAAATTTGCATTTTTAAGAAGGAGCCTGAAAGATGGTGGCATTATATGAAAATTTTCAAAATTTCTTGTATTAATTCAAGCACTATTGAAAATTGCACATCTGATATCATGGAAAACATATTTATAAATAAAAGTCTCATTCAAAGTTGCATTGATGATAGTTTTCTTGGAACCGATGAAGATTTAGATGATAATACAATTTTGAAAGAAGATCATGAAAAATTCAAAAATGAGGGCATCCAAATTTGGCCCAGCATTATTATAAATAACAATATTTATAAAGTAATTCAATCAACATTTAATTTTTTTATGTGAATAATTTTGTAGGGAATCCTTGATGGTGAGATGGTTTTTGAAATAATTTGCAGAAGCTATACAACACCGCCTGAAATTTGTGTCAAGGAAATAAAAGACTTAACAGGTAACTCTCCTCTGAACAAACACCCAACAAAAAATGAAAAGTCTCAGGAAAATAACAATTTTATATCAATTTTGCTTTTAACGATTGGAATCATTGCAGCATTTTTGTTGTTTGTGTTATTGATAAAGTGCAAAATTTTTACGAGGACAACCATACCTAATGATATTTCTCTGAACATCAACTCGGCTGTTTCACGCTATTTCGCCTTTCAAGACAAAAATGACCAAGAAAAAATGATTGAAGTGTCTGCTTAAATGTTAATTATATTATTTGGAAATAAAAAAAATTTTGTTTGAGCTTAATTATATAATCAAAATGGAATATTTAAAGTTTATAGAATTTGTTTCGAGTGTGAATAATTTTTCTTTATCCGAACGTCGGATAGTTAGAATATTCGATGTATAAGAAACCATCCTCATCCTTATGTTTCTCATAAACGTATTTTAATCCCATTTCTAAAAAAATCATGATTTATTTTAAATATTTCATTTTTTGCTACCTAATTTATCAAGTTTGGTTCCTCCTATAAAGAAAAATATGGACTCTATTTCATCTATCTGCAGTTTTTTTCTAATTGATTGAAAAAACGTGAACAGCTTGATTTCTTCGGACACAAGGTACCTAATTTAGAAATGAATTTCATGGAAAAAAAGAATGTTGAACTTATGTTTTGGAAGGTGGGGTAACGTGGATTTTTTATGTTTTTCCAAAATTATAGGTATAAAGTTTGGAGAGGCGATCTTTTTCGATTCTGATTCTTTTTTTCGTTCTTCGAACGAGACTCTTTGTTTGAATGGAAGATAGTCAGCTTTTTTTTGATTCATTTTTTTGTTTTAATTTTTAAAAATTATTAATTGTCCCCAAATTTCTGATAATAAAATTGCAGTTTATTATTATCTAGTTTCCAAGGTTTTTTTTCAGAAATTTTCTTTTATCATTTTCTGTATTTTAAAATATTGGTTTTTTTTTTTTTTAATCTAAGAAAAATGTCATTTTGTGAAATGAAATTATTTTTTCTGTGGGAAGAAGAAAATTCTCAATATTTCAAACAAAAATTATTTGCTTTTAAAAGTTTTAAAAATACCATTTTGTTCCATGTCCTGTTCCATAAACTTCGAAGCCTGAAAGACATAAGTTGAATTCCCCATCAGAATTTTTCATAAGTTGAGTAACTCTGAAGAACCGAAATCCCTTAATTGTTAGTTTTGATTTTCTATTTAAATCATTCAAAATATTCTCAACATTCTCCAAATCTATGCCCCAAGTTGAAGTTTGTCCCTTTTGCAATAGTTCCTCCCTTTCTTTCTCCATCAAAGAGTTGAAATGTGGATCTTCCGTAAAATTTATCCTTTTATCAATGATATACCATTCATTGTTATTTACTGAGGCTTCAATAATCCAGTTCATCAGAACATATTTTCGAGACGGTCTATTTCTAATTGTATAACATGAAGGGAAAAGATGTCTTCCTTCACCTAAATCTAATGACATAAAGGCATTTTTCTCATTCTTGGTGCAACAATTCACGCATTCTCTTCCAATGAAATCCTCTATTTTGATTCCCACACCAACTGAAGAAAAATTAACTTCAACTAATTTCAACTCATGAGGATTCACCCATTTCTTTGTCTTTCCATAAGAACCTAAATAATAAATCACTCCATTGTCATCGAAATCATATTTGTAAATAAATTCCAAAGGTGAAAGACTTTGTGCTGTTTTTATCTTCTCAATTTCCTCATATCGGTAAGATGGCTGTTTGATATTAGATTGATTGTACATTTTTTCTTCATTTTCAGGATGGAAGGAATTGTTATTCTGACCCTCATCAAGGTTTTGTACGATAGTAGGACCCTGGCTATAATTTTTTAGAAATTGTGATTTTGGTATAATTTGAGATTCGATAGGCTCTTTTTTGTCACTTCTGGATCCTTGGGGCGTTGCATAGATCTTAGGGTTGGCATTGACTTCTGAAGGAGTGTAAATGGTTTGTATTTCTTGCGATTTGCTTAAGCCTGTTGAATATTTATCAAGGTTTTTTTGGACATAAGGCTTGAGGTATTCTTGAGTTTTTAAACCAGAAGGAGGCGATGATTCCAAGTTCCGATCCTGTATTTGAGATTGATTTGGATA
>Ga0302140_10010461_pt1 | contig 11458 bp, 12 predicted proteins | sample I_Bog_E1_1_FD_202095 | JGI IMG/M metagenome (GOLD analysis project Ga0302140, IMG submission 202095) | Peat permafrost microbial communities from Stordalen Mire near Abisko, Sweden - I_Bog_E1_1 | ecosystem: Environmental > Terrestrial > Soil > Wetlands > Peat | place: Sweden: Abisko, Stordalen...
GAATGGGCTGTTCCCGCCGAGTGCTGACCGACCACAACGGTAACTGGAACGCCGACGTGATGTTCGTAGCCGAAGCCCCTGGCCGACTTGGAGCGGAGGTCACGGGCGTTCCGCTCTTTGGCGACCGCACAGGTGACCGATTTGAACAACTGCTCAAGGCAATGTGCTGGAGTCGATCTGCGATCTTCATCACGAATGCGATTCTCTGTAATCCGAGGGACGGCAAGGGCAACAATGATCGACCGACCGCGAAGGAAATACGCAACTGCTCCGAATTACTCAAGCGTACGCTTGATGTGGTGAATCCGAGGCTCGTGGTCGCGCTCGGCAGGGTTGCGCTGGAGGCGCTCGGCAGGATCGCGAACCACAATTGCCAGATCAAATATTCGGCCGGACAAGTCATTCCCTGGAACCGTAGATATTTGGGCGTCTTATATCATCCCGGCCCAAGGACAGCGATACATCGACCGTGGCTCGAGCAAATCCACGATGCGACACAAATTGCCGTGTTTGCGCAAAAGCTGAAACTCGCCGTTTCCTTTTCAGGCCAAGTGCCCATCATTGAGGAATGTACTCTCCCCACGCAGATGGCCAACAATCTAGAGAGAGCGTACGAGTTGGATTGAAGCAGAAGTGAGCGGTGCAGACGCGGCCAAGGGTGCGATTTGAATCAGATTAGCTGGATACCTGTTCTCCGTATCGTCCCATCCGTTACGGAGTACCTTTTGCGCTAGGCACCCCGATCTGCAGCCATCGAACGTATTGCAACTTTGACATCCGTCGCCCGTGTGTCTGTCTAGAATGGATCTGACTCGATTTAGATAAACTGACTTCTCCCAGACCTCCTTCAACGGGCGTTTCAGCACTGAACCAAATTCCGGCTCCGCAACATGAACGTTCTTGAATGCATCGCACGGGAATATTTCGCCCCGATGATTAATGATTAGAACATCCTGGGCTGCATTGCACGGCGTAAAGCCAACTCCAAGAACATTAAAAGGCGATCCTGCACGAATCGTTAGCTGTGGATGCTGTGAGCGGCAGTATTCTATTGCCTCAGCCAACTCGACCAGGTCCGTTCGAGACAGTTCTTCCGAGTGCAAATTTCTACCACGACCTTGGGGTACAAAGCGAAGAACGCTCACCCGACAGACACCGACATGTCTAGCCATTCTCACTACATCAGACAGGTCGCGAAAATTCTGTTTCATCGCGACGAAGTGAATCTCCACTGGGATTCTTGTCTGTACCGCGGCCTCGATTGCACACGATGTCGCCGCAAACGTTCCGTAACGAGTGATCTTGTCATGCACCGACGGCTGGGCTGAGTAAACACTGAAGATGAAGCGCGCGATCCCTTTGCCAACCATTTCATCCGCTGCTTTGTTAGTGATTGGCGTCAACTGGTTATCGACAATGCCAGTTGTATAGAGCGTCGGCTGAATCCCGAGACGGGACGCCGTGCGGATCACCTCTCCAAGGTGCTCGTAGACGAGAGGCTCCCCACCTGTGAACACCACCTTTCGGGCACCCAACTCAGAAGCTTCATTGAGAACTCGGACAACTGTTTCAACCGGAAGGCAACTAGCCTGCTTTCGGTGCGAACTCGTGCTGCAGTGAATACACGCCAACGGGCATCGTTGCGTGAGTTCGATCTTGATCTCTGTGAGCTTAAGATCCATGCCGAAACCCTTCCGGACATACTACATATAGTGGTGACCTATCGAATAACCCCAATCCTTGTACCACCATTGCTATGGAAGAAGGGTATCGCAAAACCTGTGTGCCGTCAAAACGTATTTTCTCAAAATTCGCGCGGGAGGCTGACCGCTCCCTCAAGTTGCAGATCAAAGTTGTAGCCTGACGGTCAATGTGTGGGCCCTGGCGTTAAGGGGCTTGGCCAGAACAGCTTTATCAGAGCTCCCAAGATCGCAACAACAATTGGCGTGTAGATGAAAACGATAAATTTCAGCTGGTCGATTTCCTTCTGCAGCCTTGCGATTGTTATGCTCGACCCGCCGAGAAGCTGGACATCTTGTAATCGGATGCCGCTTAACCACGGCTTGAATCGAGTGTCCTGCTCGGATCTTGGTTTCCCGATCTTGTTCGATGTCAGTTTAGCAAAGAAAATCGTGAACGTAGGCTCCTCGAACTTAAGGCGAATATCGCTAGGCCCAACGTTTTGGACCGCAAACAGCAATGTGCCACGATGAGTAGGGTCGACGTGAAATCCCGAAATGTTGACAAGACCTTGAAACTTAAAACTGGTCCGCAACGAAATAAAACCCATATGATCGTCAGGCATCTGGATGTCCTCGTAGCACGTCAATATTGCGAATTGGCCTGGTGGAATGCTGATATATGGTGAATGCCTCGACAGGGTCTCCGGCGCATCCTTGCCGACGATATACACCTCCTTGCCAAGTCCCAAATCGTATGAAGATTGATGGAACTGTTCTGGCTTAGACTTGAGGATTACCCCTTTTTCCTCAACAAGCTTCTTAATCTCATCATGTGCCAAAAACATCAGTGCCCCCCAACGGTCCACACTACCCGTGCGAATACCGCGCCGATCGCAACTACCCCGAACAATATCAGGCCTGCTATGACGCAAAAGTATGCCGCTCGGGCAGAATAGAATTCCGTCTTCAGTTCGGGATTGGAACCAGCAGCCGGAATCAGAACGATTAGCGTAACAAGTCCACCCACGACCAAAACTCCAGCTGCGGCGGATAGTGCGACAAATGTTCGAGCAGGGGCGGGCAATCGCCAAATGACTATAGCCAGCACAATACCAGCCAGTACAGTCACGATGGTGGGCCAGATCCAGTGTTTCCGGCGGATGGCTGGTACGTCTATGGCAGGACTCGCGGCAGTGGGTTGCGTAGCGGTCGTGTTTTTAGCCGAACCTGTAGCGGCGGGTTCCGAGGCCGTTGAGGCTCCGTCTGGCTGTTTTGGGATCTCTTCCATAACACCTACCAGCAGTCGCGTCCGTTATGTTCGAAGTCGTATTATGGCAGATGGCAGCGACGAAACCGACAGTTTTCTGGTGAACCCAACTGAACGAAGCACAACACCACGCGCAAGAGCCTTTCCTCCAGGTTTCCTAACAGCCTCTGATTTCCGCGATCAAAACTACCGCCCACATGATCCTCCTCCACGCCAGGCCCTACCCGATGGGAAGTGTGGACATGCAGTCTTTTGTACCCGATACTAGGCGCAGTGATAGTCACTCTTCAAAACGATTCTGCAGCTCTCGCTGTTTGCCTTCCGGAATTCCTAAAGCTCGCCGGATATGACCGATGGAAGCGACGGGCGGTCCAGCTAGCTCAGGACGCTTGTCAGTCTCCTTCTCTGGGGCGCATCGTCCACCAGTATCACTAGCTTGAGATTTCGTTGAGCGAACAAATAATAATCGTAGAAACGTGCGGCAAACTGGAGAGTGGCACCTTATCGCTTGAGGCGTTTGCAGCTCTGCAGTTTGCACAAATGGTGGTGGAAGTTCATCAATGCTTGTCGTCAGCAGGCAAGCTGGTGCTTGCGGGCCGAATTCGTGATGCTTTGAAGGCCGAGAACGGGTTTGCATCTCTATATCTAGAACTTGACATGGCCCGCCGGCTCATCGAAGCTGGGTTTGAGCTTGAGTTCAGTGATTTGGAAGGCATCGCGAGATACGATTTGAGATTTTGGAATCACCGCGTCGAAGGTGAGATCGAGTGTAAGAGTCTTTCCGGTGACGCAGGCCGAAAAATTCACCGAAAAGACTTTTACCGCTTCATGGATGCAGTATCCTCGCAAATGGTGACAAGAGTCGAGTCGAGCGCCAACGAGGTGTTGCTCGTCACTCTCAATAACAGACTTCCCGCCGACACCGAGAGCCAATTCCAATTGCGGTCTGCAACTCAACGCTTGCTAGAGGATGCCACCGTTACACATATCCAAGAAGCTTTTTTTGAGATTGAAAGGGAGCCGTTCTCAAAAAGGTTCGCCCATGCTTCATATCAGGACATCAAGGACTTTTACAAAGCCTGTCGCTCTGCTTATGGGGATAACTGCCATGTTTCCGGTGTATTGACGCCCAATGCACGTTGCCTCGTAGTCATGCGAAGCAAGCGAGAAGACGATCACTCCAAACCGATTCAAGATGCCTTGAAAAAAGCCGCTACGCAATTATCCAAAACGCGACCGGGATTTATTGCCGTCCAATTTGACGACATTGATCCAACTGATCTCCTATCTGTTCACCTTCGGCGCCGTACAGGCCTGATCTCATATTATTTATTCCATGCGTGTGCTGCCGACCACGTTGCCGCGACACAATTTTCCATCTACGGTGGGCTAAGCGCCTCCGCGCATGGCATCGCTGTACCGGCTATCGGCTGTCCAAACCCCAAGAGCAAATTTAATCTCAGCCCAACCGATTACCCGTCCTTTCTCGTATCCATGCCTGACGCGGAGTTTGCACGTCTATTGGGTGCCCCGCCCCCTACAGAAAACCTGTCTTATATTCCGATTGAACCCTAGTTCTCTGAGTTCAAAACCGATCTTTTGAGCCCGGAAACCCCCACAGTCATATCACGTGAAAACTCCAAATTGAGGTACGCGACCCGCAACGCAAACCGCTTGCGTTCGAGCCCAATCAACATCCAATATCAAAAACGGAAGGCTGCGCCATCTTTTTCCACTCCGCCCTCTTCCAGGTGGGCCGCCGCTTGGCCGCGGCTCGGACGGGCGTTTCGGACTGCGCCGGTTTCGCGCCAAACGAACCCCAACCGCGTTTGGCACTCGCCGCGCTTTTCCTCACACCCTGCCACCCTCCCTCCGGCCTTCGTTCTGTCCCTTCGCCCGTGTCGCCTTGTTTTTCCTCGCTGCCGCTCTGGTGAAAGAAAAAACAAGCCGACACCGGCAGAAGGGAAAAAACATGAAATTAGAAGAAGTCAACCTCAAAACCAAAGAAGCCGTCGATTATCTGGTGCAATCACTGGAGTCCGGGCAGAGTGCGGTCCTCACGCAGTATCTCGGAGCGATGGCGAAGTTCCGCAACTACAGCTTCGGCAACATCATGCTCATCGCGAGGCAGAAGCCTGATGCCACTCACGTTGCCGGATACCGCACTTGGACTACGCTTGGCCGCTTCGTCCGGCGTGGCGAAAAAGGCATTTTTATTCTCGCTCCGATGGTCGGTAACAAACGCAAGAACAATGAGAGCGAAAACACGGAACAGAATACGGATGCCAAGGAGACTCAGACTCAGCCCACGCTGTACGGTTTCCGGGGCGTGTACGTGTTCGACAGATTATCTCGTGATTTGCGGCCGAGCCTCTGCGTGCTCGATGGATTCCGCCTGTGCCACTCTAGAAGCGCCTCTCGATAGCAGCAGGCACATCATCGCTCAACTGCTCTGCTCTGTGCAACGCCGTCGCCAAGAACTGCAGCAGGCGCGTCAGACGTTGAAAGCTGCAAGAAATCATTCGCATCAATGAGACCCAGGACTGTGCGGACCAGAAGCGGAAATCGTCGCCGCGTGGGGTCATGCACAATGACCGGACTGAAAAGCTGATACTGCACGCGACGAGTCTCAAGCTGGCAGCCCCCAGCGGCCAGTACATTCGTGACCCACCCACTATCTCGTCCGTAGGTGAGCGCGATGAGGAATCCGCCGGGCCGTCGAAAGACATTGACCGGCGTTCGGTAGAGCTTGCCAGACTTTCGACCGACGTTTGTAACGATAGCGAAGCCGGGCAATTGAGCGGCAAACCGGCTTGCGATTCGGTTCGTTATAGCTCGATGAAAGGCCGCTACCGACCTCTTGCGAAACCGAACAAGAACGATCAGAACCATCAGGATTGCCAGAAGCGAGACGATCGATGCGGCAATGACCATGGCCGACTGTCTTCTTATCCTCTATATATCGCTTACAGCTTGAAGCATCGCTGCCTTCGAATCTCTCGCAAATTTCTTCTGAAGCGACCGCGACAATGGATATCCGAGTCTGGCTAAAGGTTGAAGAGGACGAGAAAAGGCAAAAATGTCGTACAAGACATTGTCCTTGTCGTCCCATTCGACTGTAAATCGTTCTTCTCCGCTCTCTGCGTGTTCAGCCAGCGTACCGTAGGCGAAACCAAATCGCCTCATGGGCTTTTCTTCATCGACAATGTAGACAATACGACAGGCATTCACCGAATCAAAGCCGAGGTGTCGCACCGAAACCGCAACGTTGGTCCCAACCTGTATCGGGGCACTCGGCCAGTGGAGGCCCACCCACGGCATGCGGAACATTTGCCATGCGCGAATCGCCTCCACTGCATGCCGCCAAACAACTTCGCCTCTGCCAAGCTGGATACGATTGTGGTCTACGTTGTATCCGGTGGGCGCGGCGGTAGCAGACGCTCCAACCTCCGAGTACGAGAAGCCTGAGTCATTCTGCCTCGAAATAAAACGGCGAATCTCATCTTCCGAAGGTGCTGTTAGGCTGAACACTGTCTACCCTTTTCTTTATGCCGCATCCGTGCTCGGCCAGGACTTCACCTGCCACCTCAAAACCTGATCAGCCATTCGTGCTCAGCCACACGTGCCAGACGAAAAGCCCAAGATAGCTCGCTGCGAGCGAAGAGAAGAGCAGGGTAAGGAGAGCGTGCCCCACGACGAATGTTGTTCCCTTGGGCCAGTCGGCATGGGAAAAATAGATCGCATCGACAAGAATCCGGGTAGTCCAGTAAATCCCGATGAAGCCGGCAAGCCCCAAGGCAGCACGGTCACCTCGGAGCAGTTCCCTATGGAGCGCTAACGTCAATGTGCCAAAGGCGATGATCGTCAACACCGTGAATCCACTCTGCACCCACAGCAATTTCCTGTTGAATGGCATCAATTGCTGTAGGTCTCGTTTCCAGGCAAGTCGATATGGCACTTGAAAGCTGGCGAAGAGGATCAGAAAATGGGCGGCGCCAACGAACCACAGGTCAATGTCAAACAGCCGCTGCACAAGTGCATTCGTCATAGCGCGTGAATCGCTCGCATGAATGGAAGTATTACACGCAACACAAACCAGGGGTGAAAGAGGCCAAATACCGGTACCACGAGGAACACCATCATGAAACACCAGCCGCGCGCTCCGTGCCCCAGCCCGAACCGCCCGCCGAACCGCGAACGCTCGATAGCGACTCCTGCACCTTGCAGCAAAAAGTACAGCGTGGGGAGACCATAACCTCCGCGAGCAGGCAGCGATATCACCAAATCGTGGATCAGCCCGGAAACCACGAAGACAAGGAAACCAGCAGTGCCCGCCCCTAACGTTCTATATAGCGGGCGAAAGATCAACTCGTGGGCAAGCTGACGGAAACCGAGGTTCCACCGCTTTCCCCAGAACTCCGTGAGGGAGGTGGAGTGGAGAGGCGCCGACATAATGGGTTCGGCTTTGACGCCAAGAGTCTGCCATAGCAGAGCGACTATCTGGAAGCTACCGAAGTGGAGGATCAGGATCAGACCCACCATCCCTACCCATCCCCGTAGAAGTGGTTGTCCTAGCGGAATGGATCGCGCTACAACCCAGAATAGGGTTGTGCCGAGAATGGTTTCGAACGTCGCCCAGAGCCAGGCCCTGGCTGCTGGCGGCGATACGTGTTGTCTCGCATCCAAGAAAGCATCTGCATCCATTCCCGGCCAAGCGAGAAGATAGGCTACCGACCGCCATGCCGCATGAGAAACTCGTGATCGCGCTCTCGACCACGTCAGCCACTTCAGGCTGAGGTAAATGGCGAGCGAAAGAATCCACATGAACACCCAAGGCGGCAGCAGATTCCGGCAGGCCACAGCCGTCAAAGGCAAGACTGAAATCGGAAGCCAACCGCGCACTTTGTAGGCGGGTTGAAAGTTGTCAGGTGCATCCACATTGTTTTTGTACCAGATGTCTTCCTCTGACGCTCACAGTCCGTGAATTATCGGACTTCAGAGAGCTCGTTCGATAGCAGCGGCCACGTCATCGCTCAATTCCTCTGCTCTCTGCAAGGCTCCCTTGATCCTGACAATCTCCATCTCACGGGCGGCGATCTGTCCGGCAGGTTCGCTGTGACCTCGTGCAGCCACCAGGCTGCGCCCGTGACTTGCCAGCATGCGTCGAAAGATCGGCACGGCACTTTTCTTCGGCTGCGCGTGCGCACAGCCGAGGCAGATCAATCCCTTCGGACAATGCTCTCCGGTGGGCAGGGCGCAGAGGTGCGTGCCCATATCGCGCAGGTTGCAGCTCGCAGTGAAGGCCGCCCATTCCTCCGCGGTCGGGTTTTTCAATCCGTCTTCGCCGTAGTGGGCGTTATAGAGACTGCGCACGGTCTTGCGATAGTCCTCGATGAGCTGACTTGGGTAGAGCTTGGCGTAGATCATCACGGTGTCCGGAGAGGCGTGACCAAGCAGCGCCTGAATGATGTGCACAGGCGTGTTGTTGTTCAGATGTTCGGATGCAAAGACGCGCCGGCAATCGTGTGGCAGCAGCACGAGAGGAGAGCCGTTTGAGCGGCGAGCTCCAGAGTCGATCGAGATCTCGCGGATGCGACTGCGAATAGTCTGAATACCAGCGGTGCTGGGATGGCGAATACCCTGGATCAGGTACGGCGCTGGAGGGCGAGGGCGCTTCTCCTGCAGGTCCCAATGATCGCAAACCGGAACGGACTCGCTGTTGTAGAAGCGTTTTACGTATCGGATGATCTCAGCTAGGACACGACCAAGTCCGTCGCCGATGGGGATGACACGAGCGCGATCGAACTTCGACGGCTTGATGTGCAGCAAGTAGTAGATGCGAGCATCGGGCATCTTTCTCTTGAGAATATCGAGCGTGGTCAGTTCGCTCGCCTCTTCGATGCGCAAGCCGCTCTGCACGAGCAGTTCCAGAAGGGCCCAATCCCAGAACGTGTCTACCTCATCTGACCACGGGTAACCCCGCGTGGTTGAGACCTTGGGCGCCGCTACGGCAGCTTTCCACCGCTGAAGAGCGAAGGCGCGAATCTTCGGCATCTCGCGTTCCAGATCAAGTACCGTCGCTGTGATGCGAGCTCGGGTGCGTTCCCGTGCTTTGTCGAAACCGTACCCGAGAAACGTGTGGCGCGTCGCTGGAATCGTGCGCGGAGCGAAGCGCTTGAAGGGAGAGTCGGGTTCGGTTGCCCAGGCGCAGAGGTCGGAAAAGAAAACGCGCAGGTCCACAAGCCAGCTGTGTGCAGTCGGACGCACTTCGTCGCCGGCTCCGGGGCTACGCTGAACAGCGCGAGCACGTGCGATCACATGCGGGATGTAGTCGCGGACATGACGCGGGAGAATCTGGGAGCACCGCTGAACGTCGGGATGCCTCTCCTGAATGAATCGCCAAAAATGTGAAAGGGCAATGACTTTATGTCGCAGCGTCCGATAGACATCGCTGACTCGGGCCTCGTATGTTTCCAGATACAGAATCATGACCTGCCTGAAACGATCTGGCACTCCAGCGTTCTCGACCAGTTCTGGTGCCGTCATCCGCTGTCTCCTGCCGTGGCGGGCAGAGCCCCGCTTCGGTGTCCGAGAAAACACACCGAGCGTGCAGAGTGCAGCATCGAGCGCGTCGGTCCCCTTCGACCAGCGAACCGACAGCAACTTCAGATCATCATCCTTTATATGGTGGAGGCTGTCATAACCGCGTACGAGTAGAATCCGCAGTCCATTGGAAACCGCCAGCTGGCGGCTGTGAGCCGACGTCCATGTGATCGAATCAGTCGCTTGCAAAAGCGATGTGTGCTGTTGTGCCAGCGGGTGATCTTCGGGCAAATGCGCGATCCACTGGTTCACGCGCAGGTCGGACAACATGTCCAGACTCGGAGCGATCATCCGCGCAGAAATCAGGACGCGTGCACCCCAAGTCCAATACTCCCGGCCGCGACGATCGACGCCAGCCTTCCACTTCGGCCAGAACCTCTTCTCGAAATCGTTCCAGAGCTGTTGTAGAGTTGATCCGCTGCAACTATCAAGAGCATCGGCCAAGTATCGACAGACCGCCCGCATCTTCGACCTCTCGAAGCTGTTCGGCAGACGGAAATGCGTGGTGACCTCGTCAACCACAGCGAGCAGCTTGTCTCGATCGTACCGTTGACCCGCCAGCGCCTCTGCTTTCTGGAATGCCGTCATCTTCTTTAATAGCCTCCTTGTTCTCTCCGCGTTTTAAACCCCTCATTCCCTCGTTCGAAACCCATAGCAGAGACGGCCCTTTCCGCCGTCAAGGGTAAAGCTGTCGCCAGCCACAAACCGCCTGCCCTGTGACTGCTCGGGCCGCTCCGCACAACACCTCTCCATTACGAGGGAATGAAGTTTTTTAAACGCTCGTAAAGGAGAAAGACAATGCAGAGAACCGAAAAGCAGGACATCTACACCCGGATTACCAACCAGATCGTCAGCCACTTGGAAAAGGGCGTCAGGCCTTGGGTACGGCCGTGGAATGCCGAACATGCGACAGGACGGATTACGCGTCCACTCCGCCACAACGGAAAGCCTTACAGCGGAATCAATGTTCTCTCGCTGTGGGCAAGCGCCCTGGCGCAGAACTTCGCGGCGCCCATCTGGATGACCTTCAAACAGGCATCGGAACTTGACGCCCACATCCGTAAGGGCGAGAAAGGCTCCCTTGTCGTCTACGCGGACAGCATCAAGCGAAAAGAAACCGACGAAAAGACGGGCGACGAAATCGATCGGGAAATCCCGTTCCTCAAGGGATACACCGTTTTCAACGTAGAGCAGATCGAAGGCTTGCCAGAAACTTATTACGCGAAAGCCGCACCTAACCCGGACCCTGTGGTCCGCATTGATCACGCGGAAAAGCTCTTCGCAGCCCTGGGAGCAACCATCCGTCACGGAGGAAATCGTGCGTTTTACAGCATCGCCGCCGATGCGATCCAGATGCCGCCATTCGAGAGTTTTCAAGACGCAGACAGTTACTACGCGACCCTTGCCCATGAGTGTACTCACTGGACAGGCAGCAAGACCCGGCTCGACCGTGACTTCGGCGGGCATCGCTTCGGAAGCGAAGGTTACGCTGTCGAGGAACTGGTTGCCGAACTCGGGGCCGCGTTCCTGTGCGCCGACCTGGAACTTGCCCTGGAACCGCGCGAAGATCACGCATCCTATATCGCAACCTGGCTGAAAGTGTTGGCTGCTGACAACCGAGCAGTGTTCACCGCCGCTGCCCATGCACAACGTGCCGCCGAGTTTATAAACTGCAGGGCCACAGAGGCCGCCGCGCAAGTCACTACGACTTGCGCGGCATGATGTGGCGCCAGGCATCAACGCCCCTGTCAAGAATCTCCTCCGGGTGACTTGACCGCGGAAGTTTGGGCAATGGCACGCTCCAGTTCCGAGATCGTTTCATCGTCATAAGCGAAGACGTACTGTGCAGCTCTAGCTGATGGCCACGAGTGGGGCTTCTTGGCTTGCTCGGTGCTGGACTTCGCCG
>Ga0302140_10010463_pt1 | contig 11458 bp, 9 predicted proteins | sample I_Bog_E1_1_FD_202095 | JGI IMG/M metagenome (GOLD analysis project Ga0302140, IMG submission 202095) | Peat permafrost microbial communities from Stordalen Mire near Abisko, Sweden - I_Bog_E1_1 | ecosystem: Environmental > Terrestrial > Soil > Wetlands > Peat | place: Sweden: Abisko, Stordalen...
TGAATTCTTTAGTCTCCTTCATGAAATATTGCTTTAACAACAATTCAATGTCCTCGAAAATCAAATTTGAAGTCTTACCAATCAAAAATTGCTGCCATTCTTGCTTATTATATCTCGAATTAATAAAAGTCAACGCCAAATCAAATTTCCTTTCTGTTCGTAAATTATTCCAACTTTTATCTAAAGTTTTTAAAGCCTCTCCTTGTAATTTTAGAAACATGGGGTTTTTAACATGAGCATATTCTCTTGCCAGGAAAAACAAAAACGAATTTGTTATATCAATCTTTTCTGAATCTATCCCTTTTTGTATTGCTTTCATGAGATCAGGGCAAAATCCTTCGAATTCTGGGGTTTTCATGAAAAACGGATGGCTATAAATATAAAGCAAATCTAACAATTTGTCAATGGGGATGTTTAAATTTTGCTTTAAAGCCTTTCGTTTCAAAATCAAAGCGAATTCCTGGCATTCGAATTTCACCGGAATCAGCATTTTCAAGATGAAAATCACGAGATTTTGATTGATTTCATCCTCATTCGTTTTTATCAATCTACCATAAAGATATTCGAACAAGTTTTTATGACAATACATATTTCTTTCAGCAAAAGCCTTGAAACAATCATAAATTAAGCTGAATTTCACATTAACTGAGATCTGGAGTCTTCTTAAAATTTCATCTCCGACTTTTTCCAATGAATTTTCCCTTAATTTCATTTCCCTGAACTGTTGTCCCATCAAATCCACGAATTTTATCAGAAACTTCAATGTCAAATTCATTGGGTTCTTTTGAATTGTATAAAGAACAGTTGATTTGAGATAAAGCAATAAGGAATTATCAAAACTCACTGGAGCATGAATCAAGCCTTCAAAAAGACATAGAAAATCCTTTTCCTGCAAATGGACTTTCTTTTCTTGGATCATTGTTTTTATTTTCAAGAGGCAAGGATGCAAACGCTTATGAGAAGTCAAAAGATTTAATCTCAAGAAACAGATGTTTTTGAATAGCCGGCATAAATAAGCCAGATCGAAGAGTTTCACATGCTTTTCTAATAAATTTAGCAGTTGATAGCAAAAATCAGCATTATAATTATGTTTTAATCGACCAAAATTATAAGCACAAGCCTTCAATATCAAGGAAATAGTATAACCCGTGAAATAAACCTGTTGATTAATGTTATGCAAGAAACCATTTAATAATGTAAAGATGCGATTAGTGGGCAAATGCAAAAGCGAATATTCATAATAAACCTGGGCAGCGATCTTCACATTAGTTGGGGGGGTGTTATCAAAGAGTTTCATAATTTCTTGTAATAAGCCCTCTATTTTGCCTTCGAACTTTAAATCATGAACTTTGAATCTTCTGATCAAAACCAGAATTTCAACGAAATGATATTCATTAAAAGAAAGGAGATTCGTTTCGAGATAGGCAAAGATCTTTTTCATTGTTAAATCTTTTTCAAGCAAAGACGTGGTTTCCTGAGTTAGCACAAAAACCAGATTTCTGATACGTCTCAAGAAATAAATGATTGAAATTTGATCGATGTTATTTTCATTTTTATTATATATTTCAAACAATTCCTCAAAAGTTCGGATTTTATTAATTCGTGATGAAAGGTCCCCATCTGAATTTTTGTTATTTGTCTCTGTTAGAATCTTTATTTTGAAGAAAATAAAGAAACTTATTTTAAAGGATATACCTCATCTAAATTCATATCCTCTTCCATTTTCTTTGTGTAATTTCCCTTTTTTGCTTGAAATTGGGAAGAATTGACATTGGGAAAATCAACTTTCTTAAATTCAAAATGTTTTTCAGTTATCATGAAACCAACGAGAAGAGGGAAAAGTGTCTATAAAAGATTATTATATATATATTATATATGGTGTTTTTTGAGGCTTACAAAATTAGTTTTCCTTTTTAAGAGGTTTTGGCTCACAAAATATCTCATCATTTTTAGGAATATCCAAAAATTAAATAATGATTTTAATGAAAATAAAAAATTTTGTTTAATATTTTAAATAATTTTAAAAAAAACAAAAATTTATTAAAGTATTTTATTTTTTTTATTTATTAATGATTTTTTATTTTTATTTTTTAAATTAGGAAGTGCATTGAATTTAAAAATAAAAAACAAAAATTTCAAAATATCCCTTCTATTCTTATCGGGATTTCTGTGATGAATTATATTTTTCGTTTTTATTTCTTAACAACAGGTAAGAAATCATATTCAATCATCATATGCTCAAAAGACTGTTTTGTTTGATTTTAGAACGAACCCAAAAATTAAATAATTTCGCTTAAACAGAACCGATCGAAAAATTCATCAAAATCGACAAAACGTATAAAAATCGTCTAAGCATTATAAAAAATTATAATCTTGATCTTTCTATTTTCTTTTCATTTCAAATGAATCGTTTTTCTTTTCTTTTATTTTTCGCCTTGTTTGCCCTTTCGATCTGCGATGATACTGCTGTTCCCAGCACCTTCATTTGTCCTTCTTCCGGCAACTTCGCAAATCCAGACGAATGTGACCAATACATTAATTGTCAACAACAAGATGATGGAACCTACATTGCAACATTGAATTCTTGTCCTGCTCCTTTGGGTTGGAGTGATGATCTTCAAGGTTGTACCGCAGGCGATTGCCAAAATCCATTCCCAACATGCCCTGGATATTGGGATGTGATTCCTCATCAATATGATTGCCGTTCATATTATCAATGCATATGGGGTAGACCACATGTTCAATGGTGTCCATATGGTACTTTGTTCTCTGATGATGTTAATCAATGCCTGCATGCTGCTCAGGTTCAATGTGATACATCCAAACTTTGCTATGTGACGCCAACAGCTTCCTACACATTTTTGGAAACTCCTTCTCAAATCATTGATTGCTCAGATAGTGCATATACAGCTATCCTCCTTCCCTATGATTCAACTGGGACATCATTTGCCTTTTGCATTGATCAAAGACCAGTTGTGATGTATTGTTGTGGAGGATATGTGGTTGAGGTGGGTAGCAATGGAGTGTGTGTTCCACGTCCTCCCCCTGAATAACGAGAAAAACGTTGATATTAAATATTAAAGAATTGAATTAACAGATAAATAAGTCAAAAACAAGAAAAAAATATAAAAAAAAAACAACTAAAGAAAAATGTCTAAAAGAAGCAAAATTTAGATAAATGATCCTTTTTTGATCATTTTGAAGATAAATAGATTGGTTTTTTCAAAATTTAATTAATTTATTAATAATATTAAAATAAAAATGCAACAAAAAATAGAAGTCAACTCAATAAAATCCTATATCAAATGCCTCTATTTCAATGATAATCCTCGAGCCCATAGAACCCATAGTCCAATTAGTCCTAAACGAGTCATGACCTTGCCAGCCGAGCTTTCCAACAGCAACACTAGCAAACTTCCTGTCTTATCAACAAAACGCTCGATTTCAGGATCTAAAAATGATATTTCCTTAATTAATGACATAAGTTCAAGCAAACAAAATGTTTTATTTAAGAAGAAACTACATTATAAATATATTCATATGCCTCTTTATCTGCCGAACATTGTGAAAGATAGAAATATTAATAAAACGAAGAAAACGATGATTTTTTTCAACAATAAGAAGGAATTTTTGGATAATCCCAATAAAAAATGTAGTCTTCCATTTCTCTTCAAGGAAGATAACTTAAAAGCAGTGAAAAACGCACAAAATATCAATAGAATTCAATATGACATTCATAAATATAAAAAGGAAAAGGAAGACACCAGTAAAATGCTTATAAAGGAATTATGGCATAAAAGCTATCATAAGAAAGTCTTAGATCTATCAGGACTTCAAATTAAACAGGAAAAGCTAGATAATCAGAAAATGCAAACCTATGAAACACGCTTTCATGAATTAGATCATCATTTCATCGAGCCATTAGGACATATGAAATTCCTCTATGAAAATGAGAAAAACATCAGTGATTTCATTAATTTATCTATGGATCCGAATCATCATAATACGGAAAGCTTCATAAAAAGAGAAGAAAATTCCATCAGGACAGGAAATAACTCAAAGCTATTTAAGGGGGAAATTGATGATTTATTGGATAAATGCAGGGAATTCCATGATGTTATGAAAAAAGAAAAGAAGTTATTTTTTTTTTCTTTTTCTTAAAAAAAGCTTAAAATCTGACTTTTTTTTAATATTCATAAAAGGATGTATATTAAGGATTTTGATGATTTGGAGAAGATAATGGGGAAAAAGAAAACTAAGGGAATGAGATAAAAAGTCATGAATTTCACTCATATTTCAAATTTCCTTCTTTCAATTATATTATAATAATGTTGTTTTCATTAAATTTGCATAAAAAAGGCATGTTTTTTCTTAAGAAAAATAGAAATTATTGATTTTAAGAATTAACATTATCCTTCTTTCAATTATTTATAATAATATTGTTTTCATTAAATTTGCATAAAAAAGGCATGTTTTTTCTTAAGAAAAATAGAAATTATTGATTTTAATAATTAACATTATCAAAATTGTAGTTTTTTCCATTTAAATTCATGAAATTAATAAAAGCTTTTATATTCTTAAACGATTAAAATCTCCTCTTGTTGTAATTTCTCCAATAACTACAAACAAAAATTCATTTTTCCTAATAAAATTTTTAATAAAATTACCTTTGATTCCAATCTATGCAAATTATTCAAAGAATCTTGATATTTCGTCTTCAGGTTTTCCAATTCCTGTATTTTTTCTATCAATTCCATATTCTTCGAAGTCAAATCCATGCTATTTCTTTCCGCCTGGCTTCTAAAGAAATCTCTCGATCCTTCTCTATTTTCCCATTATTTTCATATAAAATTCTAATAAAAAAATCTTTACATTTCCTGTATTTTTCTCAACAATTCCCTGTTTTTCTCTTCATAAGCATAAGAATCCATATTTCCGAAACTCCCTCTGGTATTCATAGATAAAGATTGATTTTCAATTCTCAATTCCTCAATCTTTTTATTAAAGAAAAAGTTATAATAAATGAATGAAATCATTCGCTAATTACCTGTTTCAAAGCTTCTTTTCTCTCATTTTTCCGCTCTTCTAATAAAAACGTCATTTTATCCATCTCATTCTGCATATTTCTCATATTAAATCCCATTTGATCAACCTGCATTTGTAGGCCTTTCTTCTCATTTTCCATCTTCATTATAGTTTCCTTCATATCCTATTTCAAATATATAATAAAAACCCATATAAATAAGTCTTTTTTTTTACAGAAAGTTGTCTTCTAAGCTTCTCGCTTTCCTCAGAAACCCCATATCCGCCTTTTTCCTCATAAATCCTCATCTTCATCTTAATTTCCTCTATTTCCTTCAATTTCATAGCTAAAATCATCTTATTTTCCTCGCTTTCCCTCATAATTAAAGCTCCAGTCCTTTCCAAATCAGTGATTTTATTCTTCATTTGGGTCAAAGCTGTTTCATAAGCCATTCTTTCCGCTTCAAATTCGATTCCTTTAGTATCGAAATGAGCGTTTTTGAGGATTTCTAAATGTTCATTCAATTCCTCTATTTCCTTCAATCTTTTCTCTTCCAATTTCTGCAATTTTATCTTATCAAGACCTTCTTCTCTAGTATTCGCAATTTCATTGAGTCTAAATTCCAATAAAGCCTTTTCCTTCAGAAGTTTATCATTATCTGATAATAAAGCATTCACTCTTTGTTCCCAATCCTTGACTTTTTTCTCTAAGAAACGTTTATCAGCAGAAGAATTCTCTAATTCACGACATTTGTCTTTCCAATGTTCTAATTCCTCCATTAAAGTATTAATCTTCTTCTGTTTATCTTCAGATTCAGCCACAAAGGCTTTCTTTTCCTTTTCATGATGAACTTTGGCGCCTTTTTCTTCTTCTAATCTTGAAATTTCTGTTTGTAATGAGGAATTCTCATATTCCAACATAGAGCATCTTTTCCTTAATTCATTGACTTCATTCATATTTTGGGTTTCAGCTTTGACTTGATAATATTTGGTTTGCCAATCCTTGAGTTCTCCAATACGAAGATCCAGATCTTTTTCCACGCTTTGAAGTCTTAGACTTAATCTATTCAATTCGTCTTGTTTCAATTGAAGATTATAATTATCTGATTGGGTTGATTGATATAGGCTTTTCTGTTGAATTCTGGATAATTCTTCCTTTAATTTCATGTTTTCAGTCTTTATCATATCGATTTCGCGCAATAAAACCTGGCTATTTTGTTCTAAAGTCAAAGAATTCCGCAATTTTTCCTTTAAAACCCGCTTTTTCTGTCTAATTTTCTCGATATAAAGCTTCTTCTCATTCAAAGTCTCGACTAATCCCTGTTGATCTTTATTCAGATTCATGATTTGTTGTTTATATTCAGAAAGTTGTTGACTTCCGCTTGAAAGTCCATAAATTTCTAATTCGGCCTTTCTCGCTTTATTCTTCCAATCTTCTAATTCTCTTTGCAGAGCATTTAATTCATTTTGTAGGGATTCTACCTGATAAATAGACGACTTTTTAGTAGTTTCTAGACTATTTCGTTGTTGTTCCTGATAAAATTCGCTTAATCTCAATTTCTGAGTTTCCAAATCGCGCATTTTCTCATTAAGTCCTTGAATTTGGCTAACTAATCTCTCGTTTTCAGCAGAAACCAGATAAAAGCTCTCTTCTAATTTGCTGATTTTATTATTATCAAAGGCCCTTCCCTTTAAAATCGCTAATTCTCCATTTTGGATTTCTACAATTCCCTGAATTCGCTTGATTTCAGCTTCCAACTTCATCTTTTCATTCTGATTCTTAATAGTCAAATCACGGATTTCTCTATCTAATTGGCTTTTCCTAATGGCTTCTGAATGGACCTTCAAATCATCGAATTCCTTAGCTTTGAAACGTTCTAAATTCTCATATCTGACTCTCCAGGCATCAATTTCCTCAATTAAACCTTTGATCTTTGAATCCAAAATTGTCATTTGATTTTCAGATATTCGCAGCTTTATCAGAGTTTCTTCAACATCTCTGGCTTTCTGCATGTTGAGTTCCAGAAGATTCTTGTTTTCCTTGATTTTCTCAGATAAAAGCTGAGAGTTTCGGTCGATTTCAGCTTGAAGAAGACTCACTTTTCGTTGGTTTTCAGAATCCACGTTCACTTTCTTATAGGATTCAAGCTCTAAAAGAGAGAATTTACGCTTGATTTCATCAAGATCTATGCGAAGTCTTTCATTTTCCTTGGCTAATTGCTCGGATTGGATATATGTGGAGTTATTTTTCTCTTGTAAAATGAGCTCATATTCTTTGACTTTCTTATTCTTCATTTCAAGCTCGAATTCCAAATTCATGATTTCATTCGAATTGGCAGTTGAAGTCTCTATGTTTTTCTTATATTCAGCTTCTAATCTCTGATATTTCAGCTTCAAATCATCGATTTCCTGAATAAGTCTTGTGTTTTTCTCTTTAAGGTCTTGTTCTATATATGAAGATTGCATTTGTGAGCGTTTTGTGGTTTCCTCATGATATTTCCTCAATTTCTCATCAGAGACTTCTATCAAATGACGGTTTTCAGCCTCCATTTCCTGAGAAACCCTCCTCCAATATTCGATTTCCTTATTTAAACGCTCGAGTTCTGATGAAAGAAGCACGATTTTGTTCTCTAATTCGAAATTCTGACCTTTTTTCGATACTTCCTCATAATATTTCTGCTTAATTTCGGAGTTCTCAACAGAAAGTCTTTGCATTTCTGAAGATAAATTCTTGATTTTCGCTTCTAAATCGCTATTTTGGCTCTTTTTGAAAAGTTCCTCATAATATTTCTGCTTCAAATCAGTGTTTTCTGATGAAAATCTTTCAATATCTGCCGATAAATATCTGACTTTGTTCTCTAAATCGCTATTTTGGCTCTTTTTCGAGATTTCCTCATAATATTTCTGTTTCAAATCAGTGTTTTCTAATGAAAGTCTTTCGATTTCCGCTGATAAATATCTGACTTTGCTTTCTAAATCAAGACTTTGGCTTTTCTTGACGTTTTCTAAGGAAATTCTTTCCATTTCTGTTGTCAAATACTTGTTTTCTCTCAATAATCTTTCATTTTCATTAGCCAAAAGTGCGATTTTGTTTTCTAATTCCAAACTTAAGCTTTTCTTCTGTATTTCCTCATAATATTTCCTTTGAAGTCCCTCCATTTCTCCTCTAATGCTTTCATAAAGACCTTTCCATTTCGCGATTTCGCTTTCTATATTATTCTTCTCAGGTCTTTCATATTGGCTTTTCCTCAAACTATCAGCATAACTCCTCATTTTCTCCATTTCTTCTTCATTTCGTTTCAATTTCTCTTTTAAATAGTTGTTTTCTGATGCCATATTCTCTAATTTGGCTACTTGACGTTCTAAATCAAGGATTTTCTGCTTCAAAAATTCGATGTTTCCTTGAGAAGATCGCATAGAATCGACTTTCTTACTTAATTCCTCCATTTCTTGATCCTTAGCCCTCAATAACCTATCCTTCTTAGCTAATTCCTCCTGCAAAAAAGACAATTTCCCTGAGGATTCATCTATAGCTACAGTGGCTTTCTTTTCTTTTTCAACGCGACTATTCCTGACTTTATTGTCATTTTCTCTTTCAGTTTCCAAGAGTTTTATCAAGACATTGAGTCTTTCTATTTCAATCATTAACATGAAAACCGTGATTATGAGGTTTTGAGTGTTATTATCCTTATTATCCGCTTTTAATTTCTCTAATTGTTCTAAGACCTTCCCATGTTTTTCATTCCATTCAGTTTCTATTTCTAGACATTTCGCCTTCCAATTCTCATTTTCTGCCATTAAAACCGCTATATGTTCCTCAGTTTCCTTGAGATTTCCATTCATCAATCCTAATTCATCCATCTCAAATTCAAGACTCTTATATCTCTCACCCCATTCCTTCTCTATATCATCACATCTTTTACTCCAAACCTCGATTTCTTTTTCATGAATAGGGAATTTCTCTTCATATTGTATGATTTTCTGCTTTAAAACCTCGATTTCCTGACCCAAACCTTTGTTTTTCCCTTCAGATTCATCAAGTTTCTTCCGCAGAATATCGATTTCTTCCAGTTTCTTCTTATAACTTTCGATTTCCAGCTTCAATTTCTCCAATTCCTGATTAGTGTTCTCCAGCTTCGCTATTAACTTCTTGGCTTGATCCAGATCATTTTTCACATTCTTCAAATCGTTTTCATATTTATCACGTGAATCTTGAAGATCCTTAGATCTTTTCTGTTCTTTATCCCATTGTTCCTCTAATAGATTGGCTTTATTCCTCCAGATTTCAATTTGGCCAGTCAAATCCTTGATTTTTGCATCCAGAGGAGTTTTATCGCCTAATTTCCTGATTTCCGTCTTTAATTCATCGATTTCTCGGTCTTTGCTGCCTACTCTAACCTTCAAATTATCGATTTCAGTGTTTCTTTCTTTCAACATGCTCTTGAGTTTATCGTTTTCATTGGTCAGACTAAGGACTTTATTTTCTAAATCCAGGAGTTTCTGTTGAAATTGTTGCACATCTTTGGAATTGTCTTTTTCTTTAGGGGCTTCTTTTTTTACTATGACCTCCTTAGGTTCAGCCATTTCTAGTTCCTTGAATCTCTAATAAAAAGTCTTCGATTAAAGTCTTATATAATTATTCAAAAACCTTCTCTAAAGCCTTATATCTTTGTTTCCATTCTTCAGCATCGACTTCAGCCTGAAGTCTTTCCTTAGCGAATCTCTTAGCCAGATCTTTGGCTTCTTTTTCCTTCATAGGAGTCCCTGTGAAAGAATGCACAGATGCCTTCAAATCATTGCTCATCTTCTCCAATTCCAAATTCTTCATCTTCAGCTTCTTTATATCTTCATCCTTCCCTTTAAGTTCCTCATTCAAACGGTCTATCTCAGCCAATAGATGATTCTCTATATTTTCTTTATCAGGGTCACTTTCTCTTTGAGATTTCTTCAATAATTCTCTTCTATTCAATAGATTCGGACCCCCTGGATTTTGAGTCATTGGGATCCTCTCAACAAAGGAAAGAAGATCTGGACGAGCAGATTTGATAGGGTTGGAAGATGGGAAATTACGGGTATATTGGAAGTATTCTTTAACATCGGGAGATGGACTCAAAATACGAAGGTCTCGAGGCTGGTCGCTTTCGGAACGATTGGATGGAACTCGGAGATTGGGGTTTGTGGGTTTTTTTTTGATCGTGCTCATGTGGTGATGAAAATTTGAATAAAAAGAAATAAGTCGTTTAAAATTATTTCGAGATGAAAAAACTGAAATTTGATTTTTTATTTGGTTTATTATAATTGGAGACAAATCAAACGAAATCTTAACAATATTTTAATTTGAAATTATATAGAAAATCTCGAAAAATTAACCAATATGGTAAAAAAAGAACCTTAATTTTTAATTAGCAATAAAATGTGTTGAAGATTGCCTCAGTATTTCGAGAGAAAATCTAAAAATCTCACCTTTTTAATATTAATAGATAGATTAAATGTTAAACTATTTCGGTTTAAAGGTCATCATCATCAACATTTTCCTCTTCCAAATCGATTTTGTTTGATTTTTTCGAGAATAAATTTTTGGCGTAAAGTTTCTTCTTCTCATCCATTTCTTCTTCCTTCTGTAAGATGTTCATCTGGATCTTTGATTTGATCTTAGGCTCTGATATAAGATCCACGTTCTTTTGCAATTCCTTCTCAATTATATCCTGTTTCTTCACATTGGCTGCCTTCATTCTTTTTAAAAACGCATAAGTAAAAATCTCTTTAATTTGTTAAAAACCTATTTTCCCAGAACAATTTTTCTCTTTTCTCTTTAATTTCAGTGACTCTTTGCATGGCGGCAATTGTGGTCACATATAAATTCCTGTTATAAACCAAGGGTTCATTTCTTTTCTTTTCGAATTCGAAAGTCGTATCTTTGAGCATTTCTTTGCCTTTTTGTATGAAAATATTAGATTTTTATCATAAAATGAAGAAATTTTAAATAAAACCATGGGTTTTTCTATAGGCTTTGGTCCATCTCAATTTCCTTGGGTTATGTTTGGCTTTGAAATGTTTATGGCATTTTGAACGACAGAATCTAAAAATCTTAAAGAGAAAATTTTATAGATATCAAGTCTAGGAAAGAAAGCTATACTTTGCTATCATTTCTTATAAAAGCAATACCATGACCTGGGTAAATGGGGCCGGAACAGAAATAACACTTTTCAATTCTCATTTTTCTTTTATAAGATAATGTTTTTTTATTATAAAACAAAATTAGATTTTACATTTTGTTCTTTTTTAAATAAATTATTTTTTTTTAGAGGATTTTTTTCATTTTTCATAAATTATTTATTTTTATAAAAAAAAAAAAATAAAAGTTTTCGAAAAAAAAAAAAACTTAAGATTTTATTGAGAAAAAAAAATGGAGAAATCTCAAAATTGAAACTTCTTA
>Ga0302140_10010467_pt1 | contig 11453 bp, 13 predicted proteins | sample I_Bog_E1_1_FD_202095 | JGI IMG/M metagenome (GOLD analysis project Ga0302140, IMG submission 202095) | Peat permafrost microbial communities from Stordalen Mire near Abisko, Sweden - I_Bog_E1_1 | ecosystem: Environmental > Terrestrial > Soil > Wetlands > Peat | place: Sweden: Abisko, Stordalen...
TTTCCCAAGACAGAATGTTCGAGGGTTTATCGAACAATGCTACAAAGCCTGGACTCATTGTTCGAGGAGTTGCTGGACATTGCTACAAAACCTGAACTCGAAACTACATGGAAAAGGAAATTGTACAACAAGGAAATAGAACAACGAGGAATGAGACTTACACGAGCAGCGACGGCAGTGGCAACGAGGATGGGGCATCGCCCATTGCGGAACATTTCCAAAGCTGAAAAACGAATTAGCAACATGTTTTTGTGCAAGAGCTGGAGCTGGATTTATTACTTACCACGTTCACGCTCACGTTGAGTACGATCACCGTGAATCGAAGTTGCGGGGAAGTTCTGATTAATCAGAAAGTCGGACAAGGAGTCAGCCATACGCTTGGTTTCGACGAAGATCAAGGTAAGGCCAGCACCGTGAGTGTGGAGGATATCAAGCAAGACAGAGCGCTTGTCCATATCCTCAACGTACTCGACCTTCTGAGTGATGTTCTCGGAAGTGGAACCAACACGGCCGACGGACAAGAACACGTAGTCCTTGAGGAAATCTCTGGCAAGCATCTGGATATCGCGGGGGAAGGTGGCCGAGAACATGAGGGTTTGACGGTCTTGAACACCTGGCATATCCTCACCCTCGACAATGCGGCGGATTTGGGGCTCGAAACCCATATCCAACATACGATCGGCCTCATCGAGAACCAAGTACTTGATGTTGCACAAGGATATACGACCACGCTCAATCAAGTCGACGAGACGACCTGGAGTCGCTACCAATAGGTCGCAGCCACGCTCAATTTGACGAAGTTGAGATCCAATATCGGCACCACCATAAACGACGCAAGGGCGAACCCATGATCGGTATGCGAACTTGCGGGACTCGTCGTAGATTTGAGAAACAAGCTCACGGGTGGGAGCAAGGATCAGGGATGTGGGGTATGCCTTTCGTTGACGACCGAAGTTGGCACCTGAGCTACCTGGGGCAGCAGAAGGACCGTTGATGAAGGCCTGAGAAAGGATGGGGAACAAGAAACCACCAGTCTTTCCGGAACCGGTTTGGGCACAAGCCATCAAGTCACGCCCACCCATGACAATGGGGATAGAGTACTTCTGGACAGGGGTAGGGACCTTGTAATGTGCCAGCTCGATGTTCTTCAACAGATGATCATCGAGGGGAGGGTTGGTGAATTTGAGGACAGGCTCGGGAACATCGTGACCGGAAGCCTCAACGGGGATGTCGTCGTACTTCTCGAAGTTGATACCGGTTTGTTGCTTGGTTGGGTCGTCAGCTACGCCGAAGAGCTCTCGCTCCAGACGTGGGTTGGGTGGTCCAGCAATGTGCTTCCCATCTCGCCACTGTCCGTCACCAGCACCGCGAGCAGATGAGGGGGAAGATCCACCGCCAGATCCTGGATTGCCATATGCATTTCGATTGAAGGCCGGGTTTTGACCAGCAGTATCCCAGCTTGGGCGTCCTGCGGGAGAAGCACCATTGGTACGAGGGGTGAAGTCGGGAGCACTGGCCCAGTTTCCACCACCGGAGCGAGCGTCACCAGCCGCGAAGCCGTTTCTGCTTGGGGAGGCACGTTAGCATGCCATCAGTACAAGATAAAGCGGGGGAAGGGTGAATCTTACGCTGCGGGGGCTGCCCAAGCACTGCCGTTGATGCCACCGTTCATGGCTGGGGGTCCACCAGCAGGAGGAGGCCCGCCCGGTGCTGGACCGGCTCCCATCTTGGCTCGCATATGAGGAGGGATGTAAGAACGTTGCTCGCCGGGTCCTCCGTTGAGGTTGAGGCCGTTCATGTTCAGTTGATCCGCCATGCTGGGTGGTTGATCGAGGGTGAGGGTAGAGGGTGAAGTGAGGCTGGAGAGATCGTGCGTGGACGTGATTAAGGCGACGTGTCGTCTGGAGTCTTTCTAACTCTCTGCAGAGACCGTGAGACCGGAAGAGAGCGTGGAAAGAAGTGCGAGGAAGTCTATGAAGCGAAACGCGATCGAAACGATGATCGAGAGAACGAAGACGTAACTGCTGCCGCGCTCTTTGTATTTAACAGACGCGCCGCGTGGACGTGATATGTAGGTCCCGTGTGTATCCTCCGAAAGACAAACAATCTTCAAAGGAAATGGGGAAAAGGTTCAGTGTTCGTGCAGGGTGTGATGTTGTGTTTGGATGGTTTGGGGAAAGAGAAAAAATCCTGAAGGCGAAGATAGGAAAAGCCTTTCGCTTCCACTTCCGCGCTAGCCCTTATCAAATTTGTATGGGCCCGATGCGACTTAGTCACCTTCGCCTTCACCGCTGCATTTCACACGTGATAGCCATCAGATGGCCAGAACACGAGACTTCACGTGGCTTCTAGAAAGACGAGCAGGTCTACTACTTCTGAATGTGGCAAATGGATGAAAGTTGACTTTCTATCTTAAGGATTTGCTACAATCTTGTCTATCGCCACTGCAAAAGAAAGGGGAATGTAATGGTCCTCATCAGCTGGCAAGAAACTCCACGCATGCTCTGGCGGCGCTCATTGGACGGGCTGGCTGCAGGCTTGGGAGAAAGGGGGAACGAGCGATGATAACAATTTTTCTTGCAGCTTGAGAGGACGACAGCTATTCAAGACGCTGCGCTGGCTCTTTCTCTTTGCTCCCTGCGCTCGAGGTAGAGATGGAACACACTCTGCGTTGGAATAAGGTTATCGGTCTCTGCTGTGCCCTGCAAGGTTTTGGCCTGTACTTTCTAAACACCTGGAGCAATGTTCCTCGAGCGAAGCGAGGTCTAGAAAAAGCCAGCGCAGTGTCGTTCAACGGTTGATCATCGAGGCTGAATCTGGCCTTTTGTTCTTGATATCTGTGGATATCTCGAAGTGGAAGTGGTAGGAAACTGGACTATTGTGAGGCTCTGAATACCCTGCCAATATCAGAGTAAAGTAGAAGCGGGATGGTAAGTGAAACCACAACACAACGTCCAGCCATGACCAAACCACTGCGACACAGGCACTTGATAACATCACCGCATGCCGATCGTCCAATAGACCCAAGAATTGACCGAAAAAAAGCCAAATTCGCCATTGATGCCATGCTATAGTACACCCAGGCCGCCCTTTATTGTCCCACCCAGCCCAGAACAATCTAAGGACAAGCAACGCTCTTATCATCCACATACTCCACCTCCCGGATCCCTTCCTTAGTAATTACCTTGACCAACATTCCCTTGAAATCAATCGGCAGTCTTCTCTTCAACTCATCTGTGCACATCCTCAAGATCTTGATTCCCTGCTCGTAGTCGATGTCCGGGTGGTGGTGCTTGTCGAGAATGGAGAGGCAGTAGTATTGTGCGTAGCCGTGGGCGGCGTAGGGGAGGGGAGCCAGCGATGCTAGGTAGTCGAGCCAGTACAGCGAGGGCTTGTCCGTGATGGGGTCCACGCCGCCGAGGAGCAGGTTCACATTGTAGGGTTTGCGGGAGCGGAGGGAGGAGGCCAGCTCTCCGCGTACGAAGTTGGCGACGGCGGAGGGGGAGAGGTCGATGTTATTGCGCATGGAGTAGAGCTGGGCGTTGGCTTGGATGAATTCTGCGAATTGGACTGGGAGTCTGGGTCAGCGGTGGCTCGCAGACTCGCAGAGATGTCGAATGGGGGTGGAAGGGCAATATACTTGTGTCTCCAGCTTCTCCTGAGAATGCCATCAGGGTATGCTTGTTCAGCGCGCGGGTCTTGTCGTCGGAGGCTTTGAGAACGGTTGCTCCTCGCATTGCGGCTTTGGAGGCGGCGATGAGGGTGAAGTCCTTGCCGGTGATGCCCAGTAAGACCTCCCTGCCGACGCAAAACCATTAGAAATATACATCAGAGCTGGATTGCAGGTATACATACATTTTGATGGCGTTTTGTGGTTGAGAGGGAGCTGTGTTTGGGTGCTGTTCCTCTCTTGAAGCTCTCGTTGCTACGCGTGGAGCTCGCTGCCTCGCCTGGCGAAACTTTTAGCGGCAACGACCCCTGTCACCAAATATAGCAGTAGCACCGCACTTAAGAGAAGAACTTTCGAGATTGACACTGATTTCCACAACATTAGGACATTAGGACAAGAAAGAATTGTTTGGGGAAGAGCAGTCTAAAATGTACGACTTGAACTTCTTACTTAGAAAGATACCTAGTTTTGTTTACTTCTCAACTTTAACGCCGTCACGTGCTAGCAGAAGAGCTGCACCTTCCCCAATACGGCCACCGCCGCTTTCCCCGCCAGGCAGAATAACATTTTCTGAAAAAGTTCCAATTGCCTTCAAGCTCCGACCAGAAGCCGTTCTTCAGCACGACCCCACAATGTCCTCCTTCTTCACAATCTCTTCCTCCCAAAAGAAGCGGAAAAGACCAGATACTCAATCCGAACCCCCCCAAAAGCGTCTTGCATCCTCGAAGCCTGTAAAAGAGTCGAAGCCTACACGAAAACCGAGAAAAGAAAGAGACGACTCTATCTCTGGCTCCGAAGACGAAGACTCCCTTCCTGACGCACCTCGGGACGACGATGTTGAGTCAATTACATCCGCATCTTCAGATGGAGAAGGAGAGACGGCTGCGGAGCGGCGCCTACGCCTTGCAGAGCGGTATCTGGACAATATACGTACAGAAGTCGACGAGCATGGTTTTGATGCGGAGGAAATTGACAGGGACCTAATTGCCGAACGGCTGCAAGAAGATGCTGCGGAATCAAAAGGAAAGCTTTACAGGCAGCTAGCGGAAGAGTTGGCCTTTGGGGAAGCGGCAAAATGTGTTTGGAGGTGGAATTCGGATTCTGTTACAGGTGTTGCAGTCAATATGCCGTGGGCGTATACTGTTACCAAGGATCTGGGGCTTGCGAAGTGGAGGATACAAGAACTACCCGAATATCAATGGTTACCGAAAAATGGGAAGAAGAAAAGCAAGAAGCCAAAGCCACCGCCGAAGAGGAAGCCGGAACAGGTTGCGTTCGTGAAAGGAGACGGGAAAAAGAGCAAAGATAATTCATACCAGGGACATGTGGACACAATTCTCTGCGTCGCCGCATCACAAGACGGAAAGTTCGTCGTGACAGGCGGCAAAGACCGAAGGATCATCGTCTGGAGCGCAGAAACCCTCAAGTGCCTCCGAGTCTTCAGCCAGCACCGGGACGCCGTTACAGGACTCGCATTCCGTCGAGGCACAAACCAGCTCTACTCCTCTTCCAAAGACCGAACGATCAAGATCTGGAGCTTGGACGAGCTGGCATATATCGAGACGCTCTTTGGACACCAAGACGAAGTTGTTGACGTTGCAGCCCTTGCACAAGAACGCTGTATCAGCGTTGGGGCACGAGATCGCACGGCACGGTTATGGAAAGTTGTTGAAGAGACACAGCTCGTGTTCCGTGGCGGAGGCGGAGAGAAGAAATCCTCCAAGCACAACAAAACGCAGGAAGGAAGTATAGACAGAGTGGCTATGATTGATGAGGAGATGTTCGTTACAGGGTCGGACAATGGCAGCTTAAGTCTATGGGCGATTCACAAGAAGAAGCCGGTGTTCACGCTGCCACTAGCTCATGGTGTTGAACAGCAGATGTTGCCGGAAGAATACAGCGCTGAAGCAAATCCTGACGCGAGTGTGGTACCGGCCCCGAGCCCGAGATGGGTTACTGCGCTGACGACTATTCCGTATTCGGATGTAGTGTTGAGTGGGAGTTGGGACGGGAGTGTGCGGGCATGGAGGGTGAGTGCTGATAAGAAGAGGATTGAGGCTGTGGGTGTTGTTGGGGAGGCTGGGATCATTCCTGAAACTAAAGGGGCCGTCAATGGAAAACAAAAAGGAGATGAGGTTGAATCTGGAGCACTGAAAGGCGTTGTGAATGATATATCCGTCTTCGAGAGAGGGGATAGAGGGAAAGACGGTGTCTGTGTTGTTGTTGCTCTTGGCAAGGAACATCGACTTGGAAGATGGAAGTCAGTTCATGGCAAGAATGGCGGAGTTGTGTTTGAGATACCAAAGGTGCAGAAGACCAAAGGGGTCAATGTACCGGTTGACGAGGAGGAATGATGGATGCGGCATTGCACGGAGTTTGGGAGAAGCATAGCATAGCATTGCATGTCTGGTATCATTGTCTGATCTATAATCCGTACATTCCACTGCCTCTGGTCTTTCTCAACCATCTCATCTAGCAGCCTTCCGCTTCCCCTCTCTTCTCCTCTCCCAGACCTGCAGATAGCTTTCCCCAAGACCCAACCACTCCTTCTGCGTCTTCTCCACAAACAAATCCTGGATCTGCACCCACTCCTCTCGGCCCTTATCCTGCACCTGACACTTCCACACATGTCGTTCCGCCTCTCCTTCAACACTATCCTCCCTCCCTCTCACAGCCTCATGCACAATATTCGCCACCAGATCATACCAGATCGGCTCTCCTGGCGGGTGCAATTGCGGATTTGGCTCAACGTACGGTGATAAGTCCAGATTCCGTGCATCGAAGGTGACGATTGTAGGATTCCGCTCTTCAACGAACTTGTTCTTGCTGAAGCGCTTGATGTGGAACAACAGATATGGCGGCAGGGGATGCAGCAAACGATATCTCTTCCTCTGATTCAAATGCTCTTGAGCTTTCACTCCGTCGTACTTCGACAGGATACTCGTGAGCGGAATCTGAGGGATGATGTTTCTTTCCAACTCATCTTGGAAAAGGGGTGCAGCGGGTAGGTCGAGAGTTAGCAGCATGAAGCGGTTGACATCGACCTTCACCTCAGCTGCTTCTTCGAACCGTAGCCGGTCCCCAGCATCCGCTTTCGCGGTAATAGCTTGTGACTCGACCTTCAGCTTTCCTTGGAAGACACGCTGGATCATGCTGCTTCCTGGTTTGGTCTTGCTTCCTCCCAGCGCCAAATGCAGATTATTCAGGAACCACGAGAGGAAGTCAACGGGGTCGGATTGTGTTGTGAGTGTGAACTTCTTGTTTGATCTCAGGGAGATTTCTTGCAGTAGTTCGTGGGGAGAGACGTGTGTTTTGAAGGCTCGAGGATTCCAGATCTTGCGGACGAGTATCGACAATCGTTTTGCGAGCTCGGGGGATGAGGAGAAAGATTCGAGCATGAAGTAATTCCGTAAAGGAGGGACGTGAGAGAGAGCTTGTACCACGACGTTGAAGTAGTCGTTTGCCTTGATGTTGTTCATTCCTACAAACCCAGGCGAGTACTCCTTTCCACTCAAACTCCATGCCGTCTTGGCGTCTCTGTCCAACGCCATAACCTGTTCTTTGGTGTACGTTGGATCGGACACGAATTTGATGTCGTCTAAACTCTTCGATGTGACCTCGTAGCCCTCGGGCAAGACATACACCTTCTGCGTCCCCATATTGATGTACACATGATGCCCTACCTCCAAAGCGTGGAAATAGGCATGTGATTTTGGTCCCCGTCCTTGGTAGTATTTCCCACAGACTAGACATGCATAGACATTCAGATTGGAGAGCGAGACTGAGCACAGCTTCTCAAAGTCAAAGTCAAGCACACTCCGGTTGATGGTGTCGAGATACAAGTCTGTAAAACCTTCAGTAGGAGCAGCCTGCCGTCTGACCACCAGCACCTCGTCCTCCACGTCCTCCTCTTCTTGTACGATGGGCTCGAGGGCTTTCGTTCGAGCAGGCAGCTCGGAGCCATTGTGTAGTTCGTGGAAGTTTTCCGAGCGTGCGCGCTTGCTGGCAGGCGAGTCGGTGCCAGCAATGTCCTCGAGGGCCTCTGCAGCTTGTCGTTTCGCCATCGGGAGGGTTTGTGCGTTGGAGGCGGGGAAGGGAGGGATGCTGGAGCTTGGTCGAGGAGAGTCGCGATTTTTTTGGAGGTCGCGAGACGGCTGCAAACAGTGCAAACATCGCAAGGCTGCCAAGCATTTTTGCCGAATCTACAGTACTTGGGCTTCACGCCCTCTCTCCTCATCCTCTCCTCTTCAAAACATGGCCAAATCTGGACTTCGGAGACATCGTCTTCCCTTTTCAAAGTATCCTTCCTGTCAACTAATGTACAATTACCACAGATTCACGTGACAGCGTCGACCTCAATGTAAATCTTACAGTACAGAGGTTGGGATCATTTTGAGGGAACCGCAAACGATGTTTCACCAGCACTTCAAAATATTGAACACGGACCTCGCTGTTTGGACATTGTCTCCATGAGAGCAGCGCACCCTGATGCGAGTCGAGTTGCACAAACAAAGTACGTCTCGACCTACCTCTAGCACGCTTGGCAAACTCAACTTTCTCCGCATTCTCTACAGAACTCTTGCTGGCACGACCTCGTCTAATATCAGACGAGGAACGGCACAGAAAATCCAAATTCGGACGGAGCATTCGCAAAGAAATCGTCATATGGGTAGTTTCCAGACATCTAGGCTCGAAGCACTTCGCGTTTTGGTTGTTCGCAGTCTGCTCGCACCCGAAATTCCTCTCGTAATTCTTCGGATTTACAGCACTGTCCTTCATCCTATTTTCATGCCCCTTCCGAATGACACCGTGCCGCCCTTGGTGCTCGCATCGTTTGGCTGTTCTTTGATGGGTACTATGTTGTACTGATGTGTATTTGCTTCTTATATCAAACTCCTCTCCCCGTCCCTGGTTTGAACGCTAAACTCGATGTCTTTGCTTCCCAATCTCTTTTTCGTCGAACAATCATGCGGCTGAGCCTCTTGATCACCACCTTCTCTTGCTTCCTAAACGCGATCGTGTACTCTTCACCGCTTCCGGTCACTTCCTTTACCTCACCAGCCCTCGAGATCGATGACCTCCTCGACTCGCTCATTAGACGCGCAACAGCAAAGGCATCGACAAGAACAAAAGCAACAACTGTCACTCAATCAGTAAATAATTGGATAGAAGACGTCAACACAGTCAACTCCTTCCTCAATGTCGCCCTCGCTCTCCCCGCCGGGCCCGCCCTCAAAGCCGGCGCCTCGAAAGCGCTCGCCTTCGCCCAGGACGAGCCCGTGAACGTCAAGCTCCTCAAAGCCACACCAGGCATCGACGCCGCTGGCCTCTCTGCCGCAGCAACACTCGAGGAAGTATTTGGAGATGTGTTAAGTCAGCTGGGGAACGTGGTATCGCAGCCGTTGAGCCTGCCCGTCGCGATTAATGCTGTTGCGAGAATCAATGTAAATAGGTTAGTGGTCAAGGCGCTGCGATTCGAGGTCTGCGGGTGGAATTGCATGAACTTACGTGGTGCAGATGCAAGAATGTGCTTCCGGCTGCAGAGACGATGTGGCGATCTGCGGCGGTCGCAATGAATATCTCGACCGCAGACTGGCCACCGAAGGCGAATAGGGAGGCAGCTTGTCTTGGGAAATAAATTTTTAACAGCATGGCCAGGCGTTTCGGTGTTGATTTACCACGAAAACCAAGTGTAATGCTTCATATTTTTCTCTTCCGCATTGGGTCTCCCCCATCGTGGGCCATGGTTTGGCTTTTTGTATATTTGTGGACTTCTGGCTCTCGTACCTATTCTGAAGTCAGCAGAGAAATGAGATGGAAGTCCAGAAGACGTAGGAAGATCTTAGGAATCCTTTCTTGGAAGAAGTAGGCCTGGTTGTGCGAGGGCTGAGGCTTAACACCACTTCCGAGTCTGTGAACCATTCATAATTGAGCTTTCCACGTGTGCGAAGAGTACAAATAGCCGTGATTCTAGAATAGGAAAGTTTTCACCGTAATGCTTTCTCTGAACTAGACATTCTTTCCTGTTGGTTGCTGTAGCGCTTATGGCGTTGATGTGCGTGCCTTTGTTTGGTATCCATTACCCGAAAAGGGGCAAATGGCGAGCACTGCGGTTTCCCGCTCCCAAAGGTGAATCGTCCTTTCCTTCAACTCCGGATGACTCTCTGACCGATGCGCATATCCTCCACGAACAGTCCCGCCAGAATTTCCTGCTGCCAACATTTCACGCTCAACCTTGGGGCACACTTACCAACCCATCGAATACTATCCCCCCGATTGCTTCAGCTTCAAATTCGACTCGCGCAGTTCATGGTTATCATTGAGACTACCATGGCTTCTCCTCCATCCTCCGACTCTTTCTCGAACAAGGAAATAGAGATCTCTCCTCTCACTGTCTCCACCACCGTCGGAGCCACAGACATTCCTCCGCCATTCTCTACTGTTGCGCCACCCACAGCAATCCTTGACCGAGCCCAAATCATCGAGGGCATCGAAGAAACCTTTCCCTTATTTCCGTTCTTCCCTACGGAGATCCGCCTCAAGATTTGGAAGGCCAATATGCGACCGCAAATGCTGCACATCATTTACGATACCGGCGTCTCGAGCCACGTACGCGGCACATACTTGCACGGCCGTCAATACCGTGCTACATGGCGATTCACTACTTCCCCTGCGACCCAGATGCCGAACCGCTTCATATGCCAGGAGTCAAGAGCTGAGACCAAGAAGGCTGGGTATCAACTGATGATATTGAGGGATAACTTGACCGAAGCGCGCTGGTACAATCACGAGACCGACTTCCTATTCTTCGATACCAATGCCAAAGCACGCCTACAATTTACAGCCGGGGAGGATGATTACTACAATCAATACATCGACAATGTACTACCTCCCGTTGGACATCCGATTGCTGGTGGATCTAGAGTGTTGCAAAATAAGATCAATACCCTGGCTGTCAGTGATGCATTGTGGAGTGACTGGCCGTTCTCTGAAGACAACGGTTCGGAAGCGTCGTGCGAGATGTGTCCTGAGTTTCACTTCGACTATACTCATGACGACTTCAAGACGATGGTTGAGAAGATGCAGGGCTTGCAAAAGCTTGTTATCGTTCGCACTGGCAACCGCTCGGATGGTGGAAAGAGAGCTGAGCTGAAGCTGGAGAAGAGACAGCCTGAGGATCAATATGGAATGTCCCTGCTGCGTCGGCTCATAGAGTGGAAGGAGGAGAAGGGCTTGGAGATCGAGGTCGAGTTGATGCAGCTGATTGGTTGAAGACTGCTACTTGGAGCGATGGCAGCATTGATTGTAGGCGAGTTCTTCTCATGGTGCATGCATTGTTGATGGGGCTTTGGCGTGGAACGTGGATATTTTGCCGCAGTGCTGCAGCAGTATTAAGGAGAAATGGCGTCAAAATCCAGCGAGAGTTCAAGAAGCCAAGCTCTCTCCGCATAATCTTTGACCTGTGTGCACGTACAACCCCACGCAAATCCTCCGTTCTGGCACGAACCGGGCCACATTGCTAGAGCATTTGTCTGGGCTTTCTAGGGGCCCACGCCTTTCTTCCATGGGTTTGATGAGCATTTTCGGAGGCGCCGAAGAAGATCAAGGGCAATTATACCCCGTGTAAGATATGTAAAATTCAAAGGCTCACTATAGAAGACTTTGGTTATCCTTCTCATGTCGCATCAGTGCATCACATTTCGGACAATCAAGACCTCGACCGACATCCTCAACTTACACAAGCTGTCCAGAGCATCGAGAACTGTTGGAAATGCGGAAAAGC
>Ga0302140_10010472_pt1 | contig 11450 bp, 15 predicted proteins | sample I_Bog_E1_1_FD_202095 | JGI IMG/M metagenome (GOLD analysis project Ga0302140, IMG submission 202095) | Peat permafrost microbial communities from Stordalen Mire near Abisko, Sweden - I_Bog_E1_1 | ecosystem: Environmental > Terrestrial > Soil > Wetlands > Peat | place: Sweden: Abisko, Stordalen...
CGCGGGCCAGCGTGCGCTCGCTGCTGGAGTGGCTGGACGCCAATGGAAGTTGCGAACGGCGGCAACGCGTGGAGGATTGAGCAGCCACAATTGATGGATCCGCTCGAATCGGCGCTTCCTGGCCGTGGCAGCACCGGTGCGGTCACCGTAGTCGAAACGAACGGTCTGGTGACAATCTCAGTTCAATCTACAGATGTGAGCTATCTTGCTCAGACGCGAAAACCGATCGCTGTCATTCTTTATTTCTGCTGAATGTGCAGACGAAGCCGCGAACGCCAATTCGTAGCTTCGATTCCTCGGCGGCAGCTGGACGAATTCTCGTAGCTCACGGCAAACGGCCACATCCAGCCAATCGGCGCTCTCCATTCGTAGCTGGGGTGGGGCTGGTTGCGGCGAAACACGATTCGACCCTGAATGGCGTGGCGGGCTTAAATCAAGGGCAACGACTCCCAACGAGTAACGACATAGGTTGCTTCAGAAAAAAGAACGTGAAAAAGGAAGAGTCCAAAGATTATGCCTCTGGTCCAATTACTGGAAGTCCTTATCGTGGTCGGTGTTCTGTTGTGGCTGGTCAATCGCTTTATTCCCATGCAGGGACAAATCAAATCAATCTTGAACGGCGTTGTGGTGATTGCCGTGGTTCTATGGCTGTGCAACGTTTTTGGCCTTTTTAATTCGCTTTCCCGGATCCACGTTGGCACCTGAAGAATTCGCTTAAGGAAGCCAGCCGGAATTCGGAATACGTTCACAAATTAAGGATACGGGAAACACCGCAGCAAATATCTGCTGCAAGGAGACACTTGTGAAGAAGAAATTGTTGTTAGCTGCGATCGTCGCCCTGAGTTTGCCAGTTGTGGCGCAAAGCAATTCTCAAATAGCGGTTGGAGTCGAACCCATGAATTCGACGCCCACATTCCGCGTGATCGTAGTCAGTCGCACCGTGCAAGCGGTCAACTATCGGTATCGCAGCGGAAGCTCGAAGCTCGACTTCTCGGGGACCAGCCTGATGCCCTCGGCGTCTGGCGAAGCCAAGGTCAACAGCAAGAAGGGCTCCATCGAGATCGAAGCGGAATTTGGCAACCTGCAAACGCCGAAGACCTTTGGCAACGAGTACCTAACCTACGTTTTGTGGGCGATTTCTCCGGAGGGCCGTGCGGTAAACCTTGGCGAAGTGCTAGTCGGCGACAACGAGCGGAGCAAACTCAACGTAACCACCGACCTGCAGGCGTTTGCCATGATTGTGACCGCGGAACCTTATTACGCGGTTCGGCAACCGAGCAATGTGGTTGTGCTGGAGAATGTAGTCCTCAGGAACACCAAGGGCACCAGCGAGGAAGTCAATGCAAAGTATGAACTGATGGAGCGCGGAGGCTACATTCCAACCGGTTACCGGTTCGACCCGGTTGTTCTAAATGCCAGGTTGCCGCTTGAATTCTTCGAAGCGCGCAACGCGTTGCGCATCGCGCAGTCTGAGGGGGCCGAGCAATATGCCCACGACAGCTATCAACACGCGGTGCAGTTGATGAACAGTGCGGACGAATATGCCACCAGAAAACACATCGAAAATAAACCACTGATTTCAGTTTCGCGAGATGCCGTGCAGACGGCCGAAGATGCGCGCGAAATCGCAGTCAAGAGACTGGACGAGATCCGGCTGGCCAACGAACGGCAAGCCTCGACCGACGCCCAGGCAAAATCGCAGGCGCAAGCTGATAGTGCGATGCAGCAGAAAGATCGAGCCCAATCGGATGCGGCGCATGCTCAGGCAGCGAGAGACCAGGCCGAATCCGACGCGGCCAAAGCTCGAGCTGATGCGGCAAGCGCTCAGTCAGCGACTGCGCAGGCGCAATCGGACATGGCGAACAATCAGGCGGCGTCCGCGACTGCGCTCTCGGCCGCGCAGGCCGACGCGGAACAATCTCGCTTGGCGGCGCTGGCGGCTCAGGCCTCGGCGCAGCAGGCGGAAACCGATAAAGCGGCGATGCGAACAAAATTGTCGGAGCAATTGAACTCAATTCTTCAAACTCGCGACAGTGCGCGGGGTCTGATCGTGAGTATGTCCGATGTTTTATTCGACACGGGAAAATACTCATTAAAGCCGGGTGCGCGGGAGAAACTGGCGAAAGTGGCTGGCATTCTGCTTGCTTACCCCGGACTCAACATAGAAGTTGGCGGCTATACCGACAATGTTGGCGGCGACGCGATGAATCAGACGCTGTCCGAGAACCGAGCCAGTTCGGTGCGCGATTATCTGGTGCAAGAAGGCGTGGCAACCAACTCCGTTTCGTCCAGAGGTTTTGGTAACACCTTGCCTGTCGCTTCAAACGAGAGCTCGTCTGGACGTCAACAGAACCGCAGGGTTGAGCTTCTGGTATCGGGCGCAGCCATTGGCAGCCCGGTGAATGCGACCACTGGTAGCTTGCAGTAACTGCAACTCGCGACCATAGACAGGAATTAAAAACGGAGGTAATACGCATGAAGTTAGCAGGACTTATGACTGCAGCACTAGTCTCTTTGACGCTCGTCGCAGTGGCTCCGGCGTTCGCGCAGGAGCAGCACGATCAAGATGAACAAAAAGCCAAACCTGCGCAGGAAGAAAAGAAAGCGCAACCGGAAAAATCCGCGAAGCCGGAGGCAAACAATGCGCGGCAAGACGACAAGAGTGGGAAGCCGGAGCAAAACGCCCGCCAGGATGCTAAGGGTGGCAAACCGGCAGAGAACAACGTTCAGCAACATCAGAGTGCCGGCAATAAGGGTGGCGGGCGCATCCCCGACGATCGCTTCAAGGCCAATTTCGGACGGGAACATAGTTTCCGCGTTAGCGAAAACGATTATCGCAATCACCGGTTTCAATATGGCGGCTACTGGTTCGGCTTTGAGCAAGCGTGGCCGAGCAACTGGTTGTATACGCAAAATGTTTATGTGATCGAAATTGATGGCGTGTACTACCTATGTAACTCGTCGTTCCCTGGCGTGAACCTGGCGCTTAGCTTCACAATGTAGTTCGTTTGTCCGGCGGGTCGCCCGCGGACAAACCAGCTCACCTGTGGTGGCGCGAGTCCAGTTCTTGGATTCGCGCCAGCTTTCTGCTTCGCAGGCCTTGTGTCATCTCAAGATAGTCGCGCTCACAATGTGGGTGTCCCATAACTGGGCGTTAGTGCACAGACAGCGGTCCTTCTCTGTGGAATGTTAGCTCTGTGGAATGCTAGCGTCGAAGTAAGGTGTCGCAGTCCTTATAGGTGTCGACCCAGCAACCGGAATCTGCCTCTTACCGAAAGCGACGATTCCGCAACAGACTGATAACGACTTTGCGTATAAAATGAGACAAGCCATCAAGTCTTGACTCTCACGTAGGCGAGCGCCCGGCTAACTAGGTTCAAACGGCTGGGGGACCAGTTTCTCTGCAGAGTCCGCTGCCGAAAGTTTTCGATCTCGGTGAGGCTCCGTGCGAGGCGCGCCTGTGTTCAACTCGCACACTTCTCCCACCGCTGCCCCACAAGTAGGGCAGGACACGGCTAAGAGTTGTTTTGCGGTGAGGTCTTTAGCTTTCACACGCTGCATCATGCGACCGTTCAGTTGGGGAAGATGTTCCATATTGCTCACTTTCGAAATTGTTGGAGACGGCAGGGTTTGCTGTTGCGGAGACGCGAAGCTAGCTGGCGAATCCCGGATTGTGGAGCGTACGGTAGCGTTCATTGTGAGCAAAAGTGACCATTTTTCCCAAATTCAGTGTGTCACAATTCAAGGGAGTGTAGTTTCGGCTCGGAGAGAGGCCCGCTTATGACATCCCCACTCGCACTCGTGAAGAAAGGACGTGACTTGAACCCGAAGAGTTTTCTTGCCACGATCGGCGCGGGCAAGAAAGGAGTAGCTTTTCCCAAAAAGCACACCGTGTTCACGCAGGGAGATGCGGCTGATGCAATTTTTTACATCCAAAAAGGGAGGGTTCGGTTGTCGGTGGTGTCCAAGATCGGCAAGGAAGCGACCTTGGGGATATTGAACCAAGGGGACTTTTTCGGTGAAGGCAGTATGGCTGGGCAGGCGTTCCGGATGGGTTCCGCAACTACGATGACGGATTGCGAACTGCTCCGCATCGATAAGAAAGCCATGGTAGAGGCGCTCCACCGGGAAAAAGAGTTTTCCGACATGTTCGTGGCGTATCTGCTGGCACGGAACATCCGGTATGAAGAGGATTTAGTTGACCAGCTCTTCAATTCCAGCGAAAAAAGACTCGCGCGGATTCTGCTTCTGCTGGCACATTTCGGCAAGGACGGCGTCCCGGAGATGGTAATCCCCAAAATCAGCCAGGAGACGCTCGCCGCCATGATCGGCACCACGCGCTCCCGCGTCAGTTTTTTCATGAACCGGTTCAGAAAGCTGGGTTTCGTCGACTACGGTGATGAAGGACTGCAAGTCCACAGCTCGCTGCTTAATATCGTTCTTCACGACTAACTCCCGCATTAGTTCGTTCGTCGATGGTAAGACAGGTTTCGCCGGCATCTTGGTGCCAGCGGTTACTCCCCGGAATCCTTCTGGCGAGTGGCCTTCACGCCTGAAAGAATCCCGACGCCGATGAGCACAACCGCTCCCACGACAATCCAGTGTGCAGGCACGTGCAGCAGATGAGCGGCGTAAATCAACCCGCCGATCAAGATGGCAAACCCAATCGAGTAAAGCCCAAACGACATGAAACCTCCTTAGCTTAGCGAATAACTCTTTAAAGGTAACCTCAGAATTACATCCTCGCGGAAGCAATGCTGTGCAGAATCGCTCAGGTTGGAAAAAGGCGAAGGCGCGGCTCCGAGACTCACAAACCGATCAATTCTGACCAGTCTTTCGAAACTCCGAGGCCCATACTCACTACTCAAAGGACTCGCTTCGGAAACAAAGCTTGCCAGACGAAGTCAAGTTCTTCTGGCTCGCATACATGGAGGTTTCGATGAATCTGCAATGGACGGACCCTAAACTGATAATCGTCGCGGTCGTGCTGATCGCGATTGTCGCAGTGCTTGCTGCGCTCTATCTGTTAAGTCGCAAGAAGACGACCGCCGAGCTGAGAAAGAAATTTGGCCCCGAATACGATCGCGCAGTATTGGTACACGGAACCGGAAGAAAGGCAGAAGCAAAATTGGAGGATCGTGAGAAGCGAGTAGAGAAACTCAATATTCGCGATCTGGACCCAATCGAACACGAGCGTTTTTCGAAACAGTGGACATCCCTGCAGTCTCGCTTTGTCGATTCGCCGAAGGGAGCGGTTGCGGAAGCGGATGACCTGCTGTCCTCGGTAATGAAAGCCCGCGGCTATCCAGTGTCGGATTTTGATCAGCGTGCGGCGGACATTTCTGTCGACCATCCGCGAGTGGTGGAAAATTATCGGTCAGCGCACGAGATTGCCCTGCGGGTCGGGAAGGATGAAGCGACGACGGAGGAATTGCGTACGGCGATGATTCATTACCGTTCTTTGTTTGAAGAATTGGTAGAACTGCCGCCAAGCGCTGAACGAAAAGAGGTGGCCTAGTGAGGACTTGATGGAGTCAGCGGGCTTGCATCGCCTCGTACTTTAGTTGTCCTACTCCATCTGAAAGCGGTCTGCCAGTCGGAACGGTTTGTTTGCCGTGGTTCCCGACAGCACTTCTGCTGCGTAGAGAGTGTGTAATCATGCTCATCCCGTCGCGAATGTAGTCAACGAAAATGCTGAGCTGACCAGTAACAGGTCTTTTGGAAAGAATGGGCCCCTATGAAAGCTATTAAGAAAAGGATAATACCCAAGCTAAACAAAGCCCGTCAACCGCCGCTGGCGCACCGCGGGGCTACGGCTGATTCCGACCGGGCCCGGAAGCCCCGACTGGTTGAGCCTCCAGCAACGAACGAAGAATTCAATCCTGGGGACCGCGTCGAAGAGCTGGGCAATTTCGGGAAGCCCACCGGGGAACTTGGTACGGTTGAGCGATCAAACGATGAGGATGCAGTCGTCAAATGGGACGATGACGGCCGGGTTCGCATGCGCCAGCCCTGGCTCAAGAAAATTTAGACCAGCGGAACAATCTGAAGTGAGCAATTCAGACCAGCAATCTTTCTCCCGGTTGAGCGATCATCGCGATTGAAATAAATCATCGCTCGTATTTCAAGCCGAAACGATCTTCTTGTCAGCCAGGTACTCCGAACCAACGAGCTTCAGACATGGTTCCTGAGTGAGCATCTGGTAAACATGCCGCTGACTGAGGCAGCAAAGTAAGGGAAAGCGGCGATCGCCCTGTAAATCAATCTTCATTCATGAAGAAAGTTGTGCGTTTATGAAAACATCGTTGAAGTCTGTCATCGAAGCACTGAATCGGGATGCAAACCAACTGGAACACTGCGCTCAAAAGCTGAAGTCAATTTCTCCCGGCCTCGCTCTCGATCTCAGTCCAGATGCGGATATGATTGACGAAAGAGTGGCGTCGATTCGAAAGCAAGTAGCCGGCCTGCAGCGGTGGGAATAAGTCGGGGGAGTAAGTTGCTCTTTGTTAGCGGCGCGATTATCGAGATCCGGATGGAGTGATCGTAGCGTCTTCGGATCGCCTCCCATCGGCTAAACGATCATACTTGTCTCTCCCGACCTGTTCTCTGCCGACTTCGCACCCAGCGCGCTACGTCAGCAGCAGACCTCGAATTCGTCGTTGTATAGCAGGATTGGCTAGTTGGCCGTTCCAGGCGTTCGATGGTGAGGATGTGCTTCTCGCTTAGGCCAAACGCGGGAGAGTCGACCCTGTGTCCATCCCGAAAGAGGCGAGACTTGGACGAGGTTTTTATGGTCTCGTTCCAGTCAAAGATTTCCTGCGTAACCGTTTTGCTGCCATCAAGGGTCGGGATCGAAGAAAAGAGTTCGTAGGTGCAAAGATACTGGCTCTCCAGCATTCGACCGCCGCGCATGGAGTAACCATCTTTGGAGTTGCCGGCCGCGTCCAGACTTCCACCAATGTTCGCCGAGGCCTCAAGAATTGTGATGTTTTTGCCCGGGACGTCTCCGTCTCGGATCAGGAAGGCCGCGGCTGCGAGGGAGGCGATGCCCGCTCCAACCAGGTAAATTGCCGAAGTGTCTTTGGAGTTGGAGTTGGAGTTGGAGTTGGAATCCTGATTGGTCACGAGGTCACGGCGCTTTCTGCCCGACACACGTATTTCAGCTAAGTTCAACGACCAACGAACTGCGTCGAGCTTTGTCCATCTAGGTTTTGCCAGCGGATGCTTCTTTGGTGGCCAGCTCTTCCGCGAGTTTGTGGACGTTCATGGAATGCTCGTGCGCCTGTTTGCTTAAGTCGTGTGCCGACAGATGATCCGCTTTACCGTGCGCCACCGCTGCCGCGGCATGGGCGTGAGCGGCAAAGTTATGCATTTCGGCGAGTTGATTGTGTGGACTTTGTGGCATGGCGTTCTCCTTCGCTGAAGTGGTTACGGCGATTGCATTCGGCGCGCGATTCCAGTTTCAAGGCGTTTTAGCTGACGTTTCGATACTCTGGGGGGACGTCATCCTCCGGCACCTCGCGCGTCGTGACTTCGGACACATTCGAATCTTTGGCGTTCTCCACGCCATCGACGACTTCGGCTTCAAATGCGTTTCCCTGTTCGATGAGTTCCGTCACGCTTTCAGAGTCCGCGTCGGCTACGTCCGATAATCCCTGAAGGTCTCCGGACTGTCCGGCTGAGTCTGGCCCCAGTTCGTCCTGGTGGTCGTTGTTTCTCTCGCGCATTGCCGCTCCTGTAGCTTCGCTGGCGGTGTTAACCGGCGGCGGGCAAAACACTGAACTGGTGAGAGTGTCAGAATTTTGCCGCCGGATGAGAGTTGATGTGCTCTCGCAAGGATTGCGCGGTAAGATCTGCCTTTAGGCCGCGACAGCGACTGACGTGTGCAACGTGCAGTACAGGGGATGCGTGCTGTCGATAATTTTCTTGGCGGTCGCCACTTCTGCCGCACTTCCATGCGCGATCACGAGGAACTGATCCGTCTTAAGGGCGGTTTCGTATTTCACGATGCTATCTTTGGGAATGCCGATGCTGTATAAGCCGGCTCCCAGAGCGCCCAGGGCTCCGACCTCTACCGCACCCTCGAGTCCGGCCACGATCCAGGCCACGATCGGCCCCGCGGCTAAGATCGGTCCGAGGCCCGGAATCATGAAAAACGCAGACCCGAATAGAAGTCCCCAAAAACCTCCCCAGAAAGCGCCGACTTTGCCCCAATACTTCATGCGATCACCGGTGTTGTAATAACCAACCACCTGTTCGTCCGTGTGATAGCCCTTTCCAACGATCGACAGTTTATGCATGTCGACCCCGCCGCGCTGCAGTTCCTGGATCGCCAGGTCCGCGTCGCTATGTTGGGCATAGATTGCAACTACTGAATTTTCAGTTGACATTTTGGTATTCTCCCGGCATTTTGCCGCCGCTCTGTGGAACGTTAGAACGAACGTGGAACGTTGGAACGAACGTGGAACGTTAGATAAGTCCCACCGAAACTATGACAGTGAGCGCCCGTGGATACTGTTCGCTATTGCTCAGCGGGTGCCGGGCTTCGGAGCAACGCAGACGTTCTGGGTCGATTACCAGACGAACAAGCGAGCGCCCGAGCCCGAGGCGCGGACTCTGCCCGCCTGCGAAGAGCCTTCGCGGCCAGGAACGGTTTCATTTTCCTCAGCCGATGGAAGGTACGCCACCGGAGAACTGAGTTCTTCGATTTCGACCGCATAGTGTCGATTCATAATGACGGCGGCGTTGTCGGCCATTGCGGGGGAACCAGTTGCAAAAACCATGACTCCACCCCGCCGTACACCGCGGACATAGGCTTCTGCATCGGCTTCAAGAGCGCCAAATGACTTCAGATCTCGAATCAAATCCACTTCAAAGTCGGTGTGCGGAGTGCTCAGAACGCCACTGCCCGCCATATCTCTGGGCTCGCCCAAGACACGTACGTCGGTTCGCGGAAAACCACTAGCCTCAAGTTCGAGAACAACACTGTCAACGGAACCTGGACTCTCAAATAACCCCACTGCTGTTTTTGCCATTTTCTCCTCGGTGATCCGTCTCTAGCGTCGCTCAATCCCCCTCGTAATACTGAGCAGAAAGGATCACTTCCGACAACTGCCGTCATCTCGGCGGGGTGTTTTTTCCCGAACATGTACAAAACTGATCAACATGCCGGTTCGAAATGGAGCATACTCGTGGCGCATCAACCCCAGCTAAGAGATGGAAGAAGATTACGATGGCTGCGAACCATGTGATTGTGGACAACTTCACACTAGCCGGAGAAGCGATTGGCTCTCGGCGCGAACGAACGACAATTCGGCATATCTCAGACGACGAAGGTTACGTGGCGGGTCTACGCTTCGACTGTGGTTATCTTTCACCGTACTTCATCACGGATCCCGAGCGCATGGAAGTTGCCTTTGAGGACGCCTGTGTCCTGGTGTGCGAGGGGAAGATCAGCTCACGGAAAGACCTGCTGCCCATACTTGCGCAGATTATGAAGATGGGCCAACCTCTGGTCATCATCGGGGACGTCGACGGCGAGGCGCTGGCTTCGCTGGTCGTGGCTAAGCTGCGTGGTCCCCTTCAGTTAGCTGCTGTAGCGCCACCCGGATGCGGAGAGCAGCGTAAGCGGATGTTGCGAAAGATTGCGCTGATGACCGGAGGCATGTCCATAGCGGAGGGGCTTGAGAGCCAACTCAAGAACTTACAGATTTCAGATCTTGGTCGCGCGCACAGAATCACCATCGACAAGAACCATACTTGGGTGGAAGGCGACTGGGACGTTTGCGCGCTTTCCCTTGGAGCAGAGGCGGGCGGGGAGGCAAATGCGGTTGCGGCATTGGTGCAGCCGGCATCCGTACAGCCACAAAGAAAAATGGCGCGGCCCATGCAACGGCGCCACGATGCGAACAAGCAATCCGGGAGACCGCTCGGCGCCGCGTAGCGCACAACAGGGGATCTCAGCGAACGCCCTTTTTAAGGCGGGTTCGAAATTGCACACGTTCGAAACGCAAGGATTCCGACGCACTTCCGCACACGCAGCCAGTCGATCTGGTCGAAGCGCCGATCAAAGGGCCGATCAAAGGGCAGCCACGCGGCGTTGCACCACCAGAAAGTAGAGACCCAAGAAAACCAGCAGGACCCCGTTCGCGCCCAAAACGACGGGTGCCGAGAATATAGGGACGAGCCATCCAGACAGCAGATTTCCCATGGGCATGCCTCCGCGAAATGCGCAGTTATATACGCTCATCACGCGGCCACGCATTTCATTGGTAGTGATCAATTGCACGAGCGAGGTCACCGTCGCGAAGACGGCCATCATCGAAGCTCCCACGAGCAGTAGCATCATATAGCTCAGCGGGAGAGATTTGGAAAAAGAGAAGCCTGAAATTCCCGCCCCCAGGCAGAGAAGCATGATCAGGGCGAAGCGTCCTTTGTTGCGAACATTGCCTCTTCCGGCGACGGCCAGGGAACCGCAGATCGATCCTAGTCCCATCAATGAAAGCAGGTTGCCGTAAGTTTCCGGACCGCGATGAAAGATATCTTTCACAAAAACGGGGATATAGGTACGCATCGGCATACTCAGGGCAGTCATGCAGAATGCAAGCAAGGTGAGCGCCTGCATCGACTCTTGCCGGCGAACGAACTTGAGTCCCTCCTTCAAACTGTGGAGCATCGACTCCGTGGGTTTATCCGGCAGGAATCGCGAGGCGATCATCGACAGCGAGATAATGGGCGCCAGGAACGAAATCGCGTTCAGGCCAAAACACCATTTCTCACCCAACTTCGCCAAAGCCTGCCCCGCCAGCGCGGGTCCAATGGTGACGGCCATGTTGAACTGGATCGAATTGAGCGCGATGGCATTCGGCATGTCCTCGCGATCGACCAGCGTGGGGATCAGCGCCTGGTATGCCGGTCCACCGAACGCCTGTGCCAGTCCCGAAACGAACGACAGGCAAAGGATGTGCCACACATGTACCCATCCGTAGGCCACGAGCAGGGTTAGAACGCCCGCACTCGCCATCTGCACATACTGCGAGGCCAAAAGGATCTTTCTCCGCTCGGTGCGGTCGGCCATCACGCCCCCGATCAGGGAGAAAAGGAAGATTGGAATGCCGCCGAGAAATTGGTCGAGCGCGAGCAGGAAAGCGGAATGGCTGAGCCGATAGATGAGCCAGCCCTGGGCGACGATCTGCATCCAGGTACCAATGCTGGAGGTGCAGGCGCCAAACCACATCAGGCGAAAATCTCGATAATGAAATGCTTTGAATATTCTGCGAAGAGTGGACGTTGGCATTGGCTCCGAGCGGCTCCGAAAGTCGGAGAGTCTATCTTCGCACGGACACTGTTCCGATCGCCCTCAGTTGGCGTCGAGCTTATTCACCAAGAGAGACGAGTAAGGATTGATCGGAGATAGACGATCAAGCCAGTGGCAGAGCTTCACTCCTACA
>Ga0302140_10010478_pt1 | contig 11449 bp, 6 predicted proteins | sample I_Bog_E1_1_FD_202095 | JGI IMG/M metagenome (GOLD analysis project Ga0302140, IMG submission 202095) | Peat permafrost microbial communities from Stordalen Mire near Abisko, Sweden - I_Bog_E1_1 | ecosystem: Environmental > Terrestrial > Soil > Wetlands > Peat | place: Sweden: Abisko, Stordalen...
TCTCCGCATACGTTCGACCTTTCGGTTCCGGAAGACGGAAGAAGATCCACACGATGCAGAGAGCGCAAGAGCCAGCCCAGAAGAAAGCACTCTTGGCGGACCAGCCCCAGCCAGTGGGCTTGGGGGTGAGTTGGTACGTGGTCAGCACGTTGACGACGATGCCGCCGACGTTGTAGAAGTTGCGGGCGAGCACGATGGTCTTGGCTTTCAGGCGCGTGGAGGAGACTTCTGCGACGAGACTGTAGCAGACGGGTCCGACGGTGAAGTCGTAGACGAAGGTGAAAATTAGGAGCATGGAGCCGATGGCCCAGCGCGAGGGTTGATTGGAGGCGGGTGCGAAAGCTGTGAAGCCGATGATTAGGAGGAGGGCGAGCAGGACGCAGGAGCCATATAGGTAGAGTGTGCGGCGGCCGGCGCGGTGCATCAGGAACCAGGAGCCGACGGTGCCGATCATGCCGAGTGCGTATTGAGCCATGGAGAGATCGAAGGAGGAGGTTGTGGCGAGGCCGGCTTGTTGGTAGAAGTAGGTTGAGTAGCCCATGAAGGTAGAACCGCAGAGAGTCTGAACCATCCAGACCATGCAGGCGATTTCGGTACGACGGAGATCAACACCCTTGAAGCAATCGAGGTAGGATGTTCCGGCTGAGATTTGCTTTTCCAGAGCATTTGTATGGGACATCATGGCAATGGTGGCATCGGCGTTGAAGGTTGGGTCGTTGCGGGTGGTGAGGCGGAGGAGAGCTTTCTTTGCGTCTGCCTCACGGCCGTGTCGGACGAGCCACCATGGAGACTCAGGAGCGAAGATGACACCGATCAAGATAGGGAGAGGCCAGAGCCACTGGATGGCGAACGGAATACCTGATGCAGGTCAGCGAGGAGAAAATAAAATAAAAATGCTATTGAACTCACGGTATGCCCATTGATCCTCGCGAGTAAGGACGCCACGAAGGACGCCGGATGCGATGAATTGTCCAATAACCCAGCAGAGGTTGACATATGTGCAGAGGTAGGCACGAAGAGCAACAGGACAGACTTCAGAAGCGTAGGCGGTAGTGAGAGTTTGGAAAACACCCCACGGAATACCGCAGAGAATTTCGCCGACGAGAAGTGTCTGGATGTTGTGGGAGAAGAAGGGGATGAAGATAAAGGCGATCATCATAGCGAGAGAAGCAAGCATGGTCTTGCGGTAGCCGTACTTCTCGGAGACAATACCATTGATGAAGAGACCTAGGATCTCACCGCAAAGAGCGCCGTTGCTGAGACCGGATTTCCAGGGTGCGGGAACAGTGTAGGTGCCATCGGGTGCCAATACGCCGTACTTCTTGTTGAATTGGGGTAGGGCGTAGAATGAGGAGAGGAGAACGACGTCGTAGCCTTCCATGATGATGGCGGTAGAGAGGAGAATTGACCAGCCAACCGCCTTTGGGTACAGTCGGAGGGCTTGCATGAAGCCCATCTTGTGCTCCTTTTCGGTGGCATCTTTGGCTTCAGCTGAAAGATCAGCAAAGCCTGGAACTGCCTCTGAAGCTCGTCGAATGACAGTGTCTTCAGGGTGGAGAGCATTGTTGTCCGTAGGGACTTCTTCGATTTGAGAATCCCGACGCATGGTGATGATTTGGGGTGGAAAATTGAGAAGTCTTTGAGAAGAAAGCTGATGATAATGTGCTCTGAAGACTACCTCATGGCGGGAGAAGCTGAATCTTTATATCTTGAAGTTGCAACAAGAGATGAGGTTGATGGAGAGTAATCAATTGACCAATAGGTGAGATGGGAGGAGTGACCGAGGTGAGTGACGAATCAGGATTTTAGCGACAGTTTGGGAGTCCGGGGGCTAGCGCCACAATGATAACTGGCCCTGTCTGGATGGAGCTGGATTGCGTTCGGTCTTTGAACCGCTGCATGAGCTGCACGCGTGATGATCTGTGCATGGAGCGGAAGAGATGGGGGAGCATCGTGGGTGATGATTGGGGTCTGGAGAAGGAGGGGGACTAAGAGGGGTTAGACTGGACATGGGATGGGGTGAACTTTGCTCCTGGTTCGAGACTTGGCTGGCGTGATGGGAAGATCGCCGATTCGTCTCGACTGCCGGCGAAGAATAATTAATCGTCCTGAAGATGAACCGCATGAATAGATTTCGTAAAGGAAAGTATACAGGAAGACGGGATCGTCGAGACGGGATAGAGTTAGGACTCAATGTGTTGTCGTCGTGAAGCCGGAGAAAGTTGATAGTCGATGCCCAATCCACCCCTCCTTGAAAGCAAGATCGAGTGATGGAAGGCACGAAGAACACGCCAAGAAGACACCAAATGCGGCCCACCACACCTCCATCTTCTCCAGACCAACCCATCACTGCCATGATCTCCCCTCCCCATGGGCCTGGGGATCGAGCAGCACGGTTCCTGACGGTGATGAGAGCAAGCATTCAGATTGGATGACAGCGAGATGGATTTCGGAGTATCTGCGAACCATGTCCATGCCGACAAGCCTCTCCCGTCGGTCGTCATCGGCGGTATTTTTGAGGGATTTGCTGTACCGCCATTACCTTCGCTCGAATACCTCTCCTCGCAGGAATGCTCGTTGTATCTTTCGCTGAAACCCGAAAGCACGTGCAAGCGCTGGACATGCTGCGGAGAAAGGCCGAAGGATGAAGCGATTTCTGATAGCTTACTTGGCTTCAAACTGCCCGGAGCTTGAAGTGGTCAGATGGTTTCTTCGAGTGGTGTGGCGTGCTGAGCAAGCCCCGCTGCGGGGTTGGCAATTCTAAATGCCATCTATTTGCGGACCTGGGGTCGGGCCGCTGAAAACAACATACCAAAAGCATCCACTACATCCTGTCCTATGCAGCTATGCTTGCTGACAACCTGGTACATCATACACTCCGTCCGAGCTTATCTTGTGAAGCTTGTGATATGTGGAAGTACTGTACGAATAGGTCGCATTAGCACCAAGCATATCGCTCATTCGCCAACCAACCAAGCTCGCCCTCGCACTCTCCATCATTCAGCCTCAAGATTGCGATTCCATCGTCCTCTCTCTCCGTCTCCAAGTAGTCAAGTCCCATTTCCTTCACCAACTGGATCACCAGTGGGCTTGGATCCCAAAACCTCACAACACTCAGCTTCCATTCTTTTGCTTCCTTCCGTGCACTCTCAATGACAGCTTTCAAGTTCTCCTTCAATTCCTCTCGTTCGTGCGGCTCGACCACATCCTGCTTCTCCAAGGCCAATCTCAAGATATAGAGCATATTGCCTTGCTCGGCATCACTTGGCTTGGAATCACATTTCCTTGCCCAAATAATCCACACTCTCTTCCCAAGAGAGCCAGATATAGCTCCCCTGACTTCAGGAGCTTTCCTAGACAATCTCTGACAGATGAAATCCTCACGCATATGATGCCAAGCCATATGCTTAATGTCAGGGACAATCATCATCTTCGTCTTCACTCCCTCGCCCACCGTAATAGATTTCTTCAGGATCGCTTCATCTGCTTCACACAACTGCTGCATATCCCCCTGCAACAGCGGCGTGGCTTCTCGAGGCCCTGTCTTCGCAGGAGGATTCTCGCCCATGACAGGGAAGTCCAAATGCCTATTACCCTCTACAACCTCCCACCCAAGGTCACTGTAAAATCCCTTCCCAATATCCGAAAAAATAACCGTGCCAACACACCCTTCAACCTCAAATCTCTCGGCCAAGAGCCGCAGCATCAGCTTCGCATAGCCCCTTCCCCTGAACTCAGGAGCAGTAAAGACACTAGCAATCCCATAGATAACTTTTTCCTCCACAACCCCTCTTCCGCGTCTGATCAAGACCCGTTTCCGGAACGTCTCGCATAACGAGAGGATAGCACGAGACTGGAGAGGCAGGCTGCCGTCAACGAGGATCCAGTCCGCATGCTGCAAACCCTCGTAACCGGGATCAGAATCGAGAGAAACTAGTTCAATGCAATGCTGGATGTATTGTGAAGAAGTCAGAGCGCCTTTCCATTCGTCTGCTGTGGAGGCGACCAGGGAGTGAAGCTCTGACGGGTCGGGGTGCGTGAGCACTAGGTCTGCGGAGGCGGGAGGGAGAGCCATAGACGAGAATTCTTCAGGCTGAAAAGTGCCATTCAATGCTGGCTTTAGTCGACTGTTCCTGCATCCTTCTCACGAGCTGGAAAAGCTAAATTGTTCGCGAGAAGTTCCAGAATCAACGAGGAAGATCGATATCACGTGTTTCGCACATCAGACGAAAACAGACCTCAGCGCGCCCCAAGCTCCCTCGATCCCGCGCGAACAATTCAGCGGAAATTCCAACGACGCGCCATCTTCCACGAACACACCGTCTACAAAACAAGCTTGATCGCTCCGAACACTGGCCATGTGGTACCTAGCCCAGGTCTCTAATTCGCCCTGCGCGCCGATATATGGAGCAGGGCCACTGTTCAGACGCCAACCCCACCACCCCACTCCGCGGTGGCAGGAAGGCCTCTTATTATGGGGACGATCTTGCCTCTCGCGGGCATTGTGAAGCATCGTGAGTTTGTCAGCGTGAGGCAGGTGTATGTGAGTCAGTTGACCTGATCGGTGTACTTTTGCTCGCTGTATTTCTTTTCGTTGCACCACTCTTGCGAACACTGCCCCCTTTGCAAAGTATATTTCCCTCCCTCTCTTCTCTCACTTCCAATTCAACCACACCACGAACTGCGCATCTGACAGTTACTCTCATCTACACCTCAATTCTCTTCAATTCGTCAATCTCTCAATAGAGCACGCAACAACCGCCAGAATGACCATCCCCACCCGCCCCTGGTGGAAAGACAGCACAGTCTACCAAATCTACCCCTCCTCCTTCCTCGACTCCAATGGCGACGGCCTGGGCGACATCCCCGGCATCGTGTCCAAGATCTCATACCTCGCCTCCCTCGGCATCGACGTGATCTGGCTGTCACCAATGTACGACTCGCCGCAGCACGACATGGGCTACGACATCTCCAACTACGAAGCCGTCTACCCACCCTACGGCACCGTGGCTGACATTGAGACTTTGATCTCCGCCTGCCACGAACGAGGCATGAAGTTGATCCTCGACCTGGTTGTAAACCACACTTCGGACGAGCATAAGTGGTTTCAGGAGAGCAAGAGCAGCAAGGACAATGACAAGAGAGATTGGTATATCTGGCGTCCAGCAAAGTACAACGAGAAAGGCGAGCGAATGCCACCGAACAACTGGCGCTCTTTCTTCAGCGGCAGCGCATGGGCATGGGACGAGACGACGCAGGAATACTACCTGCACCTCTTCGCAACTCAGCAGCCAGACCTGAACTGGGAGAACCCCGCCACGCGGCAAGCCATCTACGACTCAGCCATGAAGTTCTGGCTGGACAAAGGGGTTGATGGATTCCGTGTCGACACAGTGAACATGTACTCCAAAGGCACCGAACTGCCTGACGCGCCGATCATCGACGAAGGCATCTTCGAGCAGCCAGCAAGCGGCCTGTTCTGCAACGGGCCTCGCATGCACGAGTTCCTGCGCGAAATGAACACCGAAGTCCTAGGAAAATACGACACCATGACCGTTGGCGAGCTCCCGCATACGCCGGACCCCGCACATGTGCTGCGGTACATCGGCAGCGGAGACAAGCAGCTGGACATGGTGTTCCAATTCGACATCGTGGACCTCGGGATCGGGAAAACCCACAAATATGAATACGAAGGCTACAAACTCTCCGAGCTAAAATCCGTGGTTGCGAAATGGCAATCCTTCATCGAGGGCTCTGATGGCTGGACGACCGCGTTCTGCGAGAACCACGATCAAGGACGCAGCGTGTCGCGCTTCGGGTCCGACGCCCCTGAGTGGAGAGAGCGCAGCGCAAAGATGCTGGCGCTTATGATGTGTGCTCTCACCGGCACTTTATTCATCTACCAAGGCCAGGAAATCGGCAGTATTAACGCGCCTGCCTCCTGGCCTATCTCCGAGTACAAAGATATTGAATCCGTGAATTACTACAACAGCGTCGCAGAGCGCACGAACGGTGATCCGAAGGCTCTAGCACACGTCATGAAGAGCATCCAGATTCTAGGACGAGATCATGCTAGGTTACCAATGCAATGGGACGACACCCCACACGCAGGCTTCACGACGAAGAAATCCGGGCCTTGGATGCGCGTCCACGACGACTATAAATCCATCAACGTCGCCTCCCAGATCCCTAACCCCGACTCGGTCCTGAATTTCTGGAAGAAGATGTTAGTGGTGAGGAAAGAGTATAGAGAGCTGTTTATTCATGGTGCGTTTGAAGCGTTTCAGATGGATGATGAGAAGACTTTTGTTTTTGAGAAGAGGAAGGGAAGAGACGGGGCGATGGTCGTGCTTAATTTCAGCGGCGGGGAACAGAGGTTTAAGCGCCCGGACGTAGGCGGGAAGTGGAGCTTGCTTGTGGGGAACCTAGAAGGCGTGGATGGCACGGAGGAGATGCTGCAGCCGTGGGAGGGGAGGATTTATTTAGTTAAGTGAATGACGGAAAAAGGTTGGTGGCGTTGTTGTGTTTTCGTTGCTCTTTGCCTGGGTTAGAAGACGGATATATGTAATGGTATTGCTTAATGACGAATCTTTTCAAAAAAAAAAAGTCTAGCTTGGGCTGTGTTTTCTGTTCCTTCTCGTTCTTCGCTCTAGTGGGGCCTTTCTGACAGTAGTCTGGTCATCTATCTCCATTGCGCAAGTCTTGTCTATAAAAGAAGCGAGTCTTGTTTCTCATTCTCTCCCCAGACACTAATGGGAGACATTTACAACAACCAAATCTCTGCAGCTGTGCGTGTATTCTATATAGTAGTACCTACGTCTGGAATCTCTCCTGCAGCTCCATTTTTGCTCGGGTCTGTGGAATGAGGTGAGGTGAGGGGAGTGGTTTGCTGAAGTTTTTAAGCCCCTATCACTAACCTCCTGCATCTCTGGCGCAGCCCGCTGTTCATTATGACCCTTCAGCTTCGATGTGATAACAACCTCAGTTTGATTTACCGCGCTATAGACCCACTTCCATGAGAAAATTCACATAATATCGCCAGGTCTTCCAGTTCGGCAGCGGGCCGTTAAGTATCACGTGAATATATCTGCATAGGTACTTGGGCCTAGTCTCTCAGCTGCCCCCAGACAGCCTCCTGAGCACCTTAGAACTCAGTAAGTAAGTCGGGGTGTCATCCGACCAGAACCTTGCCTTCGCAATACGGGGTATCAGGAAGTCTCCGATGCCTAGTACTTATTGTTACGCTGCTAATGAAACGCGCTGGAGGAAACTGACCCCTGATCTCCTCAAAGTCCCTTTGAAGACGACGTGGATCTCTGCCAGGTTTGCGCTGTGGCCTTAATTGGCTGGAAAAGTCTGGGGTATGGGAGACACGCCGCCCCCAATTGAGTGTAGCCCCCTGCCGAACCGAGTGCACGGCTCGCAAAAGTCCCAAAACGGACAAAGTACGAGCGTTGCAGCAAACGACGAGCGGGCTTCATTTCATCCGCAGAGTTAGGTAACCATGTCATTAACAAATTTCGCAGAAGCATTGTATCCGCTTCCCTTGACTTACTTTCTTTCATTTGGAATCTCTCTCTTCTCACTGTTTTTTCTTCTGTCTCTCTTGCTCATCACCATACGTTTTGTGCTCATTTTTGTTGTCTCTCTATTCGAACGATTGCAAGGCCTTGGAGGTATAAGAAAAGCAAGTCCTTGTCGCATTCAACAAAAATTACAAATTATATCAACTACTCAACACTTTTATGCCGTTGAAACTAGTCGTGGAAAGGGTAAACAGTACTTCAGGTACGTAGTAAGTTTCTAGCAATAATCAATAGCACACACCTATCTATCATTATCAAGCTAACAACCACTGCACAGAAGTCGACAACAGGGCTTCATACAAAATATGGCCGACGAAGCAGCCCCAGCCGACGGCTCGAAACAAGAAGCGGATTCCGAACCTCAAGCACGAGTACCGAAATTCTCGGACTACCTCAGGGTCTTCAGCTATGCTACGAAGTGGGATATTTGCATCTACATCTTTGCTTCTATAACATCAGTCGGAGCGGGCGTAATTATGCCGCTCATGAACATTATCTTCGGACAACTGGTAGGCCAGTTTACGGAACACTTCAAGGCCACGTCCACCCTCTCCAGCGATGACTTTCAGCGGGTATTGAATGGACAAGCTCTATACATCATGGCTCTTTTCATCGGTCGTTGGGGCCTGAGTTCGATCAACAAGTTCTGCTTCAGGATGATAGGCATCCGCTTATCTTCCGCCATCCGCCTTCACTATTTGAAATCACTCTTTGCTCAGTCAATCCAAGTCATCGATTCTATGCCTGCCGGAGCGCCTGCCACCGCCATTACCGCAACATCCAATACCTTGCAGATTGGCATATCTGAACGTTTGGGCACATTCCTTCAGTCTGTTAGCACTATCTGCGCTGCCTTGGTCGTCTCTTTTATCTGGAGCTGGAACATCACATTGGTCACATCCTCATTAATGCTTTATGTCTTGGTCGTCTTGTCTGTGGTCTTGCCATTGATCGTCAAAGGCCTGACTGCCACTGCGAAAGCGGATGCCGAAGCGACAGCCATTGCCAGCGAAGCCCTCGGAGGGATCCGACTCGTCGCCGCTTGTGGTGCTCAAGGTCTTATTACCTCCCTGTATGAGGATAGGGTACAAGAGGCTATGCGACGGGCTCAAAGAACTGCACCCGTCATGGGAGCTCAGCTCGGTCTTCTCGTAAGTTCAACAAGCTTTCCTTTCTACAACCCAACAGCGAACTCATGCAGAGAACAGTTCTTTGGGGTCTTTGCCTCTTTTGGCCTAGCTTTCTGGTACGGCACTCAACGGTTTGCTGCCGGCGCGATCAATAATGCCGGCGTGGTTCTTGTTGTGATACTGTCAGTAATGATGATTCTCATGTCCGTGCAGAATATATCGACGCCACTGCTAGCGGTTAGCAAGGCTATGGTTGCTGCGTGCGAGCTATTCACCGTGATCGACGCCCCCCTACCTGACTCTGGCTCCCTCAAGCCAGATATCTCCTCCGAAGATATATTGTTCAACGACGTTACTTTTGAATACCCAAGCCGACCTGGCGTCACAGTCCTGGATGGATTAAATCTGCGTATCCGGTCAGGCCAGAATACAGCTCTTGTTGGCGCATCTGGGTCTGGCAAGAGCACGATTGTCGCGCTACTGGAACGGTGGTATTCTCTAAGAAGCTCGTACGCGCTGCCAAAGGTCGTTCAGCGGATACCAGCCGATAAATCAAGCGATGAAAGTAGCGACTCCGTCGACGATGAACCAAAAGCACAGGCCGAACCCAGACTCTCCGGGTCCATCAAAGTTGGCGGCTTTTCCTTGGATGGTCTCGACCTCAAATGGTGGAGAAGCCAGGTTGGTTTCGTTCAGCAAGAGCCCTTTCTTTTCAATGACACCATCTTCAACAATGTTGCACATGGTCTCATAGGTACCCAATGGGAAGACGAGACGACAGCTCGGAAGCAAGAGTTGGTTCAGGAAGCATGCCAGGAAGCATACGCCCATGAGTTCATCAGTCGCCTCCCCGATGTAAGTCCCAGCTCGTTGACGTGTAACTGCCAACCCCTTCTAGGTACTTAAGCTCTTCTAACTTAACATGTGCAGGGATACGAGACTCGAGTTGGCGACAGCGGTGCGAAACTGTCAGGCGGGCAAAAACAACGTCTTGCTATTGCCAGGAGCATAATCAAAAAGCCTCGGATCATTATCCTCGACGAAGCCACGAGCGCGATCGATGCTAAGAGCGAAAAGATAGTCCAGGTCGCCCTTGATAGGGTTTCCAAGAATCGTACTACCATTACCATTGCACATCGCCTTTCCACCATTCAAAAAGCTGACCACATCGTCGTCCTAAAGGATGGGCGAGCGGTTGAGGAAGGGACACACCAAAGCCTCATTGCAAATGCATCCGGCGTGTACAGTGCTTCGGTCCGAGCGCAAGCACTTCATTCGTTGGATCAGGAAGAAGTTGGTGTTGCGACTCTCTTGGTGGATGACGCAGAGTTCACCAAGACGCCTAGCATCTCTAGCCAAATTCAAAGCACTGCCACTCAAGACACCAAGACGCCTCGATACAGGATACGCACGTTTGGAAAACTGTTCGGTGAGCAGCGAGCGCAGTGGCCTTCCTACTTGGGCATCATATTCTCCTCCGTGGCTGTTGCCGCTGGTACACCGATCCAAGCGTGGCTCATTGCGAAAGTCATCAATACCTTCCTATCAAGCGGCGATGAACTCAAGCGACAAGGAGACTTCTGGGGCTTGATGTGGCTAGCTCTAGCAGGAAGCGTCGGTATTTCGTACTTCCTCGAGGGGTTTCTCAGTTTCCGTCTGCAGTACTTCGTCAGTGCCGAGTACAAGCTGCAATATCTCACCGACCTCCTCCATCAAAAGCTTGAATTTTTCGACCATGACAGCAACTCCCACGGCACGTTAACTTCCCGAGTAGCGGGTGATGCAAAGCAGTTGGAAGAGCTCTTCGGTATGCATCTGGCTTTTCTACTCACCGGAGTGTTCATCGTCATCGGCTGTGTCATCATCTCGCTCTTCTTTAGCTGGAAACTAGGCTTAGTTGCTCTGTTCATCACCATGCCAATACTGCTGGCTACAGGCTTCTGGAAAATCAGACAAGAGGTACAATTTGAAAAGATGAACTCAGCAGTCTTCATGGAAAGCTCCCAGTTTGCTACCGAAGCCATTGGAGCCATCAGAACGGTCTCCGCACTCACGATGGAAACCATGATCAACCAGAGGTACCAGAAGCTCCTCAACGGTCATGTACAGGCGGCGTACCGCAGGGCGCAGTGGACTTCCGCCCTCTTTGGCTTCGCAGATAGCGTCACTCTCGGTTGCCAGGCATTGATTATCTGGTACGGCGGAAGGCTTCTTGCAAGCGGAGAGCTCTCCTTGGTGTCCTTCTATGTCTGCTTAATGGCTATGATCCAAGGTGCAGAAGGAGCAGCACAGGTCCTCGCCTTGACCCCTGACGCAGCTCGGGCAGCCGCTGCTGCGAATCAAATGTTCGATGTCCGCGATTCCGCGGTTGTAAACCATCCTGGACTGAATTCGCCCAGTGCGATACCGAACACAGATCGCGGAGTGCAGATAGAGTTATGCAACATATCCTTCAAATATCCCACAAGAGACGTCCCTATCTTCAGAGGCCTGAGCCTTCGGATCGAGAATGGACAATACGTAGCATTTGTCGGCCCCTCTGGCAGCGGGAAGACATCCATCATTTCCCTCTTAGAGCGCTTCTACGATATAGAGCCCAACCACGGTGCCATCCTTTGCAACGGCGTCAATATCAACGATCTAGACGTCTATGACTACCGACAGCACCTATCACTTGTAGCGCAAGAGCCGACCATGTTCCGAGGAAGCATGCGCGACAACATCCTCTTGGGC
>Ga0302140_10010480_pt1 | contig 11448 bp, 8 predicted proteins | sample I_Bog_E1_1_FD_202095 | JGI IMG/M metagenome (GOLD analysis project Ga0302140, IMG submission 202095) | Peat permafrost microbial communities from Stordalen Mire near Abisko, Sweden - I_Bog_E1_1 | ecosystem: Environmental > Terrestrial > Soil > Wetlands > Peat | place: Sweden: Abisko, Stordalen...
GCGTTCCCCGAAATCACCGAGATGCAGGTGCGCGCCATCTTCGAGGCCGCGGTTAGCGTCAAGGTGAAGGGGGGCGATCCGCATCTTGAAATCATGGTTCCGCTCATTGGCTCCATTGAAGAGATGCGCAACCAGGCCGCCATTATTCGCCGCGTGGCCGCGGATGTCTTCAAGGAAAAGGGCTCAACGGTCGACTACAAAGTTGGAACCATGATCGAGTTGCCGCGCGCCGCCCTCACCGCCGATCAGATTGCCGAAGAAGCTGAGTTCTTCAGCTTCGGGACGAATGATCTAACCCAGACCACCTTCGGCATCTCGCGCGACGACATCAACAACTTCCTGCCGGCCTATCTGAAGCACGGCATCTTCAAGCAGGATCCCTTTGCAACGCTGGACCAGGCAGGCGTGGGGTTGCTGGTGAAGATGGCCACGGCCAAGGGACGCAACACCCGGCCCGACCTGAAAGTGGGCATCTGCGGCGAGCATGGCGGCGATCCCGAGTCCGTCAAGTTCTGCCATAAGATCGGGTTGAACTATGTGTCCTGCTCGCCCTTCCGTCTATTGACGGCACGGCTGGCGGCCGCGCAGGCGGCTCTGGAAGAGCGCCAGGGCGGAATCGTCCACACGAACAAGTAAGCCGCAACCGCTCCACACGCACGAAGGGCGTCCGCTCAAGCGGACGCCCTTCGTGCTCATGCGGAGCCAGGTTCAAAGTGAAATGATTTAATTGATTTAACGGAATACTTATTAAAATCGTTAATTCATCTATAATCCCACGCATGGACCGCCGAAACAATCCCTATGCTCCTGGAGCCGGACTCCAGCCTCCGGAACTGGCCGGACGCGATGCGCTCCTTGAAGACGCAACCATTGACATGGACCGCGTGCTCAACGCGCGCCCAACCAAAGGGATGATGCTCCTGGGCCTGCGAGGGGTCGGAAAAACGGTCTTGCTGAATCGGCTTCATGGGATCGCCGAGCAGAAGGGGCTTCGCACGGTGAAGGTTGAGGCGCCGGAGGGCGGAATGCTTCCTCAGCTCCTAGCCCCGGAGCTTCGCCAGGTGCTTTACAGCCTCGACCTCACACGAGCCGCGGGTCAAAAGCTTCACCGCGCTGCCTCCGTTCTGCGAAACTTTGTGGCGGCGTTCAAGGTCAAGGTGGGCGACATTGAAATTGGCGTCGATCCGGCGCGCGGCGAAGCCGATTCTGGCAATCTCGAGCAGGATCTTCCCGACCTGTTGATGGCAGTTTGCGAGGCCGCAAAAGAGCGAAAGGTTGCACTGGGCATCTTCATCGACGAGGTGCAGTATCTCTCATCCGTGGAACTGGCTTCGCTCATCGTAGCCTGCCACAACGTTGCCCAGCGCAATCTTCCCATGTATTTTGTCGGAGCAGGACTGCCGCAGATCGCGGCTCTGGCTGGCAATGCCAAGTCCTATGCGGAGAGGCTGTTCGACTATCCTGAGATCGGGCCGCTCGACCCGAAGTCCGCGAGTGACGCACTTGTCAACCCAGCCAGAAACGAAGGCATCGGCTTCCAAAAGGACGCGGTTATGGAAATTCTTCGCGTGACTGAGCGGTATCCTTACTTCATTCAAGAGTGGGGGTTCCACGTTTGGAACCATGCGCCGTCCAGCCCGATTCGACGGGCTCATGTCCTCGAAGCCACGCCAGGGGTCATCGCTCATCTGGATGCCAATTTCTTCCGTGTCCGATTCGATCGCTTGACCCCGCTTCAGCAAAAATACCTTCGCGCCATGGCGGAACTCGGCCACTCACCATACCAGACCGGCGAAATTGCCGCCACACTGGGCGTCGAAGCAACATCGGTTGCTACCGTCCGTCAGCAGTTGATCAACAAGGGCATGGTCTGGAGCCAGCGCCACGGAGAAACGGCCTTTACGGTGCCCCTGTTCAGCGAATTCATGAAGCGCCAGATGCCGAAGCTCGAAACCCACAAGCCGAAGCGCCGTTCGCTCTGAAGGAAGACTTAGGCGTATCTTGAATTCAGACACGGCGTCGTGCCGTGTAATCCCATCCCCGCTGAAAGACGGCTCCCGCCGGACTTCTTGCATCTCAACCAATTGAGGGTCAAGTTTTCCGGGTGTACAGCGGATCAACTGCCCATTCATTCCTAAGATTTGGAACAGAAGGCCACAAATACAATGCACATCCGTCTTTCCTATGACATTCAATTCGACCTACCCGCCGCCGCACCGATGGTTGCGCTTCTGCACGTACACCCCTCGCGCGTTCACGACCTGCTGGAGCCGGATGAGCTGCTGACTGAGCCGAAGCTCGAAGTCACCAGCTATCTGGATACGTTCGGCAATCGCTGCGCGCGGTTTGTTGCGCCCCGAGGACATTTGCGGCTGAGCAGTTCCACGCTGATTCAACAGCCGGACACCCCCGACGAAGTCAACTGGTCAGCCCGTCAGCTGCCTGTGCAAGACCTGCCCAATGAAATGCTGCGGTTTCTGCTCAGTAGCCGCTACTGCGAAGTGGACCTTTTCAGCAGCATCGCGTTTCAGCTTTTTGGACAGACCGCGCCCGGATGGGCCCGCGTGCAGGCCATATGCGACTGGGTTAATCATTGGGTGATCTTCGATTATCAGCAGGCCAGGCCCACGAAAACGGCCATGGAAGTGTACACCGAGCGCGTGGGCGTGTGCCGCGACTTCCAGCATCTGGCCATCACCTTGTGCCGCGCGCTCAACATTCCTGCGCGCTATGCCACCGGCTACCTGGGAGACATTGGCGTACCAGTTGTGTTGCCCATGGACTTCAGCGCCTGGTTTGAAGTGTGGCTTGACGGCCGCTGGTGGACCTTCGACGCCCGCAACAACATGGCGCGCCTCGGCCGTATTCTCATGGCAACGGGCCGCGACGCCGCCGACGTTGCGCTTACCACATCCTTCGGGCAGGCAGACCTGCGTCACTTCTTCGTAGTTACCGAGGAGGAAATTCCCGCGCCCATCAATGAATCGGAATCGGCCCTCGACCCGACTTTCGGTCTCCCCTACTTCGTGTCCCCTCCGGGCGCGTAGTAGCCTTCGCGTGTCACCACCTGCAGGTCGTCCTTGCTGGCCTTGAGCGCGATCTTGTGGAAGCCGCCTTCGTTGTCCACTACGTCGGGGGTATAGGTGAGCAGGTACTGTCCGCGCAGTTCTTCGGCGATCTGCCCGTAGATTTCGTCCAGATTGTCTTTCTTCTTGGCCTCGAAGTAGCGGCCTCCTGTGCGCACGGCAATCTTCTCCATGATCTTCTTGCCATCAACGCCATTCGCGGCCGTGGTATCCGGTCCGCGCCGACCGCCGCCTCCGGGATAGCCGCCCCCGCCGCCTGGATACCCTCCTCCGCCACCACCCGGATAACCACCCCCGCCGCCGCGCCGTCCGCCGGGATTGCCATTCCCGAACCCGTTCGACTCCTGCTCGCCCTTGAAGTAGATGGTGTAGATGGCCACGTTGGCGTGATCGGCGGCATCCACGGCGTCATTGAGGGTCTCCTTGCTGCCCCGATCCGCGCCGTCGGAGAAAACAATCAGCGCCTTGCGGCCATCCTTCGGTTCCATCAGTTCGTGGCTGGCGAGGTAAATTGCGTCGTAAAGCTGCGTGCCGCCACGCCTGCGCGATTGCGAGCTGCTACGGTCGTCGGCGGTGGTCTCCGGCCCCGCGCTCGAGTTCTGCTCCGAGCGCGTCGGTCCCATGTCGTCCAGTTCGTGGTGCAGCTTTTCGCGGGAGTTGGTAAAGTCCTGCAGGAGTTCCACCTCGTGGTCGAAGTGAATGAGGAAGGCCTCGTCCTTTTGCGTAGTGCCTTTTGGATCGGCGGGCAGCATCTGGTCCACAAACTTCTCCGCAGCCTTTCGCTCGTTGTCCAGCGCGCCGGAGACGCTGCCGCTGGTATCCACCAGCAGGCCCAGCCGGAAGGGGAGGTCGCTCTCCCGCGTAAAGCTCTTGATGGTCTGCGGGCGGCTGTCCTCGGTGAGCGTGAAGTCGCTCATCTTGAGACTGGTCACCAGCGCGCCGTGCTTGTCACGAACCGTAACCGGAAGAACCACCTCGCGGGCCTGAATTTTGAGCGTGGCCGCGGGCTGTTCTGACGAAGGCTGCTGAGCTGGAGCGGTTGCGATCAGGCAGGAAAGCGCCGTGAGGGTGAGAACGAGGGAGGGAAAAGATTGATTTCGCATGGCTTTGAGGGTTTGCACACTTTCATTCCATTAGACGGGCGAGAGCGCCGACCGTTGACCGGGCGGAGTCAGCGAAGAGAGGACGCTCGGCCTTGGGTATGGAAGAAAGACTACGCCGGACCCCTGGCAGCCAGCAAAAGCCCCGGGGATGCCGGATTTTAGGATTGGCGGAGGTGAACGGGCGGCGACCAACCGTGGCACCGCGATTGCGATGTCCCCGGTCAGTGCTGGGCGACAGCTCTTAGTGCGAATTCACGCGGTAAACCGTCTCATGGACAGGTATCAGGGCGCCGATGGTTCCGCCTCCCAGGAAGCCTGCAACCAGTCCGATCGCGCCGTCGTAGTCTCCGAAATCAAGACAGAAAGTCTGCGTAGACGGGCATGGGTGATATTGGGATCTGCCGATTCCGTACCCAATGCCGGCGCCGGCTCCTGCAAGAATGAGTGAGTTGAGCCAGCGGTGCTTCGTCTTCATTCGTTTCACAGTGCGAACGTCCTGCCTTTGGACGGTCTGCGGCCCCGCTTCCGCCTGCACCGATATGGCTGCATCGGAAACTTCCAAAAACGTCCCAGTTACCTTCATCGAGGTCATTGTGCGCACTCGGATCTTTTCCCCAGTTCGAAGAGTCTTGAGATTCGCCCAGGACGCGGCGTTGTCCTGGGCAAATGAAGCGCATGAGACTCCGAGAACGCACATCAGAAACAGAAGGTTCCGCATCCGGGCTCCGATTTTTTCGAGCGGCATGAATTCATTGTGCACTACTGCACCGTCACTTGAACCGTGCCAGTTTGAGTGGTTGCGCCGGAAGTCGCGGTCACGGTTACTGTGTAGGCGCCCGTTGTGGTGCCGGGATTGCCGGTGCTAGTCGAGCTTTTTGAGCCGCATGCGACCAACCCGCTCGCGAGCGCGACGGAGAGGACGAATAGACCGAAGAACGCCCGCCAACTGCGCCGCCGCGCCGGAATTCCGAACAGCAGCAGGCACGCCAGGGCGGCGCCTGCGGCCGCGTGCCACCGGCCAGGACGCAGCGGATAAGCAAGCGCGCCCGAAGTTGACGCGGTGCTGGAGACGGTGAGCGTCGCCGTACCGGCCGCCACGCCGGTGATATTGACCGGACTCGTCGAACCGAAGCTGAGCGTGGGTGGGTCTTGCGCGCCCGCCGGGCTGGACGTCAAAGCGGCTGTCAAAGCCACGCTTCCGGTGAAGCCTCCGCTCGGCTTTACGCTGATCGTGGAGGTGTTTCCCGTGGTCGCACCGGGGCTGCTGATGGAGACGGCGGTTCCGGAAACCGTGAAGCTGGGAGCGGCCGTGACCGTCACCGCTCCAACGCCGGTAGCCGCACTGTAGTTGCTGTCTCCCGAGTAACTGGCTGTCAGCGTGTCCGCGCCGATTGCCAGCGACCCGGCGGGAATGTCGATTGTTGCACTGCCACTGCTGAGAGCGGTTGCCGCTGAGGTGTAGCTCCCGCTCGTCAGAGTCACCGTACCGGTGGGCGCCGGATTGCCGCCGCCGACGAGAACTGTCACGGCCAGGGCCTGCGCCACGGTAATGCTCGATGAGGATGGCGATACCGTCACCCCTGTCTCCACAGGGACCGTGACGGTGACCGAACCGGCGCCGGTAGCCACGCCGTAGTTGCTGTCGCCCGAGTAACTGGCAGTCAACGTGTTCGTGCCGACTGTCAGCGACGTGCCGGGAATGTCGATGGTTGCGCTGCCGCCACTAAGAGCCGTAGCCGCGGAGGTGTAGTTCCCGCTGGTGAGAGTCACCGTGCCGGTAGGCGTCGGATTGCCGCTGCCTCCGCTCACGGCAACGGTCACCGTCAAGGACTGCGCCGGAGTAATGCTCGATGAAGAGGTTGTTACCGTCACCGTCGCCTGTGCCGCGTTCGACACAAAACCGTGCACAACTGAGTTTGCGTCGAAATAAGTACCAGCGATCGTTCCCGCGTCGTTGATGCTGAGGCCGCCGCTTCCTTGAAAGGCATTGCCACTCGACAGTGCGCCCGTGCCGGCGCCCGGTACATCGAAGGTGGAGATAGTGCCGCTGGCCGCGCGAACGAAGCCGTGCAGCACGGTATTCGCGTCCAAATAGAATCCCGCGATATCGCCCCCCGTGTTGATGTTCACAGGGAAGGTTCCGAGCAGCATGGTGGTGCCCGCGCCGGTAACATCGAAATCGGTAATCGTGCCGTCGGAAGCGCGCACGAAACCGTGCGCAACGCTCGCGGAATCAAAATAGAGGCCCGCGATATCGCCGGCCGTGTTAATGCTGATGGGAACGGTTCCCAGAAAGGCTACCGTACCTGCCTTCGGCGCGTCGAAGTCGGTGATGGCGCCGTTGACAGCGCGGACAAAGCCGTGAAACGCTCCATTCGCGTCGGTATAGAATCCGGTGATTCCGGCCGTCGCATTGATGCTCAGGGCCCTGGTTCCCTGCTTGGAGCTCGTACCGGCGCCGGTTGCTTCGAAGGCAGTGATCGTGCCGCCGGCAGCGCGCATGAAGCCGTGCAGCAGGCCGGTCGTGTCGGTGTAGAATCCGGCAACGTCTCCTGCCGAATCGATGCTGACAGGAACCGTTCCCTGATTCCTTCCCGTGCCGATGCCTGTAGCGTCGAACTCCGTGATGATGCCGCCGGCGGCGCGCACAAAGCCGTGGTACACAAAGTTCGAATCCATCCAGGGTCCGGTGGTGTCGCCCGCCGTGTCGATGGACAGCGGCAACGTTCCTTGATTCAACCCAGTGCCGGCGCCGGTGGCGTCAAATTCGGTGATGGTACCGCCGGCAGCGCGCACATAGCCGTGGTGCACACCCTTGGAGTCGGTGTACAGCCCCGCTATCTCTCCCGCCGTGTTGATGCTGAAGGCGGCAGTTCCCTGAAGGCTGTCCGCAGTTGTGCCTGCGCCGGTTGCGTCGAATGTTGTGAACCCAGGCGTACCGCCATTGGCCTCTGTCTTCACCGCGCCGGAAGACAAAACAATCACTGCCGCAGCAAGTCCGAAGATAGGCAACGCTACGAAGAGCGGCGCAAACGACCTAAACACATGACGGGCATCTTTCATCTCTGTAACCTCCGAAGGGCAACCTGCTCTTCATGGCTGAACTGAATTCGACCCTGGGAATGCGTACAAACGTAACACACAACGCAATTCGGTCAGCCCGAGTTGCGAAGTTCGCTGCCGAAAATCCGAGACATCACGACGTGCCCGGCGAATTAGCCGGGCTCACAGGCGGCGTGGCAGCAAGCTTGCATGGACCATAATCCCGGTTCATCTTCTCGACCACAAACGTCGCATCGCCGGCACCGTCTTTCCCTCTTTCTTCCTTTGATCCATGCAGCTTGACGCGATCGCCAACCGTAGTATTCGCAGTGACTCCAACCAGGGCGTAGGTTTGCATGTTGCTCTCGTTGCGAACCTCAAGGCCGTTTGGACCCGCGGTTACACAGCCCTTCACGGTGTGATGGGAGTTATGGACCTCGACCAAAACAACGGTAGCGATGACTACGCCCGCCAACCCGGCAACGGCTCCCACTTCAACGCCGGTGTGGCTGGGCGGTGGAGTAGATTGGCAGCTATACGGAGTCGTCGTTGGGGACAACAGGAACGACGTGAGAACGACAGAAGCAATGGGTCCTGGTCGACATACCATGATTTTCGTCCCTTTCATGGAACCTTGATTCTGCCATCTCTGGGCTCTACCTTGTTAGAACGGCGTTGAATTTACATTTCATTTTGCTGTGCCGTGTATTTGCAGAGATTGTTCGTTGGCGCTCAACGTGTTACCGGCGCAGCCGCGCAGACGCCGTAGTCCTTTGCCAGCTTTTCCACCAGAAACTGCTGGACACCTCCCGCATTCCTTTTTTCCTTTTTCCCGGCGACGCGAACCCGGTTTCCCGGCTTGATGGCGGCAATGTCTCCAATCAGCGCGTAGGTCTGCCGATCGCCCTGGCCCTGCAACTCTAGGCCATTGGCCCCCGATTCAGCGCAGCCCGTAAGTGCGTGGCCATGATGAACAGCGAAGTAGATTCCGACTCCCACTCCCACGCCAACGGCCACAAGAACGGCGATGACTCCGGCTTCAGTTCCCTTGGTCACCTTGTATCCAAACTGTGCTCTCGCGGTAGCCGTTGCGGTCACGAGCAACGCACAAACTGCCACCTCGGCCAGCAACCTTCTTAGCCCCGTTTTCATATGGAACCTCGACCGCAATGCCTGAGTTTTGGCCGCCCGGCAGAGTGGAGCAAAGGGACCCCCGGCTCAACCACCGTCACCTTCGCTTACGCAGCCGGAACAAGCAATCGTCTGAATGTGACTTCGAGGTGATTTTTGAGTGATTTGGTAAGCTATTTAAAACCAGCGAGATAGGGTGCACGTCGATCTGCTTGCAATTGGAGGTCAAGTCTCGCGCGAGGTGATCCTGATCGCCACGTGCGAGGCCTTTCGCCGCAGGTCGAGCCATTCTCTTCTTCAGGAGAGAGCACGCAAGCTTCGGCGTAGTTCGTCGGGGTCACCATCGGGGACAAGTTGCTCGACCTCAGCTTGCGTCCGCTTCCAGGCGGGCAGCGCGCCAGCGAGCAGCTCCCTTCCCTGGCTGGTAATCTGCAAAATGCGGCTCCTCCTGTCCACGGGATCTTGCGACAATTTGACCAGCCCACGCCGTTCCAGCGGCTTCAGAGCGGCGGTCACTGTAGTACGATCCATTGCAAGAAGCGATGCTATCGGGCCCATGGCGGGTGGCTCCGGCCGATTCAGCGATATGAGAAGCGAGAATTGCCCGTTGGTCAGCCCGAAGGGACGCAGTGCTTCGTCAAAGCGCCGCGCCAGGGCGCGCGCAGCGCGCTGCACATGTAGACAAAGACAGCGGTCCCGCACCAAAATAGTTGTCTCGTACGGAAGCGCTTTTTCACTTGACACGAGACGAGGTTAGTTGATATCAACGTATTCGTCAACCGATTTCCTCTTTCAATCCTTTCCCTGGTTTTGACACGGGCGAAGAAGCCGGCCCGGATGCCGTCCCAACGCCCGCCCGATTGGAGGTCCGACATGTCATTTTTTCGTGATCTGAAAGTTGCCGTGCGCTCGTTGTCGCGCGTTCCTGCGTTGTGGATCACCGTCGCCCTCACGCTCGCCTTGGGCATCGGCGCCAACGCCGCAATCTTCAGCGTGGTGCGCGCGGTGCTCCTGCGCCCGCTGGCCAATCGCGACGAAGACCGCCTGCTCTATGTGCGCCAGAGCGCTCCGGGCCTCAGCGAGGCGAATACGACCTTTTCCGTTCCTGAGATCAAGGACATGGGCGCCGGGCTCAAGACCATTCAGGAACTTGGCACATTTTCAGAGATCGACTTCACTATTGTCGGCCTGGGCACGCCGCGCGAGATTCCCGCCGGCGTGGTTGACGGCAATTATTTCGAAGTCATGGGTCTGCGTCCCGTCCTTGGCCGTTTGCTGACTCCATCCGACGACGGGCAGAATGCCACAGGCGCGGTTGTGCTGACTTATAAGTTCTGGCGTGAGTCGCTCCACTCCGATCCACACGTGCTGGGCAAGACGGTGCGGCTTGAGAGCATCATGGGCGCGCGGTCGGCGGTCATCGTGGGAGTTCTGGAGCCATCGGTTCCCTACCCCGTCGCGACGGAGATCATCGCCAACGTAGTGACCAGCCCGCATCATCTTAGCGCCACCATGGTAACTGGACGCGAGCATCGCATGACGGAAGTGTTCGCGCGCCTCGCGCCCGGCGCCACGCTCGACGCCGCGCGCGCGGAGTTGCAGACGGTCTACTCGGCAATGACTTCCGCGCATCCCGAGACCTACAAGCCGGAAGATCATTACAAGATCGAAGTGACGCGGATGCACGATCAGATCAACTCACGCGCCAATACGGTCTTGTGGGTGCTGTTCGCGGCCTCGGGCCTGTTGTTCGTGATCGCGAGTTCGAACGTAGCCAACCTGGTGCTGGCACGGACGGTGCGCCGGGAGCCGGAGCTCGCCGTGCGCTCTGCTTTGGGAGCGAGCCGCGCCGTGCTGCGCCGGTCACTGCTGGCCGAGAGCCTGGTGCTTTGCGGAAGCGGAGCGATCGCAGCCGTGTTGATCGCCGTTCCCATGGTCGCCGTGCTGGCGAGTTATGCGGCGCGATTCTCGGTGCGCGCCAAGGACATGACGCTCGACTTCAGCCTGGTGTGGTTCGGCATTGCGCTGGCGCTGGCGGCAGCGGTCTTCCTGGCCTTCATTCCGCGCCTCCCCTCGTTGGAATCGCTGCACACGAGCGGCGTTGCCAGCGGAGGAACACGCGTCACAGGCGGCAGCAGCAAGCGCTTGCGCATCTTCGCGGTCATGCAGATCACCGCATCGTTCCTGCTGTTAGCCGGCTCTGCAGTACTGCTGCGAACTCTGTATGAACTGGAGAAAACGCGGCCGCCCTTCGACACAACGCACGTTCTGGCCTTGAATCTGCCCGTCCTGTCGTATGGGAAGACACCCGAGCAGATTCAGGAGTTCTATCACGAAGTGCAGCGCCGCGTTGGGTCGTTGCCCGGAGTCGAGAATGTATCGACGGGCTTCAGCGTTCCATGGCGCGACGAACAGGGCCTGAACATCAGCTTCGCGTACAACGTGCAAGGCGCAAAACGCGAGAACGGGATGGGCGACCTGCGCGCGCGGTTCCGGTCCGTTTCGCCTGGCTTCTTCGGCACGCTGGGCATGCCGCTTCTCGAAGGACGGGATTTCCGCGATGGCGACAAAGACGGGTCAGAGCGCGTAGTCATCGTCAGCGAAAGCGTTGCCAAGTCGCTGTTCCCCGGCCAGGACCCGGTGAACCGCGAACTGAATTGGACCGATCCTGTGATGAAGTTCATCGGCATCAGCTACGAGCCGCGCCGCATCGTCGGCGTGGTGCCGGATTTGGACGATGAGAACATCATCCCGTCGCCGGGCATGACCGTATACCAGCCCGTCGATCAGGAAGGATGGCAGGGCCGTCTCTTTGTGCGCGCCAAGCAGGATCCGTATGCCCTTGTCCCCGCAATTGCGCAGACCATTCATCACATGTCGGCTGACCAGCCCGTGGAGCGAGCCAGCACGCTTGAAGACATTCGCGCTGAAGTTCTAACCCCTGATCGCCTGAACGCAGTCGTATTTGGCGGGTTTGCGGCTGTGGCACTTTTGATTTCTGTCGTCGGCGTGGCCGGCGTTCTCGCGTTCTCCGTCAGCGGGCGCACGCGCGAATTCGGCATTCGCCTGGCCATGGGCGCGCGGCC
>Ga0302140_10010481_pt1 | contig 11448 bp, 11 predicted proteins | sample I_Bog_E1_1_FD_202095 | JGI IMG/M metagenome (GOLD analysis project Ga0302140, IMG submission 202095) | Peat permafrost microbial communities from Stordalen Mire near Abisko, Sweden - I_Bog_E1_1 | ecosystem: Environmental > Terrestrial > Soil > Wetlands > Peat | place: Sweden: Abisko, Stordalen...
CCAATGATACAGACGACCTGCTGGACTTTGACATTCCCGAGCCGAAGCTTCCAGCTCGCAAACAGTTTATTGTTCCGAAGACGGCCAAACCGCTGTATGATACGATCACCAAGCGCATTCTCGCGCCTGGAGAAGTACTACCGGACAGTGACGACGAAAAAGAGGAAGGTTGGCTTCGACAGAAGAGCCGCGACCTCATCAACGACTTTACGGATGTGACGCTTGAGGAAAAGGATTTCATCAATACATACAACCCGTTCATAATTAACGAGCATCTCACCAGCCCCAAATACCTCCCTGAAGCTCTTATACGATTCACGGATAGTCACAAAAAATGGTTCACGGAGAGGAACAGCCGCAAGAAGGAATTCGTGAAGTTGATGGAGGTTTTTATTCTTCGGGGAGTGGTGGAGGAGAAAACGCTGGAGAGATGCATCGATATCTTAAAAGCTGGGGAGAGGGCCAACAAGGGCAAAGACATCGAAATGAATGACGCAGCTCCACCCAAACCTCGGGCGCTGATGGATTGCATTTGCGGGGAACACACACAGGCACCTAATCGTGTGATATGCCGTGGTGCTGTAAGTTTCTCCTTTCTGAACCATTGCCCTCGCTAATCGTAGCAGCGTTGCCCTGGACGCTTCTTCCATCCCAAATGTGCCGAAGAGGAGTTTGGACGGCCGACAAGCGGGATCTGGAAGTGCAATCATTGTCTTTCTTGAGCATTTGCCGCATCGCCGAGGGATGGCCATTAGCATGGAGTTGGCGGGTTTGGATGTTCCAACTGTATAGCATAATCTTGTACCATAAAAATCACATAGGCGGGAAGGAGATGCGGGTGGGATGGCTTATCAGAGCATAACTCCTGCTCTGCATCAGGGGAAGTAGCTGACGAATAGCATACGGTACATCAAAAGAAGCGCAAGTCCGTTCTAACACCCTTACACTGATATTTAGAATCTCTTCTAAGGTAGATACCTCACTTCTAGATAGCAATCTGATATCACGTGCCTCTCATCTACATCCTCTGATTCGCCGCCCTACAGATTGCGCCGCCGTCAGCCCTGGCTCCCACGCGGAAGCCTGCAAAAGCCAGTTCCATCAGCCGCTGTTGCTGCACGCTCACGTGGGAATCAGCACTTTAGATAGATGGGTAGAGACCATGCACGAGATCAGATCACCTCATCCGGATATGTGCAGGTTGGCGATTGCGTGGGGTCCAGGTTGCAATATATTGAATATTGGGGGCCCTGGTGGGCCCACTGTTAAACCCACCGTCTAGTTTTATAGGGAAGGCGGAAGCACAACTCGCGCCAGCGCCGCAAGGAACCGCAGCGTGACGCAAAGGCAGCCCTAAGCCAATCCCAGAGCATCCCAGCCACAGCGCCGCGCCGCAACTGCAGTCCCAGTCCGCTTCCATTCGAGCATGAGCATCCGCATCGTCTTGCCCGTCGACGTCGACCGAGAATCTGACCCCGACCCGCTACACCGCGCGATTCACCCCACGACGACGACACGACAATTGAGAGCCATTGATGAGCGGGAACTGCAGAATTGAGGAGGAGCATAGTCGGAGGAATCGCAACAGCTCGCATACCGTCCGCGCCGTCGCGCTGCTTGTGGGTGGGGAGCCAGGAGCATTCCGCCATGCGACAATGAATAGCCCTTGATCGAGAGACAAAACCGATTCACTCTCGAGATTCATTCTAGCACCATAATACGAAGCGCGCGCGTTGCGAACATCTATTTCTGATGTACGATCTCTTTCTTTCGGCCTCCTTCCAACTTCCCCAAACCTCAAAGCTGCGTCAAAGGATCTCCAGATCTGCAAGCGTACCAGTTTCTGACGAGCAACAGAGTCCACGATGGAGATCAAGCAGGCGAAGCCTGGCGCAGTCGCAGCGCAGAAGGGCTTAGGGCTGGCCGACAAGCAGATCGCGGCGCTGAAGAACCGCTTCCTGCCATACGTGAGTCCCTTTGTCTGTCTCCATTCCCAGCATCCCTGCTGACCATCACCGCCAGGAACCCCACCTGCTCAACGTCTCAACCGATGACCCGTACGAGAACCCCTTCTACCACGAGTACGAGAAGCTGCCCTTCGAGCCCGTCGAGGTCATGCAGCTGCAGTACATGACCATGATCTCGGACGGCGACCGCGGCGTCGCGGCGGCGCGCGGCGACTGGCACGACGAGATCTACAACCAGGCCCCCTCGCCCGGCAGCGTCGACGCGCGCAGTAGCACCACGACCCCGAACCCGGCTAAGGACTTGAAGAAGGCCGCTGTCAAGATGTCCATCTCGGATTATAAGAATTTGAAGGAGAAGGGGATCAAGCCTTCACCCAGACCCGTGGCTGTGGATGCGGAGGGCAAGCCCGGTCACTCGAGGAATACGAGTGCGGTTACTGCGGGCACGCCGATGAGTAGGATGTCTTCGTTGGAGGGACCGCCCGTGAAGCAGAATGGTGTGAGCGCTTCGGTTACTTCTGCCTCCGTGGAGAAGAAGCCAAGCAAGGAGAATGAGAAGTAAGTGGACCAAGCTGTTTCTTTGGAGTTTTACTAATGCAATAAAGGCCGAATACAGCTCCATCCACTGCACCAAAAGAAAAGCCGCGTCCTATCACCAATGGTCATGTTCAGCCAACAAAGAACCCCCAAGTCAAAGATGCCAACAAAGCCTCTCAGAAGCCACAATCCCAACCAAACAATGTGCGGAATCACCCTTTGCCTCCTCGACCTCAATCGCCACCACGCAAGAACGTCGTCGATGTCAAGCATCAAATGGAACAGAAGCAAAAGAGACCGCTCGAGTCAGGTGACGCCTCACAACCGGAGAAGCGTGCCAAGATCGAGCACTCAAGAACACCTTCAAATTCCTCAAACTCACTTCCTCGAAAACCCGAGACTCCGACTGGAAAGTTGGGGCTCAATCTTCACAAGTCATCACACTCTTCTCCTCTACCAAAGAAAGAACCTTCCAACAAACCCAACCACACTTCTAAGCCATCCTCCGAGAAGCCGCTGGATTTACCACCTCTCTTATCGCCTCTTCCAGCAGATCTGGACAGCAGCCCGGGTTTGAAACCCACATCAGGATTTAAGAAATTGGATTCCGGCAAGAATTCTTCCCAAAGTACGCCATCCAAATTCAAGGTCGGATCAGATACTATTGTGGTCAAGAAACCTTCCCTGATGGAGTCTTCGCCGCTTTCAGAACCACCAAAATCACCCCTCGCTCCTCTACCTGCTCTCTTATCACCGACTCTACCACAAGTCATTGAGGATGAGTTGATTCGATTACAACAGAAATCGGCCGAAAAGGCTGAGAAACATGCTCTCAGCACTGCTGAAGCCCGTTATGAAAAGTCTCGACAACCTGACACTCCAGGCGTTGCTCGGAAGACGATTATCCCCAAGGTTGGACATCCTCCGAAGAAGAACGCAGGAGAATCCAGCAAATCCAAGGACAGACCGGACAGACTTATCGTCAAGCTGAAGTACAAGAGGCGAAAAGCCAATGATATCCGGCGTATTCTTGGACTCAAGCCTCACCCAGATAGAAAATTTCTGGAACTCGAAAAAGAGCGCATCAGGTCAACATCCAAGGCACCAGATACAGAGGATGAAGACGATGTTCCCCTCTCCAAGATGACTTCCAAACCAACCAGCGCTCCGATCTCCAAGAAACGCTCCAGCGACTCCTTCGAATCTCGAGTGTCGGAACCAGCAACAAAGCGTCCCAAAGGACCCGATCCCATCGACGTCTCCAAATCCCACAAAACCCTCGACCCACCCTTCAAATCCCCCGCTCTCACCGCGCCCCCATCCCAAAAATCCCTCCTCTCAACCCCCAAGAAGAGCGGCGACGCCATGAAATCCGTCGCGATGCGGCGCGTCGACTCAACCGACGCCCTCTCCCGCACCCCCCAAACCAGCACCTCGACACCCGCCTCCGCCGAAAAGCCACGCCTGAACGGTAGCGCCCCCGAACACTCTCTCCCTGGCGCCGACGAGAAGAAATTCGGCGAGTCAGCCTTGAGGTTAAAACGCAAGATGGACGAGTATCTAAAAACCAAAGGCGGCAACCGCGACACGATCACAGAGCGCGAGCGCAAGCTGGGCGTCGCCTACGGGCTCGAATGCCTGGTCGCGTACATGAATACGTGGGTCGCGCAAGAACGGACCACGAAACGCCCGGGTGCCAACGATAAAGCGTGGATCGACGGCGTGCGGCTCTGGGAATTCATTAATGCGCAAGCCCACACGTTCCCGGTGCTTTTTCTGCTGAGTGCCCAGGTCGGTGCGCTGATGAGGGAGGAGGTTAATAGGATTTATGTCCGAATGGTGGAGGAGAAGCGCGAGGGTGGCGTGGAGGGACTGGGCGCTAATCAGAGGGGGAGAGAGAAGTGCTGGGGTGCGGTTGGTAGGGGGAGAAGTGTGTTGAGGGACTTTGGGGTTCAAGAGGTCTTGGGCCCGTGGTCGAGTGCGAATGAGGCTTTGGGGTACTGCTATGAGGTGCTGGAGAAGTATTGTAGGAGGGAAAAGTTGGAGTGGAAAAGGGATTTGGCGTGAGTGAGCGAGCGAAGCGAGCCGAGCATAGCGAGGTGCGACTTGGGAGCTGCGGCTGAGCATCGCGAGGTTGAGAAGGGACAGAGAAGAGTTGACGTATGGTATATGATGGATGAAACGAAAGGAAAGGAAGGGCTAAATATGGCTGGCGTTAGGACGATACCCGCTCTCTGAGCTATGATTTGCGGTTTGCATGTCTCTTCTTTCTAGTGTATTATAGATGCGAAATCGGTATCATGGAAATGATGAACAGAGAGAAAGAAGGAAAGGTAGCACAGAGAGATAGAGTGAGGATGCAGATTGAGGAGATAGATGAAATGGAAATGAAATGGATTGAAGATAAACGGAGTTGTTAAATGTCTAAACATGCTAGAGTGCTACTACGCTTTCTTACTTACAGGAAACTTTACAACTTATAAATGAGTACGAGGTATTTACTTTAATATGAGTCTATACACGTAAGCTAACTTTTATATAAGGAAGTCGAAAGTATTAAGCTATATTTACGCTTATAAAAAGTTCTATTTTTAAAGGTTCTATAAGAGGTTTAGCTTATCTTATTATTCCTCGACTAGTATTATACGTCGCTTGTAAAAGAAGTTCTAACCTTTTCTGAGCACTTCCCTCCAAGCGGCGATAATAATTACGTTTTGTCTACCGCAGCCTCGAGCCAGAGTTCGAACTCAGACCGTATCCTGACTCCGAAGTCTCTTCGTAACGAGAATGTGTCTGCACTTTGTGCCTCATTTCAGTAGGCCGATGGGCACGTTTCAATATGGCGAGTACGAGACTTGCTTGTTCGTGGCTAGAGGTGTTGTGCTATATACGGATCACGAGCACGGATCGCTGGATCGCTGGATCCAGATCTGCGGGGTTTAGACGAATGGACGTTTATCTTGATTGCCAGGGATTATAGTGAAGGGTTCATCTTGCATCACTTGATGCCTCTCGAGATGGGAGAGTAAGGGGGTGTTGCAGAAAGGAAGACGGTGCTGGAGCTACTGATGCCCTTAAACGCGCTGGAAGTATTAGACGAATTCACCCGCGGAAAAGACGCGTCGTGCTGCGTTGAAAACCTCCTTTGTAATCATGTGCAAGAGGCTAGAACTGAACACCCGTACACAGACTCCCGTCCACAACTAGATTCGTGCCGCTGATAAAGCTGGCTCGCTCACTTGCTAGAAAAACTACCGCGTCGGCTATCTCTTCCGGCTTGCCCATCCTCCCCATGGGGTTCTTGGCCTTTTGAGAGTTGAATAGCTCTGGGTTGTTCTTCTCGATGCCGCCCTGGAATGAGTTAGTCTTGTAAGAGGAAAGGAAGTAGAAAAGGTTTTATACGAAAGAGGCGAGAATGAGAGGAGAGCAGACGTACCCATACGCCGTCGAAGATGTAGATGTTGCCTGGACTGACGGTATTCGCTCGCACGCCTTTCGGCGCTAATGTGTGTGCTAGTTGGGCTGTGTAGTGGATGAGCGCTGCTTTGAAGGCGCCGTACCTTGTACTCTCTCATCAGCTTTCTTGCTTTTTCTCAATTCATCTCCCATCTTCTTTTCTCATCTGAGTATACTATAGTCCCGTCTTGCAGAAAGGGGAGGGAGAACGGGATGGAAAGACTCACGGCGAAGGCGCAGTAAAATCCACATCCCTTCCACTGACACTTGAAATCGTCACAATACAGCCTTTAGTCTTTTCCAACTCCGGCAACGTCTTTCTCACAAGATTAACCGTCCCCATCATATCCGTGGTATAAGCTTTCTCCCATGCTTCCGGCGTGTCGGTCACGCTGAGGGAGCTTACGTTTGAGACTACGACGTCGATTCTGTTCTGATCTTCCACGATTGAGGAAATCCAGGATGAGACTTGGGATGGATTTGAGATGTCAACTAAGTTCCCGGAGATGAGTGCGTGCGGGTACTTGGTGCGGAGTGAAGATGTGGCGGCGGTGATATCGGCTTCTGTCCTGGAGCAGAAATACACACGAGCGTCTTCAGCAAGGCTCGATGCCGTTAGTGGGGGGAAGTTGATGGTGAGAGGGACGGCTTACAATCCTTCGACGATCGCGCGGCCGATGCCTTTCGTCCCGCCTATGGCGCGTCAGTGCCGTTCTCGAGGGGCAGATTAAGGACCTGGTGGGCGGAAAGGAAGGAGGGTACCTGTTACGATGACGACTTTATCTTTGAGGTTTAGCTGCATTATGAATGTTGGAGGCAAGAAAACTCAAGCAATGTGGCGTGATATTTAGATTATGAGTTAAGGTTTGAAGAGATGAGAGGGGGTGAGGTTGAGCTACCCCTCAATCCCTATCTTATCGTAAGGTGGGGTGGCACTCAGGGGTGACGTCTTGATCGACTTCAGGGATTTTGCTTCGCTGTTGAATTTGAAAAAGCTAGAATTATTAAAGGAAGCTCCGATTTTGATCTCCCTTCTTTCGGGGTGTTCTTACTTTATTTCTATTTAGACATTACTATTAATACTATTATATTCAGAGTAAGGTCTGCGGGCAAGGTTCAGTTTTAATTGATTTGCATATCCAACGATTCAGGTCGGTGAGAAAGAAATGTCGAGCAATCCCAGGAAAACAAAACGCAAACACAAGAGACTTAACACGCAATATTGCCAACAAGCCAGTAAAAAAGACAGTAAGACACTGATAACCATAATCCCATCACTCTTCAATCCCAAGAACTTCTTTCACACGCAAAACCTTCGCATAATTCGCAGCGCCCCGATTTCTACGACTATACTCGCTCGCAAACTCTCGTCGATGAGTCTCATTCAGCTGAGGCTTCGCAGCAATAACAACCTCAGCATGGTTTTGAATCAACCAGACAATATCATCATAATCACTATCTGATCGTCGACCAGAGAATGCCCCCAGCTTAATTGCAGTCATGACAGGCAAGGTAAGGAAATTGTACTGTCTAGGTCCAAGACCTGTTCTTACGCTGAGCGTTTCAGATGCTTTGTCTGGATTTTCTGGCGTTCTGAGGGAGCTTTGGAGGATTAAAAAATGAGGTTGTAAAGAATGAGCGAGTACATGCCTTTGAGAATGAGGTCGACTTCGGTTTTCACCTTTTCCAAACCAGGATTATGCACTCCTCCCGTTTGCACGAAAATCCTCATGACGCCCGAAACTGGGCCAAGCGGGCGAATAACGCTTAAAAGTGTCAATAATAACCAAGTGGGTCGAAAGAGAGGTCGATGTACCGATCTTGAGACGAGAGAACAGCAATAAGCTGGCCCATGTCACAGCCGACAGCGATATCTACATCAAAAGTATTCCGTGGACTTCCTCGCAGTTGAAGAGAGAACCCTCCCATTAATGCATGTGGAATCCCTTCTGTTTGGAAGAGTTGGGTGATGTAGTCTGCTGCTGCTGTCAGATGATTAGGTCCGGCTGATTGTGATTGGGCTGTAAGATTGGCGGTTTCTTGATAGGTGTATGTCCCTGCTGGCTGTTGTGCTTGGGGAAGTGGAGGTGCTCGTTGAGACATATTTCGACAGTTTCAGGTAAGGCGAGAGAAGGCGGTTTAGGATCAAAACACCAGAGCTTCAAGTGCAATATGTAGGGGAGAAAAGATTGAAGGCTCCAAGAGATATTGTAACAACCGTCAGCTGGAGAGGGGATGTGAAGCGCGAGTACTTCCTATACATTCAGGGAGGAGTTCCCGAAACCAACATGCATCTCTCACAAAACCAATAATGTACGCACCAATCACAATTGATCAAGGCAGTTGAGACGTCTGACATAATCTAAGAATATATCCACCGCCCATTGGTGCATGCCGCTTCGGTCTCAAAGGCGCTAAAAACCAACCGCGAGGGTGTTGGTGACCCCTTTTGAGACCACAAGAGAGGGGCGACTACAGTACCAACTTTACGATGAAGCTTTGTTTCAAAAATGAAAGAAGTAGCAACAAGATCACAAAGGCAACGAATTATATTGAAGCATAAAAAGACTCTTGAAAAATTGAGACAGAGGCCTTGACGACCTCGAGAGCAAAAAGTTTTTGTGGAATCAACGGCTTACACTTTCGAACAATCTTTGCTGCCTTTTAAGTGTTCAAGTGCCACGATGAACTTGCTGGTGTATGCTTTAATAATAAGAAAATGGTTGTATCCAAGGGTTTATAAACAGCACTCGCAAATTGAACTTTGAAATGAAATAAAAAGATACTAGTTCGTCATCTCATTCATTGTGCCACTAAGCACCCATTTTAAAGACTTGTTTTGTGGACATCAGTCAGATATTGGGCTGGGTATTTCAAACATAATCTCTTTTAAGAAGTCTCGGATCTCCAGAATCTCGTGTGCGGAAGCGAGTTACAAAGAGACCCTCCGGACATCCTAGGTCAATTCTCCGATCCTTCGATCTCACAAGCTCATCCCAAATCTCCTTCCTGCTTTCGGGGTATTCACTGACCTACAACAAAAGGGAGGACTGGGGATCAGGAACCGACGCCCGGATGCGCTTGTTCTTTTCTTCTGCCCACGCGACATCAATAGTCCCGCTAAGATCAAGATGTTGCGCTCCCCACTCCTCGGTCAAGCCCTTCCCATCGATAACGTCTGTTATATGCACCCTGCTGTTTGTGTCTACGAGGCTTTGGGCGAATACTTCTAGTTTTAGATAAGGGAGGCCTGTTTAACTCCGCTCAAAATTAGAGGGCTGGCATACAATGTGGCAGTCCTCGGAAGGAATGAGGTCGAAAAAGAGATTCACACCCTTCTTCTTCAATCGAGGAAATGTGTGGAGGAGCGAGTAGAGCTGGACACGGTCGTGCTGCCAGAATTCGTACTCCTCATTGAGGGGCGGAGACTTGAAAAGGGAGGCTGCTTTGTCGAGTCTTTCTGTTGGTACACATATCTCCCAATCCTAAAGAAATTTCAGTGGCATGATCCTAGAATGGTAGCGCCGACGGACTAACGTTTCGCATGATCGCTGCCCCGAAATACTTGCATGCTGAGATACCAACTATGCAGCACGGAATTTCTGCCTTCTCAAGTATTTGAGTGATTTCCAGAATCTCGAGTGTTCCATGTCCGTTGACGCTTGCTCGGGCGTGACCGGGAATTCCCATCACCGTGTACTGGCCAGTGGTGCCGGTAGGCCAAGCCATCAGAGCGTCGATGTCAGGGAGCAGCTGCAAATGGCAACATATTTAACTTGTGGTTCCAGCTGAGCTGATTTTGAGGTAGTCGTGGTGTCCTGGCTAAAGAACGTTGGAGAGAGTGTAGAAGGAAGATGGACGGTCAGCCGCTGGGGTTCTCTATGCGATCACGTGAGTGTATTGGCTTACCTAGGTAAGGTACTTAGGTAGGTAGGTAGGCATAAAAGGAGTCGTCCTGAAGCTTAGAAAGGTGAGATTCAGTCTTATGCTCCGTATCATTTTGTTTTACTATCTTTGAGGCCTGTAAACTCAAGGTACCTATATATTTTTTCGGCACGGAGGGCTTTTCGCGACGCATGGATGGAACGCCTACCGCCTCTCACTTTCATTGGGCCAAAATGGCCAAATGGCCAGCGCATGAAGGTTACACAAGCTCAACTCACAAGCAGATATCCTCGTCAAGTTTTTGATTCTTCTTTCCAACGTCTTAATTTAATTCAAGATGTCGAACTCGCGCTGCTTGAGATCTCGAGGAATCACGTCTGAATTTGCACTGTCTGAGCCCTTGAGCACCAAAAAGATTTTCTACAATAGTTTTGAGAGTCTCGATGCCTCGGCGCAAAAGGGATGCGATTTTTGCGCCTTGTTGTTCCAACATCTGGTATATCGCGGTTGCCGTTACGAAGATAAAGGGCAGATAACCCTCGAGTTATGTTATAAGAACAGGCGTTTCTTTGGCATAAATTTGCCCTCGCTTTGGTCCGCGCTGAAATTTTGCAGTGGAGAATGCCGGAAAGTACCAGGATCTGTAAAACCTGTGGTAACCGTGAAGAGTATGGTTGCTGTTCCGTACTGCTTCTGGCTTATTATCTAACTTTTGATAGGATTCATTCCAGATAAAACTTCTAGGGCTAAAACTCCCGAGGACCTCAAGCTTCTCGTGGACGAAAAGATTACTCCTTGGATCAAGGCATGCGAGGAAACTCACATGTCCTGTAAATTGTCATCCTCGTCATCTAAAGAGCTCCCAACTAGGGTAATCAACGTCGGAAACCTTAATCAAGACCCGCGAATTTGTGTCCCCGTGAAAGATAGAGAGACGAGTACACGATATCTGATTTTGAGTTATTGTTGGGGACGTGGAAACGACATTGCAAAAACAACGCGAGCTAACTTCGAGGCTCGAAGACGCAAAATCGTTCTTAAGGAGCTGCCAAAAACCATTCGAGATGCGATCATTCTCACCAGAGCTCTTGGTGGGCGTTTCCTCTGGGTGGATGCAATTTGCATCAAACAACCGGTCGGTAATACCGACGATGAGACACGAGACTGGAGAGAGCAAGCTCCAAAGATGGGGCAATACTACCGTGATTCGATCTGCACTATAGCTGCATCAAGAGCAGCTGATAGCTCCGAAGGATTCCTTTGCAAAAGACTCGGCTAGCGATATCAAGCGCCGATATGCGAACTTGAGCCTTGGGAGGATCCGGGCAGCCCAATTGATGGCAAGCGCACAGTTCATGTCCACCCAGCTTCAATACCCAACTTCGGTTTCGCCGCCACAATTGATCGTTCTCCCCTTTCTGGGCGAGGATGGGTGTGTCAGGAATATGCATTATCTAGCCGGGTCTTGCATTGGACGGAACATGAACTCCTTTTTGAATGTGCTGAGCTGCCGGTATCGGAAAGTTACCCAGACGGTATACCATTTGGTGATGACGACAATGAAGATGACGACAATGAAGATGACGACAATGAAGATGACGAC
>Ga0302140_10010482_pt1 | contig 11446 bp, 5 predicted proteins | sample I_Bog_E1_1_FD_202095 | JGI IMG/M metagenome (GOLD analysis project Ga0302140, IMG submission 202095) | Peat permafrost microbial communities from Stordalen Mire near Abisko, Sweden - I_Bog_E1_1 | ecosystem: Environmental > Terrestrial > Soil > Wetlands > Peat | place: Sweden: Abisko, Stordalen...
CGTCTGTGCTGTCTCGAACGGTGCCGGTGATTGAGCCGGTGACTTGCGCGAGCAACGCAGTCTGGCAACAGGACAAAATTGCGACGATCAAGAATAGGGTTGATTTGAATCGCATGGCGGCACTCCTGGCAATAGTGGTGAATTTCTGTGTACTCGCGCCGTAACTGTCCGGCGACGTTCATGAGTGACCAGTGACGCAGATAGTACATGATTATTGAAACGTTTTAAATCGAAATTATTCGGTTTCGAACCCTGTTGTGATTGAAGGGTTTAACGTTCGCTTTTTGGACGATTCGTGGTTTGCCTCGGGATCAGGTTTGGAGCGACACGGATGGTCAGGGGCTTGCCTGTGAGTTTTCCCTCTACCCTCTCAATGAGCATGGTTGCCGCCCGCCTGCCGATTTCGTAGCTAGGTTGAACGACTGTTGTGAGATGTGGATGAAAGGCCATCTCCTCCATGAAATCGTCAAATGTAGCCAACCCTATATCGTCGGGGCAGCGTATGCCGAGTTCTTCAAATGCTTTCAGAACGCCGAGCGTCATGACTCCATTGCAGACGAAGATTGCGGATGGCCTTTTGACGCGCAGAAGCAGTTGTTTTGCCAGACGGTAGCCCGACTCCTGACGAAAGTCCCCTTCGAAGATCAGACTGTCCTGGACTTTGCGATCTGCTTCTCTCAGAGCCTGCTTGTACCCCTGCAGACGCTCTTTAGCCGTCTGGAGCTTCAGATCTCCGGTAATGATGGCGATATCTTTATAGCCAGCCTGAATCATGTGCCTGAGGCATTCGAGGCTGCCGCGTGCATTGTTAAGCAGCACTGCGTCTGTCTTCACTGAAGGAACGGCACGGTCCACACAAACAACGGCGATACCGGCGTCTATTGCCTGTTGGATGTGGGTAGAATTCTCTCCTGATGCGGGCGCGAGCAGGATTCCGTCGACCCTTCGGGAACGAAGGGCCGCAAATACCTGCCGCTCTCTTGCAATCTGTTCGTCAGTATTAGCGGTCAATAGGAGGTAGCCGCACTCGAAGGCTTTGTCTTCCGCACCGCGAATGATTTCCGGGAAAAATGGGTTGGTGATGTCTGGCTGAACCATTGCAATCATGCAGGTCTGCCTGACCTTGAGGCTTCTAGCGATCTCGTTGGGGTGATATTGCAGATCTTCAATCGCGGCGGCAACGCGTTCGCGGAGCGCCGGGCTCACCCGAGCGGTATTTCGAATGACGTTTGAAACGGTTGCTATGGATACTCCCGCGCGCTTCGCTACATCTACGATAGTGGGCATGTTTGGGTATCCAGACCTGTCAATATGAGAACAAAAATTCGTTCAACTGGGCAAAGTGTACCTTGAAACTTTAAACGTTTCAATCAATATTGTAGGATGGGGCATCAATAACTTTTCTAAAGAGTGCCTGCCTGTATGGGCCGCACAATGGACTCGTTTGGGTCCAGGACAGGAAAACAAATGAAGTTCCGCCCGCATCTGCTCTTTTTCGCTTTGCTCGTTTGTGCGCAGCCCATGGTCGCACAATCCTCTGAATGGGTGTTTCCAAGCAAGGCCGGTGACCCACTGATCTGGGGGCGAAAGGATGGCGTTGTCTTCGGTCTTCCTTCGGACGGGGGCATGCCTGGGCCTCGGGGGCTAATCCGTGTGGGCACGATCGACCACCGTACCGGGAAGGCAAATCTTCTCAATTTTATTGCGGTCGAGCCCGCTACGAAAGGCAAAAAGCCACGTGGCGATCGAATGGCTTTCAGCGAACTAGAGAAGAGCCAGATGGATCGCGGGATGCATGGTGCAAAACTTTGGGTCTCACCGAAGAGTGCTGGTCCAATTGAAGGAGAACAGAAGGTTAGCGGTTCGTTAGAAAAAAAAGTGGTGGATGGCCGAGAGGTCGAGTTTCTTTCGGTGCGAGTAGAAATTGAACGGTTTGTTCAGAATGGGGCCCATGTATATTTGGTGCTCTCGATGGAAAGCGACCTGCCCGAGGAAGTGCATTTTTCAGCGTTTCCCTACTCCGATAGCAAGCCTCTGGATGAGGTTGTGTTTACCGCGACGATGGGTGCATATGAGCGACTGCGCCTTCTTTGGTTAAAAGATCGTGTAATTGATAGCCGGAAACTTTACCCGACATATACAGGTTACGATTTTGCCGAGATGGACCCTTATCCATTCAAGGATATGCTTAGGGAGCAGGATGGGAGCGCAATTGCGCTGTGCACTTCAAGTGAGCAATCTCCGGCTCAGGTTAGAAATCCCCAGGCGAAAGCGAACTGGTACTACGGTGGTGGGAGACTCACACAGTACTGGAGGGTTTCGGCGAAAGACATAGCAGCGAATCTTCGGGTCAGAGTGAATGGCCGCCATACCTACTGGCAGTCAAAGGATGAGATTCCAGGTGGAACCACATTTGAGAATTTTGAACTGCGGGAGCAATTTGAGCCTGGACAGACCTTTATCTTTGGGGTGAGCGAGAAAGAGCCCTCTGAGTGGGTACCCCCACTGGTTGGCGTGGGACCTCCTCCTGCCTTGGACAAGTGAGATATCGCTAGCTTCGCGAGAACTCTGGTATCGATTGACATCGTCTCATCGTCTTCAGGGTGGGGACACATCGATAAGAAGGCACCTGATTTTATTAAGATGAGGGTTGCTGCATCCTTACGCTGGATTTCCGGACGACGAGGCGGGGCTTGAGTTCCACGACTTTGGGTCTTTTCTTTACTTTTGAGTCCGCTATGGATAAGGCGAGGTACCCGGCCAATTCCCCGAGCCTTGGTGCATCCTGATCCACACTAGTGAGTGGGACGGCGAAGAATTCAGCGAAGTGCAAGTTACCGCATCCGACGATGCCAATATCGTCTGGTACGCGATGTCCAGATTCCAGAATGGCCTTCATTGCCCCGGCTGCGACTGGATCATTGAAACAGAAGACTGCATCTGGAGGTACAGGTAGCTGTAGAAGTCTTTTCATAGCCAGATATCCGTTTTCGTCGCCCATATCGTCAACGCACTGACCTCTTGTGACGTACTCGTCGGGCAATGCAATGTTGTGCTGGGATAAAGCTCGGCGGAAACCTGAAAGGCGCTCGGTTGCGGTGCTAAACTCTCCACCGCCTATGTGAGCGATGCGACGATAACCGCTCTCGATCAGATGCTCTGCTGCGATACAACCTGCCATCTCGTTGTCTGTGCCGATAAAGTGGGTATTCTTTCCGTTGAGCTTACGATCAATAAGGACTCGGGGGATATTACTCCGATCCGCACCACTCAGGACTTCATGAGAGGTCTGGCAGGACGCCAGGAGCAGGACGTCTATACCTCGTGAGATCAGGTGGTTTATCTCTTGCGTCTCCAATTTCGGATCTTCTTCGCATGAAGAGATAAGCAGGCCATACCCCTCTTTGCGGATCACTGCAGCCAGGGACCTCGCCATTTCCGCAAAGAATGGATGCATGAGGCCCGGCACGACCAGCGCCATCGTGTAGGAACGTCCAGTAATGAGGGCTCGCGCGGCAAAATTTGGCTGATAGTTGAGAGCTCTGGCACGTTCCAATACTCTCCGTTTTGTCTCTGAGCCCACGTCGGGATGGTTTCGCAATACGCGCGATACCGTTACTACGGAGACACCCAGTTCCATTGCGATGTCTTTCATTGTTACGGCCATGCTTAATCTCCAAGACATCCCTGTTCTTGAATCCTGATCGCGCCGACAACAAGGGGAGTCTAAGGCTACAACCCCTGCCGTGGCGCTATTGCCGACGGAGGAATATCCAACGCCGGTTGTTTTAGTTCCAGGAAGTCTGGAGTTTCCGCCTTCTGTTAGACAGCTGTCAACCTTAAGTTTGAGATTGAGGAGAAAGCCTTCCTCTATCGGGTCTTGGAGTTGCCCGATGAGAATCAATGTCCGGAGCGCATTGGGAGCAATGCGCAACCCCTTGCAATCAAAGGTAAAACGTTTTATTTATCACAATTCGCTTGACAATCGTTTTAGCTGTCTATTATTTTTCCCCTCGGCTCGTAAATTGTTATCGATTACGTTATCGGTGATGGAAGCGATAAAGAAAGCTCTATCAGTCTCGTTATGGAAACGTATACGTCGACAGTCTCGAGGGTGTAGGCCAGGAAAGAAGGATCTTTTATTCGCCACAAGCAAGAGAAGGTGTTTGTGCTCTTGTCGCGAGGAAAACGTCTTCATTTGTCCTGGATTTGCCGCATTTAGGTAGTTCGGAGCAAGAAAGCGGGATTCCGCCGCCTCGGCCGATCAACAACAGCCAAGCCAATAGAGATAGTTCTTCTGTTGGTATGGCGCTCAGCATTGAATTCGGAGGAAAGATGACATCAATATTCACTCAACCAGACTCAAGGGCTCGTCGCACGCTCCAAGCCCTGTGGGCTGTGGCAGCGGTTGCGATTTGCCTCATAACGGGCTCAAGCAGTCTGCAGGCTCAAAACGTCACAGGTACCTTTAACGGCACTGTACAAGATCCGTCTGGCGCAGTGATTAGCGGCGCAACGGTAACTTTGCTCAACCAAACTACGTCAGACAATCGCACCACAGTAAGCAATGATCGCGGCTATTTTACTTTCGCCGGTCTCATTCCGGGATCCTACACGGTTACTATCAGCGCAAAGGGCTTCCAGGCTTGGAAACAAACTGATTTGACCTTGAATGCTGGCGATTCGCGTGCCATCACAGGGATCAATCTGACCGTTGGGCAAGCATCCGACACAGTCACGGTCGAGTCCGGAGCACTGCAATTGGTGCCGACGGACAACGGGGAACGCTCTGCCCTGCTCTCGGAGCACGATATTGAGCGCCTCTCGGTTGAGAGCCGTAATATCTCTGAGCTACTTAAAGTGCTGCCTGGCGTCACCACTGTTGCCAACGGCATCGGCAACGGAACGCAATTTGACTTCCTGACGCAGGCAAGTGCATCTGGCAGCGCGATCGGTGTAGGTCTTTCTCCGAACGGATCACCTTACCGTGGTGGCACGGCCTATATTCTGGACGGCGCAAATATTCTCGATCCAGGTTGCAACTGCTACTCGATTGCGACCGTGAATCCTGACATGACTTCGGAAGTAAAGGTGCAAACATCCAACTTCGGAGCAGACAGTGCTGATGGTCCGGTGATCATGAACGTGATCAGCAAGGCTGGCGGTTCTAAATATCACGGCCAGAGCTACCTCTACACTCGCAATGGCGTTTTAAACAGCAACTACTGGCAGAACAATCACGCTGGCGTAGCTCGTACCGAGGACTCCTATTATTATCCTGGTGGTAATTTTGGCGGACCAGTCAGGATTCCCCATTCCGATTTCAACAAGAACAACAAGCTGCTCTTCTGGGGCGGCTACGAATATCAATGGCAGAACCCTGGTTCTACAACCATTCTGCAGTCCTACGTTCCTGGCGCAGATATGCGCAAGGGCAATTTCACTCTGAACAACACTACGGACAATTCACCTCTGGACTCGAATGCGGCGCTTTGCCCTCAGGGTTTTTCGGCAACGGCAACCAACTGGTGCAACAACCTGGCCGGCGCATTTGATTCGACCGGGGCGGCCATCACGAATCCGGGCGCCATTCCGGTGAATCCTGGTGCGACCGCGCTGATGTCACTCTTCCCTGCTGCTAACATCGATCCGGCCAAGGACAACGGATACAACTTCTACGAAGCCATTGGCGGGCAGCAGAACGTGTACATCTATCGTGTGCGCGTCGACTACAACCTGAATGACAATAACAAGTTTTTCGTTGCTTATCAGCAAGGCGCGTCCAACGCTCCTACTCCTGCGCATATCTACTACAACCCCGCCAATGCAGTTCCCTATCCGGGCGGCCAGATCAACAATCAGCAAACTTCTCGTGTTCTGACTGCAAACCTGATTTCGGTGCTCACTCCTACGTTGACCAACGAGTTTGTTGCTGCATGGGGATTCTTGAATAGCCCAGATACTCCAACAAATGTGAAGGCATCTTACAGCAGCACGATCAACTATCCATACGGTACTGTCTACAATGCTTCTCCAGTGGCGCCCGGAATCTACAGCGCTGGAGCACAGACGTTCCCTGATATGTCTCAACCGGATCTTTGGAGCACCGGTGGTGGATCCTATCCAACCAAGAAGGCGACGCCATCCTTCAGCGACAATGTGACGAAGGTATACAAGACCCACACCTTTAAGCTCGGGTTGTTTACCCAACTTCTGAGCAACGATCAGGGCAGCTATGAAACTCCGAATGGCGTTTACAGCTTTAGCTCTTCCATCGTGGGTGATCCCTATAACGGTGGTACGGTCATCGGATCGAAGAACCCAACGGCCAACCTGGTCATGGGTATCGCCTCCGGATTCTCGCAGACGAATGCCGACCCACTGGCCAACATGGCAGCGCGGACGGTCTCTGGTTATTTCATGGATGACTGGAAGGTTGTGCCTCGCCTAACGTTAAACCTCGGCATCCGGTTTGACCATGATGGCCGCTGGTATGATCGCGCGGGAGAAGGACTTGCTGTCTGGCTTCCCGGACGTTATGCGAGCGACCTCGCTGCTGGAAAGGCCTATCCTGGCGTTTCTTGGCATGGGATTGATCCTGGCATTCCGAATAGCGGATCGCCGATTCGTACTGCCTTCACGTCGCCGCGCCTCGGCTTTGCCTACGACATCTTTGGCAAGGGCAAGACGGTGCTTCGTGGTGGGTGGGGTGAGTATCGCTGGAACGATCAATTCAACGATTACGCAGGTCCTTTGACGACAGCGGCTTCTCTGAAGACTTTCAATAGTGTCTCGGGAAACATAACGTTCAATGACGTCAACAACCTGGGCGCGAAGGCCTCTTCGCTGGGATCGCTGCCATCAAGCATCAGCGTGGTGGATCCGAATGACTTCGACATCGCAGAGACTGACGCCTACAATTTCACGATCTCGCAGCAGTTGCCCATTCACTCTTTGCTGGAAGTTGCGTACGTTGGCAACAACACCAAGAAGTTGCTGATTGGTGGACAGAGCTCCAGCACAGCGACAGGTGCAGGATATACCAACCAGAACAAAATTCCTCTGGGAGGTCTGTTCAAAGCTGATCCTGTTACCGGTGCTGCTGCTCCAGCAGATCCAGAACAGACCAACACCTATGCGTATACGGACTACTTTCCTTACTATCAGGGATACGGCCAAAACTCCATTACGATGAATACGCACAATGGTTATGCGAATTACAACGCCTTCCAGATCGCATGGGTTAAGCAGGCGGGTAATCTCAGCTTTAACCTCAACTACACTTACTCCAAAACGCTGGGCATTGTGAACACCAGCGTGGATGCGTTCACTGTTCATGGCAACTACGGCATCCTATCGACGGATCGTCCGCATGTCGTCACTACTTCGTACGCCTACACCTGGGCTCACCCCTATCATGGCGATTCAAAGATTGTCAGCGGTGCGCTCAATAACTGGAATATCTCGGGCGTGACCACGTGGCAATCGGGAGCTAATCTGCAAGCCAACTCTTCTCAGAATCTTGGCCTAACCATTAGCGATACAGCGACCGGTACGAATGTGACGACGCTTTCCTACTATGGAACTAACGTGGGGGATGTTCAGCCTGTCACGACATGCGGGCCACGAAGTGGTCTCTCGGGACATCAGCTATTGAATGTGAGCTGCTTTGCTCCGCCGTCACTCGGTGTCGTTGGACCGCGTCAGTACGGCTACTTAAGCGGTCCGAGCTACTTCAACTCAGATCTCACGATCTACAAGACGTTTCACATCACAGAGAAGCACTCGGTAGAGTTCAGAGCGGCTGCCTTCAACTTCCTGAATCACCCTCTGTGGCAGTTCACGAACTCTGCCATTATCACGCCCACATTCACTACCACTGACAAGGTTCACTTCGCTTCCAACCTGGCGACGACGGTGCCCCAAGGAGATACCCCAGGTACGCCAGACCAGAAGGAAGGTCGCCGTCTCGGCGAGCTTTCAGTGAAGTACAGCTTCTAAACATTGTTTCCAACAACTGAACGATTTTTGCGAGTTGAGGCATGGGGAATAAATCTCCATGCCTCTTTTCTTTGAGTAAATATTTAGCGGTCACGACGGTTGCGAGAGCATTTGCGCTGTCTGCAGGGTTGCGCCACATTTCAATTCGATCTGTATTGCCGCTCGTTAGTATTTAGGGCAGCACATCACGGAATGGGTCGAACACCCTTGGGTTAACTCACTTGCAGAGACGGGGACGACTATGCTTCTTCTGAAGTAAGCGGTGTTACAAATGGTCCTGGCGCCAGGAATCTGCGTAGTGGAATGCCGCATAGTACGATCCCTACTCCTATAAGTGCTGGAAGTGGATCATGCATAAGAATCAGCAGAGCAATTATTACGCAGCATGTGATGAAAAGAATTGGTGCAAGAGGAAACCACCAGCCACGAACATGTGGATGAGTACGGAAGAGCGTCGATGCGGTAAGTGCCAAGAACACCACTGCCGAGAAGATTATGTACGCGAGAACGCGATCGAACGCGCCGAGCATCAATACTCCAAGGGACAGTGCAGTCTGCAACAGTATTGCGTTGACAGGTGTTCCGAAGCGCGGATGCAGCCGGGCAAATGCAGGAAAGAATGCCCCCGACTGCGCCATTGCATAGCAGACGCGCGGCGCTGCCATAGTAAGAGCTGCCATTCCTCCGCATACGCATAGCAAAACGCAAAGGGAAAGGAGACGGGCGCCGGCGGAGCCGAACAAGACCGAGCCGAACTGGGCAACGAAGGTAGTGCTTGACGCCACTCTCTCGATAGGCAGGACAGACAAGAACGCCGCGCTGATCAAGAGATAGACGGCAGTGACAATCGCGACTCCACCCAGGAAGGCAAACGGTAGGTTTCGGCGTGGATTTCGAACTTCGCCGGCTATCTTGCTTGCTTCCCACCAGCCACCAAAACTAAAGAAAGCGCTGATAATTCCACCGGCGATGGCGGGAATCATTGCGTCTGATCCCGGTCGACGCTGGTTAATTGGCAGAAGGTTTTGAAGGTGGGCATGGCCGGAGATCAACGTCCATGCTACGAGGGTGAACAGGACCGCGAGTTTGAGGATATTGGTCGACGACATGATCACGCCGCTCAAGCGGGTACCCAGGAGATTAATGACGCAAAATAAACAGATGATGCCAAAAGGAGAAATGGCTAAAGCTCTCGAAGACAGCGGCGTTACTTGTGCAAGATATGGGGCTGCGCCCACGGCCAGAGCTGCAGCCACGCCGGGGTACATGACGATGGAACTCATCCATCCATAGAGAAATGCCGTCTTTTCGCCATAACCAGCTTTAAGGTAGACATACTCACCGCCTGATTCCGGATACCGTATGGCCAGTTCGGAGTAACAAAGGGCTCCGCACATTGCCATGAATGCCATGCCCAGCCAAACCAACGCGAGGAGCATCGGCGATCCAAGAGATTTAGCCATTGCTGCTGGCGTGAGAAAGATTCCCAGGGCAATGGACTCGCCTGTAACAACTGCCACTGCGGCTGCCAATCCTAATTGTCTTCGTTCATTGATCACGCCCAAAATCCTACTTTGCAAGTATCACTTTTACATCCATCCAAAGTCTTAGCACACCCCGGACTTGCGGTATGCCTTTCGGCGGATCATGTCCATCCTTCGATTGATATGAATACCAATATGTGGATGGAGGACATACCTCCTTGGTTTCTATAGAGTTGGTCGGTCGCAGCCAGAGGACAATCTTGCGTTGGATCAGTGGATTCGTGAGGAATTCCTGTGCTTCTCAAGTTGCGTATTGCTGCGAACCTTATGATTCGGGGTCTTTGATGTTCAAGGTAAGCAGGCTATGGATTTTGTCTCTATCTGTCTTGATTCTGATGGCAGGTGTTTTGCACGGCCAGGTTCCAACCGGCAGCATCAACGGCATGGTTACGGATCCCAAAGATGCTCTCGTGGTGGGCGCACGCGTCACGGCAACGAGTATTGCCCAGGGAGCATCCCGCGAAACTACAACCAACTCAGACGGACTGTACGTTCTGTCGAACCTTCCTGCGGGAGGTTACGATTTGAGAATCGAGCAGACGGGATTTGCTGTCAGTGAGTTCAGAGGTATCGTGGTCGAAGCGGGACGCACGAGCACTGAGAATGCGCGCCTGCTGATTTCAAGTGCGGGTGCGACGGTTGATGTGAACGCATCCTCGATCGGTCTGGACACGACGCAATCGATGATCCAGGGACAGATTACATCGAAGACAATTGAAAACATCCCACTGAATGGCCGAAATTTCCTAGAGCTTGCATACCTTGTACCCGGCAATCGTCCAGCACCTACGTTTGACCCCACCAAGACTAATACTCTCGAGGTTAGCTCTGCCGGGGGCTTTGGTCGCGGCGGCAACATTACCGTGGACGGAGGCGACAACAACGACGAAGTTGTTGGAGGAACTCTCGCAAACTTTCCTGAAGATTCGGTGCAGGAGTTTCAGATAGCGACGGGACGCTTCACGGCAGAGGTAGGCCGCTCGGGTAATAGCATTGTGAACATTGTGACGAAAGGCGGCACGAATAGCTACCACGGGTCTGTCTTTCTATTCGAACGCAATCGCAACCTGCAGGCGCTGCCAGCTACTTTTAATCGTAGTTTACCGACGCCACCTTTTGATCGCGAACAATTTGGAGGATCAATTGGAGGCCCGATCAAGAAGGATCGAGCATGGTGGTTTTCCTCAGTGGAGTACCGCAATCAAAATGCGTCAATTCAGACGGGAGAACGCGACTTTACAACTGACGCAATTTTGAATTCTGCGGCGTCGGCACCATTGCGTGATGCGCTCTGGTCTACGCGCCTTGATGACCAGGTGAGTGAACATAATCGTTTGATGTTGCGATACTCGTTCAATCGATCAACGGACACGGGAGAAGCCACACCTTCACAGAGTACGCCTGCTTTCACAGCGGCTGAGCGGCAAAACTCATTAAACAGATTTAACTCGCTGGTGGCGAATTTCAACTCCGTACTGTCTCCGACAAAGGTCAACGATCTTTCCTTCCATTATGACAATTTTTATAACGATCTGCCTCCTTTCCCTCAGGATGCACCGGTCACCGATCCATCGTCGCTTAACTTGACCAACGAGCTGATTTTTCCCGACCTTGCTGACGGGGAGAACTTCAATCTTCCGCAGGCCACCCATCTAGACCGTTACCAGGTACGCGATGCACTTTCGTGGGTTCTGGGAAAGCATACGCTGCGAATTGGCAGTGAATTTCAGCATTACACCGCGCATGGCGAGATCAACGTTTTTGGAACTGGAACAATCATTCTCGTTTCTAATTTTGGATTTGCGGATCTCAATGGAGATGGCCAGATCAACGATCTAGATATTCCCATCGCGGTGGCGCTCAAGAGCAGTGCCCCAGTGGTTCCTGTTCCGATTCCGACA
>Ga0302140_10010488_pt1 | contig 11442 bp, 14 predicted proteins | sample I_Bog_E1_1_FD_202095 | JGI IMG/M metagenome (GOLD analysis project Ga0302140, IMG submission 202095) | Peat permafrost microbial communities from Stordalen Mire near Abisko, Sweden - I_Bog_E1_1 | ecosystem: Environmental > Terrestrial > Soil > Wetlands > Peat | place: Sweden: Abisko, Stordalen...
TTCAACCTAAAAACTTGATAAATATTTTCCAGTTTTATAAAGAATTTATGTTTATTTTCAAAAAGTGCTAAAGTCATTGATTTTCAATCACTTCAGCACTTTTTATATTTCATTCACGGAATCTCTGGGTACTGAAAGGTTCATGATTTTTGCTGCTTCACCTATCGTATATGTCATTGTTATGATCCTTTCTAATTTTGGGCATTGACCTAAAGTTTATGCACTCATTGTTTAAAAAAGTAACCTTTTATGATAGAAGTTTAGCTTAACTATACTTAAAAAAATACTTGACTTGGAGTTAACTTCAAGTGCTAGACTAAATTTCAAGGAGGTGAAATATGACTATTGCAATCAGAACGGATATTCTAATTGAGCAAAGAAATCAACTGGTAGCCAAGGTGGAAGATATGAAAAAATAATTAACAAACTCGACTATAGAATTTAAGTCTGCAAAAATGTAATTTTGAAAAAAGAAAAAGAACTATTGAATATGGAGGATTTGATATGAGTTTTAATATGTATGTACCAACAAGAGTTTTATTTGGAGCAGGTGAATTAAACAATCTACACAACCAGAAAATGCCTGGTAAAAAAGCTATGATTGTTATTTCGAAAGGAAAATCAACAAGAGCAAACGGTTATCTTGAAAGAACAGAAGGGCAATTGAAATTAGGAGGAGTAGAATATGTTGTGTTTGATAAAGTTGAAGCTAATCCATTAAAATCAACAGTTATGGCAGGTAGTACTTTTGCAAAAGAAAATAGCTGTGATTTTATTGTTGCTTTAGGTGGAGGAAGCTGTATGGATGCTTCTAAGGCAATTGCAGTAATGGCAACTAACGATGGTGACTGCTGGGATTATGTACATGGAGGCAGTGGAAAAGGAATGCCAATCAAACATAAACCACTTCCAGTCATTGCTATTACAACGACAGCAGGTACAGGTTCAGAAGTCGATGCATGGGGTGTTATTACCAATGAGGAAAAGAATGAAAAAATAGGTTTTGGCGGTATTGATGAGTTGTTCCCAATTTTAGCAATTGTCGATCCTGAGCTTATGCTTACAGTACCAACTAAGTTAACTGCTTATCAAGGCTTTGATGCATTATTCCATAGTGTAGAAGGATATGTTTCTAAAGGTGTTAATCTTATGAGTGATATGTATGCCATTACTGCTATTGAAAATGTTGCACGAAATCTTGCGAAAGCAGTAAAAGATGGAAATGACATAGATGCACGTGAAAGGGTGGCTTTCGGAAATACCCTTTCAGGTACAGTAATGTGTGTAGGGGCTTGTACAAGTGAGCATTCTTTAGAACATGCAATGTCAGCTTATCATCAAGATCTTCCACATGGTGCAGGTCTTATTATGATTAGTAAAGCATATTTTACACATTTTATTGAAAAGCATGTATGTGATGAAAGATTTATACAAATGGCAAAGGCAATGGGAATGGAAGATGCGAAAGAGCCGATGGATTTCATTACAATGTTAGTAAAATTGCAGGAAGAATGTGATGTGGCAGATCTTAAAATGTCTGATTATGGAATAAAACTAGAAGAATTTGAAACAATGGCTAAAAATGCCAAGGATACTATGGGCGGTTTGTTTATGTGTGACAGAAGCGAGCTTAGTGTTGACGACTGCGTTGCGATTTACACAAAATCTTACAAATAAGAATATAAAGAATTGTAAAAAAAGTCATTTGTCCAATAGGCAATGTAACATTTGAATCAGGCTGTAGGAATAACTGGCATAAGCATCCAGGCGGACAGATTCTGTTAGTAACAGGTGGACGTGGTTACAGGAAAGCCTGCACAGGAACTTAATCCAGGTGATGTAGTAAAAATCGCTCCAAATGTAAAGCACTGGCATGGAGCGGCACCTGACAGTTGGTTTGCACATATTTCCGTTGAGACAAATGTTAACGCAGGACCACCAGAATGGTTGGAACCCGTAACGGATGAAGAATATAACAATTTAAAATAACATGAATTTTATCTTGTGGTGTCCCTGAAAGTTCTTATTTTTTTAACAGGCAAAATTCTAAACCGATTTTATCGATAATATCCACAAGTTAAGGATATCTGTTTCATAGAAAAAGCTGGATGACTTGAAGAGTGACTTGTCATTCAGCTTCTCTATGTATCAATGAAGTAATAACCTATGCCCTAAGGTCTGGTTCCGATATTCCATTGGAATCAGACCTTTTTAAATTTTTTTCCAGTTTTCTCACTTTAAAAAGTAACATGTATTTCCTATCTTCATTTAAACACATCTAATAAATTAATATTTGTGTCTAATTTAAAATGTATAAAAATAAAAAATATCAATAATTATGATTATTATGGAAAATTCAGTTATAATAGTAATAAAAACAGTTGAGGTTGGGTGTTATGAATACAGTAAAGAATATTTTAATATGTGATGATAACGAGGCAGTTCATGAAACAATTGGTACATATATAGAGAATGGTGGAATGGCATATTCATCAGTCTTTGATGGTGAAGAAGCAATAAATAAAAGTTATAGAAACAAATGGTCAAGTACTTTAATTATTCATTAATTAACAACTGTCAATGTAATAGATGAAGCAAAAGTATTCATTATGATACTATAATAATATATTAAAGGATAGTTTGTTGAATTATTTATTTGATTTTAATTTAGTAATTTCTAAGATTTTATATAGAATAAAATGAAAGAAAAAGAGGTTGGACATGCATAAGGAAAAAATATTGGTAGTTGATGATGATAAAGATATTCGAAGAATTCTAAAAATATATTTAGTAAATACTGGGTATGAAGTTGTACTTGCCAGTAACGGGAAAGAAGCATTAGAACTTACAGATGATAGCATTAAGTTAATACTTCTTGATGTGATGATGTCGGAGATGAACGGTATAGATGTTTGTGTAAAAATTCGTGAAAAGTATAATATGCCTATCATATTCTTAACGGCTAAAGCAGAAGTGATTGATAAGGTTGAAGGACTTGCTGCGGGTGGAGATGATTATATTACAAAACCGTTTCAAGGTGTTGAGTTGGTTGCTAGAGTGCAGGCAAATTTGAGAAGATATACGCAAATGGGATATAAAGCTTCTACTGAAGAGGATAAAAATAGCATTTGTATTGATGATTTGAATATTAATTTAATTTCATATACTGTAGAAAAAAATCGTGATGAAATAAATCTAACTAAAACTGAATTTTCCATATTGAAGCTATTAGCTCAAAATAGAGGTAGAGTATTTAGTATTGAGCAGATATATGAAAATGTATGGGGGCAGGAAAGTATATTAAATGCAGAAAATACGGTTTCAGTTCATATAAAAAAATTAAGGGAGAAAATTGAAGATGACAATAAAAAGCCAAAGTATATCAAAACGGTTTGGGGCGTGGGTTATAGGATTCATCAATAAAACTAGAAATCATCTTTACACTTATATTTTATTTGCAGCTATAACAGCAGGAATTTTAAGCGCAGCAACATGGTTAATTTTGAATGAGACTTCGGACAAGCTGTTTTCAATGAATTATGGCAAACGCGCGGAAGCTATTTCTAATGATATTACAACAATAGTTAAAAGTGAAAATCTTACATATTATCAGGCTATTGAAACTATAGATCTTTCACAATATTATGAAGAGAATCTTCGTCTTGTATCAAACAATGAAGAAAAAGATTCGAATAATCATAAAAGAATAAATTCCCCTTCTAATGATATTGTATATATGTTTCCTATTAACTATTCAGATGTAAGTGGAGAAATTTTAATTAAGCCTATGATTGGTATGTTAGTACCGAATTATTGTGAATTTATAATTGCATTAATTTCAGCTTTTATATTTATGTCAACATTATTCTTTTTTGTGAGAAAGTCTATTAGATATATTGAAGAAATAGATAGGAGTATTGATATTATTGCTGGAGGTAAATTGACATATAAAATACCAGTAAGAGGAAATGATGAGTTATCTCGTTTGGCAGCCAATATCAATGAAATGAGCGGTTTGCTAAAGGAAAGAATGGATGTTGAAAAAAAGGCTGATATTAAACAACGTCAGTTGATTACTAATATTTCACACGATTTAAGGACACCACTTACAGTATTAACAGGTTATTTGGATTTATTAGAAAATCACAATTACGAAAATCAAGAAGAGGCTAATGACTTTATTTATTGTGCATCCCAAAAATGTAGTCAGTTGCAAAAGCTTATTGAAGAATTATTTACTTATAACAAATTGACAAATGGCGATGTCCCTATTTTTATTGAAAAGGTGGATATAATTAGGTTTGTACAGAAAAATATAAGTGAGCAGGGGCTTACAATCAATATTGAATCAAAGGAGAAAGATGCAATTGTATCAATAGATAGGAATATAATGAATCGGATTTTAGATAATCTGTTCGATAATATTAGAAAATATGGCATAAGCAATGAAGCTGCAACTGTTTATATTAAGAAGATAGATCATAAAGTTATGCTTATTGTGGAAAATAGTACAAACCAGGATTTAAGTGATAAAGTAGACAATCTTTTTGAACGGATGTATGTAGGTGATGAAAGTCGTACTGATAAATCCTCTGGCTTAGGATTATCTATTGTTGCAGAAAGTGTTCGTTTAATGAATGGTACAATATCTGCAAGATTTCAAAAACCAATACTGCAAATTATTATAGAATTTAATGAAGGATAGGTTGATATCAAGTAAATCTTAATTGAACTTATACCCTCAAGGGGCACCTTGTCCAGGAGCGTGCATCCGTAACACTCCCACTTATAGAAGTGGGAGTGTTACGGATGCTAGCTATCGGATAAAGAATATAGTAGCAAAAAGCATAACTAAAGTTGTGCTTTTTTATTTCTTAAAAAAGTCTTAAAAAATTCATCAAAAAACTTTAAAAATAATAATTCATAATATAAGTATGAGGGAAATCGGTGGTAAGGATTATTATACAACTGGACAATCAATGAGATGTAATGCATCTATTGCCTTGAATTTAAAATATCCTAATATGTTTGCTGCATCACTTCTTGTGGCTGGTGAGTGGGATTCTAATGCAATGTCTGAATTGACTAAAGCTAATATGTGGATTATTAATTCAGAAGGTGATGATAAATCATATTCTGGTATGAATGCTGATATAGCTAATATTGAATTATTAGGAGCTAAAATCAGTTTGTTTTATTTAATTGATATATAAAATTATAAACTACGAATGAAAGAAGGAAGTAAAGAATGAGAAAGAAAAAAATAATGTCGACTATAGCAGCAGCTTTAATGCTTTTTACGGCAACAAGTTTATCAGCATGTTCATCTGGTGGAGGAACTGCCAAATCAACACCAAGCAGTGATCATATAAAAAGCGTCACAGCAATTAATGAAGTATATGGAGATGGACAAAAGGTAAGTGCTGTAGCATTGGAATACGATAGTGCTATAGATACCTCTAAGCTGAATCCCTCAGACTTCACAGTTGAAGGAAAGACTGTTACTAAGGTATACGCTAATACTTCAGAAGAAAAAGCTGATAAGGGCGTAAATGGTCAATATGTCATTGTTGAGCTTGATACAGCTATTACATCTGATTCAGGGAATCGCCCTGGAAATGGTGGCGGTAATGGGCAAAATGGAAATGCCGAACAAGCTGCTCCTCAAGGTGGCGGTGATCAACCTTCAGGTGGTGGTGGGCCAAAATTAGGAGATGTAACAAATGATTCTGCTGAAAGTAATCCATTAACAGTGAATATAACACAAAGCAGCGATATAGCAACTGTAGGAGGTCAAACATATAAGGTGGATTCTAAGGCAATGACAAATAGTAAAGATATTAATTTAGTAGTAGATGATTTCAAACAACTTACTTATACAGATCCAAACTACAACAATGAAAAACTTATGTACAATTTATATGTACCAAAAAATTATGATCCATCTAAGAAGTATCCGTTAGTGTTATTTATGCATGATTCAAGTGTTGTCAGCAATAACCCTACGAAAACTCTAACTCAGGGCTTAGGCGCTGTTGTCTGGGCAGAACCATCTGAACAGGCAAAGAATGAATGCTTTGTACTTGCACCACAGTTTACTAGTGTTATTGCTGATGACAATTCTCAGACTACTGAACCAATGGATATGACAGTAGATCTTGTAAAAGATTTAGAAAATCAGTATAGCATAGATTCTAACCGTTTATATAACACTGGTCAATCAATGGGAGGAATGACTTCTATTGCTATGGACATTAAGTATCCTGACATGTTTGCAGCATCATTATTGGTTGCTTGTCAATGGGATGTGAATAAAGTATCTCCAATGGCAAATAAAAACTTATGGATTGTTGTATCTGAGGGTGATAGCAAGGCTAGCCCAGGAATGGATTCTATCACTGAAGCATTGAAGACGAAGGGGGCTACTGTAAGCAAGGCAACTTGGAATGCAGAAGCTAGTAAAGATGAATTGGTAACTGATGTAAGTCAAATGCTTTCTTCAAACAGTAGTATCAATTATACAGTATTCAAGGGTGGAGACCATATGTATACTTGGAAGTATTCTTATTCAATTGAAGGCATCCGAGAGTGGTTATTCAAACAGGTTAAGAAGTAATCACCGTTGCAGAGATACAGCAATTTCTTTGTAACTGGAAAGAGAACGGTATACCAAAGAATGAACCGAAGCAATCCAAAACCTGCTTCGGTTTATTTTTTAAATCTATTTGCTGTCATTAAGAAACATAATCTAAATTTCAGCTGCGTTGGATAATTAAAGTAGATGAAAATTAAAAATACTGAGGCAATATAGATTTTAAAAATTATTATTTATTAAAATTTGAGAAAACTATTCAGTTAAAAATAGTACAAATACTTTAAACTAATTAAATTATGGAGGTTAGTATGAAAAAACGTATTATATTGGTGGTAATTGCAATGCTGGTTACATTAACAACAGGTTGCACTACAACAGCAAATAAACAGTCAACAAATTCATCATCATCTGCTACAGAGTCACAAGGGTCTGGAAAGACTGATGATAAGTCAGCAAATAATCAAACAATAGAAGATCTTCAAAAATCAGCAGAAGCTGGAGATGTTAGTGCTCAAGAAAGACTTGCAGATTCATATTTTTACGGTCATGATGTGGATGTAGATTATCAAAAAGCTTTTGAGTGGTCTGAAAAAGCAATGAAGCAAGGGAGTACACATGTGACTCTAATTGAGGGAATTATTTATATGAACGGTTGGGGTGGTGTTGAACAGGATTATGCAAAAGCACAAGAACTACTCAAACAAGCTTCAGATAACAATGATATGAAAGCACCTCGATATATAGGTATTATTTATGAAAAAGGTTATGGTGTAGATGTTGATTATAAAGAGGCTGCCAATTGGTACCAAAAAGGGGCAGACAGAGGAGATATTACTAGTCAGTATAATCTGGGGGAATTATATGAAACGGGATTAGGTATTCAACAAGATTATAGCAATGCTATGGAATTTTATCAAAAGTCCGCAGAACGTGGAGATAAAGTTGCGGCACCTGCCATGGTAGCGATAGGTAATCTCTATGAAAAAGGTTTGGGAGTAGCAAAGGATACAAATAAGGCTATGGAATGGTATCAAAAAGCAGTAGATGCAGGTTATACTGATGCCCAAGCAGCACTTGATAGAGTTAAACAGAAATAAAGCGTATTTAGTTTAAATTATAATCGTATGGGAGGAGCAATGAAAAGTTCTGATGAACAGTTAAAAAACAGAGGGTATGCAACTATAGAAGATATAAATAAATATGTTGATTTAAATGAAAATGAATTGTTGGAATTACTAAAATCAAAAGAATATCATAAAAGAACTATTGCAATCAATTTATTGTCAAATAAAAATCAGTTGGATAATGATATGATAAATTTATTTTGTAATATGCTCTTGCATGAAAATAAACTTTATACAAAAATGGAATTATGTAATGCTTTATCAAAGGCTTCTGTAAAATCGGCTAAAATTATGGTTAACTATTTAGGCGTAATTGGTAGGAATCAATATAAGGAATTACCAGATAAAGAATTCAATAAGAAAAATTATCCACTCCCAAGAGATATTATAGCAAGGACCTTGGCACATATGGGTGTTGATGTATTACTTGAATTAATAAAAACATTAAAGACTCGCAATATTATTGCTATAAGAGATGCTATAGATTCAATAGGATTTATATGCTTTTATAATCCTAATGCTTATAGTAAGAATGTTTTAGATGATTTAAGATCATGTTTTAATGAATATATTGAGGATGATATTATTAGATGGAAGGTAGTAAGAGCTTTTGAAAGTTTTAATAGTAGAATCAGTATAGAGATGTTAAATCATATTAAAGAAAATGATGAAAAAGAAATTATTAGGATTGAGGCAAAAAGGTCTCTGGATATTATTATATGAAAAGACTATAATAAAATTTAAAGAAGAACTAGGCAAAGCCCATTAATCAAACATAAATATATTGACACAAATTTATGATGGGTATATCATAGTGTTTAGTTACTAAACATATGGGGGAATAATATAATGTCTGAAAAATTAAACACAGAAACTATGATACATAAATTTGAAAAAGTTATGTATAAATATAATAAATCAGAAAAGAAACCCAGATATTATGGAACTAAAGACTTATTATATAGATCCGAAGCTCATACAATTGAGGCTATAGGAAACAATAACAGAATCAATGTAACTGAATTAGCTCAATATTTAGCAATAACTAAAGGTGCTGTTTCTCAAATGGTAGATAAACTAATAAAAAAAGGTATGGTAAATAAAAAATTGGTATCCGATACTGAAAATGAAGTCTCTTTAGAGCTGACTGAAAAAGGAATTATTGTATATAATGGACATGAAGAATACCATAAAGAACTGTATGCTGAAATCTCACAACGCTTAGATTATTTATCGGGCAAAAATATGGAAACTTTTTTAGATATTTTAAATGTATTAGAAAATTTCTTAGACTCAAAATGATTATTTTTTATAATGGTGTTTAGTAACTAAACACATATTGTAATATAATGTATAGGAGGAATTTACCATGAATATCATTACATTTTATAGGATTTCAGGAGTTTTTATTATTATAGTCGCTTTAGGATTTACTATTAGTCAAATAGGGATTACTAAGATTTTTAATTATCCTCAAATACTGAGGTCATCTGTTGATATTATATTAAAGAGATTTTATGAGGGAGGAGTAAAACTGAAATTTTTTTGGTCTTGCTTTGCGTTAAGTTCATTAATGCTTGTTCCCATGTCAGCAATATTTTATAAAATTTTGAATAGAAATGATACTCCTTATTTGATTATAGGAGCGACATTTGGTATAGCTTCGAGTATTTTTTATGTTTTAGGGCTTATGCGATGGGTATTTTTAGCTGATAGCCTATCAAAAGAATATGTAAATGAGAATACCACTCCTGAAAAGAAAGAAACAATTGAAATCATTTTTAAATCATTCCACATATATTGTGGGAACTCAATAGGAGAAACAATGGGTTTTCTATGTATGGGTATATGGATTAGTATAACTGGTATATCAATGATTGGTCATTCAATTTTTCCTCAGTTAATAGGAGGAGGATTTATTGTTTGTGGTATAGGAATAATGGCAGGTCCATTGGAATGGTTAGGCTTTAAATTTTCAAACACAATTAATAAGCTATCTATGAAAATGCTAATGTTACTACTTGTATTTATTGGAATAAAATTGATAATGTATTGATGTAGCCCCAAATAAGCCTTTTCCTTTTTTAAATAAAAGTTCTTCCTCGCAAGAGTCAACGCAAGGAAAGAAAGCTCGGAACTAAAGCAGTAAGGGGCCGAAGATAGAGGTAATAGTTAAGAGGTTAGGATTAAGATATGGCAAGGGTCAGGCAAGGCTCAATAATCAATCAATCCAGACTCAATCATTCAAAAACAAGAGAATATAGGGCAAGATATTTGCAAGAGAAAATGAAAGACTTTATTTTAATTAAATAAGGTTTTTCATTTTATGTGGTTTTAAATAATGGATATTGGTTAGGGATAAGGAAAAATTATTTTGAATTGGTGACGGAGGGAGGCGGGGGAGTGGTGTGTGGAGAAAAGTGCTTTTTTGAAAGTGAAAAAAGAGCAAGTAATGCTCTTAAAATGGTGGGATTTATAACGTTTTATAAGAATATAACGACTTAATTATATCAAAGTATTTGAATTAGGAATGCTGTTAAAAGAGGCTATTGAACAATTGACAAAAATGGTAAGGTCTAATAGCCTCCTTCTTTATTTTTCAAAATTAGTTCCAATTTTGACCTAAAACTTTTTCAACGAATGCCCTTGCAATATATGCATCAAATTGAGTACCTGCATTTATTTTTAGTTCGTTCTATTCATATTCATTGAGTTTATTAAGTTTCAATAAAATTTTGTAATTAATAGCGACTTCTCCAATATCGTGTAATAAACCAGCCAATTCAAGTTGGTCAACTTCATTTGGATTCAAAGTAGACAATGTTTAACTCATCCCGTTATGGGATGATGAAATCATAAGAATTTATGGTAAATATTTAGATATAAAAGTCTTCTTTAAAATTAACAAGTCGTTATTAAAGCTTTATAAAGAGTTTAAATGTAGTTTTTATACCATTTCACTTTTTTCTTCAAGTTTAGTATATAGCCATTCTTGTTGTTTAGTTGTAAATTGAAAATATATTTCCGTATTAGACACAGCTTTATGACCGAGCCACCATTGAAGTTCTTTTATATCCATATCTGATTCGGCTAAATGTACTGCAGTAGTGTGCTTTAATACATGAAAATGATATTTACTTTTATTTTCAATATTTGCCATCAAACAATATTTTTTTATCAAATAGTCAAGGGATTGTCTTGAAATAGGTTTGTTTTTTTGGCTTTTAAATAAATAGTCAGATTGTAATATTAAATTAGTTTCAATTATATAATTATCTAAGATTGATTTGCATGTATTATCTAATCGAATTGTGTTGCTATTACTGCCTTTAAGCCTTTTACAATAAAGTTCTCCTTTTGCCATGTTGTAATTTTCTAATTTAATTAATGATATTTCAGATGCTCTTAATCCACATCTGTATGCAATTCTAAAAATAGCCAAGTTTCTCATTCTATGTACGTCTTTAGATACTTCAATAGCGTTAAACAACCTTTTTGCTTCATCTTGAGTTAAGTATTTTATTTTATCATTAGATTTTTTTTTCATAGAAAGTCTCCTCCTATATAAAAAGTGGACAAAATAGTTATTTTGTCCACTTTTATTATATAGGAAACAGCTTGCGGAACTGGCTGTGGATAACATTCTAAATAAAATTAGATAGAAAAATTGAGATGAATATGAGAAGATTAAAGCATGAGAAAGAATAAGATTACTATAAAACA